>JACXTT010002341.1_pt1 | contig 30164 bp, 28 predicted proteins | sample 9270951 | NCBI WGS metagenome assembly JACXTT01 (sample SAMN15532306, study PRJNA645909) | rock metagenome | isolation source: weathered quartz diorite | place: Puerto Rico | collected 2017-06-21 | reverse complement strand
AACCCGGGACTCCTGGAAGAGGCGGTGTGCAGTGTCGACTACGGGGAGGGGGCTGCACGGCGCGTCGCTCGAAGCGAACGTCGGACAATTGACCACGGGCAGGTTGAGGCCGGCGGCGGCGGCGCGCGCGGTGTCCAGCACCTTGCCTCCTCCGGCGCCGATAATGACCGCGGATTGCGCCTCGGCGGCGGCCGCTTTCACGCTATCGATCTCCGCAGCCGAGCATTCACCATGGAACCGATGCACGGCGTAAACGATGCCGGCGTCGCCTAACGTCCGGCGCCAGGTATCCGCGAGCCGGGTGACCGCGCTTCTCCCCGCGACGATGAGCGCGGGCCCGCGGAGTCCCAGCGCGGCCATCTCGGAGCCGAGCGCGGCGGTCGCATTTCTGCCCTGCGTATAGCGGCTGGGAGAGCAGAAGACGGAAAGCATGAGCTTTACTGTATCGCCATTACCGGGACTCCGCGTAGACGCGGCGGACCACGTTGGGAATGTTGTTGAGATTCGTCCAGTCCGCGTATTTTGCTTTCAGCTCGACGCCCAGCAGCTTTCCGGCTTCTTCGACGGATGTTCCCTGCCCCTTCAGTGCGAGAGCGCGGCCCTGCAAGTCCTGCATGAACGCGCGCTGCATGCCGATGAGGGAGCCGTCACCCAGCGCGCCGTGATCCGGAACGATCGCGCGCGGCTTCAACGGCTCGAGCTGGTCGAGGATCGCGAGCCAGTTCCTGGGGCTGGAATCCTCATTGGGCATGCCGGGAACGATCTTGTTCTGGACGATGTCTCCGGAGATCAGGACGCTATCCGGCTCCACGAAGATCAGTTCGTCTCCCTTGGTGTGCCCCGCGCCCAGCCAGAGCAGGCGGGCCGTGATGCCGCCGAGTTCAAGCCTCACTTCGCGGTCGAAGACGAGATCGGGTGTCCGCGGCTGGACATCGGCGAGCAGTTCTTTGTTCAACGCGGACCGGCCGCGGAAGAGATCGAGAAACTGGGCACCCCGCTTTTCCATCTCCTCCTGCTGGACGGCGGGCCGGATGAGGATCGCGTGAGCGGGAAATCCCTGAATTCCGGAGGCGTGCTCGGGATGGAAATGCGTGGTGGTGACGTAGAGGCCGCGGTTGTTTGAAAGCTTGGCCACTTCCCGCGCGATGGTGGCGCCGTTGCGAGGGCCCATGCCGGTGTCGACGACAAGCGTGGCTTTGCTTCCAACAACGATTCCGATGTTGGGGAAGCCCATGATCGCGTAGACGTGGTCTGAAACCTTGGTTACAGCGTTCTCGGGCAGCAGCGGATTCTGGCCCTGGGCCAGAAGCATTCCGGCTCCACAGAAGTATACGGCCAGCGGACTTCTCCAAGATGACACGCGCGGCCTCCTCCCTTCTCCGGGAACATTGTACGATACCGCGGACGCGCGTCAGCGCGAACGCTGAAATCTCGCATGGCTGAAGATAGAGATCACCAGAGTGTGGTTCGATTCCAGGGCGGCTCCGGAGCGATGCAGCAGGGCCTGATTCATGTAGCCGGCTTCAACACGCCAGTTGGGATTGAGATTCACTCCAGCCGCCGCGTAGGCGCGGTTTTGATCGAAAGCCGAGTTTGAAACGTAGGGTTTGACGAAGAACCAGACCTCGTCATAGGCGGTGACATAGAGCCGCTTCGAGAGCGGCAGGCGGACCTGCTGCCAGGTGCGGAGGCGGTTTTCGAAGCGGTATTTGCGGGCGCCGGCGGCATCGGTCACGCCGAGGAAACGATTCTCAAAGCGGATCCGCGTGGTCCACGCGGTCCGGCCGGTGCGATAGCGGAACCATGCCTGCTCCCATATGCGGTGCTCGGGCGCGGCCGGCACGGCGGGGGCGTACCGGCTGTACGAGTGGGACCGGATGAAGGCGTAGCCAGCGGTCAGCATGAGCTTTGGGCTCAGCTCGTAATTCACGCCCGGCCGCAGCAATAACTGCTGCCAGCGGTTCGTCACATCGTGGCGGCGAAACTGCCCTTCCAAGTGGACTCCCCATTTCGAGTTGCCCAGAGGATGATCGCCGAAGTAGCTGTACCAGCCGTGTGCGTTGTGCTCCACCGGACGCTCCGCGGCGGCGATGGGAAATATCAACAGGGACGCGGCGCAGAGAAACCGGCGGCGCGTGGTCATTCAGAGCTGTAGTATCCGCTTTTTGCCGCGACCCGGAAGGACCGGGGAGAGGCGACCGCCAGCTTGACGCTGACCTTTCTCCACTTCCCGGGATGGAGCGCATCGGGAGGCTTGAAGCTGAGCACGTAGAGATTCCGCATGGCGGTGGCAATCTTTTCGGCGACGGAGGGCAGTTCCTTGGGATTCCGGATGGTGAAGTGCAGGCCTCCAGTGACCGCCGAAAGCTTCTGCAGCAGGAACACCCCGGCGCGCTCTTCCTTGTCCATCCCGTGCTCATGAATGCTGATGGTGTAGATCTGAACGTCGGATTCCATGGCCCGAGAAAGCAGCTCGGACTCCTGAAAGCGGCTGTTGTTATCGCCGCCGTCGGAAATCACAACCAGGGTTTTTCGCGGGTTGACGCCGTCCTTGACTTTGTGCAGAGCCAGGTAGACGGCATCGATTAGTGCGGTGGCGCCTTGGGCCCTGGCCAGCGCCATTCCGTTGACGACGGACTTTACGTCGCGCGTGAGGCGGGCGCGCATTTCCGGGCGATCGGCGAAGGTGATGAGGAACGCCTCATCGTCCGGCTCGGCGGATTCGGTGACGGCCCGCACCGCTGAGATCGCCGGGACAATCTTATCCGCCATGCTGCCGCTGAGGTCCATGACGACGCCCATGGACACCGGGGCGTCCTCGCGCGCCAGGGACACGACGGGCCTGAGCTCGGAGTTGTCGAACACCCGGAAATGCTCGGGCTGCAGGTCTGTGATCGATTTTCCGTCGCGGTCGGTCACGGTGATGGGGATCAACACCAGCCGGGCTTGTACCGACGCCGCAAAACGCTCCGCGGCAGATGGCAGCGGGACGCCCCCTAGCAACAAAACGGCGCCGACCACGGCCTGGAGCGCCCGTGGGCCAAAGCTTCGTGTACAAAAGCTTCGCGAACCAAAGCTTCGCGGACCAAAGCTTCGCCACATCTGGCGCGAGTTGATTCGGGCAAGCATGGGTCGATTCGAGATTGACAGAGGGCGCACCGGGCGGGCAAGAATCTAACGGTTCTCCGTTCGCCCTCGTAGCCTTGTTCTGTACATACAGCGATTCGGTATTGCCGAAGCGGACGCTGGGACGTCAGCCTGAAAGAGGAGCGATCCCGGCGCCGCCGCGCGACGGCAACGTGTCGCTCCCGGAGGGCAGATGCTCGCGGGCGGATCGCAGCGATGCGGAGCCGCCCCGGGCGCTCTCGCGATGGATTCAGAAGAGGGACTCATGCAAAAAATCATTGAAGGAATACGGCAGTTTCAACGAGATGTTTTCCCGGCAAAACGGCCGCTTTTCCAGCGGCTGGCCGGAGGGCAGTGGCCGGAAGCTCTCTTTGTAGCCTGCTCCGATTCCAGGCTAGCGCTGGATCTGATCACCCAAACCGGGCCGGGCGATCTTTTCGTCTGTCGCAACGCCGGCAACATCGTTCCGGCGCACGGCCAGAACGACGCCGTCTCGGCAACGATCGAGTACGCGGTTTCCGCGCTGCGCATCCGGCACATCGTCATCTGCGGCCACTCCGACTGCGGCGCGATGAAGGGACTGCTGCATCCAGAGTCGCTGTCGTCCATGCCGCAAGTGGCGAAGTGGCTGGGGAATTCTGAAGGAGCGCTACGGGCGCTGGAAGGAGTGCGGCTGGATCCGGATTCGCCGGCCGCGCTGGAAGCGGTGACCCGGCTCAACGTCCGGCTTCAGATGGAGCATCTGCGGACGCACCCTCACGTGTTCGCGCGGGTGGAAAGCGGAAATCTAGAGCTGCACGGCTGGGTCTATCACATCGCGTCGGGCGAGGTGCAGGCCTGGGACGCGGCCGGCAGCCGCTGGAAATCTCTGCTGGACGACCCGATTCCACTGCCCACTGCGACGCAATCCACACAGAACATCCGGGAGGTGCGGCGTGCTTGATTCCCAGGGGGCCGTGAGGGTCCAACCCGATGGCGCCGGGCTGCTTGCCCGGCTGGTGTACTTTCTGAATCCGGTCGACGGGCGCTACGAGGATCTGCGCAAGGGCAACCTGGCACTGAACGTCTTACGCGACTTCACGGCCGGCCTGATCGTGGCCATGGTGGCCATACCGCTGGCGATGGGCTTCGCAATGGCATCCGGACTGCGGCCCGAACAGGGCATTGCCGGCGGAGCGATCGCCGGGATGGTGGGCGCGCTCTGGGGCGGCTCCAAATATCAGGTGTACGGTCCCACCGCCGCCTTCATCCCGGTGATTGCGGGCCTCATGGCAAAGTACGACCACTCCGTGCTGGTGCTGGCATCGCTGATCGCGGGAATCATCCTGATGGGCTTCGGACTCGCCCGGCTGGGACGAATTGTCGCCAAAGTTCCGCATTCCATTGTCGTCGGATTCACCATCGGCATCGCCATCACCATCGCGCTTTCGCAGATCGGCGAGATCCTCGGCCTGAAGGCAAAAATGCCGTATCCGTTCTTCGAGAAGATGGCCGTCATCGCGTCCAGCGTTTCGGAGATCAACTTCTACGCCGTCGTGCTGGGACTCGGAACCTTCCTCCTCACCAAATACATTCTAAAAGTCTCCGTGTTCATTCCGGCTCCCCTGCTGGCCATCGGGCTGACCACGCTGGCCGCCGGAACCATCTGGGCGGACAAAGGCTTCTCCCTCATCCGGGACAAGTACGGCAAGATCCCGACCGATTTCTTCGTCTTCACCCCGCCCGCGCCCCTCTCCCTGAATACCCAGTTCCTCGGCGATCTGACCTACTACGTCGTGGCCATCGTCTTCGTCGCCGCCATCGAAAGCCTGCTCTGCTCTCGCATGGCGGATCGCCTGGCCGACAACCGCGGACTGCCCTATAACCCGAACAAGGAACTGTGGGGGCAGGGACTGGTGCAGGTGTTTATTCCTCTGATGAACGGATTTCCGCACACGGGCGCGCTGGCGCGCACCGCGACCAACATCAAGCTGGGGGCGATCTCGCCGCTGGCCGGTATTTTCAAGTGCGTGCTCAAGCTGCTGCTGGCGCTGTTTCTGGCGCCCTACCTGGAGATTGTGCCCATGGCCTGCATCGGCGGCATTCTGCTTTACGTTTCCACGGCCATGGTGAAACCCGCGGAGGTGAAACAGGTGTTAGCTCACAATGCCTTCCACGTCGCCCTGATGATTTACACGGCCGTGGTGGTTGTGCTTACCGACTTTCTGACCGGAGTTCTGACCGCGATTGTCATTTGGGGCGCGCTGTACCGCTTCTTCGACAAGCCAGTGGCGGTTTCCGAGCAGGTCGCCGTTCAGGGCTAAAAGTATGACACTGTTCCGGCGGGTCCTCATTGCAGTGGGTGCGGGCGAGAGCGACATGGAGTTGATGCGCTATGCCCGGGTTCTGGTGGCGCTATCGCCCGGAGTGGAGTGTCGTTTTCTGCACGTGATGGGGTGGCCGGGCCGCTCGAGTAACAGTGAATCGCCCGTGACCCACGCAAAAGCCCGACGGTGGCTGGAGGACGCTGTCGCCGGGAACTTCGCCATGGAAGGTGCGGGCTGCCAGGTGATGCACGGCAACCTGGTGGACAGCGTGCTCGAGACCGCCGTGGAGTTCGCCGCCGACCTGATCCTGGTCGGCCATGCCAGTGGGAAAAGCGGACGCCGGGCGTTTGCCCGGAGGCTGGCGATGAAAGCGCCCTGCTCCGTGTGGATGCGGCCGGAGGGGTCACCGGCGGGCATCCGGCGGGTACTGGCGGCGATCGATTATTCCGCGCATTCGGCTTATGCGCTCAGCGTAGCTGCGCATGTGGCCCGGCGTGCCGGGGCCTCCTGTGTGGCGCTTCACGTATACTTCGACGAATCGGTGGTCCGCGCCGAGGATGCACAGACCGCCGCCCGGGCCCATGAACGCGAATCCTTCGACCGCTTCGCTGCCCCGCTGGACCTGGCGGAACTCTCCGTCGAGCCTCTGTTCGAGGAAAGCGCGGATGTGGCTCACGCCGTGGAGCGCGTCGCCGGACGGACGGGGGGCGACCTGGTAGTGATGGGCAGCCGGGGGCAATCGGCGTCGGCGAGCATCCTGCTAGGCAGCGAGTCCGAGCATGTCCTGATGGAATCGCGGATTCCCGTCCTGGTCGTGAAGCGCCGGGGCGAGCGCGTGGGATTGCTTCAGGCCCTGCTGGACCGCGATTTCAGCCTCCAGTATCCACCACGCTTCGGCTAAACATACTGCCGGAGTTCCGCAAACGATGTACGATACGAAACTGTACGATATGGCGCAGCCGCCCTTTCGACGGATGATGGTTGCGCTCGCGGGCCGCGGGGGCGACGACGGCCTGTTATGTTACGCCGCCGGCCTGGCTCGCCTCCTGCCCGGAGTGGAGACGTACGCGGTTCACGTCGCGGGCGGCGCATCACCGGGCGGAGTGGAGCCGGAGCGGATCGCGGCCGCCATTCCGGGCGCGCAGTGCCGGATTCTGCGGGGAGATGTGCTGGACTCTCTGCTGAGCTTTGCCGCCGGGAATGGATGCGACCTGATTCTTGCCGGCCATGCAGCGAAACAGCACGGACGGCGATCGATGGCGAGGCGGCTGGCGATGAAGGCGCCGTGCTCGGTCTGGATGGCGCCGGACGGATCCCGGCCTCTGGTATCCCGCATCCTGGCGCCGGTCGATTTCTCGAAGCGCTCGGCCGATTCGCTGGAGATTGCCAGCGTGCTGGCCGAGGCCGCCGGCCTGGACGAATGCCTGGCGCTCCACGTCTACTTCAACGACGCCGCGGCCACCTTCGACGAGTTCGACGAGGTGATGGCGGGCGAGGAAGAGCAGGCCTTCGGACTGTTTGTCGCGCCGGTCAACCTTCACGGCATCTTTGCGAGGCCGCTATTCGTCGAATCCTCGAGCGTCGCCCGGACGATACTGCGGACCGCCGCGGAGGAGCGCGCCGACCTGATCGTGATGGGAACCCGCGGACGGAGCGCTTCAGCCGCGGTGCTGCTGGGCAGTGAAACCGAGCAGGTGATGATGGCGACTTCCGTGCCGATTCTGGCGGTGAAGAACTTCGGCGCGCGGCGGCGTCTGCTGCAGGTGCTGCGGGACGACAGGCTCCACCGGCGGGCCGGCACACACTACAACTGAGGTCTTCGTAGCGGAGATTGGTGCGCCTTTGTAGCCTTGTTCTGTTAGTTCGAGGCTTTTCCGTTGACGCCGCCGGGCCGCATGGTTTTTGCTGGTAGTAGTGTCTTTCAGTGTCTTCCGGCGCAAAATCCATTATTCCGTGGCCCAGGCCGCCACGGGCAGGGGACGCGGGCGGGTACGCCTGCGCCATGGGGCCACCACGGGCTGCTATGCGAGACTGTGGTTTGGATGACGAGGGACCACGAAGCCGACCGGCAGGTAACTCCAGTACTGATCGCGGGGTTCGCCCTGCTTTTCTTTCTGCTGCTGGGCTCCGGTTTCGTGGCCATGAACTCGATGCGCCTCATCCAGTCCGACGCGGCGCGCCTGCTGGCCGATCAGCGCGTGACGGCTCAACTGATTGACGAGTTGCAGAGTGAAGAAGGCAACCTGAGCAGCGTTTTCTATTCGCTGGCCACGGGCGGGGCCGGGACTCAGCGGACGGAGTTGATGCGCCGGCTGGACGCGCTGGAGTCGGCGATCCACAAAACCACGGACGTGGGCGGAAAGTCGCTCGATTCGGCTCTGCTGCAGAGAGTGCGGCGCGACGCGGACGCATTCATCGCAGAAGGGAGGGACACGCTGCAGCGCCGCAGCGCGCCTTCAAGCGAGTTTTACCGGCGCCACCAGAACCTTCTGGACGCGCTGGCAGACCTGACGAGCTCCAATTTCGCCGCCGGGAGAGCCGCCCAGCAGAATGAGGCGGAACGTTTTGCGCGGCGCGTCCGCTATTCCCTAATGCTGCTGGGGTCGGCGCTTGCGGTGGCCGTGATCGGCGCGCTGCTGACCGTTTATCTGGTCACACGGATGTTTCACAGGGTCCGCTGGCAGGCGGCGGAGTTGGCGCAGTTGTCGTCCCGGACGATGTCCGACCAGGAGGAGACCGCGCACCGGCTCTCCCGCGAGATGCACGACCATTTCGGCCAGACGCTGAGCGCCATCGAAGCCAACCTGGTGGCCATGCAGCACGCGCGGGCGTACCATCCGGGGCGTCTGGACGACTGCCTGGGCCTGGTTAAGGACGCAGTGGAGAATGTCCGCGAAGTCTCGCAGTTGTTACGGCCGAGCATTCTCGACGATTTCGGATTGAGCGCCAGCCTGCGCTGGTTGGCCGACGGATACTCCGAGCGCAACGGCATTCCGGTGCGCTTTGAATCGTCGTTCGAGGGACGGCTGGACGGGAACCGGGAGACGCAGCTCTTCCGCATCGCGCAGGAGGCGCTGACTAACATCGCGCGGCATTCCGGCGCGAACGCGGTGCGGCTGGAGCTCGCCGCGGTAAACGGCGAGCTGAGGCTCTCGATCTCCGATAATGGGAAAGGCCTTCAAACCGACAGCACGCGCCGCGGCACGGGACTGGCGGGAATGAGGGCGCGCGCGCGAGCCGCCGGGGGCCGGATCAAAGTGGAGTCCAGAGCCGGCCAGGGCGTGACGATCACCGTGGAAGTTCCGTTGAAGCAACCTGCTTATGTCTCGAAAGATTAGAATTCTGCTGGCCGACGACCACGCCGTGGTGCGGCAGGGGTTTAAGCTGATTCTCAACCAGCAGCCGGATATGGAAGTGATCGGCGAGGCCGGCGAGGGCGCCGAGGCGGTGCGCCTGGCCGTGGAGCTGCGGCCGAACCTGATCATCATGGACATCGCCATGCCGCGGATCAACGGAGTGGAAGCGACGCGCCGTATCGCCGAGAATTGCCCGGAGTGCAGGATTCTGATCCTGAGCATGCACAAGGACGCGGTCTATGTGCGCGAGACCCTGCGGGCCGGGGCCACCGGGTACCTGCTGAAGGAGTCGATCGACCAGGACCTGCTGCGCGCCATCCGATCAGTGGCACAGGGCGACGGCTTCCTGAGCCCGGAGGTTTCGAAGACCGTGCTGGAGGAGTATCAGCAGGTCGCCGATCCGTTCGACCTGCTGACGGCGCGCGAGCGGGAGGTGCTGCAAATGCTCGCCGAGGGAAAGGTCGCCAAGGAGATCGCGACGCTCCTCGACATCAGCGTTTATACGGTGGACGCGCATCGCGGGCGCATCATGAAAAAGCTGGGGCTGCGCAGCTCGACGGAAATTGTGCGGTTCGCGATGCGGAAGGGGCTGATCCAGTGAGGGCTCGTACTACGGCGGAGCCGTACTACGAGCCCGGTGTTGGGTATTGGGTGTTGGGTAGAGGTGGCGCGGCTGAGGCCGCGCATTGTTTTTTGAATGCGCGGCCTTCGGCCGCGTCTCCCTTCACTTCGGACCGAAGAAGGCGACGATGCCGAGCGTGAGCGTATCCTGGTTCTTGCTCAAGCCCTGATAGCCGCGCTCGAAATAAGGCTTGTCGGACCAGTCGCGCCGGTATTCCAGCCGTGACAGCAATCCTTCCGCCCATTTGTATTCGCCGGTGGCGGTGAAGCTGTTGAGCGACTGCGCCTGGGCGGTGATGAAGCCGTCGCGGTCGTCGTAGTTTTCGTAACGAAGAGTCACCGCGGTGTGCTTGCTGGTCTGAAAATGGCCGGCTACGCCGATGGCGACCCACTCGGCGGACTGAAGATCGAACGCGCGGCTCTCCTTGCCGTAATCGAAGTTCACGTAGAAGTTGACGCGATCGGAGGGGTTCAGGTTGAGCACGGTGTCGTAGAAGTTCCGCTTTCCCCGGTTGGTGCCGTTCTTCTCGGGGCCGGTGTAGTAGTTGTTGTACCAGGAGATCTTCTTTCCGGTCCAGGCGGTGGTCAGGCCGACGGTTTTTCCGGAGTTGTTGTCTTCCACGTTGTTCCAGCCGTTGACGAGCTGGAATCCCACCGCGAAGTTGCTGGTCAACGGCTTGGTGATGCGCGCGCCGAAGTGGTAATACGGGCCGTTGGTGTACAGATATCCGCGGCCATAGGTCCAGGTGAGATTGTTCTCCGTCAGCTCGGCTCCGGCCGACGTGTAGAACTTGCCGAAATCGAACTGGAAGCCGCCCCAGGTCTTCGGCTTCAGGCTGACGTAGGCCTGCGGGATGTACTGGACGACGTTGGTCCCGGCGGGATCGGTCGAGTGAAACACTTGCCATGCCCGGCCCCAGCCGAGATCCAGCGTGAAGCCGACCGGATCGGGCGTGTGGCTGAGGGTCAGTTTCGTCATGTTGAGGGAGAACTGGTTGGCTTTCACTTCGAAGTTGCGAAGGGTATTATTGAGGCTTGCAGGGTGATTGAAATTGAAGCTGTAATACCCATCGATCAACCCGCTGAAATCGATGGGCCCGGCCGACCAGGTGCGGGGCTGGGCGGCATCCTGCGCCGGGGCCTGCGGCTCCGCCGGCGTCTGGCACCATGCGGACATGGCGAAGGTAAGACCTGACACAAAGAATGCAATTGCACGCGTCGTTTTCATGTTGGTTTGTCGGCTCGCAGTTCTTTTGAGAGGATTTGGAGAAAAAGCAACCGCTGACGGGGCGGCAACAGGGAGGTAAAAACTGCCGTAGGCTTCCGAAGCCGATTGCCGGCGATGGGCCGACCGAGGGAACTCCTACGGGGAGCGACTCCCAGGGGCGGCGAGGGCCTCAGGCGCGAAGGGATCGCCTGAAAGACGCTTCGGCCGGCAGGTCATTTTCGACGAACTCTCGGAAGTAAACCCGCCGGCCGAAGTCATGCCGGTCTGCTGTTTCTCTAAGGTTGCAGCGCGGGGCATGTGCCTGGCAAGCGAATCACAGTTCTTCGTGCCGGTTCGTAGACGATCTCTGTATATCCGGCAGGCGGGTTCGAATTCCGGGCGTCAGCGGCGGTTGCGAAGGTATTGCTTGGGAAAAATGCAGCGCATGCAGTAGTTGGGCACCTGGACCTGGCCCGGCCGCCAGGCGCCCACGCATCCGGCCAGAAGGTACGCCTCGTGCTTGCTCATGCCGGTGAGTTCCTCGATCCAGCCGAGCATCTCGCGCAGCGCCAGGCGGGCGGCCTCTTCCAGCGGAGTCGCGATCCCGATGGTGACCAGCGAATCGGCGGTTTCGACGCGGGGCCACAGCATGTTCGGGCTTCTGCCCGAAATCACCTCACAGCGCAGGGTGATCTCGCTGCGCATTTCGACGCTGCCGATCTCGCCATCGCTCTGAATGGCGTGGCAGTCGCCGAGGGCAAGCAGCGCGCCCTCGACGTAGACGGGAAGGTAGACGGTGGAACCGGCGGCGATCTCCTGCACGTCGACGTTGCCGCAGTGGCGGCCCATCCCGCCGGACAGCACGGCCTCCATGGCGGGCGCAACGCCGATGGTGCCGATCACCGGGCATACAGGAATGCGAATGTCCGGGGCAAAAATTACGTGGCCGTCGCGGATCTCGGCCAGCACGGTGGAGGGCTGGGGGAAGTAATCCTCGAGGTGGAACAGGAACGGCCAGTAACCCATGTAGCCGAGCGAATCGCACTTCTGTTCAAGGATGTGGACGGCGAGCGTATCGCCGGGCTGCGCGCTTTCGATGAAGATGGGACCGGTGACGGGGTTGCCATAGTAGCCTTGCTTGCGCATGGCGAGAAGGTACTCCGGCGTGGTGTGCTCCGGCACGCGGGTGCGTCCGCCTCGCGAGTCTTCGGTCTCGACGACGAAGACCTCGCCTGGGGCGACGCGCGCGACGGGCGGGAGGCGGCGGTCGTAAACGGGGGTTAGTTTATCGCGGGTGACGCGCTGCATGGAGACACAGTATGGCATAGGTTGGTCCCGCCGCCCGGCCTCGGCTATAGTGAATGATTCAATTGAATGATTCCCGACACTCGCATCGCCGCGGTGGAAGTGATTCCGATTCGCGCCCCGCGCAAGGAGGCGGTGCGCAGCGGGCTGAACCCCGGCGATCCTGTCACGTCTTCGGACTTCGGGATCGTCCGGCTGGAGACGCGCAACGGCCTGGAAGGGCTGGGCGAAATCTCGATCACCTATCCGCGGATCGGGCACGCGCTCTGTTTCGCGGCGGAGAAGCTGGTCGCGCCCGCGCTGATCGGGATGGACGCGCTGGAGCGTCCGCGCGTGCTGGCGGAGATCGACCGGCTGCTGGCGGGCGAATTGAGCTCTACCTACATCCGGGCGGCGTTCGAGATGGCGCTGCTGGACCTGGCGGGGATGCGCTACGGAGTTCCCGCCTACGACCTGCTGGGCGGTAGGATGCGGGCGCGTGCGCCGCTGGCGTGGGGGATCTATCAGAAAGCTCCGGACGAGATGGCGGCGGACGCGTCGGCGGCGGTGGCGGCCGGGTATCACGCGATCAAGCTCAAGGTGGGACGGCGGCTGGAGGACGATCTGGAAGCGGTACGGGCGGTGGCCGGGGCGGCAGGTCCGCGATTTCCGCTGCGCCTGGACGCCAACGGCGCGTGGACCTCGGTGGCGGAAGCCGCGGCGGCTATCCAGGCGCTGGCCGCGGAAGCGCGCATCGCGTGGGTGGAACAACCGCTGCCTGCCGGGGACCTGGGAGGCCTGCGGCTGCTTCGTCAGCGGTGCACGGTTCCGATCATGGCGGATGAGAGCTGCCGCACCATGCGCGACGCGTTGGATCTGGCGCGGCAGGAAGCGGCGGACGTGTGGAACGTGTACATCGTAGAGGCGGGCGGGGTGGAGGCGGCGAAGGAGATGTTCGCGCTGGCGGACGCGGCAAGAATTCCGTGCATCCTGGGAAGCCAGGCCGAGCTGGGAATCGGCACGGCGGCCTGCGCGCATCTGGCGGTGACGCTGCCGCACCTGCCGTACGCCATCGAAACCTTCGGGCCGCTGCGCTACCGCCGCGATGTCACGACCAGGCCCACGCCCATCCAAGACGGGTATCTGACGCCTCCGGACGGGCCGGGGCTCGGTGTGGAGCTGAATTGGGACGCGGTGAAGGAAATGAGGATATGAAGCTATTCGCGGAGATGAACCGGGAGCAACTGCGGGCGGCCGCCGGAGAGGCGCTGGCAGTGCTTCCTATTGGGGCGACGGAGCAGCACGGCCCGCACCTGCCCACGGGAACCGACTATTTCGCGGTGGAGACGCTGGCGCGCGAAGCGGCGGCAGTCGCGTCGGGCGAGATTCCCGTGATCGTGACGCCGGCGCTGCCGTTCGGCAGCTCGCATCACCACTTCGTGTTCGGCGGAACGCTGTCGCTTTCCACCGAAACGTACTACCGGGTGTTGTGCGACCTGGTGGAGTCGCTGATCAGCGACGGATTCGAGCGCATCTTCCTGGTGAACGGCCACGGCGGGAATCACGAGCTGGCCCAACTGGCGGCGCGCGACATGGCGCTGAAGCATCCGGCGAAAGTTGCCGCGGGCTCCTATTGGACCGTGGCCTGGGCCGATTTGATCAAGGCTGACGCGCATCACGGGCGGCGGCTGCCAGGGCACGCCGGAGATTTCGAGACTTCACTCGTCATGTCGCTGCGCCCGGACCTGGTTCCGGCCGGGCGGCCGCACAGGGAGGGTGTCTTCGAAACAGATCCGTCGAGTTTCGAAAGGCCGTACCGGGCGGAGCGGCACGGGTCCTGGAAGGAGATCGACGGCTTCACCGACAGCCCGGACGGGGCGACGGCAGGGAACGGGAACGCCTTTCGAGCGGCGGTTGTGGCGGGGCTGGCGCGGGCGTTCGTGGAGTTCTATCGCGGTTGAGGGCGCGGCCAAGCCTTCCGCGCAGGGCAGACGAAACCGGCATGGTTGCGCCGGAGAGCCTCCCGGAAACATCTCTCTTCACAAATGTTTGATGGGGCCGTCACGCGCACGTAACCCGCATGCCGTACTTCCTGGATCATGCGCTGCGACCTGCACGTCCACACGCTTCACTCCGGCCCCTGCACGGTCCCGGTGCTGCGTAATTTTTGCCGCGAGAGTTACAACGACCCCGACGCTTTATATGAAGTGCTGAAGAGCCGCGGGATGGATCTTGTCACTGTCACCGACCACGATTCCATCGATGCCGCCGAGCGCCTCCGCCGCCGTCCGGACTTCTTCCTGAGTGAGGAGATCACCTGCACGGCGCCGTCGGGCACGAACTTCCACATCGGCGTCTACGACCTCACCGAGCGCGACCACATCGAGCTGCAGCGGCGGCGCGACGACCTGCCGTCGCTGGTGGCCTGCCTGCGCGAACGGCGACTGATGACCAGCATCAATCACATCTTCTCGAGCCTTACCGGCCGGCGCGCCGACGAGGATTTCCTGCTGTTCGAGGCGCTATTTCCGCTGGTGGAGACGCTCAACGGCCACATCCCGGGACCGAACAACGCGCAGGCCGGCGAATTCGCCCGCCGGGCCGGACGCGCCGTCATAGGCGGCAGCGACGCCCATACCCTGCATTCGCCGGGAAGCACCTACACCGAGGTGGCCGGCGCGCATACGAAGGAGGAGTTTCTGGCCGGGCTTTGCCGCGGCCGGTCTGTCGCCGCTGGTTGTTCCGGAGGCTACTGGAAGCTGACCCGAGCGGTGCTCTCGATCGGCCTCGCGATGCTCCGCGAGGATCCGCGCACGCTTCCCCTGGCTCCCCTGGCCGCCGGCGTCCCGCTGGTCACGCTGGTTCACTACCTCCGCGAGCGCTGGTTCCTGCGGCGCTGGGCGAGACGGTTAGAGCCGCTTTGCGACGAGCCGTTGCTGTTCTGTAACGGCGACCTTACGCGATGACCTAGGCCGCTCTAGCCGCGCCGTGCGCGTCGAGAAACGCCGCAGTCCTCACGGTCCGCCGCCGATCTACTACCTTCAGCCCGTCCAGCGTGTTCGAGAAGGCCGGGTCATCGGGAGCTTGCGCGCGGCGGTGCATCACCCCAAAAAGCGCCTGAATTCTTACCTGCCCGAAAGTGCAGGTCCCGCCCCGCCCCAACCTCCGGTGCGTCTTTGCCTCCTTCTGTCGCATCCTGAATACATGAGCCAGACGCTCCTCTCCCTCTCCAACGATCTTGCCGCCGCCGTCTCCAAGGCCTCCGAAAGCATCGTCGCCATCCACGCCAGGCCGCGCACGCCCTCCAGCGGCGTCATCTGGAAGCCCGGAGTGGCCGTCACCACGGACCACACCACGGAGCGCGACGACGACATCACGCTGGCGCTTCCCGGCGGCCAGACGGTTCCCGCCACGCTGGCGGGCCGCGACCCCTCCACCGATCTCGCCGTGCTGCGATTCACCGACCCGGCTTCGAGGCCCGCCGCAGCCACTGCCGCGGCGCCAAAGGTGGGCCAGCTTGCGCTTGCGGTGGGCCGCGGCCCAAGCGCCGCCCTCGGCCTGGTCAGCTCGGTTTCCGGGCCGTGGCGGACCTGGCGCGGCGGACACATCGACGACTTCGTGCGGCTGGACGTCGCCATCTACCATGGCTTTTCGGGAGGCGCGCTGGTGGATGCCTCAGGCAGCGTCCTGGGCATCAACACCTCAGCCCTGGCGCGCGGTCTGCCGATGACCATCCCCGCGGCGACCGTAAACCGCGTGCTCGGCGACCTGCTGCAAAAAGGACACGTCGCACGCGGCTACCTTGGCGTCGGCATGCAGCCGGTGCGCCTGCCGCCTGCGGTCCAGCAAAAGCTCGGCCTCCCTGCCCCGGCCGGCGTCATCATTCTTTCCGTGGAGCCGGATTCCCCCGCCGAGAAAGCGGGCGTCCTGGTGGGCGACGTTCTGATCGCACTGGACGGCAAGCCCGTCACGGACACCGACGACGTGCAGGCCGCGCTCGATCCGTCGTCGGTTGGCAAAGCGCTGCACGCCCGCATCCTGCGTGCGGGAACCATGATCGAGCTGCCACTGGCCGTGGGCGAGCGCCCGAGGGGAGTGTAACCGTGAACTTCACAGAGGTGATTGAGCGCCTGCGGCGATCCACCGTCCAGGTGCGGATACCGGGCGACCGCGGCGGAGGCAGCGGCGTCATCTGGCGGGCAGGCGGCATGCTGATCACCAACGCCCACGTCGCCCGCTCCCCGAGCGTGGCGGTGGAGCTTCAGGACGGCCGCACATTCCAGGGCAAAGTCACCGCACGCGATGCGCGGCGCGATCTTGCGGCGCTCCAGGTGGACGCCCGCGACCTGCCCGCGGTGGCTATCGGCGACCCGGATGCGCTTCGCGTCGGCGAGGTGGTGGTGGCGGTCGGCAATCCCCTCGGATTAGCCGGCGCTGCGGCGGCGGGCATCGTCCAATCCCGTTCCCAGGGCGACTGGGTGCGCGCCGATGTGCGGCTGGCACCGGGCAACTCAGGCGGTCCGCTTGCCAATGCTCGAGGCGAGGTGGTGGGCATCAACGCAATGATCGTGAACGGCCTGGCGCTGGCTGTTCCGTCGACGGCGGTGGAGGCTTTTCTCGCGCCGGCCGGCGCGTCCGCGCGTCCGAGGCTGGGAATCGTCTACCGGCCTGTGGCGGCCGGAAGCCTGGTCCTCGAAGTAGAGCCGGCCAGCCTCGCCGACCGCTACGGCGTGCTGATCGGCGACGTGATCGTAAGCGTCAACTGGGGTCCGCCCGTGCTTCTGGACTTGGTTCGCGCCGGACGCCCCTTGCGCCTGCAGGCGAGGGCGGCGTGACGCGAGTCTTCGTGCTGGCCCGGTCACCGGTGGTCCGCGCCGGACTGGAGAGGCTGCTTGATTCGAAGCCGTCTCTCCAGTTGGCCGGCAGCGCGGCCGGGTACGAAGAGCTCGATTCCGCCCCGGCCGACGTGCTGCTGATCGAGATCGACCCGTCTCACGAAGAGCTTCTTCCCCTGGGGGATCTCCCACCCGTGGTGGCGCTGGGCGACGGCTCGCCGGAGTGGGCCGCCGAGGCCGTACGCTCCGGCGTCCGCGCCGCGCTATCGCGGGATGCTTCCGAAGTCGAAATCCTCGCCGCCATCGAAGCCGCCGCTGCCGGGCTGGTGGTGGTTCCCGCATCGGCCGTCGACTCCGTTGTCCGTCCCGCCTCGCCCGCTACGTCCCAACCCTTGACCCCGCGCGAAATCGAAGTGCTCCGGATGATCGCTGAAGGCCTGCCGAACAAAACCGTCGCCTGGCGCCTTGGCATCTCCGAGCACACCGTCAAATTCCACGTCGCCTCGATCTTTTCCAAGCTCGGCGCATCCAGCCGGACCGAAGCCGTCACAATGGGCCTGCGCCAAGGCCTCATCCTCATCTGACGCGACGTCGACATTTCGGTCTGTGGCCGGCGCGAGTAGAATGGTCGCATGCATCGACGCCATTTCCTCTGGACCGCCGCCAGCGCCGGCCTCTCCACCACCGCCGCGGGAGCCAACGATCGCGTGCGCATGGCCATGATCGGCGTGCGCGGCCAGGGCCGATTCCTCACGGGCCAGTTCGCGGCGCAGAAAGACGTGGAGATCGCCTGCCTGTGCGATGTGGATGAAAACGTCTACGAGCGGGCCGCCAAGCTGGCCGAAGAGCGCTCCGGAAAACGCCCGCCCTTCGCCGCCGACCTCCGGCGCGTGCTGGACGACAAGACCATCGATGCAGTCGCGATCGCCACGCCCGACCACTGGCACGCTCCGGCCACGATTCTGGCCTGCGCCGCGGGCAAGGACGTCTACGTCGAAAAGCCCGCCTCTCACAACCTGCGCGAAGGCCGGCTGATGGTGGAAGCGGCGCGCCGCAACAACCGCGTCGTCCAGTTGGGCACGCAGTCCCGCAGCCGCCCGTCCACGATCCGCGCCGTCGATTACGTCCGCTCGGGAAAGATCGGCAAGGTCCTCATGGCCAAAGCCTGGGACGTGCAGCTCCGCGACCACATTGGCCACAAGGAAGACTCAGCCGTGCCCAAAGGCGTCGACTACGAAACCTGGACCGGCGCGGCGCCCTTTCTCCCCTTCAACGAAAACCGGTTCCACTACAAATGGCACTGGAACTGGAATTTCGGAACGGGCGATATCGGCAACGACGGAATCCACCAGCTCGATATCGCACGCTGGGCACTGGACGCCGGCACTCCCGCCGAAGTTTCCGGCATGGGGCGGAAGCTGTTCTTCGACGACGATCAGCAGACGCCTGACACCATGAACATCACCTACGACTTTGGCGGCAGGGCGCTGATTTACGAAATGCGCATCTGGAATCCGTACGGCCTGGAAGGCCAGGACAACGGGGTCGCGGTGTACGGCACCAACGGCATGCTGCACATCGGCCGCTGGAACCGCCAGTGGGGTTTCAAGGTCTACGACGAAAAGGGCGCGTTGGTACTGGATCAGGGCGCCAACGAGGACGACCGCAACGACGCACACCACCGCAATTTCATCGACTGCATCAAAAGCCGCAAGCGCCCCAACGCCGACATCGAGACCGGGCACCTGTCCACCACGCTCAGCCACCTGGGGAACATCGTCGCGCGCGCCAACCGGACTGTCCGCTACGACGGCAAGGCCGAATCCATCCCCGGCGACCCGGCCGCGAACCGCCTGTTGCGCCGCGAATACCGCAAACATTGGGCGACACCCGCCGGCGTCTGAGATCCAGGCGGAAATGTCCGGGCTTCACGCCGCCGCGCGCATCGTCTGCGCCCGGCCATACGTAAGTGAGCGCCAAAGCCATTCCGCCGGCCCAAAGCGAAATCGCTTCAGCCACAGGGGGTTGTACCAGAGTTGCAGGACCCAGATCGCCGCCACCACTCCGAAGAGCTGAATCCGGTCCAGCGTTGCGTACAGGCCGAAGCCGTATCCATAGAAGAGCGTCGTGCAGACAAGCGACTGCGTCAGGTAATTGGTCAAGGCCATCCGTCCGGCGGCCGCCAGCCGGCGCATCAGCCACTCCAGCCATCCGGCCTTGTAGATCCACAGGAGCGCTCCCGCATGCCCAAGCGCCACGAAAATGCTGCCTGCCGCGTTCCACTCCAGGCCGCCGCCAAACAAATAGACCGTGTCGAAGTTGTGCCGGACCAGGCCGTAGGCGCCGTACGCCACGGCAGGATATCCTAAGCCGTAACCGGCCAGCGCCATCCGCGCGTAAAAGCGCCGCGATCGCATCGCGGAAAAGATTCCGAGTTTCATCAGCGCCATTCCGATCAACATCCGGCCGCCTACGGTCCAGCCCAGAGATGCGCCGAAGAATGTCGTCTGCACGGCGAATGCCTCCGGTGCGCGCCGTCGGGCCAATTGCAGATACGAGCCTTCGCGGTACGCCCGGATGGCCTCGGCTTTCTCGGCGGCAGCCGGCTCGAAACTGCCGCGGATTCCCTCCCAGGCCCGAGCCAGTTCCTGGCCGGATGCAGGCGCGTCGCGCCCCTGCTTCCGCGCGTCCTCGACCCGAGCCGCCGCGTCACGAGCGCCGGCCAGAAACTTCGAGAAAGCTAGCGACAGTGGCACGGATGGAAGCCATAACAGCGCTCCGATCAGGATCAGCGTGCGCGGAGATTTGCTCCGCAAAGGGTAAAGCAGCATTCCGCATAAAGCATAGGTGACCAGAATGTCGCCTTCCCAAAGCAGGTAGGAGTGAGCCCAAACAGAAGCAGCACTCCCGAACGCCGGTAAAACAACACGGCTGACGGGCCGCCTCGCGACTCCATGCGCCCCGTCATCAGCACCAGCCCCGCTCCGAAGAGCATGGAGAAAAGCGTGATCATCTTCTCGTCGAACAGCAGAAATCCGGCCAGCCACGCGGCAAAGTGCACGCCAGTGAATCCGCCCGCGATGGTGGGATTTAAGTGGTTCGCACCCGGCAGCGCCAGTGTGATGTTCATCGTGAGGATTCCCAGCAGCGCGAAGCCGCGCAGGACGTCGATCGACGCCAGCCGCTCCGGGGCCGCCACGGGCGCGGCCGCTGTCTGCTCGCTCGGTGACTTCGTTTTTCCTGTCTTGTGCCTTCCACGGCGCTGGAGACGAGGTGCAGGCCGATCCAGGCGGGTGGAGAAACATTCGAGGTAGACTACTTCGGCACCAGCTTGATCTCGAACACGCGCGGCCACCACTTTCCGGTCACGAAGATCCGGTCGCGCGCCGCGTCATACGCGATGCCGTTCAGCACGTCCACGCGCCCCATCCTTTCCATCTCGCTGCGCAAACCGGTCAGATCGATCCACGCCGTCACCTTGCCGGTCGCCGGGTTGATGCGCGCCACGCGGTCGGTCTGCCACACGTTGGCCCAAATCTCTCCGCGAATGAATTCCAGCTCGTTCAAGTTCGGCACGGGCGCTCCGCGTTCGGTGACCTGGATTTTTCCGGTCTCCTGGAAATTTTGCGGATCACGGAAGGACAAATACGACGAGCCGTCGCTCAGAATCAGGCGCTTGCCGTCCTGTGTCAGCCCCCACCCTTCGGTCTGATACAGAAAGCTGCCGGTTGGCTTGAAGGACGCCAGCTCGTAGATGAATCCGATCTTGCTCTGCCATGTGAGCTGGAAAATCTTATCCTTCCAGAGCGCGATGCCCTCGCCGAAATAGGAGTCGGGCAGTCGCGATTCCTGCACCACTTTGCCCGTCTCCAGCTCCACTTTTCTCAGCCAAGACTGTCCGTGCGTGCCGGTGCCCTCGTAAAGGTAACCACCCGAGTAGACCAGCCCTTGCGTGAACGCCGCCGGATCGTGCGGATACTGGTGAACTACCCGGTAACCGTACGTGCGGGGCGGCTGCGCGGCCAGCGCGGACACGGCCAGAACCGCGAGAAGAAGCCTGAGAATCATCGCACTCTCAGGGTAGCATCAGGCCGGGGTTTTTCATTTGCTTTGCGGATGGCAAAAAGCTGGGAACTGGTGCAGACACAGGCGAGAACCCGGTGTCACTTAGCGCCAGGTGGTCAAGATGGTCAACAGCGCGGCTACAATGGCTCCGATCAGAGCCAGAGTGAGATTCGAAGGGCCGGTGTCCTTTTTCGCCAGCGGGGCCAGTTCCACCTCGTCGGGCAGCGGAGTCTCACCCACTTCGGCCGGCGCGGGTTCCGGCAGCGGAAGCGGCTCGCCCGCGTACATGGCCAGTTCGTTCCGCAGCGCGGCCTGCAAATCTGCCGGGTTCGGGCAGAAACGCTGCTGCGCTTCCGCCGGAAGGAGCGCTTTGATCTCGTCGAGGCTCATTCCGCGCGCGGGACGCACGGATTCGAATCCCAGGGTGTCGGCCAGACGGCACCCCAGTTGAACCAGGTAGAGCAAATGGATTTCGTTGGAGTCCGGCCGGTCGTGATGGCGTCCCGTGACCAGGCGAATCTCGTCCGGCAGATTCCAGGACTCGGCGAGCTGGCGGCCCAATTCGCAATGGTCCATTCCGAACCGCGTCCGCTCCAGTTCCAGAATGTCGAAGCCCTGATGATTGGCCAGGTGAAGCGCGGCGGCATACTCGGCCGGCTCGGCGAACAACATCCCCATTCGCCCGATGTCGTGCAGGAGTCCGCTGAGATACCCGAGGTCTTCCGGCAACGCACACGCCCAAGCCAGTTCTTCCGTCAGAAAGGCGGTGGCCAGCGTGTGGCGCCACGCTCGAACGTGGTCCGGAGTCTCATCGGCGGGCAGGAGAAAGCCCTTGATGGCCAGCGTAAGCGCGACCTTCCGCGCACGGCTCGCGCCGGCGAGCGAAACCGCCTGGCCCACGCTCTCCGCCTTCACACTTAGTCCGAAGCGGGGAGAATTCACGCACTCCAGCAGTTGGGCCGCCACCGTGGAATCGCTCTCGATCGCCACCGTAAGTGCGAGCGAAGTCAGAGATTCGTCGTTCAGCAAGTCGAGCAGCCTGCCGGCTACCGACGGGAACGCGGGAATCTTACTCAGTTCAAGTGACACCGCCACTAGCTCTTTATCGACATTAGGACACCGGGACTTTAGGAGTTGGCCGTACTAAGGGAGACACCTGATTTTGGCATCTGAAGCTGCACTTCTTTCAGGCTGTAGGGAGGTTCGTCGACAATCGAGGCAAAAATGCCTGGGACGAAGGGCGGAGGTCCCTGGAGAGTCCGTTTCAACTAAGAGACTCGGGTGGTGAGCGATTTCGGCGGTCTCTCGCGCCCAACAGGGTGAAGGCGAATCACTCGCCCCCTGAAAATTCGACGAGAGAGAAGGAAACGATCATGAAAACCAAAACCGAGTTGATACCCATGGCGCGCCGGAAGGGAGGCAAACTCGGGCTGTGCCTGGTTGCCTACGCGGGCGCCGCCGGGCTGTTCCCCTCCGCGGCGTCTGCTGCCTGCGGCCCGGATCTGACCACACAATTTGAAGTGCACACGGGCGCGCTGCGGAAGTCCGCCCCGTCCACGCAGACCATCACCGCCCGGAACGCCGGGTCGCCGGTCAAAGGCCCGATTTACCTGGAGATCTACGGCACGCCGAACGGCGTCTGGCAGCAGAATTACACGTTCACCTCGAACTGCTCGCCGGGCTCGACATTCACGCGGTTCTACCTCGGCTACAGCAATACGTGGAACACGAATGTCACGCTGAGCCTGACGCTGAAGTTCGCCAACCTCAACAACGTTCCCATCACCTACAGCTTCCGGATCGTCAAGGGAGACCTGATCGGCAGCCCGCACATGACGATGGGCGACTTCGATGGCGACCGCGTCGCGGACCTGGCTGTTTTCGATCCACCCACGGCGTTGTGGACGATCAAGCTCTCGGCCAGCAATCTGACGACGTCGATGGTGGTCGGCACACCGAATACGGACCGCTTCGTAATAGGCGATTTCGACGGCGACCTGAAGGAAGACATGGCGGTGTTCACTCCGGCGACGGCGACCTGGACGATCCGGCGGTCGAGCGACGGTGTCACGACTACGACAGTGTTCGGCGCTCCGAACCTGGATGTGCCGATTCCTGCCGATTACGACGGCGACGGCTATACCGACCTGGCGGTCTACCGCCCGACGCTGCGGGTGTTCACCGTGCTGCGGTCGACCGATGGCAAGATCGTCAGCAAGCAGTACGGCGGGCCGGGAAGCATTCCGGTGCCCGCGGACTGGGACGGCGACGGCCGAGCGGAGTACGCGTTCTACGATCCGGCCAACACGATGTTCCACATGTACAACACGACGACCAACCAGGAAAACACGTACAGTGTGCAGGGCTTCAGCGGTTATCCGTTCGCGATGATCATGAACAACGAGGGACATCCCAGCCCGTCGACTTACGATCCGAACAGCGGCATCGTGACGATCCTGGATCTGACCGCGAACACGGTGTATTCGAAGTGGATTGGGCCGAACGCGAAGGTAGTGGCCGGCGACTTCAGCGGGGACGCGACCGGCGACGTGGCGACATACGACCTGGCGACGGCTCACTGGGCTATGCAGAGCCAGATGGCCAACCCGCAGCCGACTCCGGTGGCCTCGTTCGGTTTCGGGACTCCGGGTTCTTCGGTTCCGGTGCTGGCGATTCCATCGATGCTGAAGTTCCCGCAATTGTTGCCCTGGTAATCGGGGGGTTGTTTCACGCGGGCCCGCGACGGCGCTCAAGCGCCTCGCGGGCTGTTTTGCGCTGGGGACTGCCGGCACGATACCTGCACAGAAGGAGGTGCCGGGGTTGGATTGTGGAAGAAAGCTCGCGTCCACCTCGTGGCCGGCTTCGCGGCTACACGAGAAATGGTCGAGACTATCGCCAGGTTTACGACGCGGCCGGAGAACAGATTCGCGGTATCGGCCCCAACTCTCAGTGCACCCTCTTGCGATCCAGTGTCATACTTTGCGGGGCTGACGCAGGCGTCGGGCCGTCCATTCAAACCTTCAACGCCTCGGCGATACGGAGCCGGTTCGCTGGTAGCATAAAATGGGCGCACTTAATGAAACTGGTGTGCTTGCCGTTGGCGCTACTAAAACCCAGCCGCGCAGACATTCTCGCGGGCGCTCTGTTCTCTGTGTTCGCCGCCTCGACAATTTTATGGCTTATGCTGGATCGGGCTCCGCCCAATTGGGATGATGCCTGGTATCTCACCAACAGTTTGATCGTCTACGACGCCCTGAATCAAGGCGGCATTGCAGGCTACCTTACTGAACTCAATTCGGTTTTCGGTTTCAAAGCGCCTCTCATTGCCGCGTTGCCCACGCCGTTCTATCTGATCTTCGGGAGGCGCTGGCATGCGGCCTATCTCGTCAACATCGCATCGATGGCAGTACTCTTTTTCGCGATGTACCGCATCGCGCGGCGATTGTGGAATACCCGCGCGGCGGTCTTGTCAATCGCAATCGCCCTGATCGTGAAGTGGCGTTGGCGCTGTCTGAAACGGCCGGATCGCGATTATTGGTGTTTTACTCACGTCATCGATTCGCGCGGCCGCATTGTCAGCCAGTTCGATCATCGGCTTCCCGGTGATTCTCCGTTACGATCGTGGACTCCCGGCGTACGCATTGCCGACCAAGTGCGTCTCCGCATCCCGGCGGAATTCCCGGCAGGCGAGTTGCGGTTGCGCTTCGGATTGTACGATCCGCGAACCGGAAGACGCCTTCGTCTTGGAGTGTTACAGGAATTGCCCGCTTCCCTATTCACTCCGGCCGATCAATCGACTGCTCTCTTGACGCCCATTAAATGAGCGGGTATTGCTGCCGTAACAACGGCAAAAATCTACTTGACACACCCAAGTGTGGTAGGCTGCGCCTATGCCTATAACGCCTTACCAGAGGCAGGAAGTAGTCAAGCATTTGTCTGCCAAGGTTTCCCAACCTTGTCCTGCGTGCGCTCAGAGCGGCACACGAGAACTTATGTCGGATATTGTGCTGATGTCTCTATATCAGCCTCCAGCAACCTTGCCACAGCAACCGCGTTCAGGTCGGTCGGCGGTGGACTTGGCTACCGATGTTCTTGGACGGTATGGACCTCGAACGTCTCCCGGTGTTATACCATGCATCGTATTGACCTGTTCCAACTGTGGGCACACGGAATTATTCAACGTCCACGTTCTGGGAGTCGCAACCATTCTCGGAATACCCGAACCGGGGGTGCCACTTGGATAACCTCAACCCTCCGTCTCAGTCACCTCAGATTGCGGGGACACTGGGCAACCTATTCAACCCTCAGTACGGGGAAAGGTGCCCTGTGATTTATACCTTTTTGGATACTGAATTGGAGATGATCGGGGACAGAGGTGCGACCGTATCAACCTGTTTCTCGTTGGCCGCATTCATCGCAGGCGTGATTGCGAACATAGCTGTCGGATACGGATTCTCGAATGGGCCAGTAAGCGACGTAGGTCGTCTGATGTGTTACTCGTTATTTGTTCTCGTGCCAGCCTCCATTGGCTTTGTTTATGCTGGCTGGAAGGTGTTGAGAAAAAAGAATGAGCTAATAGACAGAATAAAAAAAGAGCACAGGCACCGCGCAGCGATTTCATTGACACCAGAGGCAGCAGGGCAATGAGCTATCATGGAACCGGAGGCATATGCGACCTCGTACCAAGATTCCGATACCGGAGCCAAAGGGCACCGAGTTTGAAAATTTCGATAGGCTCACGCGGATCTTGCTATCCAAGCCCGTGCTATCCAGGCCCGCGAAGCCATCAGGCAAGGGCCAGCCGCCGAAAGATCACGACCGGGAACGCTTGCCCCGGCCCTGACGTTTCGCACCGACCCTACAGTGCCGTCGGCGTCTCAAGCTTGCCTGTGAGTTTGTCCCAGGTCAGTCTACGTCCGGTAGCGCGGGCGCATACGATCTCGAAACGTTCCGAACCCGTCAGGTGCCGTTCATTGAAGCGAAAGGACTGTTCGTCAACGTAACGGAACAGGTGATAAGGCTCGACCGAAACGTAGGTTCCATTCAGCCCGCGCTTAAACAACGACCAGAAGTTTTCCAAACCGTTCGTGTGGACGCTGCCGCGAACGTATTCGTCAGCGTGATTGACAACCTGATGTTTGAAGTCGTCTCCGAGGTCGTCATAGGATCGCGTGTACAGATTCGATCCGGCTTCGACGTTTCCAGACACAAGATTCTTGAGTTGCTCTTTCTTGCGGCGGCTCACGACGGCAGCGCGAACCCTACCGCCACGTTGCAAGACTGCGGCGACTATTGCTTTACCCTGATTGGGTTCGGAACTCTTCCGCGCCCAACGGCCCTTATGCATGTTGCGGGCCTTACCGCTGATGAACGATTCATCGGCTTCGATTTCGCCAGCGAGAAAACCGCCGCCATCCTCCTGCATGGCGCGGCGAATACGGTGCAGCATGAACCATGCAGTCTTTTGGGTGACTTTGATATCGCGGGCGATTTCGTAACTGGAAACACCGTTTTTGCAATTCGCGATCATCCAAATAGCCATGAGCCATTTGTCGATACCGATGGGCGATTCATTAAAGATGGTTCCGACTTTCACCGAAAACTGCTTACGGCAAACGCGGCACTTCCAGATACGCCGGGTCACAAGAAACATCGGTTCTTTACCTTGGCAGTAGGGGCACTCAACGCCGTTCGGCCACCGACTAGAAGCGAAGTAGCGGAGTGCGTTGTAAGGGTCCGCAAAGTACTGAATCGCTGCCATCAGAGTCTTGGGCGTTTCCATGACTCAAGTATGGCGCAGATTCGTGGGTGTGTCAAGTATATTTTTACCGTAACAACGCTCCAATTTAGCGCGCAGGCGGCCAGCTTCCACCCGGACGATCGCGTCAATCCTCGGGTCGAAGGATTCACTTGCGGCCGTAAACGTCCACCCCTATTAGATATTCCTTAAGTTAATCGGCTTCTACGGACTGGACCTTGTCCACGACGAAGCCAAGGAAGCGGCTGAGGCGTTCGGTACTGACGAACTCAGGGCTGGCCAGGATATTCGCAAGCTGCGATCGGCTTAACCGCGGAGATCCCATGAGACCGGCTTCTATTGTATCCGGGGCGTGGCGTCGGCGCGAGGTTTCGGCTCAACAACGAAAGAATGCTGTACCCAACTCCCGGAATTCGAGGCAAAGGACATTAACGGATGAATATGGCGGCCTGCGGATCTCCGAGGCAAGTTCACGGTTATCTACATCTGGCCTTCTGAAGGACTATGGCTATCTACCGAATCGAAGTTCCTCGGAAACCGCAGGCGGTACCGGGGACGAAGGGCGATTGACTTGGCGTTGACGCCAATTGCGGTTGCTGATCTAGGCAGACTCTGCGTGACCGGCGACTTTCGATATCGCAGTCTTCTATGCTCTGGTTTTGATCGGCGTTCCCGTCGCCGTGGCATGAGTATGGCTTGGAAGCGATCGGAAGAAACTGGCGGGGACGACGGGGCTCGAACCCGCGACCTCCGACGTGACAGGCCGGCGTTCTAACCAGCTGAACTACGTCCCCGCGTTTGGTGGGCTGAAAGTCAGTTTAGCAGGCTGAGGCGCGGCGCTGCAACTTTGTTACCCTGCCGGCGCTGGCTGAGGCGGGAAGATGGCCGCCGCGGTTCGCCGCAGGTGATCAGCCACCACTTCCAACTCGGGGATCGGGATCTGGGTCGTCGTTCCGGTGACCGACAGCGCGGCGACAAAACGGCCGGCGTGGAAGACCGGCACCGCGACGCAGCGCACGGCCAGTTCCTCCTCCTCGTCGTCCACGGCATACCCAGCGCGGCGGGCGCGCGAGATTTCCCGCTGCATGGCTTTCGGAGAGGTAATGGTGTTGCGGGTATGGCGAATATAGACCTGCTTTGTGAGGAAGCGTTCCAACAGCTCAGGCGGGCCGAATGCAAGCAGAATCTTGCCGACACCCGTGCAATGCAGGTCCATGCGGCGTCCGACGTACGTATCGATCTTGATCAGCCCGGGCGCGTCCACTTTCTGGATGTAGACGCCCTGATCGCCATCCGGGACGGCGAGGTGCGCCGGCAGCCGAAGCTGGTCCACCAGCACCCGCATCGGCGGCAGCGCTACCTCCGAGACCGAAAGGTTCCGCATCATCCCCTGACCGAGGGCGTGCGCCTTCAGGCCGAGGCTATAGTGGAGCGTGTCGTCGCGCTTCTGCACATATCCCATACGTTCCAGCGTCAGCATAATGACATGCGTAGAGCTTTTCGGGATGCGCAGGCGGCGGCTCAGCTCGGAGATGTTCAGGCCGCGGCGGGAACTGTCGAGCGCCTCAAGGATGAGGAGCGCGCGTTCGACGGCGGTGGCGTTGGGAGCAGCCGGCATGACTTATTTTCCAGCATTCTGGACCAATGTCATCGTAGAAGGCGAACAAAGGGTGTTTTCGTCCATAATACCGAACGAAATGACACGCCCGGTTCTTGACCCATTTGTGCCCGGCTCCGTACGCTAGGGCTTTACGCTTGCTATGCCTACAGTGGTCTACAATCCTGCTGAGATCGACTTCGAACTGCCTGGAAAGCATCACTACCAGGTGGCGTTCCATTTGGACGGGGCGTGGGGCTATTCGCTGGTTCCGCTGACGGTGATCAACGGGCTGCGGGGAGCGAACCAGAACGGCCTGATCTGTTTCGGCGGCACCCACGGAAACGAGTACGAGGGGCAGATCGCGGTGAAACGGTTGTGCCGCGACCTGGAGGCGGAAGCGATCGCAGGCCGCGTGATCCTGATACCGCAGTTGAGCGAGAGCGCTTGCATCGCCAATTTACGAATCTCCCCACTGGACCGCGTCAACATGAACCGGGCTTTCCCGGGACAGGCGCGCGGCAGTATCTCCTACCGGATCGCGAACTTCGTGAAGACGCGGATTTTTCCGCTGGGCCGCGTGGTTGTGGATCTGCATTCGGGCGGCAAGGAAGGCGCGTTTCCGATTTGCACCTCCTTCCATCCGATTCCGGACGCCGCGCAGCGGGCGGAGATCGCCCGCGTTTCGCAGCTATTCGACACGCCGTTCGTACTGATCTATGCCAGTACGATGGCCTCCGGCCTGCTGACCGACGAAGCCGAGGCGGAGGGCAAGGTCACGATCGGCGGAGAATTCGGCGGCGGCGAGACCACCAGTTTCTGGGGAGTGCGCCACGCTTACTACGGAGTGGTCAACGTGATGCGGCATTACGGCCTGCTGGAGGGCGACGTGCGCCGGGTGCGCGCGCCGGAAGCGCCGTTGCCGAAGCTGGTGAGAGCCGATGAGCTGTCGCGCTATGTTCCCTGCCCGCGCGACGGCGTGTGGGAGCCAGTGCTGGACCTGGGGGCGCCGGTGCGCGACGGCGAGCTGATCGGCCGTCTGCACGATTTTTCGGACCACAGCTCGGAGGCGCTGGAGATCCGCGCCGGCCGCGACGGGTACCTGGCGATGATGCACCTCAGCGCCCGTCCGCTGAAGGGGCAGACGCTCTACGTGATAGCCGACGAGGTCGCCTGGAGCGAGGCGACGGGATGAAGATCACCGCCCTCGACCTGCACGTGCTGAAATCTCCCGGGCTCTACAACAGTCCGGACAGCGCCGAGGAGCCGCTGGGCCCCACATACATGGGCCTGGTGAAAGTTTCCACCGATGCGGGAGTCTGCGGCTATTCGGACATGGAGACCTGCGCCAGCGTGGCCAAGGCCTGCGTCGACGCGCCGAAATGGAGCCAGGAAGAAGGGATGGAGTGCTTCGACGGGCTGGCGTCGCTGCTGCTGGGTCAGAATCCGCTGGAGGTGGAGCGGCTGTGGTACCGAATGTACCGCGGCAGCATTTACTACGGCCGGCGCGGCGTGGCGATTCAGGCGATCTCGGCAATCGACATCGCGCTGTGGGACATCTGCGGAAAGTTCTATGGGCAGCCGGTGCACATCCTGCTGGGCGGCAAGTGGCGCGACCGCGTGCGCGCGTACGGCAGCACGCTGTTCCGGGCCACTCCGGCGGCGATGAAGGAAGCCGTCAAGAGCTACCTGGGGGAAGGCTTCACAGCGGTGAAATTCGGCTGGGGCGTGTTTGGGAAAGATTCGCGCCTGGACGTGCGGCTGGTGGAAGCGGCGCGGCAGGAAATGGGAAGCGGTCCGGACCTGCTGGTGGACACGGGGTGGTTCGTGGAGCGCACGGCGAAAGAGGCTGTTCAGGTCGTCAAGTCGATCGAGCCGTTCGAGCCGTACCTGGTGGAAGAGCTGCTGCATCCGGAGGATTACGATGGATACCGGCAGGTGTCGGAAGGAGTAGGCACGCGGATCGCCTGCGGCGAGCAGGAAGCGACGGAGTGGGGCTTTCAGCAATT
>JACXTT010002340.1_pt1 | contig 30168 bp, 26 predicted proteins | sample 9270951 | NCBI WGS metagenome assembly JACXTT01 (sample SAMN15532306, study PRJNA645909) | rock metagenome | isolation source: weathered quartz diorite | place: Puerto Rico | collected 2017-06-21 | reverse complement strand
GGTGAACGACTCCTGGACGACGAATTCTGGAGAGTGGAAGGATTCGGTGGAAACACTACACTGAGGTTTTCGAGGGGGACGCCCGTTGCGTGCGCCGAGGCCGGCGCGCAACTCATCTGGCCGTTCGTTGGCCGCATCCTCGACGGGCACAAGAAGCAGGCCGGCGACCAGTGGGACGCCGCCGCAAACGCCGGCGACAACGATCCCGGCGTGCGCTCGGTGCGCCAGATCTATGACTACTACAAGAAGTTCGGCTACCCGACCGAGGTAATGGGCGCCAGCTTCCGCGGCACCGGACAGATCCTGTCGCTCGCCGGTTGCGACCTGCTGACCATCAGCCCCGACCTGCTGGAGCAACTGGCCGGTACAGAAGGACCCGTCGCGCGCAAGCTGTCCGTCGACGAAGCGCAGGCGGGCAATGTCGCGCGCATTGCCGCCGACGAAGCCAGCTTCCGCTGGCAACTGAACGAGGACGCGATGGCGACCGAGAAGCTCGCGGAAGGCATCCGCCTCTTCGCGGCGGATGCGGTCAAGCTGGAAACGCTGATCGGCGAACTGTCGCGCTGATCAGGCGGCGCTCGCCTGCGGCCACAACAGCGGCAGGCACTCGCCGGCGGGCGCCGACAGCACCAGGCTGGCGGTCTGGTCCAGCACCGACGGCTGCGGGTTGACCACGATCACCGCGGCGCCGTGTTCGCTGGCCATGCCGGGCAGCCCGGCGGCCGGGTACACCAAGCCGGACGTCCCCACCACCAGGCACAGGTCGCAGGTCTGCGCCGCGTGCTCGGCACGGTAGCGCGCCACGCGCGGCAGATCCTCCCCAAACCACACCACGCCGGGGCGCATCATGGCCCCGCACGTGGCGCAGTGCGGCGGTTCGCCGGGCACGACCGTGGCATGCTCGCAGCGCCCGGAGCCGTCCAGCCACTTGTTGGCGAACAGATTCCCATGCAACTCGATCACGTCCTGGCTACCAGCGGCCTGGTGCAGGCCGTCGATGTTCTGCGTGACGAGCGTCACGCTCTTCTGCGCGGCCAGCGCCACCAGCGCGTAGTGCGCCGGATTCGGCCGGCTGGCACCGACCAGCTCGCGGCGGTGCTGGTACCACTGCCACACCAGTTGCGGCTGGCGGCGGTAGGCAGCCTCGTTCGCCAGTTCCTCGGGATCGAAGCGCGCCCAGAGGCCGGTCAGTGCATCGCGGAATGTGGGCACGCCGGACTCGGCCGAGATGCCCGCGCCGGTCAGCACGAAAATATTGCCGGCGGCGGCAATCAGGCGCCTGGCTTCATCGAGCCCGGCCATGTCGGCGCTCGTCGTCAACGCGGCAGGCGCCGCTGGCGCACGGCTTCGTACAGGCAGACGCCGCTGGCCACCGACACGTTGAGGCTTTCCACCCCGCCGGCCATCGGAATGCCGGCCAGTTCATCGCAGGTGTCGCGCGTGAGGCGCCGCATGCCCTCGCCTTCCGCGCCCATCACGATCGCCGTGGGGCCCTTCAGGTCGATGTCGTAAAGCGTCTTGTCGGCACCGTCGGCGGTGCCGATCACCCAGATGCCGCGCTCCTGCAGTTCGCGCAGGGTGCGTGCCAGGTTGGTCACAGTGATGTACGGCACGGTCTCGGCCGCGCCGCTGGCGACCTTGGCCACCGTGGCATTCAGGCCGACGCTGCGATCCTTGGGCGCGATCACCGCGTGCGCGCCGGCGCCGTCCGCCACGCGCAGGCAGGCACCAAGGTTATGCGGATCGGTGACGCCATCGAGAATCAGCAACAGCGGCGTGCCTTCAATGCCGTCCAGCAGTTCATCGAGATTGAGCGCGAGCGCTACGTCCTCGGCGCGCGCCACCACGCCCTGGTGGCGGTCGGTGCCGGCCATGCCGCGCAGGCGCTCGGCATCGACGGGGTGTAGCCGCACGCCCAGGCTTTCGGCCAGGCGGACGAAGTCCTGCATCCGGCGATCGCGCCGGGCGGACTCAATATAGACATCGGAGACGCTCTTGGCGTCTTGCCGCAAGCGGGCGGTAACGGCGTGGAAGCCGATCAGGAGTTTTTGTTTGGCCATGGCGCGATTGTACCTGCCCGGACACCGGGCACAGCACCGGGACCGGGCGGGCGCCCGGTCCTTTTTTCATCGTGCCGCAGGCGTCAGCGCTTGCGCGGCGGGCGGCTGGCCTTGCCCGCCGCCTTGGCGGCACGCCCCTTGGCAGGCGCCTTGCGCGGCTTTTCCAGGTGCGCGGGCTTGGGCTTGGCGGCGCGCCGGGACGGCTTGCCGCTCGGGGCGACGTGCGGCTTGACCGGCGTGATCACAGCCTCGAAGACGGGTTGCTCTTCGATCACACGATCCAGCGTTTCGTCGAACGACTCTTCCGGCTTGGACGTACCGCCCAGCAGCGCCGCCAGTTGGCGGCCCTTCTTGCGCGCCGGCACCGCATGCGCGGCCGGCACTCGCGGCTGCACTTCCGGCCCGGCGGCACGCGCACGCAGCGCCTTGGCCGACGGCTCCTGCACCAGACGGAAATCGATCTTGCGCGCGTCCAGATCGACGCGCGACACCTGCACGCGCACGCGGTCGGTCAGCCGATAGCGAATGCCGGTGCGCTCGCCGCGCAGTTCGTTGCGCGCCTCGTCGTACTGGAAGTAGTCGCTGCCGAGCTCGGTGACGTGCACCAGCCCTTCGACATACAACTCGTCGAGCTGGACGAAGATGCCGAACGACGTGACCGCGCTGACCGTGCCGGCAAAGTCGCTGCCGAGCTTGTCGCGCATGAAGTAGCACTTGAGCCAGGCTTCCACGTCGCGCGATGCCTCGTCGGCGCGGCGCTCGTTGGCCGAGCAATGCAGGCCAAGTTCGTCCCAGATGGCCTCGTTGCGACGAGCGCGGGCGGCGGTCCGTTCGGCCTTCTGCTCCGCGTCCTTCGCCTGCAGCTTGCGGGCCTTGGGCGCGATGGCGGTGTTGAGCTCGGTGCCGTGGGCGAATGCCGGCTGATACTTGGTATGGGCCAGCACGGCCTTGATCGCGCGATGGACCAGCAGGTCGGGATAGCGGCGGATCGGACTGGTGAAGTGCGCGTAGGCCTCATAAGCCAGGCCAAAGTGGCCGATGTTGTCCGGGCTGTAGACCGCCTGCTGCATCGAGCGCAGCAGCATCGTTTGCAGCATCGGCGCGTCGGGACGCGACTTGATCTTGTCCATCACCTCGGCATAGTCCGAGGCTTGCGGCTTGTCGCCGCCACCAAGGGACAGCCCCGACGTCCTCAGGAACTCACGCAGGTTCTTCAGCTTTTCCTCGCTCGGGCCGGCGTGGATCCGGTACAGCGCGGGATGCTTGAAGCGTTCGAGGAAGTCCGCGGCGCAGACGTTGGCGGTCAGCATGCACTCCTCGATCAGCCGGTGCGCGTCGTTGCGCGTGCGCGGCAGGATCTGCTCGATCTTGCCCTGCGCATTGCAGACGATGTAGGTCTCGGTGGTGTCGAAGTCGATCGCGCCACGCTCGCGCCGCGCCTTCAGCAAGACCTGGAACAACTCGTACAGGTTCTGCAGGTGCGGCACCAGGTCGGCACGCTTGTGCGCCTCCGGCCCCTTGGTGTTGGACAGGACGGCCCAGACCTCGTTGTAGGTCAGGCGAGCCGCCGAGTGCATGACCGCCGGGTAGAACTGATAGCCCTTGAGCTCGCCCTTGGCCGTCAGCACCGCGTCGCAGACCATGCACAGGCGGTCCACCTGCGGATTGAGCGAGCACAGGCCGTTGGAGAGCTTTTCCGGCAGCATCGGGATCACGCGGCGCGGGAAGTAGACCGAGGTGGCGCGATCGAGCGCGTCGGCATCCAGCGGCGTGCCGGGACGCACATAGTGCGACACGTCGGCGATCGCGACGATCAGGCGCCAGCCCTTGGCGCGGCCAATCTTGACCGGCTCGCAGTAGACGGCGTCGTCGAAGTCGCGCGCATCCTCGCCGTCGATGGTGACGAGCGGCACATCGCGCAGATCGATGCGGTGGTCGAGATCGGCCTGGCGCACCTCGTCCGGCAGCGCCGCCGCTTCCTTGGCTCCGGCGTGCGAGAACTCATGCGGCACACCGTACTTGCGCACGGCGATCTCGATCTCCATGCCGGGATCGTCGATGTCGCCCAGCACCTCCACGATGCGGCCCACGGGCTGCACGTAGCGATCCGGGTATTCGATCAGCTCCACGCTGACCACCTGGCCGACGCGGGCCTTGCCCTGCGACTTGGGCGGAATCAGGATGTCCTGGCTGATGCGCTTGTCTTCGGGCGCCACCACCAGCACGCCGCCCTCATTGAGCAGGCGGCCGATCACGAAGCGATTGGCGCGCTCGATGATCTCGACGATCTGCCCTTCCGGACGGCCGCGCCGGTCGTAGCCCACCACGCGCACCTGCGCGCGGTCGTTGTGCATGGCCTTCTGCAGTTCGCGCTCGGGCAGGAAGATGTCGTCCTCGCCGTCGTCGCGGATCAGGAAGCCAAAGCCGTCGCGGTGGCCTTGCACGCGGCCGGTCACGAAGTTCGGCTGGTGCGCAAGCTCGTAGTGGCCCTTGCGGTTCAGTTCGATCTGCCCGTCGCGCTCCATGGCGGCAAGGCGCTTCTGGAAGCCGTCATGCTCCTTGCGTGTCACGGCCAGAGCCTTGGCGATATCGCCGGCCGACAGGGGCGACCCCGACGTCCGCAAGACGCCGAGGATTTCTTCCCGACTTGGGATCGGATAGCTATTCTGATTCAATTTTTTATGGAAACTCTTTGACAAACGTTTTGCAGTCGCTACAATAGCGCCTTCGGTTGTTTCGACACCTGCCCAGGTGGCGGAATTGGTAGACGCACTAGGTTCAGGTCCTAGCGGTGGCAACACTGTGGAGGTTCGAGTCCTCTCCTGGGCACCAGGTCACATGAGAAACCCGCAGCGCTTTCAGCTCTGCGGGTTTTTTGTTTTGCGCGCTGAAAACAAGCGGCTGACCTGGCAATGTGTACTCCTCGTTCGACAGCCCTGCGACTGCATGCGTGCGGCGGCATTGCTGCCCGCCTGGTTGTGAAGGGACGGCACCAGGCACTCCCCTCGTAATCCTCCGGATTGCCCGCCATCGCTGGCGAGCCTGCCGACCGCCCTTGGCGGCCCACATCGTCGGTGAGTGTATCAGCTTCAGTGGCGATTCCGGCATTGGCCCAGCACGATTCCGTCGCAAAAACGCGAAATCTCGCAACATCCCCGCGCCCAGCCACCTTCGGCACGCGTCACCACTTGACGCGAACCGAATGTGTAACTACCATAGTTGCATATTGGATTTTCGACATGAGCACCAGCAGCCGATTCGCCGTCGCCGTTCACATCCTCACGCTGCTCGCCAGCGCGCGGGAGCCGCTGCCGTCGTCGTTGATGGCCGGTAGCGTGAACACCAATCCCGCGCTGATCCGGCGGATGATCGGGCTGCTCGCGGAGGCCGGCATGGTGACAACGACGATGGGCAGCATTGGCGGCGCCTCGCTGGCGCGGCCGGCGTCGGACATCACCCTGCTCGACGTATTCCGCGCCGTGGAATCGACCGCACTGATCGCCCTGCACCAGAACGCGCCCAACCCTGCGTGCATGGTCGGCAGGGAAATCACCGGCGCGCTGCGACACGTAGCCGATCGCGCGCAGTCGGCCATGGATGATGCACTGGCACAGGTCACGATCGCCAGCATGCTAGCCGACGTGGAACGTGCCGCCGAGCGCCGCAGGCGCTGATTTTTTTATCTCAATATGTAACTGTACATATAACAGTTTCATATTAACGAACCGATCCGGCCGCGGCCTCGTGCCTGGCTCGGACCCTGACCACACTGTTATCACCCCTTTGTTCCAAGGAGCCACTATGAAGATCGCCATCATCGGCGCCACCGGCCGCGTCGGCACCCGCCTCATCGACGAAGCCCTGCAACGCGGCCACGGCGTGACTGCCGTCGCACGCAAAGCCAGTGCCCTGCCCGCCCGCGCCAACCTGACTACGCGCGACGCCGATGTCGCGGACCGACACGCGCTCGCCGCGGCGCTGGCCGGCAACGATGTCGCCATCAGCACCGTGCGTTTTCTGCAGGCAAACGCGGAGCAGATCACTGCCGCCGTGCGCAAGGCCGGCGTGCCGCGCCTGCTGGTGGTGGGCGGCGCAGGCAGCCTCTACGTAGCTCCGGGCGCGCAACTGGTGGATACGCCCCAGTTCCCGGCGATCTACAAGGACGAGGCGCTGGCCGGACGAAAGTTCCTGAATGCGCTGCGCGGCGAGACGCAACTGGACTGGACATTCCTGTCGCCGTCGGCGCTGCTCGAGCCCGGCCAGCGCTCGGGCAAATACCGCGTGGGCGAAGAAACGCTGATGACGGACGCGGCCGGCAAGAGCTGGATCTCGATGGAGGACTACGCGATCGCGATGCTCGACGAGGTGGAAAAGCCAGAGCACTCGCGCCAGCGCTACACCGTCGGCTACTGACCGCATGTGGCGCGCGGCCTGCCCGCGCCACAAACACAAAGGGCCCGCCTGACGCGGACCCTTTGTGCTTTCGTGAGGCCGAGCGCCCCAGGCAAGCGTCAGTCGTGCGCGCCCTCGTCCTGGCTGGCGCGCTTGCCGCGCTTGAGCCAGGCGGCCAGGTTGTGCGGACGCAGCGTGTCGTACTCTTCGAACGGCTGGTGGATCCAGGGGTTCGACGGCAGGAACGTCACGTGATAGTCCGGCTCGACCTTCGAGCAAGCCTTGTACCAGAGCACCGCCGAGCGGACCTCGGTCACGGCCGGGTAACGCTCCTTCAGGTGACGGCCCACGCGTTCGAGCGTGATGCCGGAATCGACCAGGTCATCGACGAGCAGGATCTTGCCCGACAGTTCGCCGCGCGTCATGGTGATGTATTGCGCGATATCGAGATCGCCCTGCTGTGTGCCTGCCGCCTCGCGGTAGCTGCTGGTTGCCAGAATCGCGAGCGGCACGTCGAAGATGCGCGACATCTGGTCGCCAACGCGCAGGCCGCCCCGCGCCAGGCACAGGATCTTGTCGAACTTCCAGCCCGACTCATGCACGTTCAGCGAGAGTTGCGCGATCAGGCGATGGTACTCGCCCCAGGAGATCCACAGGTTCTCTTCGTCGTTCGTTGGCAGGTTCATGGTTTCTCTTCGTGTCTTGTGGTCGGCGAACCGTTAGATAAGTCTCGGCCCGCATGCGTTTCGGCCCGCGCGACGCGGGCCGAAACGCATGCGGGCCGATGGCTGCGGGGGCGGCGTTCGTGGCGCCGCCGCGCCGGCTGTCAGGGCTGGCGTTTACGCGAGATAGGGGTGACGCAACAGGATGGTCTCGTCGCGGTCCGGCCCCGTCGAGATCATGTCGATCGGGATCCCCACCACTTCCTCGATGCGCTTCAGGTACACACGCGCCTGCTCCGGCAGCGCGTCCCAGTTCTTCACGCCAAACGTGGATTCGTTCCAGCCCGGGAATTCCTCGTACACCGGCACGCAGCGCGCCACGGCGTCGGAGCCGCGCGGCAGGATGTCCACGGTCTTGCCGTCCAGCGTATAGCCCACGCACAGCTTGATGCTTTCCAGGCCATCGAGCACGTCCAGCTTGGTCATGCACAGGCCGGACACGCCGTTGATCTGCACCGAGCGCTTGAGCGCGGCGGCATCCAGCCAGCCGGTGCGGCGCGGACGACCGGTCACCGAGCCGAATTCCTTGCCGACGTTGGCGAGGCGCACGCCGACCGGATCCTGGCGCGACGGGTTGTCGTGATCGTACAGCTCGCTCGGGAACGGGCCAGCCCCCACGCGCGTGCAGTAGGCCTTGGTAATGCCAAGGATGTAATTCAGGCGGCCCGGGCCCACGCCGGCGCCCGCCGCGGCCGCGCCAGCCACGCAGTTGCTGGAGGTCACGAACGGGTAGGTGCCGTGATCCACGTCCAGCAGCGTGCCTTGCGCGCCCTCGAACATCAGGTTGTCGCCGGCGGCATTGACCGCGTACAGCTCGGCCGAGACATCGGCCACCATCGGGGCCAGGCGCGGCGCATAGGCCAGCGCCTCGTCCAGCGTTTGCTGGTAGTCCACGGCTTCCGCGCCCAGGTATTGGGTCAGCATGAAGTTGTGGAAGTCCAGGTTCTCGCGCAGGCGCTCGGCGAACTGCTTGGGATCGAACAGATCCTGCACGCGCAGCGCGCGGCGGGCGACCTTGTCTTCGTATGCCGGGCCGATGCCGCGGCCGGTGGTGCCGATCTTGGCGGCGCCGCGCTTGGCCTCGCGGGCCTTGTCGATGGCCACGTGGTACGGCAGGATCAGGGTCGTCGCTTCCGAGATGCGCAGGCGGCTCTGCACCTGCAGGCCCGCGCTTTCCAGTTCCTCGATCTCGCGGAACAGCGCTTCCGGCGACAGCACGACACCGTTGCCGATGTAGCAGATGGTGCCTGCACGCATGATCCCCGACGGAATCAGGCGCAGGATGGTCTTCTTGCCGCCGATGATGAGGGTGTGGCCCGCGTTGTGGCCACCCTGGAACCGCACCACGCCCTTTGCATGGTCGGTAAGCCAATCGACGATTTTTCCTTTGCCTTCGTCACCCCACTGGGTGCCGATCACGACGACATTGCGTCCCTGGCCTACTGCGGATGCGGACATGTTGATTTGGTCAGAAGGTTAAAAACGTATTCTACTCTTGTTGCCGGTCGATTCCGGGTTTTTGGGGCGCCGCCAGCCGGCGGGCCGCCTGCCGTCAGCGCGGCGCCACGACCCAGGCATCGCCCTTGCGGACGAGCTGGCGGTCGCAGTTGAACTCGTCAAGCTCATGCGTGTGACCCGGCAGCGACTGGATCACGATCTCGCCAGCCGCGCGCAGGGCCGCGATGGCCGCCCGCAGCGCGGGATCCGCGTCCCACGGGGCAAAGATCGCCAGCGCCCGTACCTCCACCGGCGACAGCGCGGCCACCTCGCGCAGGTCCAGCGAAAAGCCCGTGGCCGGGCGCGCGCGGCCGAAGGCCTCGCCCACCTTGTCGTAACGACCACCGCGCGCGACATAATTCGGCAGGCCGGCTACATAGGCCGTGAACATCACACCGCTGTGATAGTGATAACCGCGCAGGTCGGACAGGTCGATGTTGACGCTGGCCCCGCGCACCTCACGGGACAGGGCTGCCAGTTCGTCCAGCGCGCGACCGATGGCCGGGCTGGCCGGCAACGTCGCGCGAGCACGATCGAGCACTTCGACGCCGCCATACAGCGTCGGCAGTGCCAGCAGCGCATCGCGCTCGGTCTGCGGCATGGACTGGGTGATCTCGCGCAGCGTCGACACATCCTTGGTTTCCAGCGCGGCAAACAGCGTGTCTTCGATCCTGCGGATCGACGGCAGCCCGTCCAGCAGCGCTTCCAGGATACCGGCGTGGCAAAGATCCAGGCGCACGTCGGACAGGCCGGCGGCGGCCAGCGCGGCCAGCATCAACTCCTGGATCTCCACGTCGGCCTCCAGGCCGGCGTGGCCATAGATCTCGGCGCCGACCTGGATCGGCTCGCGCGTGGCATGAAAGCCCGCCGGACGCGCATGCAGCACGTTGCCGGCATAGCACAGGCGGGTCACGCCGGGCCGGTTCAGCAGGTGGGCATCGATGCGCGCCACTTGCGGCGTGATGTCGGCGCGCAGGCCCATCGTGCGGCCCGACAGTTGGTCGACCAGCTTGAGCGTGCGCAGATCCAGGTCGTGACCGGTACCGGTCAGCAGCGACTCCAGGTACTCCAGCATCGGCGGCATCACCAGCTCGTAGCCATAAGTGCGGAACAGATCCAGCATGCGGCGGCGCAATTCCTCAATCTTGCGCGCCTCGGACGGCAGCACGTCGGCGATGTTTTCAGGCAGGAGCCAATGGTTGGACATGGGGAATCTCGTCTCGGTAAATCGTCTTGATCGTCGTCTTGATCTTGCGGGCCGCGTTGCGTCGGACCCGGGCCCGGCGGCTTGCCGCCGGGTGGTCATCTGGCTGGCACGGCCAACCTTCTATTGTCTGTCAGTTGCCGGCGCGGCGGGCACCCGCTGTCCGCGCCACGCTCCCTGCACTCCCGCCGGCCAGCCCCAGCCGGACAAAACCCCGGCCAGGCCGGGGTTTCGGGGAAATGCCACGCGAACGACGCGCAGGCGCTACTTGCGTCCTCCGGCCGGCGCGGCCGCCGCTGCGCCGCCGCTCGACCGCATATAGCGGAAGAAATCGGAGTTCGGCTCCAGCACCATCACGTCGCGCTTGTCGCGGAAGGTATTGCGATAGGCCTCCATGCTGCGCCAGAACTGCGCGAACTGCGGATCGCGGCCGAACGATTCGGCATAGATCTGGGACGCCTTGGCATCGCCCTCGCCCTTGATCTTCTGGGCATCACGATAGGCCTCGGCCAGCACGACTTCACGTTGGCGGTCGGCATCGGCGCGAATCTTCTCGCCCTCGGCGGCACCCGTCGAGCGCAACTCGTTGGCGACGCGCTTGCGCTCGGCCTCCATGCGGCGATACACCGATTCGCTGATCGCCGGCAGCAGGTCCACGCGCTTCAGCCGCACATCGATGATTTCCACCCCGACCGACTGCGCGTACTCGGCCATGGCCGTGCGGATGTTCTGCATGACCACCTCGCGCTCGCCGGCGACCACGTCGGCCACGGTGCGCTTGCCGAATTCCTCGCGGGCCACGGCATCGATACGCTGCGTCATGCGATCCTGCGCGCCGCGCAGGTTGCCGTTGAACGCCACGTAGAACTTGCGCGGATCGGTGATGCGCCACTTGACGAACCAGTCCACCACCATGCTCTTCTTCTCAGCGGTCAGGAAGCGTTCGCTGGCGGCCACGTCGATCGTCTGCAGGCGGCGATCCATGAAGATCACGTTCTGCAGCGGCGGCGGCAGCTTGAAATGCAGGCCGGGCTCGCGCACGACCTGCTTGATCTCGCCAAAGGCGAAGACCACGGCGTACTGGCGCTGGTCGACGACGAACAGCATCGAGGACGCCACGGCCAGCAGAATGAAAAGGCCAATTGCAAAGGAAATCAGTCGGTTCATGACGGGTCTCCTTAGCGCGAGTCGCGGTCGCGGTTACGCAGCGATTCGCGCGAGCGATTGTCCGCAGCCGGATCGGACGCCGGCGGGTTGCCCGCCCCCTGCTGCTGCGGCACCGGCGTGGCCGGCGTCGCGCGGCCGTCGCCCTGCGCCTGCGCCATCAGCTTGTCGAGCGGCAGGTACAGCAGGTTGCTGCCCTGGCGCGCGTCCACCAACACCTTGGTCGAATTGGAGTAGATCTGCTGCATGGTCTCGATATAGATCCGGTCGCGCGTCACCTGCGGCGCCTTCGCGTACTCGGTCTGCACCGAACGGAAGCGCGAGGCGTCGCCCTCGGCTTGCGCCGTCACACGGGCGCGGTAGGCCTCGGATTCTTCCTTCAGGCGCGCGGCCGTACCCTTGGCGCGCGGAATGACATCGTTGGCGTAGGCCTGGCCCTCGCTGATCGCGCGCTCGCGGTCCTGGCTGGCCTTGTTGACGTCGTCGAAGGCGGCCTGCACTTGCTCGGGCGGCTGCACGCTCTGCACGTTGACCGAGATCACGCGGATGCCGGTCTTGTAGGCCGTGAGAATCGACTGCACCGACTTGGCCAGCGCCTGCGCGATCTGCTCGCGGTTCTCGTACAGCACGGCGTCCATCTTGTTGCGGCCGACGATCTCGCGCACCGAAGTCTCGGCGGCCTGGGTCACCAGTTCCTCATCGCCGCCGCGGTCCGTCTTGTTGAAGAACAGATAGTCGCTGGCGTTCTGGATGTCGTACTGGACCGTGAAACGCACGTCGATGATGTTCTCGTCCTGCGTCAGCATGGACGAGTCCTTCAGATTGCTGTCCTTGATCGACGTGGAACGCCCCACTTCCACCGAACGCACGGCGGACAGGTTGACGATTTCCGCCGACTGGAACGGCCACGGCATGCGCCAGTTGATACCCGGCCCCGTCGTGTACTTGAACTTGCCGAACTGCAGGATCACAGCGGTCTGGCCTTCCTGCACCATGAAGAAGCCGCTGGCCAGCCAGATACCGACCACGGCGACCGCCACCACGCTCACGCCCACGCCCGAGCCCTTGCCAGGCACGCGCGGCCCGCTGCCGAAGCCTTGATTGCCGCCGCCACCGTTGTCCTTGCGTCCCAGCAGCCCGTTCAGGCGCCGGTTGAAATCCCGCCACAGTTCGTCGAGATCGGGCGGTCCGTCGCCTTGCGGGCGCTGGTTCTGCTTGCGGTTATCGTCGCGACCTTCCTTGTCTTCGTCATCCTGGCCGTTACGCCCCCAACGGGGATCGTTCAGCGAGAAGATAGCGCGCAGGCGGTGCCACCCCGCGCGAAGCGAAAGGCGGCTACCGGATGGGTAGCTTGAGTCAGGATTCCGGGAGAACTGGGGCATGAAGTGCACGGGTCCGGGAGTTTGTAACAGGGGGATTCTAGCAGCCATCTGGATCACTTTTGGCCGAATCCACAAATCTGGCGGCAAATCCCGCCAATATTGCATCAGGATGCGAGCGGATGATCCTCGCCGCCGTGGTCCACGCCATCGCCGTCGTCATCGGGATGGGCCGCTACCTCGTCCAGCCGGGGGTCGTACGGGGCAGGCGCATCCGGTCGACTGGCGAGCCACTGCGCCACTTCCACGATGGCCTCGCGCAGGCCGTCCAGCCCAAGGCCGTCGCGCGCGCTGACGAACACGCGCGTCGGCACGCCGTCCTCGTCGCGCTCCACCCGTGGCCCCTCGTCGAGCAACTCGGGCGCGGCGTCGATCTTGTTCATCACGACGATCTGCGGAATCTCCGAGGCATCGATCTCGGCCAGCACGCGGTTGACCTGTTCGATCTGCTCGTGCTTCACGGGGCTGGAAGCGTCCACCACATGCAGCAGCAAATCAGCATGCACGGTTTCTTCCAGCGTGGCGCGGAACGCCGCCACCAGTTGCGTGGGCAGGTCGCGGATGAAGCCCACGGTATCGGACAACACCACGTTGCCCAGACCGTCCAGGAACAGCCGCCGTGACGTGGTGTCGAGTGTGGCGAACAACTGGTCGGCCGCGTAGGCACGCGCCTTGGTCAGCCCATTGAACAACGTCGATTTACCGGCGTTGGTGTAGCCGACCAGCGAGACGGAAAGCGTGTCGTTGCGCATGCGCGCACGACGCTGGGTGCCGCGCTGGCGCTGCAGGCGGGCAAGATCGGCCTTGAGTCGCTTGGCGCGATTGTCGAGCATCCGGCGGTCCAGTTCGAGCTGTCGCTCGCCGGGGCCGCCGCGCATGCCGATACCGCCCTTCTGCCGCTCAAGGTGACTCCAGGCCCGGACCAGGCGCGACGCCTGGTACTGGACCTGCGCCAGCTCGACCTGCACCTTGCCGACGTGGCTTTGCGCACGCTGACCGAAGATATCGAGGATCAGGCCGGTCCGGTCGATGACGTACCGCTGCAGAAAACGCTCCAGGTTGCGCTGCTGCGCCGGACTCAGCGAGTGGTTGAACACCACGATGTCCGCGTCCAGCGCATCGACGGCCTCCTTCAACTCTTCCGCCTTGCCAGAGCCGATGAACAACGCCGGATCGGGACGCGAGCGCTTGCCGGTCAATGTATGCACCGGTGTGGAGCCCGCCGTCGTCGTCAGCAACGCCAGTTCGGAAAGGCTTTCCTGGAAGTCGTGCTTGCCGAAGTCGACACCGACCAGGACAGCACGCGAAGGCTCGGGATTGGAGGTAGCTCTGGGTTCCAAGCGGAGAGCGCCAAGGCGCGAAGAGAATGGAGTGTTGTCAGGACTGGCGGCGGCCGTGCCGGCGGCATTGCCGCAGGAACGGCGCCAGGCTCAGGTGCGGGACCGGCTCCGGCCCCGGACAGACGCCGCGGACTGTGGCGCTTGCGCGCGCCACATGCCTGCGTGACGCCGGCATCCGCGGTTCGCCCGTGCGCGGGTGCAACCCGACCGGGCCGGTGATGCCGGCACGCGGCCGCCAACAGGCGCGGCCGCGATACAACGCTGGGTGTGACGTGAGATCAGGCCTCGGCCGTATCGTCCACGCGGAAATTGACCGCACGGGCCGGCACCACGGTGGAAATCGCATGCTTGTAGACCATCTGCGTCACCGTGTTGCGCAACAGGACGACGTACTGGTCGAACGATTCGATATTGCCTTGCAGCTTGATGCCATTGACGAGGTAGATGGAAACCGGCACGTGCTCTTTGCGCAGCGCGTTCAGGAACGGGTCTTGTAGCAATTGCCCTTTGTTACTCATGGCACACTCCAAATTTATAGGTTTAGTGATACTAAATGGGGATGACAATCCCCGGTTCAAGTCATTTGGCGCAAGAACGCGCCGGAAAAAAGATCAAAACAGTACCAAGCCGGCATCCAAGCGCAGGGTTTCCCCTGCTACCGTGAATTTAGCCGCAGTTCCAAACGAACGCAAACGAAACTTGCCCGCCCAAAAGACACGCTGCCAGACTCAATCCTTCGAGTCGGCGTACGGGTTTTTGTTCGTACGAAATTCGATGCGCAGGGGTGTGCCCTTCAACTTGAATGCGGATCTGAAACGGTTCTCCAGGTAGCGACGGTAGGTTTCGGCCACGCCCGACAGCGCATTGCCGTGCACCACGATGATCGGCGGGTTGGAGCCGCCCTGGTGCGCATAGCGCAGCTTGGGTCGCGACGCGCCAACGCGCTTGGGCTGCTGGAATTCCACCGCTTCCTGCAGCACGCGGGTCAGTTGCGGCGTCGGCAGCTTGACCATCGCCGCCGCGTAGGCGTCGTCCACGGAACGCATCAGCGCACCAATGCCCGTGCGTTCCCGCGCGGACACAAAATGGAAATTGGCAAAGCTCAGGAACTGCAGCTTGCGCTCCAGGTCGTGCTTGATGCGATCGCGAGCATGGCCGTCGAGGCCATCCCACTTGTTGACACCGACCACCAGTGCGCGCCCGGACTCGACGATGAAGCCCGCAATGTGTGCATCCTGCTCGGAGATGTCCTGTTGGGCATCCAGCAGCAGCACCACGACGTTCGCATCGGCAATGGACTGCAGCGTCTTGACCACCGAGAACTTCTCGATGGCCTCGAACACCTTGCCGCGCTTGCGCAAGCCCGCCGTATCGATCAGCGTATAGGGCTTGCCGCCACGCTCGAATTCAACGTAGATGGCGTCGCGCGTGGTGCCCGGCATGTCGAACGCGATGACGCGCTCCTCGCCGATCAGCGTGTTCACCATCGTCGACTTGCCGACGTTCGGGCGGCCAACGATGGCGATCTTGACGCCACGATGACCAGCTTCCGTCTCCTCGGCCAGCTCGGGGCGCTCCTGGACTGCCAGGTCCAGCGCCTCGGCGACCAGCTCACCGACGCCGTCGCCGTGGGTCGCCGAGATGGCACAGGGGTCGCCCATGCCCAGCTCGTAGAAGTCCGCCGCGACCGAGGTGTACTTCATGCCCTCGGCCTTGTTGACGGCCAGCATGACCCGCCGGCCGGTCTTGCGCAGATAGTCCGCGATGACGCGATCCTGCGGCGCCAGGCCCAGGCGACCATCGACGATGAAGATCACCACGTCCGCCTCGACCACGGCCTGGCGAGTCTGCTTGGCCATCTCGGCGACAATGCCGTCCTTGGCCACCGGCTCGAAGCCGCCCGTGTCGATCGCGATGAACGGACGGTCGCCGATGCGCCCTTCCCCATAGTGGCGGTCGCGCGTCAGGCCCGGCAGGTCGGCGACGAGAGCGTCGCGCGAGCGGGTCATGCGATTGAATAGCGTCGATTTGCCCACATTGGGGCGGCCGACGAGAGCAATAACTGGTTTCATGCAATAAACGGAAATGGGGGCCGGCACATGCCGTCCCCCAGGAATTCCGGAGTCCTGTTGATCCGACAGCCAGCCCCACCCTCATTACGGGTATGGCCAGCCGCTCTTCCTGTCGGGAGGAACGGGCGCGGAGGTCCGTTCCTGCGCTACCTGCACGACCAGGGGATCATGCTACCGGATTGGCGCCACCCATGCCGACAGGTGCAAGGGCGCGCCGCGAAACCGCCGGGTGTGGGTCAGTCCGGCACGTAGCCGTAGACGTCGCCGTCGCGAGTCTGCACGACCAGCGTCTGCCCCGTCACAACCGGCGCAGTGCTGATGGCGCTGCCATCGGTCTTCATGCGGGCGATCACCTGCCCGTCCTCGCGCGACAGGAAGTGAACGTAGCCTTCAAAGTCACCCATGACCACCGAGCGACCCAACGCCAGCGGCGTGCCGAGGCGACGGTTGCGCAGTTGGTCGTTCTTCCAGCGCTCACCGCCGTTCTGGCGATCGAACGCATACACGACCGACTGCTCGTCGCTGGCGAAGAGCGAGTTGTCATCCTGCCCCGGACCGGCCGGCGACGAGAAATCCTTGCCCCACTGCGGCTGCCCGCTGGCCAGTTCCAGGCAGGCGATGCGGCCCTGGAAGGTCGTCGCGCACACCTGGCGACCGTTGACCATCGGCTGGCCGGTCACATCATTCAGACGCTCGATTTCCGACACGCCCTTCGGGTACGACACCGTGCTCTCCCAACGCAGCGCACCGTTGCCCGGAGACAGTACGCCAAGCTTGCCGCCGGGGAAGCCCATCACGATGCCGTCGCCGGCAAACACCATGCCCATCGATGCGCGCAGGTTCAGCGGCGTCTGGGAGCGCTGGTAGATCCAGCGGCGATCGCCGGTCTGCGCGTCGAGGCCCAGCACACGGGTATCCGTGGTGCGCACGACGACCAGGCCGTTGCCGACCAGCGGCGAGGACAGAACTTCGCCGTTGACCTGCTTCTTCCAGATCTGCTTGCCGCTGGTGTCGAAGGCGTAGACCACGCCCTTCTCGCCGGCCACTGCCGTCACCGAGCCATCGCTGCCGGGGCCGCTCGTCAGGTCGACGTCGGTCTTGGCCTTCCACAGCGTACGACCGCTCGCACCGTCCAGCGCTATCACGTTGCCACCGTTGGACGACACGTAGACGTTGTTGCCGGCCACCGCCGGCTGCATCGTGTACGGACCGGCCTTGCCCACGCCCACCGACCAGGCCTGGCGCACCGACAACGTCGCCGACACGGGCTTGAGTTCCGCCGGCGGATGCTTGTTTTCCTTGCTGAACAGCGAGCAACCGCCCAGCGCGGCCAGACAGGCGCCGGCGACTACCGCGCGGGCCAGTTGGCGTTGATACCGGACTCGCGCAACCGTGCGAAGCGATGACGTCATAGGATTCCGATCCTGAATAGGTGATGCGTCAGGCCGTGCCCAGCGCGTCGAGCTTGAACTGAATGAGCTGGCGCATGCCGGCATCGATGCCGCTCAGCTTGTCGAGCGCGCGGCGATAAGCCACGCGCGCTTCGTCACGCTTGTCCTGCGCGGCAAGCAGATCGCCGCGGCGATCGGCGTACAGCGCGACAAACGCCGCAGGCGGCTCATCCTTGAGCAGTGCCAGACCCTGGTCATAGGCCTTTTCGTCGAGCAGCACGCCGGCCAGGCGGATGCGCGCAAGATGCTGGTACTCGCCGTCGGCATGATCAATGGCCCACTGCAACTGGGACTTGGTCGAGGCCAGATCGCCCGCATCGTACAGCACCTTGGCCGCGACCAGCGCGCTCATCGGACCGTAAGCGGTCTTGCCGAACTTCTCTTCGACGTCGCCGGCGGCGCGTTTGACGCGTTCCACGTCGCGGGCGTCCGCGGCCTTGACCACCTGCTCGTACAGCACGGCCGCATCGCCCGCCTGCTTGCGCTGCCAGTAGTTCCAGCCACTCCAGGCCGCAAAGGCCAGCAAGCCGGCGATCAGTACCCACGTCACGGCATTGCCGTACTGACGCCACCAGGCCTTGAGGCTCTCAAGCTGTTCCTGTTCTTCTAGATCGTAAGCCATGTCGAGGCATTCACCTGCATTGGGTTGAAGTTGACGGCCGCCCCCGGGCGACCGTCGTCATGTTGCTGCGTTGCGTTGGCGCGATGCCCGTCAGGCGTCGTCATCCGCGCCGACCATTGCGTCGATCACGTAGTCGACCAGGCCTTCGGCCGGCACGGAAACCTGCTGCCCGCCACCTTCGGCCTGCGCGCCCTGCCGGAGTTCCTTGACCTGGACCACACCGGCGGCCACTTCGTCGTCACCAATGATAACGGCATAGGCCGCGCCGCTTGCGTCCGCGCGCTTCATCTGCGACTTGAAGCTGCCACTCTTGCCATCGACGGTGGCATGCACTACGACGTCGAGGCCCGCATCGCGCAGCCGCTCGGCCGCGATCGTTGCCTGGTTGCCGGCGGCGTCACCCTGGTGCACCAGGTAGACGTCACAGCCGGTCGCATCGGGCACCACGCCTTCCTCGCGGATCAGCTCGATGATGCGCTCGATGCCCATCGCCCATCCGCAGGCGGGCGCCGGCTTGCCGCCCATCTGCGCGATCAGCGGATCATAGCGCCCGCCGCCGGCAATGGTGCCCTGCGCGCCGAGCTTGTCGGTGATCCACTCGAAGACGGTCAGGTTGTAGTAGTCCAGCCCGCGCACAAGGCGCGGATTGATCTTGTACGGGATATTGTTGGCCTTGAGCCGCGCCTGCACGCCCTCGAAGTGGGCCAGCGATTCGGCACCGAGGAAGTCGATCAGCTTGGGCGCGTTGGCCGCCATCTCCTGCAGTGCCGGATTCTTGGTGTCCAGCACGCGCAGCGGATTGGTGTACAGACGCCGCTTGCTGTCGTCGTCCAGGATGTCCTTGAAGCCTTCCAGGTACTTGATCAGCTCTTCGCGGTGCGCGGCGCGCTCGTTGGCCTGGCCAAGCGAATTGATCTCCAGACGCACGCCAGTCAGGCCCAGGTCATCCCACAGGCGCTGGCACATCAGGATGATCTCGGCATCCACGTCCGGGCCGGCAAAGCCCAGCGCCTCGGCGCCCAACTGATGGAACTGGCGATAGCGGCCGCGCTGAGGGCGCTCGTGGCGGAACATCGGGCCCATGTACCACAGTCGCTTGGGGCTGTCATACAGCAGGTTGTGTTCGATCGTGGCGCGCACCGCCGCCGCCGTGCCCTCCGGGCGCAGCGTCAGTTGCTCGCCGTTGAGCGCGTCGGTGAAGGAATACATCTCCTTCTCGACGATGTCGGTCACCTCGCCAATGCCGCGCACGAAGAGCTGCGTATGCTCAACGATCGGCGTGCGCAGTTGCTGGTAGCCGTAGGCACGCAGCATCGCGCGCGCGGCGTTCTCGAAGTGCTCCCACAGCGGCGCGTCGGCGGGCAGCATGTCGTTCATGCCTTTCACGCCTTGCAGCGCCTTCGCGGCTTTCGCCTTGTCGGTGGTCTTGGCGGCGCTTTCCGCGTTCGCCTGGTTATCGGGTTGCGTCATCTCTTCTTCTGGACTTGGGGTGCCCGGCCTTCCGGCTCAGACTGCCTCCGCTTTCTCCGCGCGCACGGCATTCGGGCCGTAATGCGTGCGGACGTACTCATCGACGATCGCCTGGAACTCCTCGGCGATGCGCTCGCCGCGCAGCGTCTTCACCTTGACGCCATCCACGAACACCGGCGCCGCCGGCGACTCGCCGGAACCAGGCAGTGAAATACCAATGTTGGCGTGCTTGCTCTCGCCAGGGCCGTTGACGATGCAGCCCATCACGGCCACATCCATTTCCTCGACGCCTGGGTACTCGGTCTTCCAGACCGGCATCTGCTCGCGCAGGTAGGACTGGATGCTGGCCGCCAGCTCCTGGAACACCGTGCTGGTGGTGCGCCCGCAACCTGGGCACGCGATCACCATCGGCGTGAAATTGCGCAGGCCCATCGTCTGCAGGATTTCCTGGCCGACATAGACCTCTTTCTCGCGCGGCGCGCCGGGTTCCGGCGTCAGCGAGATCCGGATGGTGTCGCCAATGCCTTCCTGCAGCAGCACCGACAGCGCCGCCGTCGACGCGACGATACCCTTGCTGCCCATGCCGGCCTCGGTCAGACCCAGGTGCAGCGCGTAGTCGCAACGGCGCGTCAGTTCGCGATACACCGCGATCAGTTCCTGCACCTGCGACACCTTGCACGACAGCACGATCTGGTTGCCGGACAGGCCGATCTCCTCGGCCTTGCGCGCGGATTCGATGGCCGAAGTAATCAGCGCCTCGATCATCACGTTCTGGGCCGGCCACGGCTGGGCGCGCCCGGCGTTCTCGTCCATGATGCGGGCCAGCAGATCCTGGTCCAGGCTACCCCAGTTCACACCGATGCGTACTGGCTTGTCGTAGCGGCAAGCCATCTCGATCATCTGCGCGAACTGCGTGTCGCGCTTGGCACCCTGCCCGACGTTGCCGGGGTTGATGCGGTACTTCGACAGCGCCTCGGCGCACGCCGGATAGTCCTGCAGCAGCTTGTGGCCGTTGTAGTGGAAGTCCCCCACCAGCGGCACGTTCACGCCCATGCGGTCGAGCTGTTCGCGGACGGCCGGCACGGCCGCAGCCGCTTCCGGCGTATTGACCGTGATACGTACGATCTCGGAGCCGGCGCGGGCCAGTTCCTTGATCTGGATTGCGGTGCCGATCGCGTCCACCGTATCGGTGTTGGTCATCGACTGCACGCGTACCGGCGCGTTGCCGCCAATGGTGACGACGTTGTCGCCCCACACCACGCGCGCCTGGCGCGTCTGGCGGCGAGGCAGCGGGCCGGGCAGCGCCGGCAGACAGGCCTGTTGCTGTTGATTCATCGCTCTACACCCTGCTAGTGCACTTCACTGGGTCGGCCGGTTTCAGGGCAACGTCAGGCGCGCCACGTTATTGCGGTTGGCGGCCTGCAGATCGACGGGCGCGCCGCTGCGGCTCATCGATTCCACACCCTTCACATTGCCGATCACGACCTTGTATGGCGCCACGCCGCCGCCGGCCACCTCTTGGCCCGCCTTGGCGATGCCGCCCATCACGACCTTGCCGTTGCGATCACGGATCTCGTACCAGGTATCGGCCGAGAAACGAATCTGGAGTTCGCCACTGCCAGCGACCACGGGCACTGCCGATGGCGCCGATGCCGAAGCCGCTGCCACGGGCGCCGAAGAGACCGCCGTGACGGTGGCCGCGGCCGGCACGACCGCTTCAGGTGCGACCGTGGCCACCGGCGACGCGCTCGCCGCGGGCGCCTCGGACGGTGCCGGCGCATCGGACGCGGCCATCACCGGCGGCAACGCCGCGGTTACCGTGCCGTCGCTGCCCTGCTGGGCCGGCTCATCGGCCGCCACGGCAGCCACGTTGCTGTTGCGAGCCTCGAGCCAGGCCTTCAGGTGATCGAACCCAAAGTACCCGCCCGCGGCCAGGCCAGCCACCACCAGCGTCAGCCAGACCCAGCGCCCGCCCGTTCCGCCGCTTGAGCGAAAGCGCCGGCGGTCGTCGAACGTCTGGTTGATACCACTCTCTTGCCGGCGGGTGATTTCCGCCACCTGCGCGAGCCGGGGATGAAGACGGCCGAGCAAGGCATCGATGTCCACCTGGAGCATGCGTGCATAGGCGCGCATCACACCCTTGGCGAACGTAATGTCAGGCAGCGCCTGCAGGTTGCCGGATTCGATCGCCGCCAGCTTGGTCGCGGCGACTTTCAGGCGCGCGCTGACGTCCTCGATCGAGAGGCGATGCGATTCGCGCGCCCGGACAAGCTGCGCCCCGATCTCGCGCGCGACCGTGTCGCGGTCCGTGTCGGTCGCGCCCCCGTCGACGTGTGCCGTCGATGCGGTCTGGCCAGCGGCGCGCTGCTCTTCACTCATCCCATGCTCCTTGTTCGTAGGCCGTCAGCTCCCGGGAGTCAGGGAAACGGCTGCGCAGTTGCGCCACGAGGGTGTTCTGCGTCGCGATGTCGCCCTGACGGTGGGCAATGCGCGCACCCAGCCAGAGGGATTGCGCGCTGACGAAGCGGCTGTTGTTGACACGCCCGACATACTCGCGGGCCTGCGCGTTGTCCCCACGCTTGTAGTAGACGAGCGCGAGGTTGGTGTTGGCCACCGGGTTGTTCCGATCGTAGCCGAGCGCCGATTTCAGGCTCTTCTCGGCAGCCGCGCTGTCGCCGTTGCGCATTTCGCACGCGCCCAGGCTGATCAGCGGCTTTGCCGGCCCGCCGGCCGACGGCGCCGACACCGCGCGCTGCAGCATCGGCGCGGCCTCGGCATAGCGGCCGTTCTGGCACAGGAACCAGCCGTAGTTGTTCAGCAGGTCGCCGTCGTTGCCGCGCATCGACACGGCGGTACGGAAGCTGTCCTCGGCCAGCGTCTGCTCGTTCATGTTCATGTAGACCAACGCACGCACGTGGTAGGCGTCGGCCATCGAGGGGTCGAGGGCAATTGCCTGCTTGACCTCGTCGAGCGCCACGGCGTTCTGGCCGGCCTCAAGGTAGTTGGTCGCCAACTGCAGCCGTATGCTGGCGCGCCGGCTTGCATCCGTCTGGTCAGAGTTGGTCTGCAGATCCTGCCTCGACCCTGCGGGCAACTGGCAGGCAGACAACATCACCAGCCCGGTCAGGGCTGCGACTATCAGACGCATCATGCAGGGCGAGCCTCTTGGGATGGCGTGGTGGCCGACACCGGCACCAGTGGCGTGATCTTGCCGAATTTGCCGCGCTCGGCCAGGCGGGTGCGGTCCTTGACCTCCCCGGCGAGCTGCCCGCAGGCGGCGTCGATGTCGTCGCCACGCGTCTTGCGAATCGTGGTGACAATGCCCGCATCCATCAGTACCTGCGCAAAGCGGCGGATCTGTTCGTTGTTCGAGCGTTTGAGGCCCGACTCCGGGAACGGATTGAACGGGATCAGGTTGAACTTGCACGGCACGTCCGCCACAAGCTTCAGCAGTTCCCGCGCATGCTCGACGCCGTCGTTGACGCCATCCAGCATGCAGTATTCGAAAGTAATAAAATCGCGCGGCGCGAATTCCAGGTAGCGACGGCATGCCGCCATCAGTTCGGCCAGCGGGTATTTCTTGTTCAGCGGCACCAGCATGTCGCGCAACGCATCGTTGGAGGCATGCAGCGATACCGCAAGCGCCACCGGCAGGTCCTTCGACAGGCGGTCCATCATCGGCACCACCCCGGACGTGGACAACGTCACACGGCGACGCGACAGCCCGTAGGCGTTGTCGTCGAGCATCAGCCGCATGGCCGGCACGACGTGGTCGTAATTCAGCAACGGCTCGCCCATGCCCATCATCACCACATTGGAGATGACGCGGTCGTCCTTGGGGCCCCGGCCAAGCTGCGCACGCATGGCGAATTCCGCCATCCAGAGCTGACCAATGATCTCGCCGGTCGAGAGGTTGCGCGAAAAGCCCTGCTTGCCGGTCGAACAGAACCGGCAGTTGACGGCACACCCCGCCTGCGAGGAAACGCACAGCGTGCCGCGCGTATCCTCGGGGATGTACACCGTCTCCACCGCGTTGCCGGCGCCAACGTCGAGCAGCCATTTGCGCGTGCCGTCAGCCGACTGGTGGTCGGTGATGACGGCAGGCGAGCGGATCTCGGCCCGCGTCGCGAGCTTTTCGCGCAGCGACTTGGCGAGATCCGACATGGCGTCGAAGCGGCTGGCACCAAACTGGTGGATCCAGCGCTGCAGTTGCCGCGCACGAAACGGCTTCTCGCCGAGCTCGCCGCAATAAGCGGTGAGCGCGTCCGCATCTAGATCGAGCAGGTTGACGAGATCGTTCATGACGGCAAATTCAGCTTTTCAATCAGTCTAGCTTTGACAGTCAGACGAGACAATCAGCGGCTGTAGACGTTCATGGCCGGGAAGAAGAAGGCCACTTCCACGGCTGCCGTTTCCGCTGCGTCCGAGCCGTGCACGGCGTTGGCGTCGATGCTGTCGGCGAAATCGGCGCGGATGGTGCCCTTTTCGGCCTTCTTCGGGTCGGTGGCGCCCATCAGGTCGCGGTTCTTGGTGATGGCGTTTTCGCCTTCCAGGGCCTGGATCATGACCGGCCCGGAAACCATGAAGTCAACCAGATCCTTGAAGAACGGGCGCTCCTTGTGCACGGCGTAGAACTGCTCGGCTTCGCCACGCGACAGGTGTGCCATCTTGGCGGCAACAACTTTCAGGCCGGCGGCCTCGAAACGGGCATAGATCTGGCCGATAACGTTCTTGGCCACGGCATCCGGCTTGATAATCGACAGGGTGCGTTCGATCGCCATGAAAAACTCCGAAAAATGAAGGGGTTACAAATGGATTAAACGTGCGATTCTAGCATGAGATGGTGACCAGTTCGAGTCGCTGGGCGACCCGGCTCGCCCGCCGCCGCATCGTCGGACCGGTCAGCCAAAAAAGATAATAATAAAGCACTTATCGATCGGGATCTTCGCTCATGACAGCAATGTCATGGAACATGCCCACCCGCACCTCGTCCAATGGAAGCTTGCAGCATGCCACGGCATGGCATAGTGACGAATAAGACGGTTCTCACTTGCAATTCCGCCAGGGCGATGCCACATTGACGATGTGCCGGTCCGGGTAACCCCGGCGCCTCACCGTTTTGATACAGGAGTCACCATGGATAACAAGCTGAACACCTACGGTTTCGGCAACAGCGCCTCGACCGTTACCGACGTCGTCGTGCGCAACCGGGTCTTGCGCAACACCTACTGGCTGCTCGCCCTGTCGATGATCCCGACCGTACTCGGGGCATGGATCGGCGTGGCAACCGGCTTCAGCTTCATGGCCGGCAGCCCGGGCCTGTCGCTGATCCTGTTCCTCGGCATCGCCTTTGCCTTCTTCTACGGCATTGAAAAGACCAAGAACAGCGGCATGGGCGTGGTGCTCCTGCTGGCGTTCACGTTCTTCATGGGGCTGATGCTGTCGCGCCTGATCGGCTCCGTACTGCAGTTCTCTAACGGCCCCGCGCTGATCATGTATGCCTTTGGCGGCACTGCCGCAGTGTTTGGCGCCATGGCCACCATCGCCACGGTCAGCAAGCGAGACTTCTCCGGCCTGGGCAAGTTCCTGTTTGTCGGCGTGATCCTGCTGGTGCTGGCAAGCGTCGCCAACATCTGGCTGCAGTTGCCGTCGCTGATGATCACCGTGTCGGTCATCGCCATCGGCATCTTCTCGGCCTACATCCTGTTCGACGTGCAGCGCGTCGTGAACGGCGGCGAGACCAACTATGTGACCGCCACGCTGGCGATCTACCTGGACGTCTACAACGTCTTCACCAACCTGCTGGCGCTGCTTGGCATCTTCGGCGGCAGCCGCGACTGACGTACCACGCGCCTGTCGCAGCAACAAGAAAGCCGGCCTTCGGGCCGGCTTTTCTTTTGTTCGCGCGGTTATCCGCGGCCAGGCATTCAGCCGCGCTCGAAGACCGCGATCGACTCCACGTGCGAGGTGTGCGGGAACATGTTGACAACGCCGGCACCGGCCAACCGGTAACCCGCCTCATGCACCAGCAGGCCCGCGTCACGCGCCAGCGTGGCGGGGCTGCAAGACACGTAGACGATGCGCTGCGGCAGCACGTCGCTGCCCTGCTGGGCAAGCTCGCCGAGCGCCTTGCAGACGGCCAGCGCGCCTTCGCGCGGCGGGTCGATCAGCCAGCGATCGAAGCGGCCCAGCGCGGCGATGTCCTCGGCTGTCACCTCGAACAGGTTCCGGCACGCAAATTCCGTCTTGTGCGCCAGGCCGTTGTAGTCCGCATTGGCCAGCGCGCGCGTGGTCAGCGCCTCGCTGCCCTCGATACCCATCACCGACTTGCCCTGTGCGGCCAGCGGCAGCGTGAAATTGCCAATACCGCAGAACAGGTCGAGCAGCCGGTCCTGCGGCCGTGCGTCGAGCAGGCGCAGCGCGCGGCCGATCAGCACACGGTTGATCTGGTGATTGACCTGCGTGAAATCGGTCGGCTTGAACGGCATGCGGATGCCGAATTCCGGCAGCGTGTACGCCAATTCCTTGTCGAGCGGATAGAACGGCGCGACCGTATCCGGCCCCTTCGGCTGCAGCCAGAACTGCACCTGGTGACGGTCGGCGAAGGCGCGCAGCAAGTCCTTGTCGGCATCCGTCAGCGGCTCGAGAATCCGCAGCACCAGCGCCGTGACCTCATGACCGACGGCCAGCTCGATCTGCGGCATGCGCTCGCGGATCGACAAGCCGCCCACCAGCTCGCGCAGCGGCACCAGCATGGCCGACACATGGGGCGGCAGGATTTCGCAGCGGGTCATGTCGGCCACGTAGCTGCTCTTGCGCTCGTGGAACCCGACCAGCACCCCGCCCTTCTTGGCAACGTACCGCACGGTCAGGCGCGCCCGGTAGCGGTAGCCCCAGTCCGGACCGGCAATCGGGCGGAACACCACGTCTGGCCGAACCTTCGACAGGTGCCAGAGGTTGTCTTCCAGCACGCGTTGCTTGATGGCAAGCTGCGCCCGCGCGTCCAGGTGCTGCATCGAGCAGCCGCCGCAGACGCCAAAGTGCTGGCAACCGGGATCGACTCGCATCACCGATGCCTGCTTGACCTCCACCAGATGCGCCTGCTCATAGCTGGGCTTGCGGCGGAAGCTGCGGTAGGCGACGGTCTCCCCCGGCAGGGCACCTTCCACGAAGATCACCTTGCCCGGCGTGCCGTCTTCGTTGACCAGGCGCCCGACGCCGCGCGCCTCCATGTCTAGGCTCTCGATGGTCACGACCGGGTTGGCGGCAGGCTCGATCACCTTGGCGGGCGCGGCAGGAGTGACGGATGCGGCGCTCTCTGGCGCATGCTTGGCTTGTGGGGAGGACACGGCTTGAGACACCGGCAGGACCTGAAGTATGGTTTTCGAAGACGCGATTGTATTCCAGTCGCGCCGTGGATCGCGCATTCGCGCTGGGAACTGGAGACGAGCGATGGAACTGATTTCGTGGAATATCCAGTGGGGCCGTGGGGCCGACGGCCGTGTGGACCTCGCACGAACCCTCGGGACGCTGCGCGGCATGGCCGATGCCGACGTGCTGTGCCTGCAGGAAGTCACTCGCGGCTTTACAGAACTGGCCGGTGGGCCGGGTGCCGACCAGATTGCCGAACTGGCCGCCCTGCTGCCGGACTACCGTCTGCTGTACGCGCCAGGCGTGGACCGCAGCCGGCAGGATGGCTCGCCGCGCCAGTTCGGAAACCTGATTGCGACACGACTGCCAGTGCGCGAAGTGTTCCGCCACGCCCTGCCTTGGCCAGCAGATCCTATTGTGGCCTCCATGCCCCGCGTCGCACTGGAAGCCACGTTAGAGTGCAGCAATCGCCTCATTCGCGTCATTTGTACGCACCTCGAGTATTACTCCGCCACCCAGCGCGTCGCCCAGGCGCAGGCTTTGCGCGACTGGCACGCCGAGGCCTGCGCCCATGCTCGCAGCCCGGGACGCCCCGAGCCACGCCCAGGACCGTTCACGCCGGAACCCAGGCCGGCCGACGCCATCCTGTGCGGCGACTTCAACAGCAAACCCGACGATGCAGCCTACCAGCGGCTGCTCGTGCCCTACCCCAGCGCCACTGAGAACTGGCACGACGCCTGGCTGCACACGCATCCGGGGCGCCCCCATGCGCCGACCTGCGCGCTCTATGACAAGGAGCAATGGGACGAACCGCCGTTCGCGTGCGATTTCATGCTCGTCACGCAGAGCCTGCTGGGACTCGTAAAACGTTGCGAAGTGAATGGCATCACGCAGGACTCGGACCACCAGCCGGTCCTGCTGACGCTTAGCCTGTAAGACGGACGAAGACTAGAGGTTCTCTTCTTCGTCCTCTTCCGGGCCGACTCGCTTGAGACGGAACGCCTGCAAGTACTCGATCCATTGCGAACCGGGTAGCTCGGCGAGCGACTCCTGCACGAACGCCATTTCCGTGTCGAATTCCTGAGGTGTCAGGCCGCCGCGCATCAGTTGGAAGCGGCAGTACATCAGGTAGGTGTTGACGACATCGGTCTCGCAGTACGCGCGGATGGCGTCGATCTGCCCGTCCTGGTACGCCTGCCACACCTTGCTGCCATCCATCCCCATCTTGCCGGGGAAGCCGCACAGCTTGGCCAGATCATCCAGCGGCGCACTGGCGCGCGGCTGGTACATGGCCAGCAGGTCCATCAGGTCCAGGTGCCGCATGTGATAGCGGCTGATGTAGTTGTTCCACTTGAAATCGCGGCTGTCCTCGTCCCGGCCTTCGCCCATTTCCCAATAGCGCGGCGCCGTCACACCGTTGACCAGCCCACGGTAGTGCAGCACCGGCAGGTCGAAGCCGCCGCCGTTCCACGACACCAGTTGCGGGCTGTAGCGTGCAATCAGTTCATAGAACTTCTGGATCAGCGTAGCTTCGTCGTCCTCCGGCGTGCCAAGCGAGCCGACGTGGAACACGGCCGAACCGCGCTGGCTGCGGCGCAGCACGCACGAGATCGCGGCTACCCGCTGGAGGTAATGCGGCAGGAAATCGCTTCCGGTCTTCTCGCGGCGGGCGGCGAACGCCTGCTCGGCGACTTCGGCATCGCTCACGGAAGCGGGAAGATCATGCAAACGGCGCAGGCCGTCGACATCGGGAATGGTCTCGATGTCGAATACCAGCACGGGTGGGGTCATAACACGGCGTCCTTGCGTACACCTTGCGAGGCGAAATGCCGCTTGAGCTTGACCAGGGCTTCCTGCTGGATCTGCCGCACCCGTTCGCGGGTCAGACCCATTTCCTCGGCCAGTTCTTCCAACGTGGCCGGTTCAATGTGGTTGAGGCCGAAGCGGCGCTCCACCACGTAACGGTGCTTTTCCGACAGGCGCGTGAGCCAGAGCTTCATCAGGTTTTCCAGTTCGCGATGCGCGACTTCCTGATCTGGTGCGGCGTTGTGCTCGTCGGAAAGGAAATCGAGCAGGCTGGAACCGGGGTCGAGATCGAACGGCGTGTCCAGCGAGGTGGTATGTTCGTTGAGTGCCAGCACGTCCTGCACTTCATCGGGCGTCTTGCCCAGCAGATGCGCAATATCTTCCAGGCTGGCGTCGCGGCCGTCGGTGCCGCCTTTTTCCAGATGCCGCTTGGCCCGCAGCACCTGGTTGAGTTCCCGGATCACATGGACCGGCAGGCGCACGGTGCGTGCCTGGTTCATGATGGCTCGCTCGATACTCTGGCGGATCCACCATGTGGCGTAGGTAGAAAAGCGGAAGCCGCGCGTCGGATCGAATTTTTCGATCGCGTGCATCAGCCCCAGATTGCCCTCTTCGATCAGGTCGAGCAGCGGCACGCCACGGTTCAGGTAGCCCTTGGCGATGCTCACGACGAGACGCAGGTTACGCTCGATCATCACCTGGCGGGCGGAAAAATCGCCGCCCTTGGCCAGCGTGGAGAAATGCAGTTCCTCCGGCGCGGACAGCAGCGGCTTGATGCTGATGCGGTTCAGGTAGTGCTGCACCGTATCCGCTGCCAGCTCGGTGTGCAGCACGGTGCGGAAGTCATCGCGCTCGGCGGGGGCCGATTCGGTCCCGTTTTCGCTCTCTTCCTCGTCTTCCTGCTCCTCGTCGTCATCGTCGCCCGTCTCGGGCTCGCTGTCGTCGGCAAGCAGGTCTGCCTCGCGCAGACCCGCCCGGGGGACGGGTGCGATCGGCTCATCGGTCAGGGGGACGAGTTCGGACGCAGGATCCTGGCCGAAGCCTTCCGCTTCGGCCCGTTCGTCCATGGCTGCCACGCCAGCCTTCTTCACTGCCGGCTGCTTGGCACGGCGAGCCCTGCTGACGGTTCCGGGTGAGACAGTTTTCTGACGTGGCATGAATCCTCACTGTGGCGGCAGATACCGCATCGGATCGACCGGCTTTCCGCCCTTGCGGACCTCAAAGTGCAGCTTGACCTTGTCACTGTCGGAATTCCCCATCTCGGCAATCTTCTGGCCACGGCGAACCGCTGCCTGCTCCGTCACCAGCACCTTGTCGTTGTTGCCGTAGGCGGTGAGATAGGTATCGTTGTGTTTGATGATGACAAGATTCCCGTAGCCGCGCAAGGGGCCTACGTGAATCACCCGACCATCGTCCGCCGCCAGCACCGGATCGCCCTTCTTGCCGGAAATATCGATGCCCTTATTGCCCTTGTCATCGAACTTTCCGACCAGTTGTCCGCTTGCCGGCCATGCCAGCTTGATGGTCCCGTCGGCCGCGGCCGGGGCCGGCGTGGCAGCGGCTGCCGACGCGCCAGCTTGCGCGGCGCCGGCCGGCGGCACCGGCGTGCCCACGGGAC
>JACXTT010002339.1_pt1 | contig 30177 bp, 22 predicted proteins | sample 9270951 | NCBI WGS metagenome assembly JACXTT01 (sample SAMN15532306, study PRJNA645909) | rock metagenome | isolation source: weathered quartz diorite | place: Puerto Rico | collected 2017-06-21 | reverse complement strand
TCCACCATGCGCACAAAGAAGATCGTCTGCCCACTGCGAATCTCGTCACCGCTCTTCAGCAACGCCTGGGCTACCCGAATTTCGTTGACGAACGTTCCATTGCTGCTTTTCTGATCGGTCAGCACGCAACCATTGGCGCCGCACTCGACCGAAAAGTGCAGCCCGGACATGAAGGTGTCGTGAGGAACCGCGAAACTCGCGCGGTTCGTGCGGCCGACGGTCACGGTTTGCCCGCCCATCACCGCGACACGCTTCAGGGCGAATGGACCCGCCTTCACTTCGAGAATAACTGCCATGGTTCGCGCTCCAAACGATCGCCGAGGCGAATTCCGTACCGGCATTCTAGCAGCCTGGGACGCGCAACAGGGCGACAATCCGTTGGTCGTCATGGCGCCAAGATAGGGCTTGCCGAAGATCAAAACGGCAGTGTAGTTTGTCGCCTGAAAGTGCGTTCCGCTCGGCTGTAACTCCGCGCAAGGCGTCTAACATCCACAGACCTGCGAAGGAGGTGCGATTAACCATGGTCGAACTAAACGTAGTCTCGACTCGTTTGCAGCAGATGAGGCAACAACTTCTGCCGCTCCTGGACGCCTACTTTAAAGGTGGGCCGGAAGAGGTGCGGGAGCGAGACCTTCGATTAAGCGAACTGGAACGGATGGCCAACGACCTCAAGCTGATCGTTCGAGATATTCAGAGCGAGCAAAATCGTCTACAAATGATGCAACGAAATTTGGGCAACGTTCCTCGCGAAAATCGTTGGTCTGCGAATCAATCGCTCGATCAGCAGCAAAAGAATCTACAAAATGCGAGGAAACAGGCTGAAGACTTGGCGGAGGCCATCCGCCAGCTCATGGAGAAGAATGGTTTCTTGTTGCCCGTACAAGCGACGATGAAATTGCAAGAACTGGTCGAGAACCTCGAGAAAACCGCGGAGCACGGACAAGCAATCCACCAAATCATGTCGGAACTTGGAGTGCCTTCCATCACTCAACCGCACGTGGAACACCCTGGCCCCTCCGCGCTGATTCCAGCTGTTGTCTTCATCCTCTATGGGATTCGACGAATCACTGGAAAAAACCGGAGGGTCGTCAATGCTGGGGATCGTTAATTTATCGCGAAGTTGAACCCCCCAAGGCAAGCGCCTCTCAGCACGATTTGTGATAATAATAAGATTCCAAGAACGTGATGCGTCCCTAATTTAGACTTCATCGTTGCAGGGTGAAGGTTACTTCATCCGATTGCAACTCAAAATAATCATCTTTGTCGGGGTAATCGTGCAGGGCAGAATAGCGAGCGGTATAAACGTGGCTGCCCGGCAAGAAATCGTACGCTTCATCCAAGAAAACGGCGGTTACGAACTCCTTGCCCGGGGCAATTCCAATGAAGTCTTCGGGGCCTGGTGGATTCCGTTTAGCAAGAATGCCAATGTAAGGGATGCGCGTGCCCTGCGATCTGATTTCGAAGACATTGTTTCTGATTTTTCTTGATACGCAGGCGTTGATTTTTTCGAGGAAGGCAGTTCCACTCGATCGGTTGATGAAATCCAAAGTCGCTTGGACACGATTTCCGACAATATCGATGCGCAAGTTTACCGTGACTGCCTGAGTTTGCGTGTTTGTCATAGTCGACTCCGTCCTAGGACGTTCTCCAGCGCGCTCGGGATTATGCGCGCGAGAACAACTACTGAAAGGTGCGAGAACCACAATGACGAGACCCATCTCAATTGATGCCCTCCAAGTAGTACTCAAAGCTGTCCGCATTCTCTAGGGCCTTGTCTGGATCTTTCTCCGCCAACTTCTTACACTTTGACGGACCATACTGGTAGTCCTCGGTGCCACCTACGCTATCGAAATGGGACATCTCATGGGAAATGGCCCCCGCTTTTGAATCCTTGCCTGTTGCTGGTGCGTTGTGGAAAGCCTTGTCAATATACACCGTCCTTGTCTTGTCGGTCGAGCGAACGTAGGCAAACTGGCCTTCCTCCTCCTCCTCCGGCTCGGCCGGCTTGAACTGTTCAACTTTGAAATTCTTGTTCAGCTCCAGCATCTTGTCGATTCGGTTCTGGATTTTCTTCTTCGAAGCATCATCCGTATTTCCGAACCACTTCTTAAAATCAGCCTTGGCAGTGTCATCCCATTTTTCAAGCGCATCCTTCTTAGCTTTGAGCATTTCGGCCTGGTCTTTGAGGGCCTGCTGCAGAGTCGCCTTGTTTTCCGCTACCCAATTCTCAGGTTTAGCTGCTGGGGCTGGAGCCTCACCGACCTTGCGGGCGAGCGGCGGGGCGGAAGGGGCGGAAGGGGCGGAAGGTGAAGGTGCGCCAGCTTCGCCGATCATGACCGTGGGGCAACCAAGTACGATGACGCCGCCGTGGGCTGTGGGGTCGCCGATCCGCGCTGCCATGAGATTGCCGATCAGGACTGTTGGCGAGCCCATCACGATCACGTCAGGAGGGCCCACACAGGTGGCCATGTCTGTGACGCGCGCGGCGGGCAAGCTACCAATGAGCACGGTGGGGCAACCTGGAGGCAGGATGGGTCCGCCCACATGGGGAACAAGCACCGTCACCATGGGGCAGACGTGCATGTCGGTGATGCGCGCTGCTGGAGGCATTTTTCGCTTGGCTCTCCTAACTTGCCCCCACCTCGTGAGACTACTTCTTCCCACCCTTGGTGCCGTCATCGGCTTCGTCGGGCTTCTGCGGAGCTTGCGGGCTGGAACCGCTGCCTGAGCCTGCGGCGCCGCCGCTATTAATTAAGACAAGAGTTCCGGAAATGGCGACACCCGCAGGACCGATGTTGATGAAGCCGCCTGAGCCCTTGATGGTCAGCTCCAATCCAGCTTCGATGACGACATTCATGCCGGCCTTCAGGTGAATCTCCATGCCCGCTTCGTGGGCGAAATTCTGTCCGGATTTTTCCTGGAGGTTTTGGCCGACCTGGAGAGACATGGTCTGCCCGACTTTTTCGTTGCGATTGCCGCCGGCCTCGCCGTGGAGGTCGCCTTCGACTTTTTCCTTCTGATTCCCTTTGACAATCAGGCTGCGGTCATTCCCGACAAACTCGCGCGAATCATTTTCGACGCGGAGGTCAATGTCTTTTTCTGCGTTGATGAAGATTTGTTCGCTGCCCTTCTTGTCCTCGAAGCGCAGCTCGTTGTAGTTGCTCGATCCTCCACCCTTCGAGCTGCGGGACATGAAAGTGCTGCGCGTCTGATTGTCGGGAAGCGTGTATGGAGGCATTTGCTCGGCGTTGTAGACGCGGCCGGTAATGATGGGCTGGTCGGGGTCGCCCTCGAGGAAGTCCACGATGACTTCCTGTCCGATGCGCGGAATCCACACGGCGCCCCAGTTCTTCCCCGCCCAGGGTTGGGATACACGCACCCAGCAGGAGCTGTTCTCGTCCTTTTTTCCTTCGCGGTCCCAGTGGAATTGGACTTTCACGCGCCCATATTTGTCGACCCAAATTTCCTCGCCGGACTTGCCGACAACGACGGCAGTTTGCGGCCCTTGGACAGAGGGTTTCGGCGTAATCCGCGCGGGACGAAACGGAACTGTATGGGGAATACAGGCAAAACTGTTGGAATATTGCTCGCCGTCCTTTGAAGCTTCATCGTAATAGGCTTGACCCACTGAAGCCGAGTGGTGCACTTCGGTCAGCACATAAGACTTGTTCATGTCCCTGCGGGAATGCCCTTCGAGCTCGAATCGGTATCCGGCAATAAATCCCCGGCAATCGCTGGATCCGCCCGCGATCAAGTGCGTTGTTTCTTCCTCTTGCATGCGAGTTTTGGCAACGGTCTCTCCTTCGGCCTTCTTTCCATATTCGCCCGGATAGTCGTAAATCTCGTATTTGCTATTCCCATCGACACTGACGATGCTGGGTTCCTTCACTCCGAGATCCGTGCTCGGAGTTTCAAAATTGTAGTCTTTCAGCGAGTACTTGCCCGTTCGCAATGCTTGCTCCAAGTGCCAGTCATGGATGACATCTTCTTTCAATAGCGCGCCCGCGGTGTAATCGAGGCGTCCTTTGGGCTGCCCAGGGCATGGCTTGTGGGCGCTTGGCCGATCAGCGAGAACAAGCGTGTGTTTGTCTTTTTCGTGTTCGAAGAAATAAAAGATTCCTTCCTGCTCCATTAGCCGCGACACAAAATTAAACGCGGTTTCGCGGTATTGAACACAATAGTCCCACTGATCGTAAGTGCCCTGCAGTGAGTTCTTAAAGTCTGTGAATCCAAGATCCTTGAAAACCCTTGAGATGATATCGGGCACGGTCATGTTTTGAAAAATGCGGCAGGCTGCGCTACGTGTTAGGAACCACAGCCAGGGAACAACTTCCGCGTGGTAGTGAGTAAAGCGGGCATCGGCGCCAGTCTGCGAAAACCGGCTTACGAAACCATTGATACACCTCTTGTCGTCGGTTGCCTGTGTGATTGATATGGATACCCGTTGACCGACAATCTGGTCGAATGAAACAGATGATTTCTCTGAGAGCAATTCGATTGAAAAGTGGAACAAACGCGAGATTTCCTCATACCCATTGATGCTCCGGAGAAGCAAGACATCCGCTCCCAACGGCGTCTCAATCGCGATCGTTCGGTCTGCTTGAGTGTACGGCATGACGGGGGAGGCTCCCTTCTCCGAGTTGACGATCTCGTCTGCTGAGAATCTCAGGTCATCTGGTCATTTGCGTCTGCGATGACTTCAAAAGCGACTCCGTCACTACCGTGTCACTCGTGGCAAAGTCCATTTACGGGACAGGGTGAGCGGTTCGCACGAGCCAACCACCCACTCCGTCGGCTTGCACCCAGACAACCACATCACGGAGCCCATCTACCCTAGTCACGGTTCCGTTGGCCATCGCTTGGTAACCAAAACCAACTGGCTTGTCCATTTGGGCGCTGATTTCTAGGAACTCGGCTTCACCCGTTTTCAATTTCGAAAGAAAGCTTTGCACCGTTCGCCAATTTTTCTCCAATGTCCGGTTTACAGCATTCACGGCGACGTCCGCGTCAGTGAACTTCGTGGCGATTTTGCTTGAGAGGGTCGGCGCTCGTGCCTGAAGGGCCGACTCCGATATTTCGACGTGCTGGCCGAGCAGGTGGCCTCCTTCCCTCAATTTTCTTGCGATTCGTCCGCCGCTGCCTTCGAGTTCCAGTTGCTCCCATTCGGCAAGGTTTTGCCAAGTTACGCGACGAACTTGCGGTTTCAGGCCGGGCAGCTTTATCGCGCGCGGCGTACGAACCGTGGCTTCGGGCACCTCGGGCGGGGTGACGTACGCGGTTAGAATCATCGCAAAGGTGAACGTCAGGGTGGCAACTTCGAGGAATTTCTCCCTCTGTCGGTGGTTGAATTCGATGGTTGTGGCCACATCAATCAGCCGAGGAGTACTTCCTTCTCCATAGAATTCAGGATAGATAAAGCCCCCACGCTTGACGTACTTTCGCGGCGCCATGGCGATGCGCGCCATTCGTTTACCGGGGCGTGTGTTGATCGAAAAACGAGCGGGGATCTGCCCAAGCCGAAAATTGAGTCGGCGGCTGTCTTCATAAACAACAACAAAATCGTCGAATCGGCTATCTTCCTTGGCATAAGGAGTGTCCCAATACTCGACGGACTGGATGTTGTTGTCCACATAGTTCGACAGGAATTCCTTGCTTCCTGTCGAAATCGTCCGCGACACGGACAAATCCTGGTCGTCAAGTAAGGCGATATTCTTGTCGGAGACCGCCTCACTATCCCCGGCCGGTTTGGCCAGTTGGGTCAAAGAACTACACAATGTTCCGTCTTTGATCCCGACTGGGGCGCTATGTTGGTCCGTTGGCCGAGGTGATTTCCCCATTTCTCAGCTCTTGGAGTTACGAATAGACAAACGCGCCATCAGGACCGACGCCGACACTGATGGACTCAAGCTTCCCGCGGTCTGCCATGCGGCTGAGCAATTGCCTCGAAATATCCGGCAGCAGGGTATTCGTCAGGATGTTGTCCACGTTGCGCGCGCCGGATTCGACTTCGGTGCAACGGCGGGCGACTTCGTCCACAAGCGCCTGATCGTAAGTCAAGTCGATCTTGTGATTCTCACGGACGCGCCGCTGGATTTTTCCGAGCTTGAGGACCACGATTTGCTTCATGACTTCGTCCCGCAACGGGAAGTAGGGAATCAGGATCATGCGTCCGAGAAACGCCGGCTTGAAGATCTTGTTCAATTCCGGCTTGAGCGCCTTGACGAGGCCTTCTTGCGTCGGCGTCGTCTCCGGGTCAGCCGTGAGTTTCATCAGCGCGTCGGTGCACGCATTCGTAGTTAGCAGGATGATCGTGTTCTTGAAGTCGATCTCGCGCCCTTCGCCGTCTTCCATCATGCCCTTGTCAAAAACCTGATAGAAAAGCTCGAGCACGTCCGGATGCGCCTTCTCCACTTCATCCAGCAGGACGACTGAGTACGGCCGCCGCCGAACCGCTTCGGTGAGCACGCCGCCTTCGCCGTAACCCACGTACCCTGGCGGAGAGCCTTTGAGCGTTGAAACGGTATGCGGCTCTTGAAACTCAGACATGTTGATTGTGATCAGATTGCGCTCGCCGCCGTAGAGTAAATCGGCCAGGGCAAGCGCTGTCTCCGTCTTGCCCACCCCGCTCGGGCCGACAAGCATGAATACGCCGACGGGTTTGCCGGGATCGTCGAGCGCCGCGCGCGAAGTGGAAATACGCTGGCTGATGACATCCAACGCGTGGGCCTGGCCGATGATGCGCGCACCCAGCAAAGACTGGAGGGACAGTACGGTGTTGATTTCGTCCTGCTGCATCTTTCCCACTGGGATGCCGGTCCACGCCGAGATCACTTCGCCGATAATCTGCGCGTCCACGCACACGCGCATCAGCGGCGCCTCTCCCTGAAGCGTCGCCAGCTCTGACTCGAGCTGGCCAAGTTCGGCGCGCAGGCCGGGAATGTCGAGGGCTGGTTGCGCGGCGGCAGCTCCATCGGTAGAGACGGGGCGCGGCGCCGATGCGCCTTCAAGCTGGGTTCGCACGTCGCGGATTCGCGATACGAGTTGGTATTCCCTATCGCGCCGCGCGCGCAGACCATTGAGTCTCTCTTCGACCTCCGCTTGCCTCTGCACGATTTCTCCCAGGCGTTCCGCGTGATCGGCGCCGACGGCCGCCTCCCGTTCCAGAACCCGCTGCTGAACTTCGAGATCGTCGAGCTGACGCGTAGCGTCTTCGATTGGCGGAGGTGTCGCGCTTTGCGAAAGCGCGAGACGTGCGCACGCCGTATCCAGCACGCTTACAGCTTTGTCAGGAAGCTGTCGGCCCGCCAGGTAGCGATGCGAGAGCCGGACGGCGGCGTTCACCGCTTCATCCAGAATGCGCACGTTATGGTGCTTCTCCAATGAAGGAACGATTCCCCGCATCATGGTCATGCATTGCGTTTCGATAGGTTCCTCTACTTTGACGACCTGGAAACGCCTCGCCAGGGCTGGATCCTTTTCGAAATACTTCTTGTACTCCGACCATGTGGTCGCGGCGACGGTTCGCAGTTCGCCTCGCGCCAAAGCGGGCTTCAAAAGGTTGGCGGCGTCGCCCTGACCGGCTTGCCCTCCGGCGCCAATCATCGTGTGCGCTTCGTCGATGAACAGGATGATCGGCGTGGGTGAAGCCTTGACTTCTTCGATCAAGCCCTTGAGCCGGTTTTCAAATTCCCCCTTTATCCCGGCGCCGGCCTGGAGGAGAGCAAGGTCCAGCGATCGAATCGAAACGTTACGCAGCGGTGGCGGCACGTCTCCTTTGGCGACGCGCAGCGCAAAGCCTTCGACGACGGCCGTCTTTCCGACTCCTGCTTCACCCGTGAGGATGGGATTGTTCTGGCGGCGCCGCGTCAGAATATCGACAATCTGGCGGATTTCCTGGTCTCTTCCGAGTACTGGGTCGACCTTCCCCGCGCGGGCGTTTGCTGTCAAGTCGACGGTGAATTGATCGAGATTGGGAGTCTTGCCGCCCGCGGCACCGGGCACCGCTCCCGCGGTGGCGCCGGTTAGAGCCGCGGCTGTCATAGCGTCTTCAGGAGAGCCCGCGACGATATTCCAAAAATCCTTCTTTAGAGCTTCGGCGTTGATCTTTTGAAATTCTAAAGTGCTCTCACGGATCATGCGCGCGAGATCGTCCTGAGTTACGATGGCCAGGATCGCGAATCCCGACCGAATCTGTGCGGAACCAAATTCCAGCGAACCGATCGTCCATGCCTCGGACAGCATTTTCACCAAAGACGGACTGAACGCGGGCGTGCGCGCATTCCCGGATTTGAGCCTGTCCAGGCTTCGAGTCAGGTCCGCGCTGAGGCGCGATTTGTTTACAACGAAATGCTTGGCGATCCTTTGGAAATCGCCGTCGGTAGTTTCGAGGAGCTTCACAAGATAGTGCTCAATCTCGATGTCGTAATGGGTGCGGGCGAGGCAGAACCCCGCCGCTGCTTCCAAGGTGTTGCGCGAGGACTCATTCAACTTGCCGATTAGACCTTTCAGGTTCGCGGCCATAACGCAAGCTCCTTTGCTAGAGAGGGAGTATCGTGTCGCTAGGATTTCTGCCCATGGTTCCCGATTTCACCCAGGTCACCCACCCGAGCTGGGGAGCCTCGCCGCCTTCAATTCCAAGGGTGCACGCAGGAACGTCATCCCGGTCCAGGATCAATTGAACCTCGAACTCTAATTCTTCATTCGAATAGAAACGCACTAAGGCTTGCAACGGCTTGTAAGCGGAACCACTAGGCAGAAAATCCTGGTACCTCTCAAGCGACACCGGTCCCAACTTGATTCGAACGCGAGAGTGCTGGTCCCAGGTCTGGTCACCCACGACTGCGCCTTTTCCCAGCTCTTGGGCAGGGGACTCAGACCCGTCCAAGCAGCACAGGGTGTCTGCATCCAAGTCGTACCATGCGCCTACTAGTTGTTCGATCTGGACGGGTACCTCGAAGTAGTCCCCCAAGAGTTGCTCGAGCGCGAGCGCGGAGCGCTGGTGGCGGGCGAGCAAGCCGGCATAGTAAATCAATGCTTCGTCAACCACTTCCTGGCGCGAAGGCAAGCCCTGCGTCCCTAGGCCTATCAAGGCCAGAAGATCGAGGAAAAACTTGTCGCGCTCGCCCCGCTCGTAGGCGACATCGAACCGGTATTTCTGCCACGCCCTATAGAAAAGCGAGATGCTCCGGTGATTGAAGATATTCAGGAAATCCTTCAACGTGGTGTCGCCGGCGCGGACTCGCTCTAGGACGGTCGCGGTGAACCACACGGGTAGCGGTCCCTGGAGACCCGTGAGGCCCATGAAATTGACTTCGAGAAATGGCGGCTTCCCCTCCTCCCACTGAAGTGATTGGATTTCGCTCGCGGGAAAAGCAAGGGAGGAATGCGTGCCTATGCGCGCAGCCTCATTCGACGGAGAGCCGAAGCCTCCCACCGGCTGTCGATTCGGCATGGCTCGTTCGAGCAAACGCATTGCCTGAAAGAACTCGAACGCGAACGGTTCTTTCCGCAATCGCGCTTCAATTTCCCGATCCGCTACAGCAGGATCGAGTGCCCGGCCCTCGGCGGCCATGTCCTCAACTCCTCTTTTCTCTGCAGCGTTCGAACCGAAAGTTGCGTGAAGCTGTTCAGGGAGGCGTACAGCCCAAGAAAACGTTCCAGCACACTGGAAAACAAATACGCGCCCCCGCCGACAAATTGTTCTTCGTCGATCTCGAGATCGACCCGGGTTCCGCGAACAAAGCTGATGCCATGTTCGGAGACGACGCGGGCAAAGCGGCGTCCGCTGCGAATTTGCGTGATCCCGGCGATTTGATTCTCCAGATGCGGGGAATCAGAAAAATTGTACAGGCGGAGGATCTCTTGCAGCGCTTCCATGCCTTCGCTGACCAATGAAAGGTAGTTCAGCGAAAGATGCGAGATCAGCCGCCACTGCACGCCTTTTCCGACCGGTGGCCGGATGGTTGCCGTGGGTTTTCGCAACGTCACGATTCGTTTGATCGAGGAAATTCCCTCGACCTCGAAGTCGCCCGCTTCACTGCCAAACGGCAAGCGAAACGGCAAGTCGCGATTCGTGCACGTGCACCGTACGGTCACAGTGTCAACGTCCGGGCGCGCCGGCCTTCCCGTCAGGTCCACCAGCGAGAGGTCCACCTCGGTGCCTTCATCGTCCGGGCTGCCAGAGGGTCTGCGGCCCGCATACCAGAATGCCTGCTGCCGCTTTTCCTGCCGCGTTGTGGCGTGCCGGAAGCGGTAGAAAGGCTCGAATTGAATTGGCTGGTCAGAGTGGGGATCAGGGCTCACCACCCCGTCGACGGAAAACACTTCGAAGAATCGCCTCCGCCGTATGTCGGGAACTATTGGATATTCGTACTTCGTCTGATCGAGCAGAATAGGCTCGGCCGTCATGGGAAACAAATTGATAATTGGCGAACATCCGAGGCGCAGAACCTTCGGCGATACGCCCAGCTCGAGCATTTGCTGCCGGTCGTCTCTTTCGAACGGGGACATCAGGAAGACGAGCTCGACCTTGTCTTTGAATCCCGAACCGGCAAGCTGATCCAGCCCGGTTAGATCGAAGAACAGGAACTTCTCCGGAAAAATGAAATACTCTTGCAGCAACCGATACGCGAAAAATGAGCGACGAGGATAAGGCAGGAGCGCTTCGTCCTCGGAAAACCCGACCGTTCGCAGCCGGTCTCCAGAAAGGGTCATCGGGGGAATTTTCGAGTTGGGAGCGGGATCTCGCACAAGAATCCGACCGCAGTTGTTGAACAGGATTTCGTACAGCGAGTAGATGAGATTGCCTTCGCCATTGAGGTAGAAGCGCAACGAATTCATGCCCAGCGTTTCAAAGCTGACGTCAGGCAGGCAGTCGAGCTGCACGCGAAGCGCCGCGACCGCGTCCGGAGCCTTGACAGCCGGTCGCAGGCGGTCAGGAGTCACCCACTGTGCGTCCGCCACGCGGAGCGGCCAGAGGGTCGTCTCATAGCACGTCCGAAACTTGCAGGGGAATCCGTTGACTGGACGCGAATAAAGCATGGATTCCCGTGGAATTTTCAGTCCAGTCGACAACTTGCCCTGCTCCGGATCCATTTGAAACTCGACGACTGATACCGACGGGATGGGACGAAGGTAGTGCGGATACAAGATCGAAAGAAGCGACTCCGTAATCTCGGGAAATTCGTCGTCGAGTTTGAGGTGAATGCGCGCCGCCAAAAACGCGAAGCTCTCGACGAGCCGCTCGACATGGGGATCTTCGCAGCGGTTTGGATCCAGCAAGAGGCGGGAGGCGATTTTTGGATACTTTTCCGCGAACTCCGCCCCCATGTGGCGCAAGTACGATAGCTCGCGCTCATAATAGGTCAGGAGTTCATCGCGCACCGGGGTCTCCCTGGATCTGATACGTCCCGCTGGAAAGCTCCAAGACGGTGTCGAAGACCACGGCTTCAGGCTCAGGATCGATTCGAAGAAGCCCTTCGATCACAAAGTGAACTGTTCGGGTCGCCTCTGTGACGGGGCGCAAAATGACCTTGGGCCGCGCAAGACGCGGTTCATACATCTCGATCGCAGCTTCGATGGCCTTCAACATGATTCCCTGATCGACAGTGGAAAACAGGCTCATAGAAGACAAGTCGGGCAAGCCGTAGCTGTAGACCGAATGCTGAAGCTCCTTGCAAGACTCCGGAGCCTCCTCGAGAATGCGGCGCGTATTCATCAACGACTCCAAATCGCGGCGGACGGCGATCTTCATTGCGCGCAAGGATTGGGCAGGCGACATCATGGCCTCTGAACGATTCTTTGGCTCACCGTCCATCAGCCGGTCCAACACCGACAAGGTAACAACGCCGCTTCTATCCTGTGGCGCCACGCGTGATCGCTCCCATTACTTCAAACAAAGAAGAGCCTGGACCGGATCCAGCCGGCAGATCCGCTGATACACGGCTTCCTTCTCCGCGCCGTCCGCGCCTGTCTTCTTCAGGCACCGGAAGAGCAACATGAGCGAATTCGCCAGCATGGGAGGTGATTCCCATTCTTCAAGCCGCCGGCTCTCGATCTCTTGTGCCAGCTCCTTCAAAATCGGATAAGCAATTGCTTCGTGGCCCGTCGAGAGGCAGAGCTTTGCCAATTGCATTTTTCGCTCGAAGCGCGCCCGTCCGGACCGTTCCTGGGCAATTTCGCGGCTCAGGAGTTCCATGGCCTCCTGTATGTGTCCCGACTTCGCAGCCTCCGCCGCCAGTTTTTCAACGTCGCGAGCCTCTCCGTTTGTGCCCGCTGCTGCAACCGGCTGAGGAGTCAGGTCAATCTCCTCCGCATCCGAGGATGGTTTGGACGCACTCGCGATTTCCTGAAGCCATGCGAGGGTTTCTACGTTTGCGACCGGCGTGTCATCGAGGAACATCGCCTTTGGAAGGTCAGGGATATTCGTCAAGAGCGCCCCGACGCCGGAGCAAATCGCCTGCGCCACTGCGTCGTACTCGCTTCCCAATTCTCGACAAGCTTGTGTCACGTAGCGATGCACATCGAGCCAGGCCTCTCCGCACGGCATGGCCATGGCGACTTCCGAGGCCTCAAGCAGATCACTCCATTGCCCCTCGACCGCCAAGCGCTTCAGCTTTTGGCGGGTCTCGCTCGGTGGCGCCTCCAGGTCGGTCGGCAACGTCCCAATCCCGGTGCGGAGCAAATCCCCCCACTGCAACGCGCGAAGGACCAGGTAGGGCACGGGGCTACAAGGATCGGTCGCGCGCAAATAGTTGGTTGCCGCGACAATCCTACCGACGGCGTCCTGCCAATCCACCGGTTCCGCCGACACCGCCCGCTTGCGTATTGGAATAGGCGCGCTTCCCTGCACAGCTGAAGTTGCCGCGCTCTCCTCTTGCGGCTCCTCTTGCTCGGCAGCTGGCGCTGCGGGCTCTTTTTCCCGCAGAAATGTATTTGCAAGCGACCGCACTTCCTCAAGGGCCTCTTGCAGCTTCCCGAGGCTCGGACTGTCTCGACCGAGCTTTTCGACACAGAGTTCATCCAGCTTCTGCAAGGACGACAAGGCGCCGTCAAACTCTTGGAGGAGCTGAACGTAAAATTGCGATGGCGTCCGGCCAACGTCCTCGTCAAAAACTTCAGGCGTGAGTTTGCCTTCTTCGATGGCGGCTTGCCGCGCGGCCATTTTTGTATCGCTGCTGGCACACTGCTCTTCGGAGCCGACGGCGCGCGATTCCAGGTACCTAAACCAGTCATAGTCGCTGCGGGTGAGGGGAACCTTCCTGACCTCCCGTCCGAGATAGGAACCAACCCAATTCAGCGGAGCCGCGCGCAGCTCGACGTCTCCATCCTCGGCCAGCGGATACAAGGTGTCCCAGTAATTCGCGATCAGCGCCTGGAGCATATCGAGCCCCTCGCGGAGCCCTCCGACTCCATCCTCACGCAGCAAGGCTTCGGTAAGCCACGCCGCCAGCTGCAGATCTTTGCTTTTGTTAGATATGGCCTCTGCAGCCAGACGGACGACTAGCGCCGAATCGGCGACCTTTACCGCGTGGGACCATTCGCCCTGCGGAAGGTCATCCTCTTCGCGCCGCGCCTCTTTCACTTTCTCGTAGACGGGGTCGTAGCGGAGATTTTGACCACTCGGGTTCTCTCCGGGAATGGGGCGGAGAATTGTATCGGGAAGGGCCATGGCTGCTTTAGGTGGAAGCTGCGCGGGTTGCCACGAATTCCAACGTTCGAACGTCTAGGATCGGCATTTCCTCGCCATCAACGAGAAGAATCTTCTGCCCGACGGGGCAAAGCGCGCCGCTCTCGTCTTCCTCCCAGACAGTTTCACGGCCTAGACGCACCGAGTCGCTCGCGTGCTTTGCGGCGAACGGCGTCAGAGCCGGCAAAAGCGTCTCACCCAGGTCCCGGTTTTGAAACGCAGGCGCCGTGCGAATGACGGAGGGTATCCAAAGCAAATCGCGCAAACGACGAGGAGGCGAGACCTCTACCGAAGACAACAGCGAATAGGGAATGAGGATGTAACTTCCGGCGGCGAAGACCTCGAGGTTAGGGCCGATCCGGGGATCGGCATCGACAAGGCTCGTGAAGGGAATGCCATTCAGGTTACCCCGTACATCCCCGGTGGACGCAGCGTCCGTCGCCGATCCCGAACGACTCCGCTCGCTATAGACGTCCTGCCTGGCCTTCGTTGCACTGAGGAGGCCCCGGTAAACCACCGCGCCCATTTCCGACTGAGGGCCTGCATGAGCAAGGACATCGAGCTGCCGCTCCGCCCGCTCGTAGTCGCCGGAGAAGCAAAGCAGCTCAAAGAGGAATGTACGACTCTTGGAGTCCTCTGGGTTGCGCCGCAGCTGCTCGCTCAAAGAACTAATTGCCTCGTTTAGCTGCCCGGCTTTGAACAAGTCTTGCGCGTTCATCTTGTACCGACCCTGCTGCGCTCGTCGGTCGACACAACGACCCCAGCGCCTCGACAGTTTCTTGGACCAGCGGGAACCGGCAGTCAGCCTTTCTGAACCGACCGAACGGGTTGCCCGTCCCCCCTACGGAATAAGAATCGGAAACCCATCACGCGGACATCTACCACGGGGTTATGCGCTCGCCTTATTTGCCTTGACGTCATAAATCGCTTTGCCCGCGGACGTCATCGTGCCCTTGTTATCCTGTTCGAAGTATTCCAACGTGATCTTTCCAAAATTCAAGGACACACTCTCGGTGGGCGTATCGCCGCCTCCGGACCCGGAACTCGAATAGCCGGAGACCATGATGTCCTCAAGGTCGATTTTCAGATACTCTTTCTGCTCGCCTCCGGCCTTTCTCATCACAAGTTCAGCCTTCGGGATGTGCTCGCCTTTCGCGCAAGCCAGAATGAGCTTCGGCGTGGCCTTGTCCAAGAATTTCGTGAAGTGAAGATCCTGCATTTCAACCTTGCCGGAACCCATACCACCGCCGCGGTGCGCGCTGCCGCTTTGCGTCTGGGCCCAGCTCCAAGCGAGTACTTCAATGTCGTCCTTGTGCTTGTTGTCCTTGCTTTCGCCCTTAATGCCGTCGATCTTGAGATAGATATCAGCTGCCATGAGGGTCTCCTTTTTGAGTGTGGGAGTAGGAGTTCAGAATGTTGCAATGCTTCCGAAATCGTTGATCTAGCTACGAACAGACTTTGGGAGTTCCGCCACCAGCCGAAGAGAAACCGTCAACTCATCGAGCTGGAAGTGAGGCCGCAGGAACGCCACGGCCTTGTAAACGCCCGGCTTCCCCGCAACTTCAGTGACTTCAACCGCGGCTTGGCGCAACGGGTGTTCGGCTTTAACCGTGGGGCTGGCGTTGTCATCGAGCACGACATATTGCGCGATCCACTGGTTCAGGAACTTCTCGCATTCAATACGGGACATGAAGCCGCCGATCTTGTCGCGCATGATCGCCTTCATGTAGTGGGCGAAGCGGGACACGGCCATGATGTAGGGAATCTGCGCTGACAATCGCGCGTTGGCGTTTGCTTCGGGCTTGTCGTACTTCTTCGGTTTGTTGCAGGACTGCACGCTGAAGAACGCGGCGTAGTCCGTTCCTTTGCAGTGCACGAGGGGAGCTAGTCCCTGGTCGGCCAGCTCTTTTTCCCTGCGGTCGGTGACGGCGATCTCCGTGGGGCACTTCAAGGCGACATCGCCTTCGTCGGTGCGGAATGTGTGGGCGGGCAGTCCTTCGACTAGCCCTCCACCTTCCACGCCTCGAATCGCCGCACACCAGCCATACTTCGAAAATGCGTTGGTAATCCGGGCCCCAAGCGAATAGGCCGCGTTGCCCCAGAGATACTTGGAGTGATCGCTTCCATCCACGGCCTCTTCGTAATTGAAGCCGTCCACCGGCTTCGTGTCCCTGCCGTAGGGCAGCCGCATCAAGATATGCGGCATGGCCAACGCCACGTACCGGGAATCTTCACTGGCGCGGAAAGATTTCCACTTCGCATATTCCGTGTTGTCAAAAATTTTCCCGATGTCGCGAGGGTCCCCGAGTTGCGTGAAGCTGTCCATGTTCAGCAGTTCCGGGGCGGCTGCCGTGAGGAACGGAGCATGCGCTCCGGCGGCGACTTGAGAAATTTTCTCGAGGAACTCGATGTCCTCAGGATGCTTCCCAATTTCGAAATCCCCAATCAACGCGCCGAAGGGCTCGCCGCCAAAAATGCCGAAGCCATCCTCATAGATTTTCTGGAAAAGCGCGCTTTGGTCGAATTCCGGGGCGCGCTGCAGGTCGCGGAGCAAGTCCTTCTTACTTGCGTTCAGGACCTTGATTTTCAGGCTGGAACTGGTTTCGCTTTGGTCCAGCAGATATTTCAATCCCCGCCACGCGGATTCTAGTTTTTGGAAATTTGGATGATGCAAGATTTCGTTTAGCTGGATGGAGATTAGGTGATCGATCTGGCCGATGCGCGCGCCAATCATCGCCTCCGCGTCGCGGGAGAGCGTCATTTCGCCCTCAACGAATTGGGAAACAAATTCCTTGACCATATCCCGGCCACGCGCTTGCGAGTCAGCGTCCCGGCCAAATCGGCCCTTTTCAACGATCTGGTCTAGCAGGCTCGTCTCGCGTGCTGGGGCGGCCCCGGTAGCTTGTTGCTGCGCAGATTGTTCAGGCTGGCTCATCGCTGCCTCCCTTACCCTTCTCTTGCTCCAATTCGCCCTTGATCTTCCCAAGCTTTTCGGTGTTTCCAACGGCATCCATCAAGAGTTCATCGAGCTTATCGTTCGTCTGTAGCGCGCCGCGAAGGTCGGACAACTTGGTCCTCAAATCGAGAAGTTCCTTCAGCGGCCTGACCTGACGCGCCACTTGTTCCGGCTCGAAGTCTTCAAGCGTCTTGAAATTCAAGTCGACCTTGAGCTGGCCCGCGTTGGGGTTGTCGCTGAGTTTGTTCTCTACAGAAAACGCGGTATGGGGCCGCATGCTTTCCAGGACGCTGTCGAAATTGTCTGGCGTTATCTCGACGAATCTCCGGTCCTTGAGCCGGGGCAAAGGTTCGGTCGGCTGCCCGCTCAGGTCCGCGAGAACTCCCATGACGAACGGCAGTTCCTTCACTTCAATCGCGTCACCGACTTCGACGTCATAAGTCACATGAACTCGTGGCGGCCTGACGCGCTCGAGCTTCTTATGCACACTTTCCTTGGCCATAACAGACACCTCGCATGCTCAAGAATCAAAGAGGGACTCGTATTACCCTTACTGCTCGTACGGCCATACCCGGATGTTGGGAGCAATTATCACTTAACAATTTTCTTGTCAAGCGGCGAATACGTCAGACCCGGGTAGCTCGCCTCGCGCCCCGCTGTCCCTTGGGATGGAAGGAGTTGCGGCTAGCCGGCCGCACGGGTCTTTTCCTTGACATTCGCGTGCTACTAGAAGTAATGGTATGTCGCTAACAATGACTCCCAGCCCAGCCCCAGCGCCGATTCCTGCCGCTGCGAAGCATCTATCGAGGGTTGTGTGGTCTGAGGGAATGTACTTGGGTCCCCACCACTTTCAGGCGCAACGCCAAGCCTTCGAAGAGATGATCCATTTTTCCACGTCAAACCTGTGGTTTGAACCGTACGGCTTCGCGGGTTACCGGCTTGATCCCTGGGCGCTGCACAATGGGACGGTTACAGTCACCCATGCCCGCGGAATTTTCCCGGACGGGCTCGTTTTTGACATGCCGGAGTGCGACGCGCTGCCCGCCGAACGCCCACTCGGCGAATTTTTTCCGCCGACTCGAGAGTCAGTCCAGGTCATGCTCGCTGTGCCCCCCCAAAAGCCGAGCGGGCCAAACTGCGTACTGAATAGAGATTCGGACAAGACCGAGACGCGATACATAGCGGAGGCGCAATCGGTCTACGACGAAAACACGGGCAGCGACGCGCGGTCCGTAAGTTTGGCGCGTAAGAACGTACGGCTGGCCTTCGAAGGAGAGGAATTGAACGGCTCGATGACGCTTGCGATTGCTCGCGTCATGCGGGACGGCTCCGGCCATTTTGTTTTTGATCCCAGCTTCATACCGCCCTGCCTTCAAATCGCGGCCAGCGAGCGCCTCACCATGATCCTGCGTAGGTTGATCGATATCCTAGCGGAAAAGAGCGCAAGCTTGGCTCCGATGACCCGAGGCGGGTCGACATTCCGGGCGGGATTTTCTTCCGGCGATGTGGCCAGCTTCTGGTTTCTTCACGCTGTCAACTCCAGTCTGACGGTCCTGCGGCACTTGTTCCAGACGGAGCGAGGACACCCGGAACAAGTCTTCGCCGAGATGTCGCGCTTGGCGGGTGCTCTCTGCACCTTCGGCATGAGTTCGCATCCGCAAACACTTCCGATCTACGATCACATGCATCTCGATCAGTGCTTTCACGCTCTCGACGAGCACATTCGCTCCCACCTGGAGCTGGTAGTTCCCAGCAACTGCATTCAGATTCCTTTGAAATCGACGGGAAGGTATACGTTTGAGGGTGAAATTGCGGATCAGCGCTGCCTTGGGCAGGCTCGATGGATCCTGGCCCTCCAGTCCAATGTGAGCGAAGTTGATCTCATCTCGCGAGCTCCGCGCCAAGTGAAGCTGTGCGCGCTCGATCTCCTCCCGGAGCTGGTGAAGACTTCGCTGCCCGGGCTCGGTCTTACACATTTGCCGGTCCCGCCCTCGGCCATTTCTCCAAAAGTGGAATTTCAGTATTTCGGAATCAGCCGAACGGGCACGGCGTGGGAGCACGTGGTCCAGTCGCGAAACGTTGGATTGTATGTTCCTGGAGACATTCCGAACCCGCAACTCGAATTACTAATCGTCTTGGAATCGTAAGGAGCGATTGTGGGCGCCACACTCTATGGGGCATCCGCCATGCCTTCTGTGCCGGCAGGGCAACGGCGCACGGAAACGCTGGCGATTGTGTACCAGCAAGTTCTTACGGCAACGGTGCGCATTCGCGCCAATCGGCAGACCGTGGCCGATGCGCAGAGTTTCAGGACGAACATTCACTCGGCGCTGCGATCAGCTGAAAAGGACGCTGTCGGAAAAGGCTACGGCCCCGAAGATGCTCGTTTCGCCACGACCGCGGTAGTTGCTCTACTTGACGAGTCGATCTTGAACTCTACGAATCCGGCCTTCGCCGACTGGTCCAGGATGCCCCTGCAACAAGAGCTATTTGGACACAATGTGGCAGGTGAAGTTTTCTTCGAGAATTTGGAGAAGCTCAACAGCAGAAGCGACTCGCCGGATGTCGCCGATCTTTTGGAGGTCTATGGCTTATGCCTGCTCCTAGGGTTCAAGGGGCGGTATTCCCTGTCTGGCCCAGAAGGAGTGAGGCCGCTCGTCGAATCGATCATGGCCAGAATTCGCCGAATACGCGGACCGCTCGCGGGATTGTCTTCCGCTTGGAGAATCCCTGATGGCGCCGTCGCTCGGCCGCAGCGCGATTCCTGGGTTCCACGCCTATTCATTGGCGTGGGGGTTTCTGTGCTTGTTGGCGTGCTTCTATGGATCGGCTTCAAGGTAATGCTGAACGCCGGAGCATCTGATATTCGCGCAATTTCCATTCTGATTCTGGCCTGGTGAATTTGAGATGAGATTTACCTGGGAATATTTCGTCGCGGTCGGCGCGGCCGTAGTGGTTGCGTTGTTGGCGTGGTTCTCCGGTTCGTGGTTCCACCTCGTGGGGTTCGACCGCGGCGTCCTAAGCATCGGCATCTTGATCATCGGAGCTGCTGCCATCATTGGCTTTCTGCTGTGGGCGCGCGCCAAACAGCCCCCGATGCCTTCCGCAGGCATACAGGCACCCCAAGCGCCTCAAGTCACGGCGCCTGGCTTTTCTGGTTCAGGCCTAGCCCCGGACGACATCAATCTCCTCGTTCGCGAGGCAGAAAAGAAAGTGGCCTCGGCGCGGCTGGGGCACGGCGCGAAACTCTTTGGACTCCGGCAGATTTTCATATTGGGAGATGCGGGATCTGGCAAGACGACCGTCGCGTTGCAGTCGGGCCTCGAACCTGAACTACTCGCCGGCCAAGTTTTCCAGGAAGGGTCGGTAGTTCCCACCGCCACGGCTAATTTCTGGTTTGCGCGCAAGTCCGTCCTTGTTGAGCCGGGATCGCAGTTGCTTTCCGATCCGCGCCTCTGGATGCGGCTCGTCCGGCGGCTCTCGCCAGGGGGATTCCGATCGGCGTTCAGCCGGAAAAGCCAGGGCGAACGAGCCGCGGTCGTATGCTTCGACTGCGAGAAGTTCGGAGCGGCGACTTCATCCGATTCGTTGGTTGGAACGGCGCGGTCGCTCCACGCGCGTCTGGCTGAGATGTCGCAGGTTCTGGGCAGCAGCGTGCCGGTCTATGTCGTCTTCACGAAGGCAGACCGGATGCCTTTCTTTGAAGACTTTGTTGCAAGGTTCACGAACGAGGAAGGCTCCCAGGTATTTGGAGTCACCATACCCATCGCTTCGGATTCGGCCGCGGGCGTGTACGCAGAAAGGGAGTCGAAGCGGCTCACCACGGCCTTCAACACCCTTTTCTATTCCTTGGCGGATCATCGCCTTGGCCTGCTTTCACGCGAGCAGAATCAGGACAAACGTCCCGACATCTACGAATACCCTCGCGAGTTCAGCAAAGTAGCCAAGCGAGTGGTTCAGTTCCTGGTTGAACTCGGCCGGCCCAGCCAATTGCGCGCGGGACCGTTCCTGCGCGGTTTCTACTTCACCGGTATGCACACGGTCGCGAGCGCTTCGGGCTCCCAGACGATGCTCGCCTCGCGGACCAACGTCATGGCGCAGGCGGCGGCCGCCGCTTCCAATGCGACGACGATCTTGCGTCAGGAAGATCTGCCGGCGCTGTCTGGATGGGAGAGCGGCACTCAGATCCAATCCGTAGAAAGCCGGAAAATACCTCAGTGGGTTTTTCTGAGCCATATCTTCAGTCACATCGTGTTGGAGGACCACTCCGCGCTCGGCGCAAGCGCTGGGAGCGCTCGGTCCGATGTGTGGCGGCGCATTCTCCTTGCAGGCGCGGGAGCGCTTGCTCTTGTGTGGATTCTCGGTTCGAGCGTGTCCTACTTCTCGAATCGCGCCCTGGAGCGCGATGTTCTGGCATCTGCTCAGGGCCTGCGTGCCGGCACGGGCAGTTCCCAACAGCTTGGGCTCGAATCGTTGCAGCAGTTGGACGCCCTTCGCAAGCAACTGCAGTCCCTGGAGAATTACACGAAGGTCGGCGCTCCGTGGCATCTCCGCTGGGGATTGTATTCCGGCGACGATGTCTACCCAGATTCTCGGCGAATCTATTTCGATCGCTTTCGCGCCCTCATGTTCGGCCAGATTCAGGCTTCCATGACCGACGTGCTTCGCCGCTTGCCCGCCGCGCCCGGCCCCAATGACGAATACGGTTCGAACTACGACGTCCTAAAGGCTTATTTGATCACGACTTCGAATCCCGACAGGAGCACGGCTGAATTTCTCTCGCCGGTGCTCCAGCGCTATCTGGCAGGAAGCCAGACCCTGGATGCCAGTGTTCTGGCGCTGGCTCGCGCGCAATTCGACTTTTACGCAGGCGAACTAAAGGTCCAGAACCCCTACTCTTCCGCCGCTGACACAAGTCCGCGCGATCACGCGCGGGCCTACCTCAATCGCTTTGGCGCTGTCCCGCGCATCTACGCCGCGATGCAGAACGCCGCCTCCCGGCAGGCTCAGGCGGTGAATTTTTATCGCGACCATCCCGATGCCACAGACGTGCTTCGACTCGTTCCAGAAGTTCCAGGAGTTTTCAGCAAGGCTGGTTGGGACTTCATGCAAAACGCCATCGCTCACTCCGACCAGTACTTCCACGGGGAAGACTGGGTCTTGGGAGGAACCAGCGAGGCCGTGGCGAATCGGGCCGAGCTTGAATCTCAGATCCGAGGCATGTACGAGGCGGACTACATCGCCCACTGGCAGGATTTTCTTAAGACCACTCACATTGCGCCGTACGGATCATTGGACGACAGCACCCGCAAGCTGAAGAAGCTTTCGGCCAATGAATCTCCGCTCCTTCAAGTCATTTGTTACGCATCATTGAATACGGCGGGACGCTCGCAAGCGGTCGACAAGGCGTTCAAGCCGGTGCAGCAGGTTGTGCCGCCCGCTTGCGAAAACCGTTTGGTTACTCCCCTCACCACGCCTTATGTCGCGGGACTCGCGAAGCTCGAGTACTGCCTGGAAAGTGTCGCAACCGCTCCGCCGGATCAGAAGGAAAATCAAAGACAGCAGTGCAATTCCGGCGCGAGCGAGGCCAAGCTGGTTGTGGCGACGCAAATCGTCCCCGCGATGGATGTCGATCCGCAAGGACATATCGATCAGACGGTGCGCCGCTTACTGGAAGAGCCGATCGGCGTCCCGGCGCCTCCCCCGCCGCAGGGAGGCAACGCCAAGGGGGTTTGCGATGCGTTCGGTCGAATGAGCATCAAGTATCCCTTCAACCCATATAGTGACGCTCAGGACGCGACAATTCAGGAATTTGACGAATTCTTCCGGCCGGGCGACGGCGTGCTGGCGAAGTTCACTCAGACCAATCAGCCGGTTTTGGCGTTGCAAGGCGTTCAATACATGCTCAAGCCGGGAGCTAGGGCAGACTGGGGACCAGCGTTCTTCTCGTTCTTAAGCCGAGCGCATTCCATCCAACAGACCCTCTATCCAACTGGCGCCGGCCAGCCACAATATAAGTTCACGGTTCGCGCCGTCCTGCCGGAGGGCGGAATTACGGGCGTCTCATTTACGTTCAACGGCCAGACGCTGCGTTATCCGGGCTCTTCTCAAACCGCCACGTTCGTGTGGCCGGGAAGCGGAGTGCAGGAGGCCAGGATCAGTTATCGCGCCGGCGGTGGGCAGGACACGGACTTGCTTTCCGGGCAGGGGCTGTGGTCGATCATTCGAATCTTGTCCGTGCCGGACGCGCGAGTCACGTCGAGCGGCTCAACGCTGAGCGCCGAATGGCATCCACTTCAGGCCGACCGCCGCACGCCGCTCACGCTTAGCGGGACGGGTCGCCCCATCATCGTTCATCTCGATTTCGACACGGGAGGAGCGCCTTTCATATTTCAAAGCGGGACGTTTTCTAACTTGGCCTGCCGCGCGGTCCGGTAGTTAATCGATTGCAATCTCTTAGGGCACTCCGCGGATGACGCAGCGGCGATTCACTGGGGGAGTCGTTGCGAATAGAGATTGGAGCGCGCACCGACATGGGGCGCGTCCGCAAGAACAACGAGGATTGCCTCCAAATAGAGCCGGCGCTGAATTTGTGCGTGCTCTCTGACGGGATGGGCGGCGAAGCTCACGGCGAGGTCGCCAGCCAATTGGCGGTCAACACAGTGATTGAGCACTGCCGCCTCTCGGCCAAAGGTCAAGATGCGCCATTCCTCGGGGAACGGCGCTCCGATCTATCTGAGAGAACCAACCAACTTGCGTGTTCCATTCGACTGGCAAACCGCGCCGTGTTTGACATGGCGGGCAGCAATCCGGAGCAGAGAGGGATGGGCGCAACAGTTGTCGCTGCCTGGATTGACTCACAGCGGCTTTCGCTGGCGCACGTCGGAGACAGTCGCGCCTATCTTTTGCGCCAAGGAGTCCTCGACCAACTGACCGCCGATCATTCCCTGGTCGCGGAGAAAGTGCGCATCGGCATCATGACGCCGGAGGAGGCCAACGAGAGCGAGCTGCAGAGCGTCCTCACGCGCGCGGTCGGCGCGACCGAAACCGTCGATGTGGACGCCGATGAGCAGGCGCTCATTGAAGGCGATGTGCTTCTCTTATGCTCGGACGGCCTGACCCGGATGGTGAACGATTCGGTGATTACCGGCACGCTGGCGTCGGCCGTATCTGCCCAGGCCGCTGCGGACCGCCTGATCGAGCTCGCGAACGAAGGCGGGGGCGTGGACAACGTAAGCGCGATTGTCGTCCGCACCCAAGCTGACCAGCGGCGTCTTCTCGACCGCCTGCGAATCTGGAAACGGGCTTCGGGCTAGCATTCGATTTGCCCGAATCGAAATTCGCATCTCTTGATTCGACCTTTCCTATCACGGCAGATTGAGTCAGAATGCCGCCTCAGCGACTGGACCACGTCACTTTCAAATCGCGGGAGGAACGAACATGCTGCCGCTCGAGCGGATCGCCTACTCGTCGATAAAGGATAGGCCGCGGCTTGCGCTGCCCGGCGGCGCGCGTTTGGTCGTCTGGGTGATCGTCAATGTTGAGGAATGGAATCCGCGCGAGACGATGCCGCGAACCGTTCTTACTCCGCCCGCCGGCGGCTCACCGTCACCGGACATCCCGAACTGGGCGTGGCATGAATATGGGAACCGTGTGGGCTTCTGGCGATTTCTCGAGGTTTTCGATCACCTCAAGATTACAGCTGCGCTGGCCATCAACGGCTCCGCGATCCAGGCCTATCAGCCGATCGCGCGCGCCGCTTTGGAGCGTGGATGGGAGTTCATCGGTCACGGCTTCGGCCAAAAAAATATGCAAAAGGTTCCGGATGAGCGCGAGGACATCGCAAAGACGACAGCGGTGATCCACCAATTCACGGGCAAAAAGCCGCGCGGGTGGCTTGGACCAGGGCTCACGGAGACTTGGGACACCCCGGATATTCTGGCCGAAGAAGGTTACGAGTACGTCTGCGATTGGGTTCTCGATGACCAGCCCGTTGTGCTGAAGACGCGCAGCGGCACCATCATCAGCGTGCCGTATACGCAAGAGTGCAATGACGTGGCCATGATGCTGATTCAACACCACAGCGGAGCGGAATACCGGAATCGCGCGATTGATCAGTTCGAGCAGTTGTATGCGGATGCGCAGGAATCAACGCGAATCATGGCGCTCGTCGTGCATCCTTATATTATGGGCGTACCCCACCGGCTTCGTTACTTTCGCGAAGCGCTCGAGCATATCCAGTCGCGCCCGGGCGTCGTGTTCTGGACCGGGGAACAGATTCTTGACTGGTATCTCAGCGTCTCTCGCTCGACGGCGCATGTCGCGCAAGGCTGAAGAGCCGCGGCAGAGCCCTGCTTCGGGTTCGCTCGCGCTAGCCGTCGCCATGTTCGGCGTGCTGCTTGGTTCCTACGTGATCAATGCGATGGACCGGCAGCTTTTCCCGTTGCTTGCTCCCGATGTGCGCCGGGAATACGGCTTTTCGCTCGCCAATACCGGTCTCCTTTCGACAATTTTCACACTAGGCATGGCAGTTGCGGGGCTGCCGACCAGTTATTTGCTGGCGCGGCTGTCGCGCAAAGCTGTCGTGCAGGTGGGGATCGGGATTTTTTCCGCAGGCACGGTGCTCACCGTCCTGTCTGCTGGATTTTTGGACATGCTCGCCTATCGGGCTGCGACCGGCATCGGTGAAGCCATGCAGCTCACGGTCCTTCTTGCCATCGCGGCGAACTACTTTACCCGCGATCGCGCCGCCGCGGTCGGTTCGGTTAATTCCTGTTTTGCCATTGGCTCCATTCTCGGCCCAGTCTTGGGCGGATTCGTCCTAAAAATGTATCGGAGCTGGCGCGTCCCCATGGTGCTTTTCGGATGCCTCGGGTTGCTGGCGATTGTCCTCATCGCCCTAGTCGTAAAACCCTGGTTCAGCGAAACGCAGGCTGATTCGCATGGACGCACCGATCTTCGTGGAGCTCCAACGCTGTTGAACAGGAACACTGTTCTTCTGACGCTCATGAGCTTGATCGGTGGCCTGGTTATCTACGGCTATTTGGGAATGTATCCGACCTTTCTGCGGGAAGGCCTTCACTACTCGTCAACAGAGGCCGGAACCGTGATGGGCGCCTTCGGCCTTGGAGCGCTGGGTTCCATAGTCGGCGGTTGGCTGGGGGATCGCTGTTCGCCTCGGTTCTTGCTCAGTGCGTCTTTCGTGTGTGCCTCCGCGCTGGGATACCTGCTCTTTCATGGGTCGGCGGCTTTCGTAGCTCAGCTATTCTTGTCATTTGCGTGGGGCGTGGTTGTGAGCGGAACCATCTACGTGAATTTGGCGGGTTATCACGTGAAAGCGGTGCGTGGCAGTTTGGCCGATCGCGCGTCGGGCGTCTTTGTGACAAGCCTTTACGGCTCCGCTGCGGCCGCTGGATATTTGATGGGCTTGATCGCTGGTCAGGGTGGCTGGGTTAGAGCAGGAGAGATCCAATTGTTTTTGCTTTCTCTTGTGGGGGCGAGCTTGGCGTTGGCTCTGCGGCCCGATGAAATGTCACTGTAGGTGATTGCGCTAAAGGAAAGACTATTTTAGGCCGCACCGCGAGGAGGGTTGGCGACAAACATGTGGGATTGCTGCTACTCCCGAGGCAAAGTCATCGCGCTGCTGATTGTTTTCGCAGGCGTTGCAAGCGCATCGGCCAACGGGCAGGAGCTGCCAGAGGTCACCGTTAATATTTTCCCAGGCGGCTTCAATTGGCCAAGCTTTGTCGCGCGGGAGAAGGGCTTTTTCGAGCGCAACGGAATCCGCGTGACGCTGCAGGCCACGTCGAATTCGGTCGCCCAGATGACGGGGCTTGCGGAGGGCAAATTCGATATCGCGATGACTGCCGTGGACAACATCGTCGCATATGTCGAGGGCCAAGGCGAGGCTCCAATCGGCCCTCAACCGGAGTTCTTCGCATTCATGGGAAGCGACAGCGGCTTCTTGAGCCTGGTCGTCGCGCCCGGCATCAAGAGTTTTGGCGACCTGAGGGGCAAAACCTTGTCGGTCGATGCTCGCACGACAGGCTACGCCTTCGTTCTGTTTGAGATGCTTGCCAGAAATGGCCTGTCGGAAGGTGACTACGCCATCGAGAAAGTCGGAGGAGGCGCACTGAGATGGAAAGCGCTGCGCGAGGGAAAACAGTCGGGCACGCTACTCTCGACTCCGTTCAACATTTTGGCCAAGCAGCAGCAATTCGTCGAACTTGCCAAAGCAACAAAAGTGATTGGTCCTTATCAAGGGAATGTTGCCGCAACGCGCCGCTCGTGGGCCAAGGAAAATAGAAGCAAAGTGATCGCCTTCATTCGTGGCTACGTGCAGGCAATTGATTGGCTCTATGACAAAGCGAACCGCGACGAAGCGATCCGTATTCTCCAGAAGAATCTGCCCGAAATGTCTCCCGGACTCGCCCAGCAAAGCTACGACGAACTTCTAGATCCTCAGGGCGGCTTTTTCCGCAACGGCCAGGTGAATTTGGAAGGACTTCGGACTGTCCTTGCATTACGCAGTCATTACGCAGACCCCCCAAAGAAGCTCGCCGATCCTTCGAAATATTACGATTCAAGCTACTACAATTCGGCGATGCGCCCGCGCGCGGGCGATCGATAGTCACAAACGACCGCAACCGGGCTCGAGAGTCAACCCGTGTTAAACGAACATGGAAATGTAATTTGGCGTGGCCGGGAACAGGGCCTTGACAGCCATTTCAAAACGACAGACACATTACCGGCCACGCCGCCAGGGGCGATCCACTGGATAGAGAATCTACTTCGCGCTGGGCGAGACGATCAGGAGGTCACTATATTTTGCGATCGCCGAATGCGCCAGGTAAAGATTGCCGTTTTTGTCCAGCACGCCATTGCGAGCGCCTTGGCGAGTGGGCACCTGCGCGACGAGAGAAAGCTTTCCTTTGTCGTCCGCGCGGGCAATGGTCAGTTTCGCAGCTTTGGCAGCGCCAACATACACCGTGTGCGTGGCAGGCGAATAATAAATGTCATCGACGCCGTCGCCCGTGTCCACCTTGGAGAGAATGGCGCCGTCATGCCCCGCGTCGAGCACCTCCACAAGCGTGCTGCACGCGACAAAGAGCTGCCCCGCCTTGGGATCCAAGCCCAACCCGTGAGGGCCTTCTTCGCCACATGATGGATTCCAGGTGGAAATCGTCTTTCGCGTCTTCAGGTCAATTGCGAGGCTGCGGTCCTTGTCTTCCAGATTCGTGTAGAAGCGGCCGTGCATGGCGTCCACGGCAAATCCTTCGGGAGCGCCATCGTAAGTAAGCTTCTCTTTTTGCTCCATCGTCTTGATATCGACGATGCGGATGGATTTGTCGCTAGGGATGGTCACCCAGACTTCTTTCGTGGGAGCGACATAGACCACAGCATCGGTCACCGCGTCGAAGTGGGCGCAAGCGCGACGCGTTAAAGAGCTTGCGTTAAAGCCACAGACGCTTGAGTCTCCGCGGTTCCCAATGTAGACCTCTCCTTCACCGATGCTGACGGCGGTAGGGCCGAGTGTGCGCTTGCCCCCGCGAAAATCGACCTCTTTGGTAGGAAAGTCCGGAATCTGCCGCACCTTGCCGGTGGCGACATCAACCACGTCAACGGCAGCGGTGATTCCACCCGGCACCCACAACGAATTCGTGCTGGGGTCATAGGCGATGTAATCCATCGAAACGTCGCCTTTGCCGTTGTCGGGGAGCGCCACGGTGCGTGTGCTGTACTTCGCGGCGGCGTCCTGCGGTTTGGCTGAAAGTGACCCAGTCCGGGCAAACAATGCCAAAACCGCTAGAACACCCAGGAAAATAGATCCGAGCCTCAACGCAGATCGTTTCATAAATCGCCTCCGATATGCCGTACCTTGCTGGGATTTGCTGTCTTAGACCCTGATACCACGGGCATTGTATACCTCGCTGGCTTTTTCGGAACGGTATTCTGCAATGAGATCCAACTTAGCCTAGGCCGCAGCAGCGAACCACTTTCTCAGAAGTCCGATCACCGAATAAATCGCTTGAGCTGAAGCCTACTTCGCGGTCATCAACGCGAACGTCCAGATGGAGCCACCGGCCGGCACTTTGGCCGCGGCGTAGCGAGTGGCAAGCGCGCCGCCGAGTCCAGACGCAACGGTTACATACTGGCGGCCCTTGTGGGTGTAGGTGATCGCCGTTGAATTGACGCTCGATCCGGTCTTGAACTGCCAAAGTGTTTTGCCGGTCTCTTCGTCGAGCGCGAGAAACTCACCCGTCATTCTGCCGGTGAAGACAAGTCCGCCACCGGTTGCCAGCATACCGGCGGAACTTGGAAGTTCGGTCAACGGAATCTCCCATTTCTTTTCGCCTGTCAGTGGATTGATCGCCAGGAAGTGGCCGAAAACGTCGCTGGGCTTCATCTCCGGCTGTCTGGCATCGACACCGGTCGACTGTCCTCCCATGGCCTGCGGCTCGGGGGCCGCGATTTTCTGTAGACGCGGAATGTTCCATGTGTCCGCGTAGATGAGGCCGGAATTCGGATCGAACGCGATGGGCACGGCATTTGTGCCGCGCGACGGCCAGATTTCAACTTCTTCGCCGGCCATGAAGCGTTTCTGCACGTCGGTGAGCACGGGCCGGCCGGTTTGCATGTCGATCTCCGAGGCCCAGTTGACTTTGACATACGGGTGCGCGGCGATCAGCTTGCAGTTCGTGCGATCGAGCACGTACATGAAGCCGTTCTTGTTGGCCTGAATCATCACTTTGCGGCGCTGCCCGTTGACCTGCACATCGGCGAGCACGCTCTCGTCGGTGCCATCTACGTCGTAAATGTCATTCGGCGTGTACTGGTAATAACAAGCAATCTCGCCCGTCTTCGGCCGGATCGCGAGCATGCTGGACGTGTACAAGCTATCCAGCCCTTCGCGATTTTTGGGATCGTACGGTTCCGCATTTCCGGTGCCCCAGTAGACGAGATCGAGGTCAGGATCGTACGAGCCGGAGCGCCACGTCGGCCCTCCGCCGTACTTCCAGGCGTCGCCGTTCTTGGGCCAAGTCTCGGAACCGGGTTCACCGGGCTCTGGGATCGTGTATCTGCGCCACAGTTTCTTTCCCGTCTCCGGATCCCAGCCGTCAAGTAACCCGCGCGTGGTGGATTCCCCGCCGGACACACCGGAAATCAAAACGCCATTGGCTACGATCGGGCCACCGGTGGCGTAGTAGCCATCTTTCTGGTCGGCGAATTTCTGGTTCCAGAGTTCTTTGCCGGTTTCCATGTCAAGCGCGAGGATGTGATTGTCGATGGTCACGCGAAAGACCTTGCCGTTGTAAATGACCGCCGCGCCTCGATTGAAAGCGACGTGATGATTGTCCGGCTCGAGCTTCACGGGCGTGCGCCAGATTTGACGGCCGGTTTCAACGTCAACGGCAAAAGTCCACTTGCCGTCGACGTAGTACATCACGCCGTTGTAAATCGTCGGCTGCGCGAGTTCGCCCAGTTCGTTCATCAGGCTCGCGTTCCAGATCGGCACGAGGCGGCCGATATTCGA
>JACXTT010002338.1_pt1 | contig 30197 bp, 23 predicted proteins | sample 9270951 | NCBI WGS metagenome assembly JACXTT01 (sample SAMN15532306, study PRJNA645909) | rock metagenome | isolation source: weathered quartz diorite | place: Puerto Rico | collected 2017-06-21 | reverse complement strand
GTTGGAACCGCTGATGACGAGGCTCGGGCGTTCCGGCTCCAGCACTAGATTGAGAGGCACCACGGGATGGTCGAGCGGCTCCAGGCCCATGCGCTCGCGCACGCCGGGCAGGAGTAGCGGATGGCGGGCGTCGATGAGGCAGAGGCGGTCCTTGTGCTCGGGCAGGTGACCTTCCACCAGGTGGGCCCATTGAAGGAGGCTGAGGGTTTGATCCACCGCTGCTTGGAAATCCGCCCAGGCGGCGAAGTCCTGCCGGCGCGCGCGCAGCTCCTCCAGGAGCTGGCGGAGGAAGGCTTGCACGGCCTCGCGGTATTCCGCGTCGGCTTCTACATAGTCGTTGTTGAGGGCCACCACTTCGTGTGGCTCGAGGAAGACCGTGGCGCCGGTGCCGCTGCGATCCAGCACGAGGCCGGGCACCTGGCCGCGCTTCTCGCTGCGCACGGGCAGGCAGAAGCGTCCGTTGCGTTCGACGATGCCGGATTCCATGAAGGCCTCGGGCACTTGGCGCAGGATCTTTTGCAGTTTGCCCTGCACGGATTGGAAGGCTGACGTGCGCGCCTGATGCAGACCCGCCAGGCCCGGCACACGGAGCGGATCCAGCTGGCCATCCTCGTTGAAGCATTTGCGTAGACGATCGGCGATGGCGGTGGGATCCGCGAGCACAGCGGCAGTGACCTGCAGACGGTCGATGCCGAGGTGAACCCCCTGAGGCACCGCGCGGTCCTCGGGCCAGGTCAATCCCGCAGTGGTTTGTACCAGCGTGGCCAAACGCGTGAGGCCTTCCCGCAGTTGACGCCAATGCTCGGGCAGCAGCCAACCCGCGGGGTGAAGCAGTTCCGCGAGCGCCTCATCCATGGCCTGCACGGGAAGAGCCTGAGGCCGGGCCTCAAAAGTTTCTTTCAACTCCAGCTGATGAAGTCTGCGGAGCCCCGCGCGCAGGTCATCGGGCCGCATACGCGAAAGCGACTCGCGCCCCGCATGGGTGCGCGTAAAGCCCAGGATCACCTCCAGGGCTGTATCAAATTCCAGGTTCTCCAGTTCTTCGCGACGCACGGTGTGATTGTCCCATCGCGAACCCAAGCCCACAAAGGAAAAGGGCCCCGAAGGGCCCTGATTCCGTATCGAAAGATACTTCAGTGCACGCCGGCCATCATGCGCTTGATGCGTGGGGTAAGCGCCATGAGTACAAGGGCCATGACGGTCGTGATGGCAAAGAGACCGCCAAAGAGCGTGGCTGGGGCCAGCTTCTCGCTGAATCCGCCTGCGAATCCGGCGAGCATGTTCCCGGCGCCGATGGCGAAGAAGAAGCAACCCATCATGAGACCGGAGTAGCGAGCTGGAGCCAGTTTGGAAGTCGTGCTGAGGCCGACGGGGCTGAGGCAGAGTTCGCCAATGGTGTGAAGCAGGTAGGTTCCGGTCAGCCAGAGAGGGCTCACTTTCAAAGCTGTATTAGCGGTGAAAGCGAGGCTGGGTGGCACGAGCAATAACATGCCGGCGCCCACGAAAAAGAGCCCGAGTGTGAATTTAACGGGGCTGCTGGGCTCCTTCGACTTCAAGGCGACCCACAGAGCACCGATGACGGGCGCCAGCAACAACAGCCAGATACTGTTCACGCTCTGGAACCAGCTCGATGGGAAGGCCCAGGAGCCAATGGCATTTCGGGTGTGGTCATCGGCGAAGAGGTTGAGGGTGGTGCCGGCCTGCTCGAAGACAAAGAAGAAGGTCATGATGAAGAACATCAGAATGCCTACGACCCACATGCGTCCACGTTCCTCCGAGGTGAGGGGAGGCAAAATCTCAGTGGGGTCTTCGGTTTTCGCACCAGGCTTGAGGCCGATGTCCCCCATGACGCCTTGGCGCAAGCTGTACTGGATGAGACCCGCAATCATCGCGAGGCCCGCGAACCCGAAGGCGACTCGCCAGCCATTGACGCTGCCGAGGCCGAGATGAGCGATGCCCTTTACGAAGGCGGGATCCTGGGCCATGAAACCAAGGATGAGGGGAGCGATGAGGGCTCCGATGTTGATGCCCATGTAGTAGACGCTGTAGCCCGCATCTTGGCGCGGATCGTTCTCCTCATAGAGCATGCCGACGAGGCTCGTGCAGTTGGTTTTGAGGAGCCCCGTGCCCATGGCGATGGCAGCGAGACCGCCGAAAAAGAGGGCCTTGGGGCCGGAGGCAAGACCGAATTCACCGAGGGCGATCATGACGCCGCCGACGAGCACGGCCTTGCGGTAGCCGAGGAATCGATCCGCGATCCAACCGCCGGGCACGCTAAGGGCATAGACGAAGAACGTGTAGAAGGCGTAGATGCTTCCGGCCACAGGCAAGGAGAAACCGAGGCCACCGGCGCTTTCGGGCAACCGCATATACAGCAAGAGCAGGGCTCGCATGCCGTAGTAGCTGAAGCGCTCCCACATCTCCGTGAAGAAGAGGGGGTTCAATCCCTTGGGGTGTTTGCGGAGACCCCACATGCCATAGGCGACGAAGAAGGCCCATAGGCCCACTGCGCCCCAGAGCGGAGTAAAACTGCTAAGCACAGATTCAGAGGCGGCTTGGAAGGCCAGCGGTAGGTGCATCATGTTGTCAGTCCGGAAAAAGCCAGTATGAAGGCAAAGGCGCAGGCCCGCAGCGGGAAGATTCGGCCTTCTGCCGCGGGCCTGCTCGTCCTCGAATTAATCCTGCTTGCTTACAGATTTTTCTGAATGAAATCCCAGCGGGCGCGGAGGATGTCCCAGTTCTGCCAGGGCTTGCCGAAGGCGCTGCCGTGGTCGGAGCCGGGGTAGAGCTTGAGCTCGAAATCCTTGCCAGCCTTCTGCAGGGCGTCGATGAACTGCACGGTGTTCTGGGGGTGCACGTTGTCATCGGCCATGCCGTGCATGATCAGGGCTTTGCCGGAGAGGTTCTTGGCGAGGGGCGAGAGGTTGGTGCTGTCATAGCCGTCCTTGTTCTCGGAGGGCAGGCCCATGTAGCGCTCGGTGTAGATGCTGTCGTAGAGGCGGAAGTGGGTGACGGGGGCGCCGATGATGCCCGCCTTCCACGTGGTGCTGTGGGTGAGGGCGTAGGCGCTCATGAAGCCGCCGTAGCTCCAGCCTTCGATGCAGACGCGGCTCATGTCGGCGTAGCCCTGATCGCCGAGCCACTTCAGGCCGTCCAACTGATCCTCCAGCTCCTGGGAGCCCATGTGCTTGTAGATGCCGTAGGCGCTCGCGATGCCCTTGTTGGAGGCGCTGCGGTTATCGCAGACCCACACGACGTATCCGTTCTGCGCGAGGAAGTGGAACCACATGAGGTCGCGGCTCCAGGCGTCACGCACCTGCGGTGCGGCCGGGCCGCCGTAGATGTGCTGGAAGACGGGGTACTTCTTCTTCGCATCGAAGTCCGGCGGAAGAATGAGCATCGTCTCCATGGGGAAACCGTCGCGGGTCTTCACCTGCTGGAGCTTCACTTGGCCGAGCTTCAGCTCTTTGAGCTTGGGGCTGGGGTTCTCATCGATCATGCGCACTTGTTTGCCGGTGCCATCGAAGAGCGCCTGTTTGGCAGGCTGCTCCAAATGGCTCCAGGTATCCAGGAAGTAAGTGAAGTCCTTATTCCAGCGCACGCGGTGGGAGCCACGGGCTTCGGTGAGCTGGGTGAGGCCTTTGCCATCCACGCCGACTTTGAAGGTGTCTTGGCCGATGGGGCTGCGCTTATCGCCGGCGAAGAAGATGGTGCGGCCCTTGGCGTCTACGCCATCGACGCTGCGCACATCCCAGTCCCCGCTGGTGACAGCGTTCATGAGCTTGCCGTCTTTGGCGTAGCGGTAGAGGTGGCGGTGGCCGGTGCGATCGCTCTCCCACAGGAAGCTGCCATCGGGCAGGTAGGAAGGCAGAGGCAGACGTTCTTGCCAGGCTTTACTCTCCTCGTGGATGACGACCGCGGATGCGGCGCCGTCGAAGCGGCGCAGATCCAGCCAGGTCTGCACGCGATCCTGATAGGACGCGAGCAGCTTGCCGTCGGGGCTCCAGCCCACTTGCACGATGAGGGTTTCCTTGCCCGCGTAGGGATCGTTTACCCAGGTTGTGTGGCCCTGCAGATCAACCACGCCGAGCTGAGTGATGGGGTTGGGATCGCCGGTTTTGGGGTAGCGGGCTTGCAGTAGTTTTTGCGGTTGGCTGAGGTCATCCGCGAGGGTGAAGACCGGGACCTTCGTTTCGTCGAGGCTCAAGTAAGCGAGGGTCTTGGAATCGGGGTTCCACCAGAAGGCTTTGAAATCGCCGCGGCCGTAGACTTCCTCTTGGTACACCCAATCAAGGCGGCCGTTGAAGACCGTTTCACTGCCGCCAGTGGTGAGGCGGGTCTCTTTTGCCGTGGCGACATCCACCACGTAGAGATCGTTGCCCCGGAGGAAGGCGACTTTGGTGCCATCGGGGCTGAAGGTCGCTTCGTCCTCGCTGCCTTCCACGGAGGTGAGTCGCGTGGCCTTGGCAGCCTTGAGATCGATGTGGAAGAGGTCATCGCCTACGGTGATGACGATGGCGCTGCGGTCGGGGCTCCAGGTGGGTTGGGATCCGAAGAGGCCAGTGAGGTCCTCCGCCTTGGCACCGGCAGCGGTCAAAGCCTCCTTCAGTTTTTCGGATTCGAAGAAGGGCTTGGCCTCCCAGGTTTTGGGATCCACGCGCCAGAGGCTGGGTTTGCCGCCTTCCATCTTGGTCTGCACGAGGCTGCCATCCGCGGCCCACTCGAGCCGAGTGGAGGCAGAGCCGACGTAAGGAATACGCTTCGTCGGATGGGCCAGCCCTTCAAGAGTGATGCGTCCGGGCTCTTGCGAGACTAGGATCGCGGGCAGAGCGAGCAGCAGGGCGGCGGGACGCATGAAACCTCCGGGGGATCCCTATAGCATCCCGGACTCCTCCTCCAGATTCACGGTCTTTCGGCCCTAGGGCACTTCCATCCACCCCAATAAAAACATGAACAAATATGGACAAGTTGTCATAAAGTTTTAATCTTCATGACATGGAATTTGAATCTGCTTGTCCACCACCTGTTTCGGGTTTGCCTAGCGGCTTGCCCGCAAAGGTCTTGGCTCATAGCCCTGACGTGCTGACCGTGCTTGATGTGGAGCGGCGGATCCTTTTCGCTAACGCTTCGGCGGAAGAACTTTGGGGCATCCAAGCCTCTGATCTCAAGGATCGGCAGCTCGATACGCTCGTGCACCCTGGGGATCGGGCTGGGCTGGAGCAGCGTCTTCTCGAACTTCATGAAGGAGGGGCGAACCACCTTCTCGACCTTCGATGCCTTGAGCCGTCTGGGGAGGTGCGACCCACGGTGTGGTACCTGAAGTGGTCGGAGGCCGATCGGGTGTTCTATGGCACCGCCCGTGAGATCGCCCGGGAATGGCTGGCCGAATCCAGGCTCGTCAATGCGCTGTGGGAGTTGAAGGACGTGAAGCGGGCTCTGGATGAGCACGCCATCGTCGCCATTACGGATGCCCAAGGGCAAATCACTTCCGTGAATGACAAGTTCTGCGCGATCTCCAAGTACGACCGGGAGGAGTTGATCGGGCAAGACCACCGCATCATCAATAGTGGCCACCATCCCAAAGCCTTCTTCAAGGCGCTCTGGGAAACGATCCGTGTGGGCAATGTGTGGAAGGGGGAGATCAAAAACCGGGCGAAGGATGGCAGCCATTATTGGGTCGACACCACCATCGTGCCCTTTCTGGATGCGGAAGGGCGGCCCGTCCAATTCATCGCCATCCGCGCGGACATCACGCAGCGCAAGGAAGCCGAAGAGGCCATGCGGCAATCCCAGAAGCTGGAGTCCTTGGGCGTGCTGGCAGGAGGCATCGCTCACGACTTCAATAACCTTCTGACGAGCATCCTCGGTAACGCGAATCTGGCGACCCTGACGCTCCCTGCCGAAAGCCCCGCGCGGCCCTTCTTCACGCAGATCGAGAGCGCTACCTTGCGAGCCGCGGATCTGACACGGCAGCTGCTCGCCTATGCGGGCAAAGGGCAGTTCGTTGTGGCGGATGTGGATCTCAACCGGCTCATGGAGGAGATCGCACAGCTACTCTCGGTGTCCATTTCCAAAAAAGCGATCATCCGCTTCGACCTGGCCCAATCCCTTCCGAAGGTCCGCGGCGACGCCTCCCAGATGCAGCAGCTGGCCATGAATCTCGTCACCAATGCCTCCGAGGCGATCGGTGAGGAGAAGAGCGGCATCATCACCATCCGTACGGGGGTTCAGCACGTCGATGCGGCCTATGCGGGCCTGCTGGCTCCGGCCCTGCCGCTCTCGCCAGGCCGCTACGTCACGATGGAAGTAAGCGATACCGGATGCGGGATGTCTCCCGAGGTTTTGGGACGGATCTTCGATCCCTTCTTCACCACCAAGTTCACCGGCCGCGGGTTGGGGCTTTCCGCCATGCTCGGCATTCTGCGCAGTCATCACGGCAGCCTCAAGGTCTATACCGAGCCCGGGAAGGGATCCTCTTTCAAAGTGCTGCTGCCCGCTTTGGAGGGCGATGATACGGCTCTGGAAGGCCTCAGGAGCACTGCTGACCGGTTGCTATCCGGAACGCTGCTCGTGGTGGATGACGAATCGGATGTGCGCGCGCTGGCGCGGTCCATGGCCCAAAGCCTCGGCCTCACGGTGATGGAAGCCGCGGATGGCCGGGAAGGGGTGACGCTCTTCGAACAGCATCACGCTCAGCTGGCCGCCGTGCTCATGGATCTCACGATGCCTCACATGGATGGCCGGGAGGCATTCATCTGTATGCAGGCCTTGGATGCTTCAGTGCCCATCGTGCTTTCAAGCGGGTACAGCGAGCAGCAGGCCGTAAGCGATTTCCTGGGACGCGGCTTAGCGGGCTTTCTGCCCAAGCCCTATTTGCGGACGAATTTCGAAGAGGTGCTGCGGCACGCCATGAAGAAGCGCGCCGCGCCGCATTGAGGCGAGGACTGCTGTGGTCGCCTAGTTGGGCAGGTGAGGCCGCGTGAGGTTCTTATGGCCGGTGGCCGTGACGAGCAGGTTGTCCTCGATGCGGATGCCGCCGCAAGGGGTGAGGGCATCCACCAGGGCCCAATCGATGGGCGCCTGGCCCGCGGCGCGAAGGGGCTTCAGGAGCATGGGGATGAAGTAGAGACCGGGCTCCACCGTGAAGACCTGGCCCTCGTCGATCACTCGGGTGGTGCGAAGAAAGGGGTGCTCGGCGGGGGAGGGGAGGAACTCACCATCCGGGCCCAGCTGTTTTCCTGCCACGTCGTGCACTTGGATGCCGAGGTGGTGGCCCAGGCCATGGGGGAAGAAGGGCTTGCTCCAGCCCTTGGAGACGGCCTCTTCGGGATCGGCTTTCAAGATGCCGCTCTCCTTCAGTAGGCCCGCGATCTTCAGATGGCCGTGGTGGTGGAGCTCGCCGTAATGGAGCCCGGGCTTCACTTCGTCGCACAGTTCGAGCATGAGCTTTTCCATGCCGACGAGGAGGCCCTTGAATCGCTCATCGCAGGTTTTGGCGGCGTAGGTGCGGGTGATGTCGGAGCCGTAGCCGTGGACCTTGGCGCCCGCATCGATGAGCAGCACTTTGCCATCGCGCTGGGTGCGCTTGCCCTCGTAGTGGAGAATGGCGCCCTTGTCGTCGAGCGCGACGATGGTGCCGTAGGGCAGTTCGTGATCCACGCAGCCCACGGCTTGGACGTAGGTGTGATGGATCTCTAGCTCTGACGCACCATTCGCGAAGGCCGCCTTCGCGGCCTGGTGCCCCTTGGCCGCTCGACGTGTGGCTTCTTCCAGACAGGCGACTTCAAAGGGCGTCTTGAAGCTGCGGGTCCAATCCAGATGCTTGGTCAGCTTTTCAGGGTTCACGCTCAGGCCAGCGGCAGCGGCGCGGGTGGTCTCGTTGCCGATGTAGGCGGCTTTGCCATGGCCGTTCAAGTGCTTCCACACGTCCTCGACGCTGCCAGCCTCTTCGTAATCGAAGCCGGCGAGCCAGAAGGGTTCCCCGCCCCAAATCACATTGAGGGGCAGCTGCTCGTACCAGAAGTCCTCAGGCGCGTAGCGGATGAGCTTAGGGCGTTTGCCCGGCTTCAGCACAAGGGCGTGGTGAGGGCCCTGCAGCGGACACCAGTGCGCGAAATGAGGCACGGTATGGAAGGGGGCATCCTGGTCGTCCTGGAAGTGGGTGTAGACCTCGCCGCTGGAAATCACGAGGCTGTCGAAGCCGGCGCGGTGGAGCACTTCCTCCAAGGAGCGCTGACGGATGGCCAGATGGTCTGCAAAGAGAGAGGTCATGTCCATGGGTCGCTCCAGGGAGTTAGATATATCACAAGTGTGTCACAAGAATCGAAGAGGCTTCAATTCTGGGGCGAACCCATGGCGCACGGCCTTCTCGAAAAAGAGCTGGAGGCTCTCGCGCTCCGCCTCGGCCATGAGGTAGCGGATGTTCTCCGTGAGGTATTCCTGCAGCTCCAGCTTGGTCCAGCCGATGCTGCGACGGGCTTCTTCGATGATGGCGGGCAAGTTGGCCATGCCAAGTTCGAGGCTCTTGTGGAAAAAGGGCGCCACACCTCCGGGCTCGGGAAAGACGGGGGCATCCTCGCGCACGCACCAGAGGGCGAAGACGAAGGGCAGGCCCGTCCAGCTGTGCCACTCTTCCGCCAGATCCATGACAAAGAGACCTTCCTTGGCGGCGCGCATGGCGCTATCACCGATGATCAATGCAGCGTCGTGGCGCTCCAGCATGGCGGGCAGATCGGGGCCAAGATCCGTCGTCTCAGGGCTGGCGCCGTAGCGCTCGCGGAGGATGAGCTGGCCAAGCACCACCGACGTGCGGCTGCTGGTATCCAAGGCGAGGGTCTTGATCTGCTCCGGCGGGACCTTGGAAAGGATCACTACCGAGCGCACCCGCTTGGGGCTGGCGATGCAGAGGCCCGGGACGATGCGGAGGTCTGGGATGCGGAGGTACTCGATGCTGCTGATGAGCCCCGCATCCACTTCCCCATCGCGGAGCCGGTCGGCACAGACCGAGGGGTAGTGGAATTTGAGGTGGAATTTGTCCCAGCCCAAACCGTGCTTGAAGCCGTGATTGAGCGGGGCGGCGTTCAGGTAGTCGATGATGGAGAGTCGGAAGGCTCGTTCGGCCATTCGTCCAGTCTAACGGGCGAACAGGCCATTTCCCTGCCATGCTCTTCGCATGAGCTTCTGGTATTACGAATTAGGCTCCCCTCTGGGGCCCTTGGTGGCCGCCTTCGATGTGAAGGGGCGCCTTCGTGAATTGAGCTTTAACGCATTGGACGCGCGCAAGACGACACCCATCGCACCGAAAGAGCAGCGCGAAGCGAAGATCTATTTGGTGAAGCAGCTCGAAGCCTATTGGGCGGGGAATCTGCGCACCTTCACCGTGCCCATCCGAACCGAGGGCACGCCCTTCCAAGAGCGGGTGTGGGATGAACTGTTGAAGATCCCCTACGGCACCACCATCAGCTACCTGGAGCTCGCTACACGTTTGGGAGATCCGAACGCCACCCGCGCCGTCGCCGGTGCCAATAACGCCAACCCCATCGCCATTCTCATTCCCTGTCACCGCGTCATCGGCGCCGACGGCTCCCTCACCGGCTACGGTGCAGGCGTGGAGAAGAAGGCCTTCCTCTTGAACCTCGAGCGCGGCTTGCCGCAATCCATGCAGCCGGAGCTTGGTCTCGGGGACTAGGGGCTGTTGGACCGAGCTTGCTCGGTATTACAGCGCCTTGTCCCGTGCTAGCTGCGAACTGGCGCTGGCCCACGCTGTACCAGCAAGCGGGTCATGCGTTCAGCTTTCAAAGCCGCCTGAAGTACCGCAAGTACGCGGTCTTCATCCACCCCAGGGCTGCAGGTGAAGAGATCCACCGCGGCATAGGCGTGCTCGGGCCAGGTGTGGATGGTCAGATGCGATTCGCTGATGATCACGGCGCCGCTGATGCCGCCAGGCGCGAAGTGGTGGAAACTGTGCGTGACGATGGTCGCGCCGCCTTCCTCTGCCGCCTGGAGCATGGCTTTGGTGATCAAGTCCAGGTTCGCGAGGGCCGCTGGATCACAGCCGTCACATTCCACGAGGAGATGGCGTCCTAGGGCATCCATAGGGTCATTCTAAGGTGCTGAGAGAAAAGCTGGTCACAGAGGGCGCAGAAAAACACAGAGGACACAGAGGACACAGAGGACACAGAAGAGAAAAAGTAGAGTTCTCTTTAGTTTTCCTCTGCGCCCTCCGCGTGATTCCGTGCCCTCTGTGACCAGTTCCTTTTAAATCCGTTTCAACAGAGCGATGAACTCCGCGTGTACCGTGCGGGGGAAGAGGTCGAGGACTTGGAGATCCATCACTTCCCATCCTGGCGCAAGACGTTTGAGATCGCGGCAGAAGGCGGCACCATCGCAGCCGATGAGCACCATACGGCTGGCCTTGGCCGTGAGGAGGCGGTCCGCTAATTCAGGAGCCAAGCCCGCGCGGGGAGGATCTAGCAGGATGAGGTCGCCTTCGGCGCCGAGGCCCTCAGGGCACCACTCTTCCACGGGAGCCACGTGGCATTCGGCCCCAAGTTCGGTGAGGTTCTGCTTCGCAAAGGTCACCGCGGGTTCAACGCCTTCCACCAGCACACGGCGCTTGAAGCGGTCGCCGAGCAAGGCGGAAAAGAAGCCGATGCCGCCGTAGAGGTCGTAGAGCGTCTCTCCTCGGAGATCCCAGCCCTCGAGCACGGTTTTGAACGCGGTCCAGGCCCACTCGGGACAGGCCTGAAAGAAGCCGCCGGGGGCGTGGCGCAGAGTGGTGCCTTCGAAGCGATGGATCACCGGCCCTTCATCCTTCTTCCAGCCGTCGGGCTCGAGTACCCAGGTCTTTCCGGTCTCCGCCACGGCCCACACCTGGCCTTCGGGGGTGCCCGTCACTAGCTCCCAACGCTGGGGTTTGCTGGAGATGATGCCGCCTTCGATGGCCGCTTGCAGGCGGGGCAGGGCGTCGGAGAGGGTGTCGAGGGCCGCCGGGCACGCGGATACGGGAACCAGTGTGTGGCTGTTGCGCTTGTGATAGCCCAGCTTGCCGGCGTAAAGGTGGAGCTGGATGCGGGCTCGGCGGGCCTGAGGCGGGGCGGGATGCCAGGCGAAGGTCTCTACGCCCAGCTGGCGGCGCAGCAAGTCGGCGGCCATCATGCGCTTGAGATCGGCTTCCTGGCTGCCTGCGCCCCAAAGGTCGCAGCCCCCGCAGGTCTCGGCGACGGGGCAGGCCGGTTCGACGCGCGCTTTGGAAGGCTTGCGCCAGGCGGTGATCTGGCCCTCGGCGTGGCGGGGCTTCCAGTGGATGGACGCCTCTACTTCTTCGCCGGGAAAGAGGGCCAAGGGGGCGCGCAGCAGGATGCTGCGACCATCGTCAGCTTTGGCCAGGCCAAGGCCGCCCCAGGTCAGCCGTTCAATGGGACCGCGCCAGACTGTGGCTTCGACCGGTTCCTTCCGATAGGCTGGGCGAGCCCCACCCTGTTCCTTTTGATTTTTGCTCTTTGTGCCCCGGCCTTTGCGGGAGTCTTCTTTGCGCTTCACGGTCCTGCTTCCTCATGAGCACCGTAACACCCTCCTGGACAAGGTCAGCCGGGAGATCCGCCGCAGTCTCGTCTTTGTGGAGGATGACTCGGCCGATGTGGTGATCGGAATGCCCGGGGAGGGGCGCCTGGCGGGCTGCGAGGTGTGGCCAGGCCCCGAAGGTGCGGTGGCCCTGATCCGCGCGGGCTGGGAGCGGCTGAAGGACTTGGTCCACATGGAGCGGCTCAACGAGATCGGCCGGTCTCTGGCGAGCGAGCAGAATCTGGACCGGCTGCTGGAGCTCATCCTCCGCCTGGGCCGCGAACTGCTGGGCGCCGAGGCGGGATCTCTCTACCTGGTGGTGGAAGAGGGCAACGAGAAAGAGCTGCTCTTCGCGCACACCCAGAACGCCAAGCTGAGCCTGCCCTACCACCGCTTCAAGATGCCCATCAGCACCAGCTCCATGGCCGGTTTCGTCGCGGCCAAGGGCGAAGTGCTGAACATCGAGGATGTGTACCAGATCCCCGCGGATTCACCCTTCCACTTCAACGACAGCTTCGATAAGCAGGCCGGTTACCGCACCCAGTCCATGCTGGTGGTGCCCATGGTGGATACCCAAGGCACGGTGCTGGGCGTGCTGCAGTTCATCAACCGGGTGGAGTTGGAAGGTCTGGAGCCGAAGGTGGTGCCCTTCCAAAAGGAGCACCAGGATTTGGCCAGTAGCCTCGCAGGCCAGGCCGGTGTGGCGGTCAAAAACGCAGAGCTGCGGCTGGAGATCGAGCAGCTCTTCGAAGGCTTCGTGAACGCTTCCGTCACCGCCATCGAGGCGCGGGACCCGGTTACCAGCGGTCATTCCGGCCGTGTGGCCGAGCTCACCGTCGGGCTGGCGGAGGCCGTGAACCTCACGCCTAATGGGCTGTATGCGGATCTCCACTTCAGCGACCGCCAACTGCGGGAGCTGCGCTACGCCAGCCTACTGCACGATTTCGGCAAGGTCGGCGTGCGGGAGCAGGTGCTGGTGAAGGCCAAGAAGCTGCAGCCCGAAAAGCTGGAGATCATCCTTCAGCGCCTGCGCCAGCGCCAGCTGGAGGATGCGCTCAAGCTGCTGCAGGAGAGCTGGAGGGCCGGCGAGCCCTTTACGCCCGAGCGGTGGGATGGCCTCATTCTCAATCGTGCCGAGGAGGCCGAGCGCCTCATCAAGCTAGTGGCCCAGAGCAACGAGCCTTCCGTGCTCACTCAGGAAGTAGCCGACGGCTTGGGTCTGCTCGATGGCCTCGACTTCATGCATTGGTCCGGGGATCGCAAGATCCTTGTAGATCCTGCCGATCTGGCCTGCCTCAGCATCCGGAGGGGCAGCCTGAGCGAAGAGGAGCGGCTGGAGATCGAAAGCCACGTCACCCATACCTTCCGCTTTCTCCAGCAGATCCCCTGGACGGGCGACCTCAGCGGCGTTCCCGAGATCGCCTACGCTCACCACGAGCGGCTCACGGGCACGGGCTACCCCCGCAGGCTGGCGGATAAGGAGATCCCCGTGCAGAGCAAGGCCATGGCCATCAGCGATGTCTTCGACGCGCTGACGGCCAGGGACCGGCCCTACAAGGGCGCGGTACCTCTTGAACGGAGCCTCGCCATCCTTGAGGAAGAAGCGAGGGGCGGCCACTTGGACCGCGTCCTCTTGGACCTCTTCATCGAGGCCAAGGTCTTCGAACGGGTGGTGAGGGCTTCCTGAAGACCGGGGGGCCGAAGATACGGCCCTCCCATGGCACAATGGGAGGTTGGAGTCCGTGATGACTGAATCTTCCGAGCGCCAGGCCCAGAGCATTGATATCCAAGGGATCATGGAGCTATTGCCCCACCGGTTCCCCATTCTGCTGGTGGACCGCATTCTGGATTTCGAGCGGGGGCAATGGATCCGCGGCATCAAGAACATCAGCCAGACGGATCAGATCTTCCAAGGCCACTTTCCCAAGCGCCCCATCTACCCCGGCGTGATGATCGTGGAGGCCATGGCTCAGACCGGCGGCTGCCTCATCATGCAGGAATTCGAAGACCGCTCGAAGAAGGTGATCTACTTCATGGCCATCGACGGCGTGAAGTTCCGCCGGCCCGTGGTACCCGGTGATCAGCTGGTGATGGAAGTGAAGGTCGTGAACTTCAAGGGCAAGATCTGCAAGATGCGCGGCGAAGCCTTCGTGGACGGCCAGAAGGTTGCCGAAGCCGAGTTCATGTCCATGCTGCAGGATCTCAGCACGGAGGAGGCGAAGTGACCGCGCAGATCCATCCTTCCAGCGTCGTCAGTTCGGAGGCTGTGCTAGGCGAGGGCGTCGTCATTGGCCCCTTCTGCGTCGTTGAAGGCGATGCTCGAATCGGTGCGCGCACCGTGCTGCGCAGCCATGCCGTGGTGGGCCCTCACACGACCATCGGCGAAGACTGCGTCCTCTTTCCCCATTCCACCGTGGGCATGGAGCCTCAGGATCTGAAGTTCAAGGGCGACATCACCACGCTGGTGATCGGGAACCGCAACCAGTTCCGTGAAGGCACCACCATCCACCGCGGCACGGTGGGCGGCGGCGGCATCACCAAGATGGGCGATGACAACTTCTTCATGGCCCAGGCGCACGTGGCTCATGACTGCATCGTGGGCAACAAGAATATCTTCGCCAACGCCGCGACCCTCGCCGGCCACGTCGAAGTGGGCGATGGCTGCAACATCGGCGCCTTCTCGGCGGTGCACCAGTTCTGCCGCGTGGGTGATCACGCCTTCATGGGCGGCTTCACCGTGGCAACGCTCGATGTGCTGCCCTTCATGAAGACCGTGGGCGCGCGGGAGACCAAGAGCTACGGCGTGAACTCCATCGGGCTGCAGCGCAAGGGATTTGCGACGGAGGTGGTGGATGGCTTGAAGAAGGCCCACCGCATCCTCTTCAGCTCCAACCTCCAGCGCGAAGAGGCCTTGGCCCAAGCTCAGGCCGAACTCGGGCATCTTCCCGAAGTGGCTTATCTGTTGACCTTCGTTCGCGAGAGCAAAAGGGGTGTACACCGTGGCTAAGGCCCCTCAGCGCTTCGCACAGGTCGCCATCGTCGGCCTTCCCAATGCCGGCAAATCCACGCTCTTGAATGCCTTGGTGGGTGAGAAGCTCGCCGCCACCAGTCAGACGCCTCAAACGACTCGCACGCGCGTGCTGGGGGTCGTGAATCGCGGCAACACTCAGCTGGCTTTCCTCGACACGCCCGGTGTGCACAAGCCTGAGCATGCTCTCAACGAGCGCATGATGAAGCACGTGGACGATGTGCTGGAGCAGGCGCAGTTGGTGCTCTGGATGGTGGATGCGGACGACTACCTCGGACCCGGCGAGCATGGCTTCGCTAAGCGCCTGCGCAAACACGGCCGGCCCACCTATCTCCTGCTGAACAAGATCGATCTGCTTTCCAAGGGCCGACTGCTGGAGAAGGTGGTCACCTACAAGGACCTGATGCCCTTCAAGGAAGTGGTGCCCATCGGCGCCAAGATGGGACTGAACTTGGATCCGCTGTGGTCGATTCTGGAGCGCGATGCGCCGGAAGGAGCCTGGCAATACGAGGATGAGACTTTCACCGATCAGACTGAGCGCAGCCTCGCCGCCGAGTTCATTCGCGAGAAGGTGCTGCGGAAGACCCGGGAAGAAGTGCCCCACGGCGTGGCGGTGCTCATCGAGCGCTGGGTGGAGGAAGGCGAGGACTATCCCGAGGATCTCGAAGAGGGTGGCGTGCTGATCGCGGCGCAGATCCTTGTCGACCGTACGAACCACCGCAAGATCCTGCTGGGATCTGGCGGCGAGATGATCAAGGACATCCGCCAAAGCGCGCAGCGGGAGCTGAAGAAGCTGCTTCAGCGGCCCGTCCGCCTGGAGCTCTTCGTGAAGGTGGAAGAGGGCTGGCGCGATCGGGCGGATAAGCTGGATCGTTTGCAACTATGAGCAACCAATGAAAAGGGCGCCGAAGGGCGCCCTTTTCATCGGGGCATGGAGCCCTACATCTGCAGATGGGCCAGATGCTCTTCGCTGGTGATGGGGGTGTTCAACTCGTCACTGAGCACCTTGCCGTCGCGCAGTTTGACGATACGGTGGGCGTGGCGGGCGATGTCCTCTTCGTGGGTGACGAGGATGATGGTGTTGCCCTTCTGGAAGAGCTCTTCGAAGAGGGCCATGATTTCCACGCTGGTCTTGGAGTCGAGGGCGCCGGTGGGTTCGTCCGCCAGCAGAATGCTCGGATCGTTCACGAGAGCACGGGCAATGGCCACGCGTTGGCGCTGACCACCGGAGAGCTGGTTGGGCATGTGGTCGCTGCGGGAGCCGAGGCCCACGTTCTCCAAGGCCTTTTGAGCTTGGGCGTGGCGCTGGTCGGGCTTGAGGCCGGCATAGATGAGGGGCAGTTCCACGTTCTGCAGGGCCGTGGTGCGGGCCAGCAGGTTGAAGGTCTGGAAGACGAAGCCGATCTCTTCGTTGCGGATCTGAGCCAGTTCGTCGTCGCTCATGCCCGAGGCGAGTTTGCCATTGAGCTCGTAGGTGCCCGTGGTGGGCGTATCCAGACAGCCGATGACATTCATCATGGTGGACTTGCCGGAACCGGAGGGGCCCATGATGGCCACGTATTCGCCCTTCTTGATGGTGAGGCTCACGCCATCCAGCGCGCGGACTTCCATATCGCCCATTTGGTAGACCTTCGTGATGTCGGTCAGAACGATCAGGGGGGCGTCAGTCATGGGTACTCCTCGCAATCAGGGTAGCCAAAGGGGGCTCATGAGGTTACCCGAGGGGGTGAGCGGCGTTTAGGCGGGGATGGACGGGGCTTCGTGCGCCTTGGGCGGGATGCGGGCCCAAAGCCACCACAGCAGGAGGATGGCCGACTGGACTTGCATGACTCGCAGCGGGCCGGCCCAGCCTAAGGCCTGAGCGGTTTCACCCGCGAGGATGTTGCCGGGGGTGCTGAGCCCGACGATGGCCACCGCATAGAGCGCGTTCACGCGGCCGATGAGGGCAGGGGGCGCGAGTTCGCGAATGCGGGATCCCAAGCAGGTCACGGTCAAGCCGCTGCCGAAGCCCGCCACAAACATGACGACCGGGCTTAGGTGTTTGCCGGGCCAAGTGATGGCGGCGAGGGAGAGGGCGAAGAGCAGCAGGCCTTGGAACATGCCTTTACGAGTATTTCGACCCAACCGTCGAGCGGCTACGGCGACGCCGCTGACAACGGCGCCCAACCCGAAGCAGGCGACCAGGGCCGCGACGCCCCTTTCGTTGAGCCCGAGGTAGCGAGATCCATACACCGCTGAAAGGACGAGCAGCGTCCATCCAAAAAGACCGAACAAGCCTGCCGTCGTGATGACTTCGCGAAGAGCCGGAGTCTTCAGGGCTTGGAACGCTTCTCGGTAGCTCGCTTGGGCATGGGATTCGATTTTCGGGGGTGGATCGGGAAGGCGGAGGATGACGAGGATGAGGGGAATGAAGCTGAGGGAATTGAGCGCGAAATTGCCCGCGGCGCCCACGAAGGCGAATAGCGTAGCGGCAGCCACGGGACCGAGAATGCGGCTGGAGTTCCACTGCACCTGCATCATGCCGAAGAGCGTGGTGCTCTCGGATTGAAGGCCGCCGACGATGCTGAGCTGGAGGGGGATCATCAGTCCCGCGAGCAATCCGCCACAGAGGGCGAAGACCACGAGCTGATGGAGCCCCAGGGCGCCTTTCCAGGCCAACGCGGACATGGTCAAGGCCAGCAATGCGAGGCCGGTCTGTGTCCAGGCGAGGCTGCGCCCCCTGCGCCAATGATCCGCGATCCATCCCCCGGCGGGAGTGGCGATCAGCACGCCGGTGCCCGTGGCGGCGTAGATGCGCCCGGCCCAACGGGCGGCCTCTGGGCCGGATTGCAGCACCACGAGCCACTGCTCGCTGAAGCTCTGCATGTGCGTCCCGATGTTCGAGACAAAAGCGGCAGCGACGAAGGCCCAGACGATAGGAGGGACCTGCTTCACGCCACCTCCAGAAGGAGGGCTAATCCGAGGCCGCCGCCGATGCCCAACGTGGCGACACCGAGGCCGCCGCCTCGAAGGCGCAACTGGTGCACCAACGTGACGACGATGCGCGCGCCTGAGGCCCCAATGGGATGGCCGAGAGCGACGCCGCCGCCGGCAATGTTCAGCCGATCCTCAGGGATCTGAAGCTGCTGCTGGCAAACAAGCACCTGGGCCGCGAAGGCTTCGTTGAGTTCCCAAAGCGCGATGTCCTGCACGTTGAGCCCATGTTGGGCGAGTAGGCGTTTCACGGCGGGCACGGGCGCTTCGCCCATATCGAGCGGGTCCACGGCCGCTTCGGCCCAACCGAGAATTTGGGCGAGGGGCTTTGCATCCGCGGCCTGGCCCGAGCGCGCCAATAGCAAAGCGGCGGCGCCATCCGAAAGGGCGGATGCGTTTCCTGCGGTCACCTGGCCTTCGAGAGAAAACACAGGCGGGAGTTTCGCGAGCGCTCCGGCATCGGTATCGCGCACGCATTCATCGGCCTGAAGGTTGGGGTGTGGAACGAGTTCTTTTGAAAAATTGGCGAGGGCTGCCCGGGCGTGGCTCCTTGCGGCATAAGCATCCGCTTCTAACCGGGTCACCCCGCGTTTGGCCGCCAAAAGGTCAATGGTCTCGCCCATGAGCAATCCGGTCACAGGGCAGCGAAGGCCATCCTGGTGCATGACGTCGGGCAGCGTGCGGTGGCCCATGCGGAATCCCCAACGCAAACCCGGGACAAGGTGGGGCGTGTCGGACATGGCCTCGGATCCACCCACGAGGATCGGGTCAGGGGCGCCCTGGGCCAGCTCCTGGGCGGCGAAGATGAGCGCCTGGAGGCTGGAGCCGCAGGCCATGTTGATGGTCGCACCACAGGCCTCCAAGGGCAGACCGGCTTTCAAAGCGATGGTTCGCGCGGGGTTCATGCCCTGCGTGTGGCTTCGGGCCATGCCCCATAGGACTTTTCGAGTCGCGGGCAGCAGGGGGTTGTCTGCGAAGCCTTGAACGACATGGGTTCCAAGAGCGACCGCGCCGAGGCCCTTGAGGGCGCCGCCAAAGCGCCCTTGGGGGAGGCGGAGGGCGCCGTAGAGATGGACATCGGTGAACTTCACTTGCTCTCCGCCAATAGATCTTCGGGGGTCGGTTCGCGAGGGCCCAGGCGAGTATCCGGGGGGAACCACGAATCCAGCACTGCCCTGTGTCGGGCCATGATTTCCCGAGCCCAAAACATCATTCGATTCTTTTCTTCGAAGTCGGAGGTGGAGGCGGGTACCCCGATCGCGCTCAACTCAGCCGCCTGAGCGAGGTAAAGGGCACGGGGCAGGTGGAAATCCGAGGTAACGATGATGCAGTGCTGAAGACCGAACACCACTCGGGCCCGGCGCAGGCTGTCGTAAGTCCGGCGCCCGGCGTAATCCTCCACGATCAATGTTCGGGGAACGCCTTCGCGCACCAGCCAGCGCCTCATGGCCTGCGGTTCGTTGTAAGTGCTGGTCCGATTGTCTCCACTGACAAGAAACCAACGGACCTTGCCCGCCTTCCAAAGGCTGAGGGCCGTGTTGAGTCGGCCTTCCAGGACTCGGGTGGGCTCCCCGTCGCTGGTCACGCCTGCGCCTAAAATCAGCACGGCGCCCCCTTGGGTGGGCAGCTGGGAGGCTTGGATCACCCGATCTTTCGTAAATCGCGGGAACTTACCAAGAAACCAGCACAGATCAAGTATGACCAGGCCACCTAGGCCCACAGCCAAGGTGCGCCAGGGCCGTCGGACCCGATGGAGGAAGGCAAGGAACTGCATCGTGGGTTAGGATAGACCCTTGCGCCCTTTTCAAGCGCCACCCTTCGCCACCTGATTCTCCGGATACCGAATGACCCGTTCGATTTCTTCTCCGACGGCCCCCCACCGCCGCGGCCCGGCTTTGGGATTCGTGGCTTTTGCGTTGGCCTCGGGCGTCACCGGCTGTTACCGCGCCGCAGGCGTGCCGAAGAATACGCCCATCGCCTACGAGATTCCGGCGGACGGCGGAGACCGCGTGGCGGGCAATAAGGCCACCAGCGGGCCGGGTGACTACTACCTGGGCAACGACTTCGTGCAGATGGCCATCGACGGCGCGGCGTATGGCGATCGCACCGCCCAGTTCGGCGCGGCGTCCGGCGGATCCATCCTCGACGTGGGAACCATCGGACTCGATACGAGCTTCCACCGGGTCAGCATGCCCAGCGACAACCTGGAACAGCTGATGCCCGTCATCAATCAGGATCCAGAGCTGCCCCTCGTTTTCGATACCTTCCGCCCCTCCACCAACGGCGACGGATCGGTTGTTGAGATGCGCGGCGGGGTGATGGATCCCAAGAACAAGCTCGGTCTGCCCCGCGATGCCAATGGCCGCATCAATGGGATCGAAGTGATCCACACGGTGTCTTTGCCGTCTCGGGCCCACAGCTTCGATCTCTCGACCATCCTGATCAACCACACGGGCGCGCCGGTGCCGATCTACACCATTGGCGATTTCATGCGTCAGCGTGGTGGCGGCATGCGAGTGCTCGCGCCTGCCCAGGAGACCAGCGGATTCGACGGGGCCGGGAATTGGTCCGCGCCTGCGGCGGTTAGCAACTGGGGCGCACAAATTCCCGGGAGCAACTTCGACACCACGACTGGCGGCGTGCAGGATGCTGCCAAAAAGTTCAATCCTTTGGCCACTGCGGTGAAGGCCCACGGCGTAGGCTTCCAAGGCGCGGAACCCTCCGCTGAAACGCTCGACTTTCATCAGTCGCTGGGGCTCGCCTCCTTGGATGAAGGCTTCGTGCTGGTGAGCTCCGATGCCCAGGACGCGCTGAATGACATGCGTCCCCGCTTCCCCTCCCGTGTGGTGGTGGGCCGGGTGACTTCGGCCAATCCTCCGCAGCTCGCGTCGACGGCTTCCATCTCCTACAACCGCCGTCTCTACCTTGTGGGCGGCGTGAGCACGCAGTTGGCGGTTGCCGGTTCGACGGTCTATCCCGTGGTGCCCATGCAGGCTACGGAAACCTTCAACTACATGGCGTTGGATCGGAACCTGAGGTTCTCTGAGCCCATTGGATCTCTGATCTTCTCCGCTTTCGGAACCGCTGCTCGCGGTGGAGCTTTCCCCACGGAAGTCCGGCTAGAGCGGTTCGATCCAACCGCAAGCCGATGGAAGCTGGAATATGTGGACATGTGGGATGCAGGTGAAATCCACGGGGTCAACATCTCTCGCTCCATGACGGTCTATTCGCCAGATTCCGTGAGCGACACTCTAAAGGCCAATCCCACCAACCCGTATCGATTGACCCTCACCAATAAGCAGGGGACCAACACTTGGACCCAGCTCACCAATATCAATACCAACCACACCAGCTCTTTCGCGGCACCCATCGTGCCCCTTCCAGATGCGGGGTTCATGGTGGGCGAGCCCTTGGCTCCCGAGACCAGCGTGAGTGGCATCATTGACGCTGCGGGCAACGTGATCGGCTCCATCTATTCCAACCATCTGGTGGTGACTCGCGAAATCAGCAGCGATAACACCGTGTTTCAGCCCGCCCGGATTCGCATTGAAGCGCTAGATATCAACGGCAATCTTGCCCCTGCCAATGATCCGTCCCTCCAGCGATCGCGCATCTATGAGGGCTACTTCAGCCCCGTCACCAAAGATAAGGTTCGCTCGTTATTCGATCCTGGCAATTACTCCTTCCGTGCGGGTAACGAGATCTTTGCATCGACCTTCGCTTACGGTGGAACCTTCCAGGCCCTCCCGCTCTTCCCGGGCAAGTACCGTGTCACCGCGGCCCATGGCCCGCTGGGAGAGCTGGTGTCGCAGGATTTCTCAGCCGTCATCGGCGATAACAACGGCGTCCACACCCTCCAAATGGTGAACGGTGGTACACCTTCTACGTGGATTTCGTTCGATCTCCCGGCGGCGACACAGGCCACTACGGGGGGGATGGGTCCTGCGGAAATGCTGACCTCCGCCTTGGCGGAGAACGTCCAAGTGGTTGCGCGTACCGAGGAAGACCGTCTAGTGAGTCCCTGGGCGCTCTACAACTCCTACCGCGCGGACTTCAGCGATGCCATCATCGCGCCCTCTCAGCGCGCCATCATCGGCCAGGATCCGATGGTGGTGGGTGCTCGCAGCAGCACCCTTTGGAATCCCACGGCGCCCACGCCGGTGCTGGATGGGCATGTGACGGCCCTTTTTACCCCTGAGCCCAACGCCAACCGCTTTGGAGGCGCTCGTATCAACCGCACCTGGAATCTGGCAGATTTCATGGCCAATGCCGAGGGTGGGTTTACGGTGATCCACCGCCCTCGTGATCCTGGAAGCGCCACGGATCCTTCGGTGCCTAAAGGCTTGTTCCAGGCTCATGGGTTCAATCCCACCGTGGCCCTCGGAACTGGTGTGAACCTATGGTGGGACCAGACGGGCCCCCTCAGCGGTGGTCGCAAGATGCACGATTTCGACGCCATCGAGCTGATCCGCGCGGAGTACTCGGATACGACCGGTCCCTTGGACCTCCGCGTGGGCGCCAACGCCAGTGCCTGGTTCAATGAATACAAGGCTGTGCGTGCTGACTGGTTGGCCATCCTTAAGCAGCAGACGCCCACTACGTTCACCAAAGCCCTTGGGCTGAGCGGGGCCAAGTACAGCGTTGATACGCCGGTCGGGCTGGCCCGCACCTACGTGAAGCTGGGTGCGGTCATCGACCAAAGCACGCTGACCCCTGTGCTGGATTCTCTGAGGGCAGGTCGTGCAGTGGCATCCACAGGACCCTTTGTCGACGTGACGCTTCTCAGCACTTCGCCAAGCCCCACGGACATTCCCCAGGGCCCTGGCGGGTTCCTCACGGGCACCAACGCTTCCGTCAGAATCTCTGTGATTGTCTATAAGCCCACGTGGGTGCCGTTGGATGAAGTGCGAGTCATTGTGAATGGCGACACAACCTCTCCGGTCACTATCCCCTTCAACAGCACTAATTTTGCCCAAGATCCTACTGATCTTCGCAAATGGACGTTGATCGATCCTAGCAACCTCAATGCCGCCTACCGTACCCTCGGTTTGTCAGCACGGACGGGTGGGAAGGATGCGTTTGTGATCGTCGAAGCAGGCGTCCCCGATGGCACTTCTGGTGCTTACGCCGCTGGCACGCCTTGGGCCCGCATGATGAAGGGCATTTACCCCATCGCCATCACCAATCCCATCTTTGTGGACGTGAACGGAAGCGGATACGCTCCTCCCGGGCTACCCTAGTCGTCCATGAGCGAATGGAGTCCGGAACGCCTTCCCCAGGATCCTGAGGCGGAGCAGAGCCTATTGGCGACCTGCTGCGCCCCGGGCGGGGACTTGGCGTTTGCAGAAGTGATCTTCAGCCTCTCAGAGGATGACTTCGTGGTGCCGAAACACCGCGCGGTGTTTCGGGCCCTGAAGGGCTTGGTAGAACAGCAGATCGAAGTGCACGCGCTCACCCTGAAGGACGCACTCCATCAGGCCGGCGAACTCACCACCGTGGAAGGTTTTGCTGGGCTGACCGAGCTCATGGCCGCGCCTGAAGTGGGCCGCCCCCAGGTGCTTGCGGACCTGCTTCGGCGCAAGACCAAGCTGCGCAAGCTGATGCGCCTTGGCGCCGGATTGGCAAAGCAGGCTTCACTGGAGGAAGAGGCGCCGGACCTGCTGGTGGATCAAGCGGCGGAGGGGCTCTTCCGGCTCTCACAAGGGGACAATGCGCGCCGCGGCCTGCTGGGCATCGAGCAGGTGGCCGGGGAGGCCATGCAGCGCATTCACGATCGTCTCGAAGGTCGCCATAGCGCCGGCGTCCGGGTGGGGATGTCGACTCTAGATGCGCTTACTCAAGGCTTTCAGCCCGGTAACCTCATCGTGTTGGCGGCGCGGCCTGGTATCGGTAAGACCGCATTGGCGCTCAATTGGCTGCTGCGCGCGGCGCTCCACCACAACATCTGCGGCGCCTTCTTCAGCTTGGAAATGAGCCACGAGGAAGTCTTCCTCCGACTGCTCAGCAGTCACGCCGAAATCAATATGAAGAAGGTGATGGCGGGCCATGCCACACCTGAAGAGGAGTCGCGGCTCTACCGTTCACGCGACGAGCTCATCCAGCTGCCCATCTTCATCTCCGATCAGGCGAGCATCACGGTGCCGCAGATCCAGAACATGGTGGTGAAGCAGGGGACCCAGGCTAACCGCAAGGTTGAGCTGATCGTAGTGGACTACCTCCAGCTCATGTCGAGCCCCGAGAACAGTCGCGCGGCCAAGCAGAACGAGGCCACGCGCGTGGGTGAGCTAAGCCGCGGTCTCAAGCTGTTGGCGAAAGATCATGGCGTGCCCGTGGTGGTGCTTTCCCAGCTCAACCGTGAAGTGGAGCATCGTCAGGGCGGCCGTCCCCAGCTCAGCGACCTTCGGGATTCTGGTGCCATCGAACAGGACGCCGATATGGTGGCCTTCATCCATCGAAAGATGGTGGCCGTGCAGGAAGGGCAGGATCCCGATCTCAGCGCTGAGCTCGTCATCGCCAAGCACCGTAACGGCCCCACGCGCATCATTCCGCTCTATTTCGAAGCGGATTACGCCACCTACCACGAGATGTCGCGGGAAACGAACCCGGACTTCGCCTAAAAAGGGCTGGTCACAGAGGGCGCAGAAGAAACACAGAGGACACAGAAGGGATTGACCTTCTGTGTCCTCTGCTTGATTCAGTGCTCTCTGTGACCAGCTATTCCAGGCCGAAGGTGCTCGTCTCGAGCTCCTTCTTGATCACGGACATGAAGAGGTCGCCGACGGCGCCGTCGATGACGCGGTGGTCGAAGGAGAGGGAGGAGAACATCATCTGCCGGATGGCGATGAAGTCGGTGCCATCGGGGCCGGTGACGACGACGGGGCGCTTCACGATGTTGCCTACGCCCTGGATGGCTACTTCGGGCTGGTTGATGATGGGCAGACCGAAGGTATCGCCGTAGACGCCGGGGTTGGTGATGGTGAAGGTGCCGCCGGAGATCTCGTCGGGCTTGAGCTTCTTGGAGCGAGCGCGGTCGGCCAGATCGTTAAGGCTGCGGGCCAGGCCGCCGAGGTTCAGCTGATCGGCGTTCTTCACGACGGGGACGATGAGGCCCCAATCCAGGCTCACGGCGATGCCTAGGTTGATGTCCTGCTTGTAGACGACGTTATCGCCATCCAGCGAGCTGTTGACGATGGGGTAGGCGCGCAGGGCCTTGGTGGCGGCCATCATGATGAAGGGCATGAAGCTGAGCTTGGTGCCGTACTGCTCTTCGAAGGCCTTCTTGTGCTTGGCGCGCAGGCGCGACACGTTGGTCATGTCGAACTCGAACACGGTGTAGACGTGCGCCGAGGTGCGGCGGCTGTTCACCATGTTGTCGGCGATGATCTTGCGCATGCGGCTCATGGGCTCCACACGCACGCGCTCGCCAGGGGCGAAGGCGGGCAGGGCGGGAGCGGGAGGCGTGCTGATGGCAGGCAGGACGCCCATGGTGGGCGCGGAAGGATCGTGGGCGCCCGGCATGCTCGGCGCCAGCGCAACTGGGGCAGGGGCCGCCGCGGCGCCGCCCTTGGCGATGAAGGCTTCCATATCCTGCTTGGTGACGCGTCCGGCGGTGCCGGTGCCGGCCACCTGGCGGAGATCCACGCCGTGCTGCTTGGCCATCTCGCGGACGAGGGGGCTGCTCTTGGAGCGCAGGCGGCCTTCCTCGCTGTTGTCCTCCTCGATGCCAATGGGATGCGTGGGCATCGCGATAGGCGCGGTGGCGGCCATGGACGCGGGCGCGGAAGGAGCGGGCGCTGCACCCGCAGGAGCGGCGGCCTTCTCGCCGGCGGCGCCGATGCGGGCCACGATGCTGCCCACGGGCACGGTCTTGTTGATCTCCACGAGGATCTCAAGCAGCGTCCCGGCGGCAGGCGCGGGGATCTCCGCATCCACCTTATCGGTGCTGATTTCGTAGAGCGTCTCATCCTTGGCGATGGCGTCGCCCACCTGCTTGTGCCACTTCAGCACTGTCGCTTCGGCGATGCTCTCACCCATCTGCGGCATGATCACGTCAAAGGCCATGAGGCACTCCTCAAGAAAGAACGGGGGTCTTCAGGTGGTGCTGCGTGCGCAGCTGGAACGCGTGGCCAAGCTCCAGCAGGCGCACGTCAGAAAGGGCGGGGCCCATGAGCTGCAGACCCACGGGCAACCCGCCGGAGAACCCGGCGGGAAGGGAGAGCGCGGGCAGACCCGCGAGGGGCGCGGCCACGGCGAAGACATCGGCCAGGTACATGGCGAGAGGATCGTCCGTTTTCGCCGCAAAGGGAAAGGCGACGGTGGGACTCACGGGTGTGAGGAGCACGTCCACCTGCTCAAAGGCTTGAGCAAAATCACGGCTGACCAATGTTCGTGCCTTGAGAGCTTTGAGGTAGAAAGCGTCGTAGTGACCCTTGCTGAGACAGAAGGCACCAAGCAGGATGCGACGTTTGGCTTCGGGTCCGAAGCCCGCATCGCGCGTTTCGGACATGAGATCGGCAAGGCCTTGATCCTCGCGGCGCTTGCTGAGTCCGTACCGGATGCCGTCGAAGCGGGCGAGGTTGGAGCTCACTTCGCTGGTGTTGGTCAGATAGTAGGCATCGATCGCGCAATCGGTGTGCGGCAGGCTCACTTCGCTGATGAGGGCGCCTGCCCGGCGGAATTCCGCGATGGCTTCATCCAGCACGGCGCGCACGCCCGGCTCGATGCCTTCGCCGAAGTACTCTTTGGGAAGGCCGACGCGAAGCCCTTTCAATTCAGCGGGCGCAAGGGGCCACAGCGCTTCCTGGCGAGGGAGATCTCGGCTGGTGGCATCCATGGGGTCCGCACCGGCCATCACGGAGAGCGCTGCGGCCACATCGGCGGCGGTGGCGGCCACGGGGCCCACCTGATCCAGGCTCGAGGCCATGGCGGTAACGCCGTATCGACTCAGCACGCCGTAGGTGGGCCGAAACGCAGTGACATTGCAGAAGCTGGCAGGGAGGCGCACGCTCCCGCCGGTGTCGGAGCCCAGCGCCAGAGGTGCATAGCCTGCGGCCACGGACACGATGGACCCGCTGCTGGAGCCGCCGGGGACGCGGGTGATATCCCAAGGGTTGCGGGTGGCGCCAAAGGCGCTGTATTCGCCGCTGCTGCCCATGGCGAACTCATCCATGTTGGCCTTGGCCAGAGGCACCGCGCCTGCTGCGAGTAGGCGGGTGGTCACGGTGGCATCGTAGGGCGCGCGATAGGGCTGAAGGATGCGGGATCCGCAGGTGAGGGGCACGCCCTTCCAATGGATGTTGTCTTTGAGCACGAAGGGCAAACCCAGCACGGGGCCGCGTTCGCCGCACTTTAGGCGGGCATCCGCGGCTTCTGCGAAGCGCAGGCTGAGGGCAGGCTCCGTGGCGAGCACGGCGTGAAGTTTGGGTTCCAGCGTGTCCATGCGGTGGAGGCCAGCCCGGACTAGGCCTTCGGCGGAGAGGTCTCCGGCCTCCAGACCTTCCCGCCAACTCGCGCCTGTGGCGACCACCATGCCTCACTCCGGACCGGAACCCCTAAGTGTGCCATCAAATGCTGCGAGTTCCGAGGCTCCGGTCTGCAGTGCAGTCGCGGGTGAGTGGATCGCCTGCGAGAGAGGCGACAGGTGGAGACAGCTTCGTGGCATCCCGGCTCAAGAGTCGGTGCCGACGTCTCCCCGTTGGGTTTATTCCTGCATCTGGTTGAGATCTAGGCTACCATTCCAGGACTCGTCCATTTCTGTGTTCCGACTTGGTCCTTTGACCCGATCCACATGAATCCATTCGAAATCCTGGAAGTCCCTGCTGATGCATCCCCGGACGATATCCGGGCGGCCTACCATCGCCTTGCCAAACAATGGCATCCAGACCGGTTTATGGGAGAAGAGAAGGCTCGGGCCGAGGAGAAGTTCCGTTCGGTGGCAGAGGCCTTTCACGCCCTGAAGGACCCGGTGAAGCGCCAGGCTTTTGCGGCGCAGGCGCCTCGGGCTTCCGCCACGGCACCTTCACCTTCTGCGCCCGCCACTGCGAGTCCCGAACCTTTCCCGAAGAGCACCTCTCCTGCAGAGCGAAAGCCGGAGGATTGGGCTGCGGAGGCTCGGAAGGTCTACGAAGACGGCAACCTGGACCAAGCTAAGGGGCTCATTCAATTCGCCATCCGAATGGACGGCTCGAAGGCCGATTTCCATATTTTCTTTGCGGATCTCCTTGAGGAATCCGGCGACAAGCGCGGTGCGGTCAAGGCCCTGGAGGCTGCGCATAAGCTCCGGCCGAAGGATGCCGAGCTCTTGATTCGCCTGGCGGACCATTTCAGTACCCTGGGCCTTCAAGCCCGGGCAACCCGTTTGATGGATGAAGCTAAGACCATTGCGCCGAACCACAAGCGATTCAAAGTTGCTGCCGAAGGGAAGGTGCAGGCAGCAGGGATGGCCAATCCGCCTGGGGAGGGCCTTCTGGATCAGGTGAAAGGTGTGTTGAATCGATGGCTGAAGAAGGGATGAGGATGAGCGCGAAGCAGGAGCAGAGCGCCACCGTGCGCAGCGCGGCCCCAAAGGGGCGCGGCACAGGAGGTGTCGCGTGAAGATCGAGTCCGCCGGCCTCACTGACGTGGGATGCGTGCGAAAGCACAACGAGGACAATCTGCTCGTGGATCCCGCGCTAGGGCTCTTCGTGGTGGCGGATGGTCTGGGAGGCCACGCCGCTGGTGAGGTGGCCAGCCAGATCGTGGTAGACCGAGTGGGGCATTTCGTTTCGGAAACCCGCGAGAAGGACCGCACTTGGCCCTTGGAGTACGACACCAACCTCAGCTTCGACGGGAACCGCCTCCGGGTAGCCCTCCTGCTTTCGGATCAGGCCATCGCTGATGACATCCGGCAGAACCCCGAGCGGGAGACCATGGGATCCACGGTGGTGGCCTCTCTGGTGCACCACCGCAGGATCACCTTGGCCCACGTGGGTGATTCCAGGGCCTATATCTTGAATGAGCAGGGGATTCGCCAGGTTACCCGCGACCACTCCTGGGTGGCCGAGCAGGTGGCCCATGGGATTTTGACCCAGGCTGAAGCGCGGGTGCATCCCTTCCGAAACGTGATTACGCAGGCCCTCGGTAACGGGGGAGACTTGGAAATTGAAGTTCAGGAGTTCGAACTCCAGGAATCGGACCAACTTTTGCTTTGCACCGATGGCCTGTCCGGAATGGTCGGGGACCAACAGATCTGGGACATCGTGAAAAATGCACCAAACCTCCAAGAAGCGGCGAAACGCTTGATTTCAGCGGCCCGCGACAACGGTGGCGAGGACAATATCACGGCCGTTCTGGTTCGTCTGGTGACCGACGACTCCGCTTCTAATTGAAGATCAGGCTTGACTCTTGCCTTCTCGGTGCTAGTTTAAACAGCACCTTTCATCATAGCGAGGCTCCCCGTGGGTCTTTTTGGCGGAAAAAACAAGAGCCTAGTCGGCTTGGACATCGGTTCCAGCGGCGTTAAGGTCTGCGAGCTCGAGCAGAGTGGAAAGGGCGCTGCGGCGCGATTCCGCTTGCAAAAAATCGGGTATGCGGCCGCCACTCCCGCCTGCATCGTGGACGGGGACATCATGGACTCCAATGCCGTGGCTTCTGCCATCCGCCAGGTCATGGCGGATCAGAAGATCAAGGCCAAGGAAGTGGCCATTTCGGTATCCGGTCAGCAGGTCATGGTCAAAAAAGTGACCTTCCCGCTTATGAGCCCCACCGAACTTGCCGAATCCGTGCGTTGGGAGGCCGAGAGCTTCTTCCCTGCGGGCCAGGGATTAGATAGTTACGCCCTTGATTACGCGGTGTTGGAGGAGCGTCCCAACGAAGGAAATATGGACGTTGTTCTGGTGGCTTGTCGGAAGGACAAGCTCGAGAGCTACATCAGCTGCGTCGCTCAGGCTGGTTGCGTTCCTAAGATCGTGGATGTGGACGTGTTTGCCCTCCAGAACGCCTACGAGGTCAATCACAGCGCCGGGGCTTCCGACGAGGTCGTCGCCCTGGTCAACATCGGTGCGACGTTTACGAACCTCACCATGATGGTGGGAAGCCGCTCGGTCTTCTGGCGGGACATCTCCTGGGGCGCCAACCGCTTCACCGACAAGCTCATGGAAGATTGGGCGCTCACTCGCGAGGAAGCCGAGTCCCTGAAGCGGGGAAGCGACTCTGGCGGCCGGTCGGTTGACGAAGTCCAGCCCTCCCTGATGGCGACGGCGGATGCGTTCGCAGATGAATTGAGCCGGACCATCGACTTCTTCCGCAGCAGCTTCAAGGTGGATCGCCTTGACCGCGTGCTTCTCGCTGGCGGCGGCGCGCTGACGCCCGGGCTAGTGGACGTATTGCAGGACCGTTTGCGAGTCAGTGTGGATCGCTTGAATCCTCTTCCATCCGTCGAGATCGACGGGCGCACCGTGGATGCAGGCACGGTGAGGGATTTGGGTTGCGCCGCATCCGTGGTCGTCGGCCTGGCCCTTCGCGAGGTGGGTGACCGATGATCAAGATCAACCTCCTCTGCGCCGCCCTTGCCCACGCGGGCGGGAAGACGACGAGCGGAGCTATCCAACAGCCCGTCCAGGTCTCGGTCGCACGCCCACGCCCCGTCCGTCTGCGC
>JACXTT010002337.1_pt1 | contig 30200 bp, 26 predicted proteins | sample 9270951 | NCBI WGS metagenome assembly JACXTT01 (sample SAMN15532306, study PRJNA645909) | rock metagenome | isolation source: weathered quartz diorite | place: Puerto Rico | collected 2017-06-21 | reverse complement strand
ACTTTCAGGTTGATAAAATCGCCGCTTTGCGCCATCGTTTTGGCAATGGTAGCATAAAGGGCGCCATCCGGTTCGAGGATGGTGAGCAGCAATCCACTTGCATTGATTAATATACCTGCCGCCAGCAAAGGATAAAACCATCGCTGCAGCCAGGTCTGCCAGTAAGCAGGCTCTTCTTCAAGAAGCGTCATAATGGGGTTTTGGAAATGAAATCCGAAGTCTGGATTCAGATGTCAGAAGTCGGAACAGAAGGCGACGCCAAACGATCAGATTTCTGACCTCCGGCCTCAGACAGCCGGCCTCCGACCTCTGGCGATAGCCCCCCGTTCCACAAATATTCAAAAATTTTTGCTGAAGCAACACCAACTATACAACCCAGCAGTGCACCGCCGGCTATATCAAACGGGTAATGCTTGCCCACATATACCTGTGCGTAGCAAATTACGGTGGCCCATATAAACAGCCAGCCCCATTTTTTACCGGTCATGATCCATAATGCCCAAAACCAGAACATGGCCAGGCCAAAATGATTGGAGGCATGTGAAGAAGGGAAGGAATACAAACCCCCGCAGTCCAGTATATTTCGTAAAAAAGGTTGCAGCTCCGCATCGTGGCAGGGACGGAGACGGGCAAACAGCGGCTTTAATACCGAAGCGCTCACACTGTCGGTAATAGCAAAAGTAACCACGCTCAGCACAATAAACTGCCAGGCTTTAGCACCCGCTTTACGGATCACATAATACAATAGAAAGGCATAAAGCGGTACCCAGGTAAGCGGGTTGCGCAACAGCAGCATAATATTATCCAGCCAGGCATGATCGGAATCATTATGAATGGCAATAAAAAGTGCCTTGTCTATCTTATCGAGTAGTTTGAGCAGAGACATTCCCATGGGTTTAAACCATGAAAATAGGGGTCATCCTTTACCAAATAGTTAAGGAAATATTATAAAAGCATTAAGCAAAGGCAATAGCATAACGCTAAGTTAATTTTTGCGTAACCATTTGCTTATACAGCAATACTACTTTTGGGAAACCCATTGTAATTGTATATGAAGCGTTTGTGTTTCCTTCTTTTAATCTGTACGCCCTGCCTGCTGGCTGCCCAGCCGCCGCCCAGGACCGGCAACGTATTCATTATCACCACCGATGGCTTTCGCTGGCAGGAAGTATTTACCGGGGCCGATTCGCTGCTCATCAATAACAACAGCTACGTAAAGGATACCGCCCTGGCAAAAGAAATGTACTGGGACAACTCGCTCAACGAGCGCCGCAAGAAACTCATGCCCTTTTTCTGGAACGTAATTGCCGCAAAAGGCCAGCTGTACGGCAACAGGATGTTCAACAACAAAGTCAACGTAAAAAACCTGTACCAGATCTCCTATCCCGGTTACAATGAGCTGCTTACCGGCTATGCCGACCCCCTGCTTATACCCAACAGGCCGGTATATAACCGCAACCGGAATATTCTCGAATACCTCAACAGCCTGCAGGAATACCATGGAAAAGTAGCCGCCTTCAGCTCCTGGAATATCTTTCCCTATATTCTCAACGACCTCCGAAGCGGGCTGCCGGTGAACAGCGGTTATGATATGCTGCCCGAAGCAGACGACAGCACTGCCGCCCTCATCAATAAAGTGCAGGAAAGCGTGGCCGTAAAAAAACATACCCGCTACGATATGCTTACCTGGCTCTGCGCCCGCGAATACATAACACAGCATCACCCACGCGTTATGTTTCTCGGCCTTGGTGAAACGGATGAATCGGCCCACGGCGGCCGCTATGATCTTTACCTGCAGCAGGCGGCCATGGCAGATAAAATGATTGCCGATCTCTGGTACTATGTACAAACCGATCCCTTTTATAAAAACAATACCACCTTTATTATTACCACCGATCATGGAAGAGGGCGTACGGCGGCTTCCTGGCATACGCATAGCCTGTTTACTCCCGGCTCCGGCGAAACCTGGCTGGCCATGCTCGGCCCCGAAACCTTACCCCTGGGAGAAATGAAGGAAGAACAGCAAACCTATACCAAACAGCTGGCCGCCACCATAGCACTGTTACTGGGTGAGCATTTTGAAACGCCCCGGCATATCGGTCAGCCGATACTGTTACCCGCCGCCGATGCCGGCAAAATAGTGGTGAGCAAAACAGGCCGTTAATGGCCTGCACAAAAAAAGCCATCCCGTGTTCACAGGATAGCTTTAAGAATGCAACAGGTAAGTAGAATGCTTTATTGAGCCGGTACTACCTCTTTTTCGGTGTTTGCTACAGGAATTCTCCTGGCAGCTTTGGCAATGTCTACTGCAAAAAGCTTGCTTGCTTTTTTCAGCTTGTTCCTGAATTTCTTTTCGCTCACGGTGTCCTTGAACTCGGCCAGCGCGCCGGCCAGTTTTTCGTATACTACTTTGCGAACCTCTTTTTTGGATACCTTATTTTCAATAAGTTGTTTTTTTCCTGATCCAGCCATAGAATAATTATATTTTAATGATGAATAGTTGGTAACATAAAATTAATACAAAGTTAATATAGGCAATGTTAAGTTTTTGACTTATTCTGCTCCCAAGTAATCCACATCTGCTCAACCGCTTCCAAAAAGGTATGGTTGTTGCCCTACAAAAACTATAAGGCGGGGATAAAAAAATTAGACGGAAACCACGTTTTAAGAGCAATTATTACAATATATTTATAGTCCCTTCTATTAAAAGCAAAATCATTCATTATGAAACTCATCAGGACAGCTGCAGGCTCATTGCACGAATTTCATCTTGTTGATAATCAAAACATTAAGGAGATACTACGTTATAACCCGTTGCAGCAATCCACCCGTGTTTCCTACGGCAGCCATAAGCGGGTGTTCTTTGTGGAGCAAACCGGTTTCTGGCACAATCATATCAGCCTCAAAAACGAGTACGGCCTTACCGTAGGCACCCTGTTTATTGAAAAAGGGCACGACAATTATGAGTGCGTGCTGGAAATAGAAGGAAAAAAATACCAGTGCATGTACCACAGCCAGCCCGAAGCCCTGCTGGCCATTTACGGGCCCAATACCCTGGTACCGCTGATTGAATGCAATGTAAAAAGCATCGATTGGATTGTAACTGAATCATTTATCCGGCAGGAAGCCTCCCGCCGCGAATACGCTTCCCTGCTCCTGGGCCTCTGCTGGTACCTGCATCTTTCGGCCCTGCCCGAAAGCAAACCGGTGGCAGCCTTGAATCTTTCCATTGCCTAACCCACCCCTATAGCAATCTTATTTACTGAATGCCGGGTTCATCCGGGCGTACTTGTTGCCGTCAAAATAAACGACATAGTCAGAAGTAAAGTGGGTGCTTTTCAGGTAATAATCTGTCGTGATAATCTGTGCGCCCGAATTGCAGGCGGCTATAAAGCTTGATTTGTCGTTCATACGGGCTTCCTTGGTATCTGAATCGGCCCGGGTGCGGATAATATATCCCTTTGCCACCAGGTCTTTGATTTCCGGCGCTTTGGGATTATTCCTGATCATACAAGCGGCTTCCGGCGTTCCGGGATCGGCATTGGCAAACAATACGCGGCCCTGCAGCGAAGGATGCCCGGACATATAAAGCGCCCGTTTCCTGTTGTTATCGTCCAGGATAAACAGGAATTTACCCCTGGCCGCTTTCAAGGTGGGCCAGTTGCCGTGCAATACGGCGCTTTCCAGCGTATTGTAGTTACCCCTTACCATATCGGGCGTTACCAGGTGCTCTTTGCCAAGATTGTCTTCAAGTGATTTATCCAGCTCATCAAAAATAGCCCCGGTAAATTTTTCCGGGGTGGTAAGCATTGAATTGGCCGGTACTTCGTCTTTGGGTTCGAGGGTAATAAAAACAGGATAATGGTCCGGGTGTTTTTCAGACCATGCCCTCAGCTCATGCAATTCATTTTTAAGGGTGAGGCCATCGCTGCGAAAATCCAGGTCAGGTATATGAAATACTTTAAACCCCGGTTCATTCATTATACCATCGGGGTCATAAGGCGCCTGCCCCTTTGCCCAGTCCAGCCCCTTTGGGTGGGCGTATTTGCCGCCTTTTTCGTCTGCATACACATCTATTTCCAGGTTCCGCAGGCCCATATCGAGCTGGTCGGCCAGGGGAATATGTTCATAGTCTATCTTACTCGCAGAAACGGAGTCGCGCACCTGGAACATTTTGAACAATGCCGGGTCGATGGCTTTTTTATAGCTGTTGTGCGAACCAATCACCTGCATTTTATTAATGGGCAGGTTGTCCGGCAAATCACTGCCGGGCTGCAGCAGCGCCGCTATCAAGGCTATACTGAATAAATATTTCATGCTATACTGGTTTTAAAAAACAGCCGGCCTGGTAAAAGCCGGCTGTTAAGGTAAAATAATTAATGGTGATGATTACACATCATGCTAATAACCGGGGTTCTGCACCAGGTTGGGGTTCAGTTTTATTTCATTGATAGGTATCGGGAAAAGACGCCTTGTAACGTCTTTGTTCATACTAAGCACATCATTGGGCAGGGGATATTCCACTTCAAACTGGCCAAAGCGAATCAGGTCATTACGACGCCATCCTTCCCAGAACAACTCACGCGCACGTTCATCCAATATCCCCGCCAGTGTTATACCGGTAATAGCAGGAGCGCCGGCCCGTGTACGGATCAGATTGACCAGGTAATCCGGGGTTTGCAACACACCATTCACGGTGGTGGCCGATGCCCCATTTAAAATAGCTTCTGCTTTCATTAAATATACATCGGCCAGGCGGAACATAGGTACATCGTTACCATTCAGGCGGGTGGCCTGGGTAGCGGCCGCATCAGGATAATATTTGATGGAGCGGACCCCTTCTGCCTGCGTAGCAATGGTATTGCCCAAATCCATCGGCTTGGGCGGTACCAGCGTAAGTACCGGGTTGATGACAATCTGGGTGGTGCTACCGGGATAATATACCGGCTGGCTGGTAAATCCACCGCTGCCATCGGGGTAATATTGCGGACCGGCCAACCAGGTCTTCGTTCTGAAGTCGCCGGCGAGGTTAAACCGGTTATAAAACTCCGGGGTCGTACTCATGGCGATGCTTTCCCCTACATTAAATCCATACGCATTGACCAGGTAGTAAAAGAACCCGAAACGGGTAAACTGGTTGCCGGGAATCTGCTGGTCATAAACCACCGGGAAGATGGTTTCGTTGATCTGGGGACCATTGTTGGGCAGGAATATATCCCGGTACCTGGCATCGAGGGAATAATTGGTGTTTTTCTGGATACTGTCCGCCATCGCTACCACATCGCTATAGCGGGCGGTGCCGGTATACACAGCAGCATTCAGGTAGATCTTTGCCAGCAGGGCAAAAGCCATCGCCCTGGTTGGATGTCCATACAGCAGGGTATTGGTAGCCAGGCTGCTTGTTTTGGAAGGCAGTTGCTGGGCAACGGCCAGCAGTTCTGATTCAATAAACTGGAAAATTTTCGCTCTCGGCTGGGTAGCGGGCAGGGAAGTTACCGGGTAACTGGTATTGAGCGGCACATTGCCATAGAGGTCCATCAAAAAGAAATAATACAACGCACGCATCGCTCTTATCTCTGCCGTAAAAGATGTCTTGACCGAATCGGCCAACTTTGAATTGGTTACCGCCCCAAGCAGGGAATTGCAATAATTAACGCCGCTGCCGAATCCCCACTGCCAGATACCATTTACATAAGGATGATCGTAAGGCCAGGTATGATAATGCATTTGACGGTATTGACCGCCATCGTCGAAATTGCCATCCCGGGCCGGGAGGATCGCCTCATCGGTAGACAGTTCCTGCATACGCCAGTAGGTGATGGCATAATTGGAAGCCAGGTTGGAATACATACCGCCCATGGCCGCAGTAAAATCGGCCTGGGTGACCGGGAAGTTGGTATTAACGTATTGCGACTCTACGGCTACATCCAGTTTCCGGCAGGCGCCCGAAGCCATTACTATGGCCGCTATTGTTATAAATAAATATATCTTTTTCATCCGTTGGGAGTTTATCGTAATTAAAAATTAGCGCTTACACCAAAACTGTAAGTGCGTGTTTTGGGATAGAAATTATTGTTGTCTATCCCCGGCGTCAGGCCGCCGATATTGATTTCGGGGTCCGTGCCGCGGTATTGGGTAATAACAAACAGGTTATTGCCCGATACATAGAGGCGGATGCTTTTAATGGCTTCCGTATGCGGTTTAAGGGTATAGCCCAGGGTTATATTGTCCATACGGAGATAAGACCCGTTTTCAAGAAAGCGATCCGATATCAGGTAAGCATTGATATCGTTGTACGATTCACCCAGGGTAAAGCGGGGTATGTTCTGCAACTTGGAATCCACGGGATCATTCAGCCCGGCCAGCGTAGCGTTCAGAATTTTATTGCCGGTTACTCCCCTTACCAGGAAGTTCAGGTCAAAATTCTTATAGTAAAAGCTGTTGGTCCAGCCATATACCAGGGTAGGCTGTGCATTGCCTTCCATCATGGCATCGGTAGTAAGCGGCTGGGTGGCGGTAGTGGTGCCATCGGCTTTTTCATACGTGCTTACACCTGCCTGGTTTTTGCCCAGGTAATGCCAGAGCTTAAACGTACCCAGGGCATAGCCGGATTGTACAATCTGGCTGTAATTGCCCGACTGGCCTTTACCACCCAGCTGGGCCGTTTGGATATAATTGATGACAAATTTGCTGTTAGATAAATTCTCCACCACGTTTTTGTTGTGCGCTGCGTTGATGGAGGTTTTCCAGGTAAAGTCGCGGGTCTTCACCGGGGTGGCGTTCAGCACCACCTCGATACCCGAGTTCCTGATGCTGCCCACATTGGCCGTATAAGTAGGAATAATAAACTGGGTGGCCGACACCGGGTACTGGTCGTAGATGAGGTCCGATGTTTTTTTGATGTAATAATCTACCGAACCGCTGATCCTGTTTTTCAATATACCGAAATCAAGCCCGATATTACTGGTGGCGGTGCTCTCCCATTTCAGGTCGGGATTATCGTTGCGCACAGGGCCGATAGCATTGGTGACATTACCATTGGATACATATTTGGCGCCCCATGACGGCGTACCATAAATAGACAGGGCCGTAAAGGCATTGAAGCCTGCACTGTTGCCCGATACGCCATAACCCGCCCTTAGTTTTAATGCGGTAATAACGGGGATACGCTTCATGAAGTCCTCACTGGTAATATTCCAGCCTGCCGAAACAGCAGGGAAATATCCCCAGCGGTTGTTAACGCCGAATGCGGAAGACCCGTCATTGCGCAGGGAAGCCTGCAACAGGTATTTGTCTGAATAAGCATACTGGATACGGCCATAGTAGGATATGAGCCGCAGGGTGGATATCGGGTTATTATCGAATGTTATCTGCGAGGTATTGGCCGGGTTGGATAAGTACAGGTTATTGTAGCTCAGCAGATCATTGACGAAATTCTGGGTAGTAACGCCAAACCCGTCATTGCTGCGGTCCTGCTGGTAGGTATATCCCGCCAGCAATTTAATGGAATGCGGCCCGAATTTGGTATCGTAATTAAAATACGATTCAAGTACGGTACTGGTATTCTGGTAAGCCTTCCTTGTTGCCAGCCCGTTAAAGTTAACTGCCAGCCCGGAAGCAGAATTATAATACAGGTTAAAATTATTTTGGTCTTTTTGCGACGAACCCGAAAGTGTATATTTCAATCCTTTTACAATATCTACCTGCACGATGCCATTGATCAATGTCTTGTTGTCGTCTGTCTTTAATGTATTGTTGTTGATCAGCGACAAAGGGTTCAGGGTACCGCTGCCGGTCCTGGCATAATATTCCTTGTACGTGCCATCGGCATTAAAGGGGCTCACCGTGGGCAGGTAAAACAATATACCCGGCAATACGTTTGCCTGAACGATATCATCGTTCACGGTATGGCTGTTTGTCAACGTCAGGTTCAGCCGGAGGCGGTTATCGAAGAAGCGCTGGTTAAGATATCCCTTTGCCACGGTGCGGGTAAGCCTGGTTCTGTTCAAAATCCCGTTATTTACCAGGTAGTTCACGCTACCGCCGTACTCGGCGCTGGTGCTTGCCCCGCCAAAAGAAATATTATGGTTCTGCGAGTAGCCGGTCTTTTCGGCCAGCTTTTGCCAGTTGGTATTGGAGCCGTCGTCATTCAGCACCGGTGTTAAAGTCTGGCCGTTCTTTGCGAGGTATGCCCGCAATTCGGGGCCACTCAGCATGTCTGTTTGTTTAGACACCTGTTCCATAGCGCCATAACCGTTATAGGCAAGCCTAGTCTGCCCGGGTTTCGATTTGCGGGTGGTAATGATAATTACGCCATTGGCTGCACGCGCTCCATAGATAGCGGTGGCGGAAGCGTCTTTCAGCACATCGATGCTTTCAATATCGGCAGGCGCCAGCAGGTCGATAGAAGCGCCGGGCACACCGTCTATTACATAAAAAGGCTCCATGGCCCCGCCCGTGGTGCGTATGGTGGAAGGCCCTCTCAGCACAACGGCCGGAGCCGCGTTGGGGTCGCCGCTTTTGGTTACGTTCAGGCCGGCTACCTTACCCTGCAGTAATTCCGCAGGTGTGGTCAGCACACCCTGGTTAAACTCTTCCGCTTTAATAGTGGTAATGGATCCCGTTACATCTTTTTTACTCGATGTGCCGTAACCAATCACTACAACATTGCTTAATTGTTTGGCTTCGTTTACGAGGCTGGTGTTGATCACTTTTTTGTTGCCCACCTTTATTTCCCTGGAAGGAGCGCCTACCAGCGAAAACACAAGCACTTCGACAGGACTTTTAACCGCGATGCTGTACACACCGTCGGCATTGGTAGAAGTGGCCCTGTCGGTGCCTTTCACGGAAACGGTTACCCCGGCCAGCGGGGTATTGTTTTCGTCAGTAACGATTCCTTTGATGGTGCCATCTGTCCCCTGGGCTACAGCGGCTGCGCCCAGCGTTATTGCAAAAAGCATGGCTACAATAGCTTTGGTTGCAATGCGACAAAATGGACTTACGGATAAGAAGTACATTTTCTTCATTTGATTAAAATTGTTAGTTTCTGGTGAGTCTGAAATTGTTTTTACGCCTTAACACAGGCAATAGATGGCCTTTAGCAAGCAATAGAATAGCATGGCTTTAATGGAGCAGAAGCCTGAGGTCTGAAGTCAGAAATCAGAAGTCCAATAAAAGCAGAATGCAGTAGAATTATAGCTACGCGGCAAAAGTATCTTTGTAAAGCATGTAGCAGGATACCGCAGCTCACTCTTAACAATAAGTTTATATTGAGTGTATGATCAACAATTATTATATAACGGGCGCTTAACTGGATTTTATTTTGAGATAGTTAAATTGTAACGCTGTTCTTTCAACGACTTGCCAAAAGCGGCGCCAGCCAGTAAGATCAGATGTGCTGTTTTGCACCAGGTTCCTGCTGTTGATGTAAATTTCAACGGCATGCTTTTTAAACAGCTTTGCATTAAAGCCCACATAGATATTCTGCAGGTCAACAGCATTCTTTCTGGTATACTGGTAAACAAAGGCAGACGTATAGTAAGTTGTGCCGTATGTACCTAAATGATATAAAAGATCCAGCCCGGCAAAAAACCGTTTCACGCGGATGCGGTTTACCCGGCCGCCCTGAATGAAGATGATTTTTTACGCGTAGTTACCAGCACAAACTGTTGCTGGCCGGCGTTGCCGCTGGTCTGTACCAGCGCACTCTGCAGCAGTACAACCTCTTCAATATCATAAATGCTCCAGGCATTTACATCGGTCACTATATTGCCGTCTACGATATATACCCGTGTAGCAGGATTACTGTACGCCCCGTACAACCATACATTAATGGCTCCCGAAAGACTGGCAAAAGGCATTCTTTCCAGGTCTTCCCCTTTTATAGCAATGTGCTGGGTAAATTTCTTTTCAACACGGGTGCTGCCCAGGTCATACCAGGAGGAATCGTCCTGCGCCAATACCGGCAGGCAATGGCTTACTGCCACCAGCAGGGAGATAAGGCATTTTGGCAAGCCCGGGGTTAATTTTCTTTTCATACAGAAGGTTTTAATCGCTGACACCTAATGTATTAAAATCGCTGTTCTCAAAATGTGAAAAAGGATAGCCGGCCCCCAAAACCTTCTTATCTTCGCGCCCTTATGAACCGGAAAGCAATAGTAATGAGCGGCATCCGCCCCACGGGTTTTTTACACCTCGGCAATTATTTCGGGGCTGTGCGTAACTACGTGCGCATGCAGGATGAATTTGAATGTTATTTTATGGTGGCCGACCTGCATTCGCTCACCACGCATCCCGATACAAAGGAATTAAAGGGCAACGTACAGCGTGTACTGGCGGAAAACATCGCAAGTGGCCTCGACCCCGATAAAGTAGCCCTGTACTGCCAGAGCCATGTACCTGAAACCAGCGAGCTTTATCTCTACCTGAACATGATGGCCTATACCGGTGAACTGGAAAAGACCACCACCTTCAAAGACAAAGTGCGCCTGCAGCCACAAAACGTTAATGCCGGTTTGCTCACCTACCCTGTTCTGCAAGCGGCCGATATCATTCTTCACCGCGCCACCCTGGTGCCGGTGGGCAAAGACCAGGAACAACACCTGGAAATGGCCCGCAATTTCGTGAACCGTTTTAACCATCGCTATGGCAGCACATTTCCCGAACCGAAAGCTTTTAATTACGGCGAAACCCTCGTAAAAGTGCCCAGCCTGGACGGCGAAGGAAAAATGAGCAAGAGCGAAAACCAGTATGCTACCCTGTACCTGAGCGATGACGATGATACCATCCGCAAAAAAGTAATGAAGGCAAAGACCGACAGCGGCCCCACGGAACCCAATGCTGTAAAACCGGGGTATATCGAAAACATCTTCCAGCTCATGCGGCTGGTAAGTACCGAAGAAACACTGGCGCATTACGAAAAAGCATACGACGGCTGTTCCATCCGCTATGGCGACATGAAAAAGCAGCTGGCGGAAGATATGGTCCGGTTTATCACCCCCATCCGCGAAAAAGCAGAGGCCATCCGGCTGGATGAGACTTACCTTAAACAGGTAATGGAAAAAGGCGCCGCCAAAGCACGCCAAAGCGCGCAGGAAACCATGAAGCTGGTAAGAACGGCTATCGGGCTGGATTATTGAGTAGTTTTACGCTTCCCTCTATCCACCAACAGGTATTTTTCAAGAAAGAGCAGCCAGATTTTTCTATTTTAGAATTTACATTTTACATTTAACGATGGCAAAGAATAAGAAACCGAAGCATATAGCCGTAGCAGGGAACATCGGGGCAGGAAAAACAACACTGACAGAATTGCTCAGCAAACACTACAAGTGGATACCGCAGTTTGAAGACGTGGACCATAATCCTTACCTGAATGACTTCTACGAGGATATGCCCCGCTGGAGCTTTAACCTGCAGATTTACTTTTTAAATAACCGCCTCAACCAGTTGCTGGATATACACCGCGGCACCGAAACCGTGGTACAGGACAGGACCATTTATGAAGATGCCAATATCTTTGCCCCCAACCTGCATGAAATGGGACTTATGAGCAAACGGGATTTTGACAATTACTACCAGTTCTTTCAAACGCTCAAGACCATGGTGCAGCCGCCCGACCTGCTTATCTACCTGCAGGGCTCCGTGCCTACCCTCGTGGGACAAATACAGAAGCGCGGGCGCGAGTACGAAGAAAACATCCGCCTGGACTACCTGAAACGGCTCAACGATTATTACAATAAGTGGATTGATACCTACAAGGAAGGCCCCCTGCTGGTAATCAACATCGATAAAAACAAATTTGCCGAAAACGAAGAGCACATGGGTGAAATCATCCGCAAGGTGGATGCGCAGTTGTACGGGTTGTTTTAATGGCTGCCGAAAGCTTTACAGGTTTATTTATAATCCGCAAAGCGCTCCAGCCCTCCCAGTTCATTCCTGATCTTTTTCAGCCATTCGGCCTGCTTGTCTTTTTTCCGGCTGTTGTCGGTCTCATCATCATATTGGTTCTCCATGCCGGCCTGCTCCTTCATTACCGACTGGTAAATGGCCGGCACGTCTTTCTGCATGCGGTTTTCGTTAAACCGGTATTCCTTCAGCGCTTTGTTCAGCCGGCGGGCAAAGATTTCAGTAATATCAAAATGCCCCTGCTCATGGGCCAGGATATAATCATCCTTTACGCGCACCCATGATTTTGTTTTATCAAACAGGCAGGCAATATGCCAGGAAAAGCCCTCACGTTCATTATAATGATAACCGAACTCAATACCCGAGCTGGTCAGCGCCGCGTCTTCCCGGGCGCCGTCCGGTCTTCCTTTAAAATCACTCCATACCAGGCGGCGGCCGGCGCTCCAGTTAATGGTATCATCTTCTCTCAGTGCGTGTACGGGCAGGCAAAGCGGCAACCATAATAAGGCGATCCATTTTATTATCATCCGGGAAGTTTTGCATTATAACGCGAAAAGCAAGGCGTTTGGTTCAAAAGAAATCATAAAGAAAGGTGAGCCGCTTCTGCCAGGCACAAAGCCCTGCACAAAGCGACCCACCTATAGCGGCCAGGGTGGGTCGCTTTGCGCGGGGGCCGGTGTGGGAGGCAGAAGCGGCTCACCCCACAACAAAAACTCCCTCACTAAGTGAAGGAGTTACATAAAAGCCAGGCAATCGTTGAAGCGAAAAGAGATTATATTTTGGGGGCTGCGGCTACCACTTCGGCAGCTACACCACCTGCATATTTTTCAAAATTTTTAATAAACTGTTGCGCCAGGTTACGGGCAGCAGCATCATAGGCAGCTGTATCGGTCCATGTGCTGCGTGGATTAAGTATTTCTGCCGGCACTCCCGCACATGCCGCAGGCACCATCATGCCAAATACCGGGTGCGCTTCAAACGCAGCCTTAGCCAGCCGGCCTTCCAGCGCTGCCGAAATCATTGCCCTGGTATAACACAGCTTCATGCGCTGTCCCACACCGTAAGGGCCGCCACTCCAGCCGGTATTGACCATCCACACATTTACATCATGCTTTCTCATCTTCTCTCCCAGCATGGCCGCATATTTGCCGGGGTGCAGGGGCAGGAAAGGCGCACCAAAGCAGGCGCTGAAGGTTGACTTGGGTTCTGTTACCCCCGCTTCGGTACCCGCTACTTTGGCCGTATAGCCGGAAATAAACTGGTACATGGCCTGCGCAGGCGTTAACCTGCTGATGGGAGGCAATACGCCCGACGCATCGCAGGTAAGAAAGAAAATATTTTTAGGAATGCCGCCAACGGAAGGCTCCAGGGCATTGCTGATATAATCCAGCGGGTAAGATACCCGGGTATTTTCGGTAATGGCTTTATTGCTGAAATCAATCCTGCGGGTGCCGGGCATAAATAAAGTATTCTCTACCAGCGCGCCGGGACGGATGGCGCGGTAAATTTCCGGCTCCTTCTCTTCGCTCAGGTCGATTGTTTTGGCATAGCAGCCACCTTCAAAATTAAAGATACCGGTATCGGTCCACCCGTGCTCGTCATCACCAATCAGCTTGCGCCGCGGGTCGGCGCTCAGCGTGGTTTTACCGGTGCCGCTCAGGCCAAAAAACAGGGCGGTATCGCCCGCTTCGCCCATATTGGCGGAACAATGCATGCTGAGCGTTTGCTTATTGTGCGGCAGCAGGTAATTGAGTACCGAAAAAATGCCTTTCTTGATTTCACCGGTGTAGCCGGTGCCGGCAATAAGTATGGTTTTGTGTTTAAACGAAATAACGGCGGCATTGTGCTGGCGCGTTCCGCATTCAACAGCATCCAGTTTTAAGCCGGGCGCCGAAAGAATGGTCCATTCGGGTTTAAACTTGTACAGCTCCTCTTCAGTGGGCCGGAGAAACATATTATAGACAAAGAGATTGAGCGCGGGCTTTTCATTAAACACCCGGATGCTCATGCGATAGCGGGGGTCGGCACAGGCAAAGCAGTCGCGCACCCACAATTCGGGCAGCCGGTTGAGGTAGTCCAGTACTTTTTTGCGGATGATAAAAAAATATTTTTCGTCGAGCGGAATATTAAAATCATTCCAGCACACGGTGTCGGCACTGATCTCATCTTTTACGGTAAACTTGTCCTTGGGACTACGACCGGTAAATTCGCCGGTCCGGATCACCAGCGCCCCGGTATCGCAAAGCAGGCCTTCACCGAGGCGAAGCGTGTCCTGCACCAGCTCTGCGGGCGAAAGCTGGTAATGGATATTATTGGCTACATGAAGGCCCTGGCTTACCAATTTGTCAACGGGGATAGAGATGGTCGGTACTGACATATATATTAACGATCGTTTGTTTCAGTGACAAAGATAAAAACCCTTTGCTAGCCCCCGGTTTTTATGCCTTGATAACGACTGATGATTTGTTAGAAAATATTTATAATTACCCTTATTTATAAATGTTTATTGAATATTATCCAACAGAGACCACAAAAAGTCATATAATTCATATTTTTACTAACGAATGATAGTTCATTTTAGTATGTCATTTATACACTTTTCCCCCGGGGCTCCGGGCTGGCCCTGAAAAGGCCCGAAACCGACAATTTGTCTTTTCTTTTGACCGGCCTGATCCAGGAGCCGGGAAGGAGCCAGGACGGACGAAGGACGGAGCCAGGACGAGGCCGTAAAAAATGCCCATAAAACCGGGGGTGGAAACGCCCGATTTTTTCTTTTTACGCCACGCTGTCAGGCCCGTTCCAGGCCTGTAGCCCCTCCGGGGCTCTTTGTAATAAAATGCGGCCTGTTTATATCGGCTATTAACCTGCCGCCCCTCCGGGGCTCTGAGCAAAGAGAGAAATGATTGCTGCTACAGGCTACTAACATGCCGCCCCGATGGGGCTCTCTTATCATGCCGTTCGTTCCTCCTTCGTAGCATGTTCGTTCCTCCTTCGTAGCATGTTCGTTCCTCCTTCGTAGCACGTTCGTATCATCTTCGTACCACGTTCGATCTTACCCGAAACAACAACAAAGCTGGTACAAGCCTGGTACATCGTTGGTACCGGTTTGGTACGACGCAGACCCCTAAAAAAGGCTATCGGAAGAAAAGCCGTTTTTAGGGCAACATGTTCGGGGCCGATTCCCTATTTTTATGCCCATTTCATACAATATCTATTCATAATACCTTTTATATTAATGAAGCCGAGCAGGTTAATCAATTTTCTAACGATGCCCCTGCGAGGTTTTATCCGACCATTAAAAAATTTTATTAACGGATGAAATACCTGCCGCTCAATCCCGATATCTTCCGGCAAAACCGCAAGCGCTTTATCGAAAAAATGGAGCCGGGCTCCATCGCCATTTTTAACAGCAACGACGAGCTGCCCTCCAATGGCGACGCCCTCTACCGTTTTAAACAAAACTCCGACCTGTACTGGCTTACCGGCATCGAACAGGAAGATACCATGCTGGTGCTTTTCCCGGGCAACCCCGATAAAAAATACCGGGAAGTGCTGGTACTGGTGCGCCCCAACGAGCTGAAAGAAAAATGGGACGGCCACCGCCTCCGCGCAGCCGAAGGAAAAACCATCAGCGGCATCGATGGCGTGGTATGGCTGGACACGCTCGACGGACTGCTCCAACCCATGATACACCTGGCCGACAGCATCTATCTTAACAGCAATGAAAACGATCGCAAAGCCAACCTGGTACCGGTACGCGATTACCGCTATGCGGAGCAAATGAAACAACGCTACCCGCTGCATACCTACCGGCGCAGCGCCCGCCTGCTCAAAGACCTGCGGAGCATAAAAAGCCCGCTGGAAATAGAAGTACTGCAAAAAGCCATCGATATTACCGACAATACCTTCCGGCGCCTGATGAAATTTGTGCGCCCCGGCGTAATGGAATATGAAATTGAAGCGGAAATATTCCATTCCTTTTTATCGCAGCGCGCCACCGGCCCTGCGTATAGCTCTATCATTGCCAGTGGCGACCGCGCCCGCACCCTGCATTATGTGAGCAACGACAATGAATGCAAAGACGGGGAGCTGGTGCTGATGGATTTTGGCGCCGAATACGGTTATTATTGTGCCGATTTAACCCGCACCATACCGGTGAACGGTAAGTTTACCAAACGGCAGAAGGCTGTGTACAACGCCTGCCTGCACCTGCACAATTATGGCAAAAGCCTGCTCAAACCCGGCATTACCATACTTGATTATACCGATAAAGTAGGTGAGGAAGCCACAAAGGAATTTGTAAAACTGGGACTGCTGAATAAAGCCGACGTTAAAAACGAGGATGCCGACAACAGGGCTTACCGTAAATATCTCTACCACGGCATCAGCCACCACCTGGGCATTGACGTGCACGACCTGGGCACCCGCACCGAACCCATCAAAGCCGGTATGGTATTTACCGTAGAGCCGGGCATTTATATTGAAGAAGAACAGGTGGGCGTGCGCATAGAAAACAATTTATGGATCACCCGCGGCGGCAATAAAGACCTGATGGCCAATATTCCCATTACCGCCGATGAGATAGAATCATTCATGAAGAAATAAGAACGATGAAGCAAATCCCTAACATCTTTACCCTGCTCAATTTGTTTTTTGGCTGCTGCGCCATTGTGTATACCATGCAAAGCGGTCTTACGGTATTGTATACTGCCGATGGCACGCAGCTGATAGGCCTTCCCGAAAAAATAGCCCTGGCCTCGCTGTTTATCGGCCTGGCCGCGGTGGTTGATTTTCTCGACGGTTTTGTGGCCCGCCTTTTTAAAGCCACATCGGCCCTTGGCGGGCAGCTGGATTCGCTGGCCGATGGGGTCAGCTTTGGTGTGGCGCCGGGCATGATCCTTTACCAGTTTTTACGCATGAGCTTTGAAAAACAGCAGGATGCCTTTGATATATCCATCCTATGGCTGCTGCCGGCTTTTATCGTTTCCTGCGCAGCCGCTTTCCGGCTGGCCAAATTCAATACCGACAGCACGCAGCAATATGGTTTTAAAGGCGTACCCACCCCTGCCGTGGGGATGCTGGTAGCTTCTTTTCCCCTCATTTACTGGTACTCGGGTAACCAGCTGGCTACTGATCTTTTGCTCAACAGGTGGGTACTATACGGGATCATTGTGGCGCTCAGTTACCTGATGGTCAGCAATTTGCCCATCATGGCGCTGAAGTTCAAGGACTTCAGTTTGAAAAACAATATGCCCAAGCTGGTATTGCTCCTCATTGCCGTTATTGCAGGCATTTTATTGAAATGGATAGCGGTGCCGGTTGTGTTCATTGCCTATATCGTCTTATCTTTGGCCCTCAAAAACAAAACCACATGACCTATACCATCCAGGTAAAAGTAATGCCCCTCAAAGAATTGCTGGACCCCCAGGGAAAAGCGGTAATGGGCGGGCTAAGCAACCTTGGTCTTCAGCATATACAGGATGTACGCATTGGTAAAAACATTACGCTGCAGGTAGATGCCGACACGGCCGATGCCGCTAAGCAAATAGCAGAAGACGCAGCAAAAAAACTGCTGGCCAACCCGGTGATGGAATATTTTGAGGTAGAAATCTGAGGTCTGAAGCCTGAGGTCTGATCGTTTGCATCGCCTTCCGGCCCCTGGCATCAGCCTCCTGGCCTCCGACATCAGACTTCAGACCCCAGACTTCCTACTTTATGCTCTATATCATTCCCACTCCTATCGGCAACCTGCAGGACATCACCTTCCGCGCCATCGAGCTGCTGAAACAGGTAGATGTAATCCTGGCGGAAGACACCCGCACTTCTTCCCGGCTGCTGAACCACTACCAGGTACACACTCCGCTGACGCCTTATCACCAGCACAACGAACATAAAATAGTAGACCACCTGGTAAGCCAGCTGGCCGCAGGCCGCAACATGGCCGTTATTACCGATGCCGGCACGCCCGGTATTTCCGACCCTGCATTTCTCCTGGTCAGGGCCTGTATAAAAGCCGGCATTAAAGTAGAATGCCTGCCGGGCGCCACGGCCTTTGTGCCCGCGCTGGTAAACAGCGGCATCCCTTCCAACCGCTTTGTATTTGAAGGCTTTCTGCCCCCCAAAAAAGGCCGGCAAACCCTGCTCAAACAACTGGCGGAAGAAGAACGCACCATGATCTTTTATGAATCGCCGGTGCGGCTGGTAAAAACACTGGAAGAATTTATTACTTATTTCGGGGCCGAAAGAAGATGCTGCGTGAGCCGGGAGCTCACCAAAATGTTTGAAGAAAACGCCCGGGGCACCCTCGCCGAAGTATGTGCGCATTTTAAGCAGAAAGACGTAAAAGGAGAAATTGTGATTGTGGTGGAGGGGAAGGAATAAAGGCGTTGGCCGTTGTTCATTGGCGATTGGCCGGAATGGGGCGAACACAGGCAACGGACAACGGACAACGATAATTTATCATTTCTTTTTGACCCGATGGTTGGATATTTGCACTATTCAATAAAACAATACCAGATCATGAAAAAATTACTCGTTTTAGTTCTTCTCGCAACCGGAATTACATCCCAGGCACAATTAGGAAAAATTCCTGCATCTGTAACCGATTCCTTTAAAGCGCAATACCCCAACGCCGCCAACGTGGAATGGAAGAACGGGCTTTCTGCCGCTACGGCCAGTTTCAAACTCAACAATGTTAAATACGAGGCACGCTATACCAAAAAAGGCGAATGGATACAATCGGAGCATGCTGTTGCCGTGGCCGATTTGCCCGCCGCCGTGGCCGACGGTCTTAAAAAAAGCAAGTATGCCGACTGGAAAGTGACCGTTTACTACCAGCTCCAGCTGCCCGGCAATAAGATTCAGTATCATCTCAGCGTTGAAAAAAGCGACATCAACAAAAGAAACCTGCTGTTCAGCAACGAAGGGCAGTTGCTGAAAGATTCGATAACGCTGTAAAAACGGCAGCATGCTATCAGCCACGGGCTTCGAGCCGTTTGCCGCGCGAAAAAAAACCGCAGCTCGCGGCCCGAAGCCCGTGGCTTTTAAATAAGCAGCTTTTCTTTATCTTCAACGACACAACAACAAAAACAGAACCTGATGCAAAAGGCAATTCTACTCTTACTGCTTTGTGGTGCAGGCTATTTTTTGCAGGCACAGCCGGAACGCTGGCAACAGCATGTGAAGTATACGATGGACGTAAACATGGACGTAAGTACCAATCGTTTTACGGGCAGGCAGAAACTGGAATACACCAATAATTCGCCTGATACGCTGAACAGGGTGTTTTATCACCTGTACTGGAATGCCTTTCAGCCCAACAGCATGATGGACCAGCGCAGCCGCCACATGGGAGGCGTATTGGTAAACGGGCGGCCCGACTGGGATTCGCGCGTGCGCGACCGCATCGCCAAACTGCAGCCCGATGAAATGGGGTACCAGAAAGTGAAATGGATAAAAATGAATGGCGTGGCCCAGACCATGAAGGAACAGGAAACCATCCTGGAGGTAACGCTGTCCAAACCCATATTGCCCAAAACCACGGTCAGCTTTGAGCTGGAATTTGAAGCACAGGTGCCCCTGCAGGTGCGCCGCAGCGGGCGCGATAACCCGCAAACCGGCGTGCGCTACAGCATGAGCCAGTGGTACCCGAAAATCTGCGAATACGATTACGAAGGCTGGCATCCCACCCCTTATATCGCCCGTGAATTTTACGGCGTATGGGGCGATTATGAGGTAAAGATCACCATCGATAAAGATTACCTCGTGGGCGGAAGCGGCTACCTGCAAAACCCGCAGCAAATTGGTTATGGCTACGAAACAGAGGGAACCAAAGTAATGCGGGCCGCCGGCAATACCCTTACCTGGAATTTTATCGCCCCCAATGTGCACGATTTTATGTGGGCCGCCGACCCCGAATACCGGCATATATCGCGTCGTGCAGCCAACGGCACCATGATAAACGTAATTTATAACCGCGATACAAAGATGCTGCAGCGGCAGTTCGATATATTGTCCGAGCGGAACAAGGCTACCTATAATAATGATGTAAACATGTACATTGCCGGCTGGGACAACCAGTGGAATACGGTACTGGACGCCGCCGTAACCGTGCTGCCTTTTATGGAAGCGCGGTTTGGCCCCTACCCTTATAAACAATATTCTTTTGTGCACGGGGGCGATGGCGGTATGGAATACCCCATGGCTACGCTGGTCAGCGGCCCGGGACTGGGAACGGCGTTCCATGAATGGATGCACAGCTGGTACCAGATGATGATGGGCACCAACGAATCGGAATATGCCTGGATGGACGAAGGGTTTACCACTTTCGCGGAAGCGCTGGTAATACAGTATTATAATACGTTTACCAAAAACAAATGGACGCTGGCGGAAATGGCTGCGCCCGGAAGGCTGAAAACGGTAATGGACTCACTGGCGCTGGCAAACATGCGCAGCAATGTTCATGCAGATTCCTACCAGGGATATTTTGCCCTGGCCAAAAGCGGGCTGGAAGAACCCATGAGCACCCATGCCGATCATTTTGAAACCAATTTCGCCTATAGCGAAGCCGCTTATGCCAAAGGGGCCACGTTTATGGAGCAGCTGGGGTATATCGTGGGCGCTAAAGTGCGCGATAAGATTTTACTGGAATACTATCGCCTCTGGCATTTCAAACACCCCAATGTAAACGACTTTATACAGGTAGCCGAAAAGGTCAGCAATATGAAGCTGGACTGGTACCGCGAGTACTGGGTAAATACCACCAAAACAATTGACTACGCCATCGACAGCCTCTGGGAAGAAGGCGGTGTAACAAAAGTGCGCATCATCAACCGCGGCAAAATGCCCATGCCGGTAGACATGCAGCTGACCTTTAAAGACGGCAGCAAAGAAATGCATTATGTGCCCATGTCGCTCATGTTCGGGGCCAAACCGGCAGAAGACCCCGCCATTCCCACTACGGTCTACGAACCCTGGAAATGGACACAGCCTACCTATATTATTGAAACAAAACACCACATTACCGACCTCATTGTAGCAGAGATAGATCCCAGCCAGCGGCTGGCGGAAACAAACCGGAAGGACAATAAACTGGAAATGAAATGGTAGCTTATTGACCAAAATCAAAAAGCCGCTCCTTTAGGGAGCGGCCTTATGATTTCATTGCCTTAGTAAGTTGCTCAGGACGCATAAAATGTAGCTTTGTTCGTCAAGGTTATAGTCCCGATGAGGTAAGGTTTTAATGATCAATCGGTATTTGGTTCTGAAGCATCCCACTCTATTACCAAAATTAGATAGGTTAAGGTTATAACCCTATACCACTTTAGTGGTATTTATAGAGGGAAACGTGTAGTAAATATACAGGAATTCTTAGACAGGTGTAGCGCCCTTAACGACCAAAATACTTGTTGACCGCCTCAACACGGTTATTTACATGTAATTTTTCGTAAATATGATATACGTGTTTGCGCACGGTTTCGGGGCTTATATAGAGGCTGGCGGCAATTTCCTTGTAGAGCATGCCTTTGGACAATAATTCCAGTATTTCCTTTTCGCGGTTAGACAACGCGCCGATATCGTCGAGAGCGCCGGCGGCTTCTTCCGACAGTGATTTGGCCTTGCTGAAAGCGGCCACCACCTTGCGGGCAATCTGGCTGCTCATGGGCGCCCCGCCTTCGCTCAGTTCCTTGATGGCGTCGAGCAGTTTGCCGGGGGCGGTTTTTTTGAGTATATAGCCGCTGGCCCCGGCCCGCAGTGCTTCAAATATCTTTTCGTCTTCTTCATACACGGTACACATCATGTATAAAATGTCCTGGTTCAGGGGTTTCAGCCTGCGTACGCATTCAATGCCGCTCATGCCGCCAAGGTTAATATCCATGAGCACCACCTGGGGTTTTAAGGAAGGTATTTTTTCCAGTGCCTCTTCGGCGGAGGGAAAACTGCCGAGCATCTTATACCCCTCGGACATATAAATAATCTGCTCAAGCGCAGACCGGATATCCTTATTATCGTCTACAATGCATACGGTAATTGACATATAGCAAAGGTCAGCCTATTTCCAATAGTGAGCAATACTACAAAGTGGTAATATTACAAGGTAATATAAAGCAATGATTTCTCCTTAAAAAATTCTTCGGGGAAAATTTTGTACAATTCTACCTGCCGAGGGCGGCAACGACTATCGGCAATTTCCTGTGCCAGGTCGCCACCTTTCAGGCATATCAGCCCGTTGGGCGCCCCTTCAACAGCTAATTTCCGTTTGCGTATCAACGGTTTTGACCAGCGCCACAAATCACCCAGCGGGGCCACGGCCCGCGATACCACTGTATCAAATTTCCTGTTTTTGATGTCTTCCGCCCGTGTGTGCTGCGTAGTAATATTAGTAATGCCGGCACCGGCCGCCACCTCCTGCACCACCTTGAGTTTTTTGCCGATGCTGTCTACCAGGTGAAATTTTGTTTCCGGGAAAAAAATGGCCAGCGGCACAGCAGGAAAACCGCCGCCCGTGCCCAGGTCCATAATTTCATCGCCAGGCTGAAAGCTCGCCACCGCCGCAATGCTGAGCGAATGAAGCACATGCTTTTCGTACAGCCCCTCAATATCTTTGCGGGAAATAACATTGATTTTTTCATTCCATTCTTTGTATAGTGCCTCCAGCGCCGCCAGTTGCTGCAACTGCTGCGGGCTGAACTCTGCAAAGTATTTCAGAATCAATTCCAGGTTTGCCGGGGCTTTTTCCATAATGCAGGTGCAAAGATGAGGTAATAGCAGAACATCCAGATATCCAGCAGCCACCACCAGCGCCATAAATCTTTTTCCTGCAGTTTATCCATGCCCTTGTAATAAATATAGGCCTGCGAAAAAAAGCGGAGCAAAAAAACGCCCAGTACCAGGCGCCAGTCGTACAGCAGCAGCGCAGCCAGGAAAAGCGGGTAAAAAAGAAAATGCGTAAGCGAATAGAGCCCCAGTAAAAACCGGTGCTTTCCTTTATAAAATTTGCCGGTGGAATAATGCCTTGATTTTTGCCGCATCCATTCCTGCCAGTTTTTTTTCGGTTCCGACAACGTGAATGCTTCGGGATCGATGACCACGCTGGTGTTTTCTTTGGTGGCCACCATATTGATAAACAGATCGTCATCCCCCCCGGGCACGTGGTTCAGGGAAGAAAACCCTTTGTTCTGGAAAAATAATTTCCGGGTATACGACAAATTGCGCCCCACGCCCATATAAGGTGTGCCTGCCAGCGCATACGAAAGGTATTGCAATGCCGAATGAAAGGTTTCAAAACGTATTAGTTTATTAAGCACTCCCGGCTTTTTGTTGTATGCGCCATAACCCAGCACCACTTCAATACCTTTATCGTAACCGTCCTGCATTTTCTGCATCCAGAATTCACTGGCGGGCACGCAGTCGGCATCGGTGAGCAGCACCACTTCGTAACGCGCTTCCTTGATGCCAATGGAGAGCGGGTATTTTTTCCCGGGTATCAGCTTGGCTTCGTATTCCAGGTTAACGGCCTGCAGGTGGCGAAAGGTTTTTTTGAGTTCGTCCAGCAGGTACTTGGTTTCATCTACGCTGTTATCGTTTACCACGATCACTTCGTGACTGGTGGGATAGGTTTGCACCAATACCCCCGGCAGCTTACCGGTAAGGTTGGCGGCCTGGTCACGGGCGCATACAATAACGGAAACCGGGTGCTGCTGGGATTGCTCTTTCGGGCGGGGCTGGTAAAAGGCAAGCCGGCGAAAAAACCACCAATAATAATACAATTGCACCAGCGTAACCCCCGCAAAGGCATAAAACAAAACCTGCTGCCAATACAGCTTCAGCTGCGTCAATAAATTCATGTTATCAATGGTTTAGGGACCAAAAGCCGGGTGCGAAAATAATAAGAAACGGAATAAATGACTGAAATCATTTCGGCCTGTGGCTTATCTTGCAGCCCTTTATGGCCACATTACAATTTGAATTGCAGTATACCGACGTGGGCTCCAAAGCCCGGGTGGGAAAGATAACCACCGATCACGGTGACCTACGCACGCCTATTTTTATGCCGGTAGGCACCGTGGGCAGTGTAAAAGCTGTTTCGCAGCGGCAGCTGGAAGAGGATGTAAAAGCACAGATTATACTGGGAAACACTTATCACCTGTACCTGCGGCCGGGACTGGAAGTGCTGGAAGCGGCGGGTGGACTGCACCGTTTTATGGGTTGGAACCGGCCTATCCTGACCGACAGCGGCGGCTACCAGGTCTTTTCCCTCTCGGGCACCCGTAAGATAACGGAGGAAGGAGTGGTTTTTCAAAGCCATATTGATGGCTCGCGGCATTTGTTCAGTCCCGAAGCAGTGATGGACATCCAGCGCAGCATTGGCGGCGATATTATCATGGCGTTCGACGAATGCCCGCCCTACCCCAGCGATTATGAATATGCCCGCAAAAGCATGGAGCTTACCCACCGCTGGCTGGAAAGATGCATAACACGGTTTAACGAAACGCCCGGCAAATACGGTTATACGCAAAACCTGTTTCCCATTGTGCAGGGAAGCACCTATCCTGATCTGCGAAAAGCCTCCGCGGCATTCGTGGCGGCGCAAAACGCCCCCGGCAATGCCATTGGCGGACTGAGCGTGGGAGAGCCGGAAGCCATGATGTATGAGCTCTGCGCCGGTTGCTGCGAGCTGCTGCCTGCGCATAAACCCCGCTACCTAATGGGCGTGGGCACCCCCTGGAATATACTGGAAAATATTGCCCTGGGCGTAGACCTGTTCGACTGTGTAATGCCTACCCGCAACGGGCGCAACGCCATGCTGTTTACCGGCCGTGGCGTGGTGAACATCGACAATAAAAAATGGGAAAAGGATTTCTCTCCCATCGACGATACTATTCCCTGCCAGGTAAGCCAGTATTACAGCAAGGCCTACCTGCGGCATTTGATCAAAAGCAAGGAATTTCTCGGGCTTACCATTGCCAGCGTACACAATCTTGCCTTTTATTTATGGCTGGTGGAGGAAGCGAGAAAACATATCCTTGCCGGCGATTTTATGAGCTGGAAAAATGAAATGGTGCAGGTGCTGCAGCAGCGGCTTTAACTGGTTTTGCGGTAGACATAAATCAGCACCACGAGAAAAAGCGCGCTACCGGCATAAAAGCTGAACTCCGTCCAGTCGTACTGCGTAAATAAACCATTGAATTTAATCTGGGTTTGCCATACTTCGGGCGGCCCGTCGCTTACCTTGGTAAAATAGGCTTCGGTAAATTTTACAAACGGCCAGAATTTTTCAGTCTTGGGAGCGCCGGCGGAATTAAAGTATTTGATTTCTTTGGTGGAAAGTACCAGGGCGATGGCATGAAAACAGCACCATACCAGCAGCCAGCGATAACGCCTGAGCAGGCCGGTAAATGAATTATCCTCTTCCTCCAATGCCAACCGGGCAGCGGCACTACCGGCAGCGGGAAGCGGTGGTGGCGCCTTGGGAAGCTCCTGCCGGGTGCGAAACTCGGGCAGGTCTACCACGCGGGTCCAGTCGGGCAGGTTATCATGCCATACCAGCGTACCGGGGGCCAGTTGCTTGGCCTGCAACTCCTCGAAACTATAGGGGCCATATTTTGTGGTGCCGTCAGAGTAGTAATATTCCATCATGCCGGATTCGGGTTCATAATCTCAAATATAATAGAAAGTTTTTGCATGCTTTCATTAAAACCGCCGCCGGTACAGGTTTTTTCTATAACTTATCCACAACAATTTTTAAGCTATTTTTGCCTCCGCACGGAAAAAGCGAAGAGATATCAATGAAAATCCTCGACTGGTACATACTGAAGAAGTTTTTTTTCACTTTCCTGTTTACTATCCTTGCCCTTACGGTTATTGCCGTGGTGATAGACAGCAGCGAGAAAGCGGATGATTTTGTACGATCCGGGCTTTCCACTTCGCAAATCATCGATAAGTACTACAAGGGATTTATCCCCTTTATCATTTCCATGATCTTTCCGCTCATGGTGTTTATTGCGGTCATTTATTTTACGGCCAAGCTGGCGGCAAAGTCGGAAATCGTGGCCATCCTGGCCAATGGCATCCGGTTTAACCGCTTCCTGCGGCCCTACCTGGTGGGAGGGATATTGCTGGCCCTTGTACTGCTGTATTGCAATTCGTATGTATTTCCCGCGGGCAATGCCATCCGCAGCGATTTCCAGATAAACTATATCGACAGGAACAGTTCGTACAGCCCCGGCCCGTCCAACAACGTTACCTTTTACCTCAAATCAGATCCCAATACCTATGTAGCCATACGGAGCTACGATACCTCGTCCAAGATCTCCAATGGTTTTTACATGAATAAAATACGGGGCAACCAGGTGTATTACAATCTCCGCAGCGATTATATCCGCTGGGATACCGCCAAACACAACTGGGTGGTTCAAAACGCCATTGAACGCACCATCGACGGTATTCATGAAACCATAAAACAAATACCCTCGCTTGTACTTAACATGAACATCACCCCGAGAGACCTGCGCAGGGACGAATACCTGAAAGACAAACTCACTTCGCCGGAGCTCCGCCAGTTTATCAAGCTGGAAGAACAGCGGGGCACGGAGGGGCTGAATACCTATAAGGTGGAATTTTACCGCCGTATTGCCACGCCCTTCTCCGTTATCATCCTTACCATGCTGGGCGCTATATTGTCCAGCCGCAAAACACGCGGCGGCAGCGGTCTTTACCTGGCCTTCGGCATGGTATCGGCAGCGTTATTTGTGGTAATGGACCGGTTTTCCGTAGTCTTCTCTACCAAGGGAGGCCTTGATCCGCTGCTGGCAGCCTGGATACCCAATATTGTTTTTGGGCTGGTTACCCTGCGCATCTACCAGAAAGCACCTAAATAAACCTTACCCAACCCGCTATGCACTATTTATCGCCGTTTCATTTCATTGAGCTCCCCGGTTCCGGCCAGCCTGATAAAAAAGCTATTTTACTGGCCCGCAAAAAAATGCTGGCCGAACTGGAACTGAACGACGGCCATGGCATTGTTATCAACGGGAAAGAGGTATCCAAAAACGATATCATCCGCTTTTTTGATGAGTTGCAGCAATCGGCCGACTTATCTTACCATATTGCTGTATACGAGGATAAGGTGCTGTTGAAATTACTGGAATACAATATCCTCGAAAACAAAGAATGGTTTGTCCCCAACCCGCTGTATACCGATGCATTATTCATTGAATGGATCGGCCCTTATTATGCCACCTCTTTTGCAGCATTTGCCGGCGAATGCTACCAGCAGCTGATGGACAAGGAATGGATGACCCTGCTGGGCAACCCGGTGCTGATGAACGGCTATGCTATGGAAACCGCCTGGACAAGCCTGGAAAAGCTTATCCGGCTGGATATTAACCGCCTTAACCTGGCGGAATCCGGCCGCGTGGCGGAGTTTACAAAAGCAACGGTAAAAGGCATCCTCGATTTCAGGCGCGTGGAAATGCTGGTGCTGCTGCCCGTAAACCGGTTTGAGCAGGTACGCGACGAGCTGGCGTTTACCATTATGAAGCTGAGCATTAAAATGTTTAATCATGTAGACCGCAAATGGGGCCTCAAACAGGTGGAGCAGGCCCATGCACTGGCAGCTTCGGAGCGGATGAAGGATGTGCTGGACGACAAACGGGTAGAAATGGAAACCATTGTCAGCAACATGCGCCGCTCGGGCTGGAAACCCAATTTTATCTGGAAAAGCCCCCGGCTTATTATTATAGTACTTATCCTGCTTGGAAGAGCGGTGACCTGCAATATGGGCAGCAATAGCAGTAATAGCCCCCGGTATGCGCCGGTAACGTTTATAGACAGTGGCCGCCAGGCTGCTCAACTACTGGCAGACTCGCTTTCCAAAAAGCCGGAAACTTCTTCGACCCCGCTTTCGGACTCTGATACAAAGGAAGCACTCCGCAGGCTGATAAATCACGGCCATTAGGAGCCTCGCCTTACCCGGTAAGGCCCGTGCCCTTCAGCATTTCGTCGTTGTCTTTATTAATGAGCAGATCATATAGCTGATAAATGATGGCAAGTATTTCTTCGGGCACTTTTCTTTCCAACGCCTCATCGCCTCTTTTCCTGAAGAGGGCCAGTCTTTTTTCATCTTTATACTCCGCATCGGGCTTCATGGCATAGTAGAGGTAAAGATGGGTTACATAGGCCAGGTCCTTGCGCCGTATATCCCAGCTCAGCAAATCGAGCTCGTGCATTTTGCGTTTTATAAAACCGCTGCTGTTAAAGGCCAGCCATTCGTGTTCGTCTCGGGTGCAGTCGTCGAATCGTTTCTGCAGCGCGGGGTTATTGGCTTTGGAGAGGAAATACTGGCAATTGGCTTTGGTGATATAGTATTCTTCTTTCAGGCCCAGGATGCGTTGCTCTTTGCCGGCGCGGTCAACGATTTCCGCCAGACGCCGCTTTTCATCGTCCAGCTGGTAGCGGAGATCGGTAACATCGTCCTGGCGCAGCTTTTTCAGCTGCCGGTGTATTTCTTTTAAGCGGTCGATGGCCGCCTGCAGTTCCGTGCCCGACTCATAGTTTTCATTGCTCACCAGCTCGTCCAGGTTGCGCTGGCCCACGCGCACCAGGTAATCCACTTCTTCGCGTACGCGGTCAATGTTGACCGTGCGGCTGGTGGGGCTAAACGCATGTTTATACTCCTGGTCCAGCATACTGATATACGCTGTGATGGTAATATCCCTGCTTTCGCTTATTTCAATGGTGAGGTCGATATCGCTGCCTTTAATAAGATCGGCGCTGAGATCGGTACCTTTTATGCTGATGATGCCAATGGGCAGGTTGCTCTGCGGGGAGGCATAACGGCTTCCTTCCAGCACGTTGATGATAAGCTGGTCGCTGCTGCCTTTGGCAATAGAGCGGCTCAGCGTTTTGGTAATGGTTTTTTTAATGGGCAGCAGGGCGTTTTTTTCAAAGATCATTTCCAGCTGCGTAATGTTATGGTGTGTATCATCCACTTCCAGGCAGATATCATTGGGCAGGGGCTGGCCATAAATGGAAAACTTGCCCTGTACGATACTGATAGCAGGTACTTCTACCGGCAGCTGCTGCTGCCCGGCATCGTACAATTTTAATGTAAATACATTCTGCGTATTGGGCAGCAGGTACAGCATTTCGCTAATCCGTTCCGCCACGGGCTTTATGCCACTGTCGTACCCACCGTCTTCCCGAACAATACGATAAGTGGTGCCGGCGGGTGCATTGGCAATGGCGGCGGTAAAATATTCTTCTTTTTCACGGCTGCTTTTCTGGTAGGCTGTTTTTACCGTAATGGCACCGGCAGCTCCTTTTTTAGCGTCGCCGGCGGTTGCAGCGGCAGGCGTTGCAGGCGCATCTGCTACGCGTTTTGTTTTGCTGCCTGCATACCAGGCCGCGCCTTCGGCTACGGCCGTGGTAGGGTCTACGCTAAAATTAACGGGCAGTTGCAGCTCATCGCGAATCAGCTGCCGCACCAGCGGTATATATGTGCTGCCTCCCACCAATACCACTTCGCGGATATCTGCCGCCCCCAGCTGGTTTTTTTCCAGTATTTTTTGAATAAAGCGGATGGAATAATCAATCTTTTCGCGGATGACGGCTTCAAACTGCGTTCGTTCGATGCGCAATACCACATCGTGCTCCTCCCCCGCGGCATCGGTAAATTCAAATTCAATGTCGGTATCCTGCCGGGCGCTCAGGGCAATCTTTGCTTCTTCGGCTTTATAAAGCAGTTTATAATACAGTTTATTGTATTGCCCTTTGGCGCTTTGCATGTCAGCCGCCAAGCCGGTTATAGTAAACTGCTGCTCCAGGTAAGGAATGATCAGTTGGGTAACCATCAGCGCATCAAAATCAAGGCCGCCTAAAAAGTTATCGCCTTCATGGTCCACCACCTTCATTTCTTCTTCTACTATTTTTACCAGCGCCACATCGAAGGTGCCGCCGCCCAAATCGTATACCAGCCACAGGCCGTTGATATTACCGGCGCCGGCTTTATTGGCAAAGGCCAGGCTGGCGGCAATGGGTTCCTGCAATAATACCACTTCCTTAAACCCGGCTTCATAGCCGGCCTGCTTGGTGGCATTGCTTTGCACGGTATCAAAACTGGCGGGAATGGTAATGACTACGCTGGCGGGCACCTCACCGGTATAGATAAACGTTCGAAGCTCCTGCAGTACCAGGGCGCTTAGTTCGATAGGGGTTTTGAAAGCGGCAATATTGGGAATAAAAAAGCTTTCGCTGGTGCCCATTTTCCGTTTAAAGCCGGCCAGCACATTGTGCGG
>JACXTT010002336.1_pt1 | contig 30205 bp, 32 predicted proteins | sample 9270951 | NCBI WGS metagenome assembly JACXTT01 (sample SAMN15532306, study PRJNA645909) | rock metagenome | isolation source: weathered quartz diorite | place: Puerto Rico | collected 2017-06-21 | reverse complement strand
CCGGCCAGCGCGCCCTGCCGCCGGCCGCCATTGCCGGCGGCGCCGCCGTGCTGGCCGCGGTGCTGGTTCTGATCGGGCAGGCGCTGTGGTTCAAGCCCATGCCGGCCCCCGCCCCCATCGTCCAGGCCAGGGAGCTCAGCGCGGAACAGAGCGCCGCCCTGCGCCAGGCCGACAAACTCGATAAGATCGTCCAGAAGCTGGACCCGAAAACCCGCGCCGCCATCCGCGCCGAACTGCAAAAACCGTAAAACCAATCGATGAAACACGACCACGATCACGACCACCAGCACCACGACCATCACGGCCACGACCACAGCGGTCACGGCCACCACGGTCACGGCCATCATGGTCACGACCACCCGAGCGTCGATCCGTCCAGCATGGGCCGCGCCTTCGTCATCGCGATCGTCCTCAATGCCGTGTTCGTCGCCGTGGAATTCGGCTACGGCTTCATTGCCAACTCGACCGCGCTGATGGCCGATGCCGGCCACAACCTGTCCGACGTACTGGGCCTGGTGCTGGCCTGGGGCGCCGCACTTCTCGCGCGGCGCGCGCCCGACCGCAATTTTACCTACGGCCTGCGCAGCTCTTCGATCCTGGCGGCACTCGCCAACGCCCTGCTGCTGATGGTGGCCTGCGGCGCCATTGCCTGGGAAGCCGTGCAGCGGTTTAATGCACCGGCGCCAGTGGCCGGCTGGACCGTGTCGATCGTCGCCCTGATCGGCGTGGCGGTGAACGGCATCTCGGCCTGGCTGTTCATGTCCGGCAGCAAGGACGACATCAATGTGCGCGCCGCCTACCAGCACATGGCCGCCGACGCCGCCATCTCGCTGGGCGTCGTCGTGTCGGGCCTGGTGATCATGGGCACGGGCTGGGCCTGGATCGACCCGGCGGTCAGCCTGGTGATCGTGGCGCTGATCGTCTTGTCGACCTGGTCGGTGCTGCGCGAATCCTTGCGCATGGTGCTGGCCGCCGTGCCCTCGAGCGTGGATCCGCACAAGGTCGATGCCTTTCTCGCCGCCCTGCCAGGCGTGTCCGGCACCCACGATTTGCATATCTGGTCGATGAGCACGACGGAGACGGCGCTGACGGCGCATTTGGTGATGCCGACGGGGTACCCGGGAGATGCGGAGATCGATGCGATTGCGGCGCGTTTGAAATCAGAGTTCGCTATTCATCATTGCACGCTGCAGATCGAGCAAGGCACGACCGACCACGCTTGCTGCTTGCAGGAACCGCCACCGCCGATGGATTTACATGCCCACCACGCACATTAAACCATCAAACAAAAGTAAAAACCTACTTTTGTTTGGCTTAGTCGGTAAGTCAAGGAAAAAACCAGCTTAGAAGCGCACGGCCAGTCAGGTAAAAATCCCCGGCAAAGCCAGATGATTTTTGGACATACCCCCAATTCAGATCAACCGTCGCCTCGGGGTTTCGCTTTTAAACACTAGGCCAAGTTGGCGAACAAGGGCGTACTCAAATACCGCTCGCCAAACGACGGAATGATCGTCACGATCAACTTGCCCGCGTTCTCCGGCCGCCGCGCCACCTGCAGCGCGGCCCACAAAGCCGCGCCGGACGAAATGCCGACCAATAAACCTTCTTCACGGGCCGCCGCACGCGCGGTGGCAAAGGCGTCGTCGTTTTTGACGGCGATGATCTCGTCGTAGATATGCGTGTTGAGCACCTGCGGCACGAAGCCGGCGCCGATGCCTTGCAGCGGGTGCGGACCCTTGGTGCCTTTCGACAGCATCGGCGAGGCTTCCGGTTCGACCGCGATAATCTGCACGCCGGGCTTTCGCTCTTTCAACACTTCGCCGACACCGGTGATGGTGCCGCCGGTGCCGATGCCGGCGACGACGATGTCGACTTTGCCGTCGGTGTCGTTCCAGATTTCTTCGGCGGTAGTGCGGCGGTGCACGGCGGGATTGGCGGGATTGTTGAATTGCTGCGGCATCAGCCAGCCGGGGTTGGCGGCGACCAGCTCCTCGGCGCGGCGGATCGCGCCCAGCATGCCTTCCGAGCCGGGCGTGAGCACCAGTTCGGCGCCGTAGGCGCGCAGCAGCAGGCGGCGCTCCAGGCTCATGGTTTCAGGCATCACCAAGGTGCATTTATAGCCGCGTGCGGCACACACCATGGCCAGAGCGATGCCGGTGTTGCCGCTGGTCGGCTCGACGATCGTCGTGTTCGGCCCGATCTGACCTGAAATTTCCGCCGCTTCGATCATCGCCAGGCCGATGCGGTCCTTGACGCTGTGGGCAGGATTATAAAATTCCAGCTTGCACACCAGGTCGGCGCCGCCCGGCATCAAACCCATGCGCCGGACCCGCACCAGCGGGGTATTGCCGATCAATTCAGTGACGTCATTGGCGATGCGCATGCTGTCTCCTCCCCGCGGGTGATTGAAATTTTATTTCATTATTTCCGTATTTCTGAATTTTTATTTCACTTCCAGCAACTCGACATCGAAGATCAGATCCGAGTCCGGCGGGATCGACCCGCTGCCGGCGCCGCGCTTGCCGTAAGCCAGCTCGCTGGGGATGATCAGGGTGCGCTTGCCGCCCACTTTCATGCCGGCCACGCCCTGGTCCCAGCCCTTGATGACACGGCCCGCGCCGAGCGCGAACTCGAGCGGCTCGCGGCCGGGGTCGCGCGAGGAATCGAACTGGCGGCCGCGTTGCTTGGCCGCCAGCGGCTTGTAGAACCAGCCGGTGTAATTGACGACGACGGTATTGCCGGCGCCGGCTTCCTTGCCGGTGCCGACGACGTTGTCGATTTTGACCAGCGGATTGGCTTCGGTCGGCGCCGGCAGGACGGCGGCCGGTTCGGCCTTGGCGCCTTCCTGCGCATGGACGGCGAGAGGAGCAACAGCAACGGCGGCAAAGACAGCGCACAGCAAAGAAGAACGAATCATCATATTTTTTCCATCGTAAATAAAACAAGGGACCGGCCGGTCGGCGCCGGCGCGTGCTCTCCCATCATACCGCGCCGCTGTCGCCCTGCACAGGCGCGCGCACTTGCGCCTGGTCGGCCAGCTGGCGCAGCACGTGGGCGGCCGCCACCATGCCGAAGCTGGCGGTGACGACGACGCTGGAACCGAAACCGGCGCAATTGATCCCGGTAATGCCAGCAACGCCGCGCTGATCGGCGTCGAGCGAACAGCCAGGCTCGCCTTCCGGATACAGCAGCGGCTCCATCGAAAACACGGCGTCGACGTGGAATTTGCTTTTCTCGCCGCGCGGAAAACCATAATTGTTGCGCAGCAGTTTGCGCACCCGTTTCAGCAAGGGTTCCTGCTCGGTGCGGGCCAGGTCGCGCACCGCAATCTTGGTGGGATCGGTCTGGCCGCCGGCGCCGCCGATGATAATCAAAGGCATGGCGTGGTCGCGGCACCAGGCGATCACGGCCGCCTTGGCTTTGGCGCTGTCGATGGCGTCGACGACGTAATCGAAACCCTTGTCCTTCAACATGGCGTCGAGATTGTCGGCGGCGATAAAATCTTCGACGAGCGTGACCTTGCAGCTGGGATTGATGTCGGCGATGCGTGCGGCCAGGGCGTCGATCTTGGCCTGGCCCAGCGTGCTGCTCAAGGCTTGCACCTGGCGGTTGACGTTCGATTCGGCCACATTGTCGAGGTCGATCAGGGTCAGCTGGCCGATGGCGCTGCGGGCCAGCGCTTCGACGATCCAGGAACCGACGCCGCCGACGCCGATCACACACACGTGGGCCGACTCGAAACGGCGCAAGGCCGCCTGGCCGTAAAGACGGGCCAGGCCGCCGAAGCGCCGCGCATTGTCGGCAATTAAAGTATCTGGAGCATTCATGACGCCATTTTAGCGGACCCAGCCTGGAGCTGTTTTAGAATGATCTCCATGTTCTATATTCAAGCAACCGAAAGATCACGATGACCAACGCCTTGCCCGACACCGCCCCGGGATTCGACCAGCCGATTGCGGTGCTAAAACATTGCCACGACCGCATCCGCAAGCAGCTCGACACCTTGCAGCGCCTGCCTGCGCACCTGGCCGCCCACGGCGCCGACGAGCAGGCGCGCCAGGCTGCCCAGGCCATCCTGAAATATTTCGACCGCGCGGCCAGCGTCCACCACGCCGACGAGGAAGAAAACCTGGTGCCCATGCTGAATGCCGTCGCCGCCGGCGAAGATGCCGCCACCCTCGCTGCTTTGATTCCGGGCATCATGCGCGATCACGAAGAAATGAACGCCCTGTGGCTGCTGCTGCGGCCGCAGCTGTCGGAGATCGCCGCCGGCACCGCCAGCGGCCTCGATACCGACTCCTCGGCGCGTTTCGAGCAGCAATACCGCGAGCACATGGCGACCGAGGAAGCACACATCGCGCCGATGGCCAAGCGCCTGTTCAGCGCGGAGCAGATGGCGCAACTGGGCGCGGCCATGCAGGAAAGGCGCGGCCTGACGCCGACCGCCGCACCGGCCACCGGCGACGCCGTCTCCGCCCTGCGTAAAGATTACGGCCAGGCCACGCTCGACGCTGCGGACGTCGCTGCCGACCCGTTTACTCAATTCAACACATGGTTCGAGCAGGCGCTGGCGGCGCAAGTGAACGAGCCGAACGCGATGAGCGTGGCCACCGTCGATGCCGGCGGCAGGCCGACCTCGCGCATCGTCCTGATCAAGCAATACGACCAGCGGGGATTTACCTGGTACACCAATTACGACAGCCAGAAGGGCCAGCAGCTGGCGGCCAACCCGCACGCGGCACTGCTGTTTTTCTGGCCGGAACTGGAACGCCAGGTGCGCATCGAAGGCAGCGTGCAGCGCACCAGCGAAGAAGAGAGCGAGACCTATTTCAATAGCCGTCCCCTTAAAAGTCGCTTGGCGGCAATCGCCTCCGTGCAAAGCCAGACTATCGAGAGCAGGGCTGCGCTGGAACAGAACTACGCGTCAGCCGAAGCGCAGTATGGCGAAGCGCCACCCCGTCCGCAGCACTGGGGCGGCTTCCGCCTGGTGCCTGAACGCATCGAATTCTGGCAAGGCAGGCGCTCGCGTTTTCATGACCGCATCGTGTACGTCCGGCAGCTCGATGGCAGCTGGCGCACGGAGCGTTTGCAACCTTAGATGTAACGGGCGCTGTTCAATCGATTGCCCGCGGCATCGCGGCTGCGCCTGGCGCGGTCGTCACTCCGATGGAGGTGAGCGTGTTCGATCAAAAGCGGTTGGCCAGCTGGCGCGACGAAGTGCGGCGCCAGGTTGCGGTGCCCTTGCGGGTGGTGTTGTGGAACGGCCAGCAACTGGATTTTTCCCACCAGTCGCCGAAAGTGATGGTGCACGTGCCAAAACCGTCGGCGCTGCGCTACCTGCTGTCGCCGTCGCTGTACAACCTGGGTAGCGCGTATGTCGAAGGGGCCATCGACGTCAAGGGGCGCGCCGCCGACATGATCGCCGTCGTCAACACCCTGGCCGCGGCCACCCTGCGGCCGCGCGGCCTGCTGGCCAGGGCGGTCGGCAGCATCGTGCACACGCGCGAAAAAGATGCGGCGGCGGTGCGCTACCACTACGATGTGTCCAACGAATTTTATGGCGAATGGCTCGATCCGGCCATGCTGTATTCCTGCGCCTATTTCGAAAACGGCGACGAAGACCTGGCCACCGCCCAGCGCAAAAAAATCGACCACATTCTCGCCAAGATCGATTTGCGGCCGGGCCAGCGCCTGCTCGACATCGGCTGCGGCTGGGGCGCGCTGGCGATCCGCGCGGCACAGCGCTTCGGCGTGCAGGTGCTGGGGGTGACGCTGTCGCCCAACCAGGTGGCGCTGGCGCGGGAACGGGTGCGCGAAGCAGGCGTGCAAAAGCTGGTGGAAATTCGGCTGCAGGATTACCGCGATGTCGGCGGCGCCTACGAGAGAATCACCAGCGTGGGCATGTTCGAACACGTGGGCGTACGCCATCTGCCCGCCTACTTCAAACAAATCAACAAGCTGCTGACAGCCGATGGCATCGCCATGAATCACGGCATCACCACGACCGACCTCAGCCAACGCGGCACCCCGTACGGCGGCGGCCGCTTCATCGACCGCTACGTGTTTCCGCACGGCGAACTGGCCCACCTGGGCACGGTGGTGCGCTGCATGCAGGAAGGGGGACTGGAAGTGCGTGACGTGGAAAACCTGCGCCGCCACTACGCCCGCACCTGCGGCATCTGGACCGACAATTTCGAACGCAATGCCGAGCGCATCAAGCTGCTGACGGACCCCAGGCGTTTTCGCATCTGGCATGTGTACCTGGCCGGCTGCAGCTACGCCTTCCAGCACGACTGGATCAGCCTGTACCAGATCGTCTGCGGCAAGGCCGGTGGGGCGCCGGCCATGCCATGGTCGCGGCGGCCGATGTATGCGGCGCCGCTGGGAGGGACGACTTAGAACTTGTACGACACGGACACGCGCAGCACCGGGTAAATCTTCGGCACATCGCTGACCTGGTCGGCCAGGCGGGTTTGCTCGACGGCGACGTCGCGGGCAATTGCCTGGCACACCAGGGCAAGCGCGGTGCAGCCGACGCTGTTCAGGCGCGAGTCGCCCTTGCCCTGGTAATAGCCACCCAGGTCGGCTGCAAAGCCCCAGCCCGCCGAGGCCGAGGGCGCGGAGCCGTAACCGATGCCGAGGTAAGGCGCGAATTTGCTGTAGTCGACGGCGCCGGTGAGAATGCCGACGTCGGTGGCGGCGTAGCTGACGCCGTTGATCAGGTAGCGGCCCGCCGAAGGCTTGCCGGTGACATTGAACTTGTTGCCGTCATACACCGCGCCGGCGCTCAATCTGAAACCGCTGCCGGCGGCCGGAAACCAGTCGAGCAAGGCGTCGACGCTGCGCAATTTGCCGTCGATGCGGTAGTCGATGGAATTGGTGCTGCCGTCGAAAGTATGGCTGAGGTAGCCGCCGCCAAAGCGGGCGTTCAGCTGGCTACCGATCGGCACCACCAGGTGGGCGCCGGCGCCCGTGGTGCCGAGGTCGGCGGTGATGCCGACCTGCGCCTGCGCGGTCAGGGAAACGAGGGAAGCGGAGAGTAAGGCGGCAACAAGGCAAATACGATTCATGGTCGAGAGGTCCTGGACGGATGGAAGCGCTCGATTGTAGGCGCCCCACTCTCCCAGGCACAGGCTTTACGCCGAAATCGTCCCCGATTGTCGTCGGCGAACAACGTCCGTGATCGGGGCGACAACAGCTGTTATTCGCTCGCCATTGTCGAACAATTCACTTGGCCAGCTTGCTGTAAATCTGACGGAATTTTTCCACCTTCGGTTCGACCACGAAGGCGCAATATCCCTTGTTCGGATGGTTTTCAAAATAATTCTGGTGATAGTCCTCGGCCTTGTACCAGGCGCCGGCCGGACCGATTTGCGTGACGATGGGGCCATCCCAGACGGCCGCCATCTCGGCGGCCACATGGCGCGCCGTATTCTCCTGTTCTTCGCTGGTGGTAAAGATGGCGGAGCGGTATTGCGAACCGACGTCGTTGCCCTGCCGGTCGACCGTGGTGGGATCGTGAATGGTAAAAAACACTTCCAGCAAGTCGCGGTAGCCGATGACGGCAGGATCGAACTCCAGGCGCACCACCTCGGCGTGGCCGCTGTCGCCCTGCGCCACCTGTTCGTAGCTGGGATCGGCCAGGTGGCCGCCCATGTAGCCCGACTCGACCTTGGTCACCCCGCGCGCCTGCAGGTACACCGCTTCGATACACCAAAAACAGCCGCCGCCCAGTATCGCCACTTCGGTCTGATTCGCCATGTGAATTCTCAGCAATTAGTTCTTGATGGTTTTACTCTACTCCAATCGACGGCGCGCTGCATCAGCCGCAGGGCGAGCGCCCCGGCGCCACAAATTTGGCATAATAGCGCCATACATTCCGGGAACTCACACAAGGCGCCGATGAACACCAGCTCTCCCCGCGCCGCCGCGCCCGCCTTCGATGCGGCCCAGTTTCGCCAGGCGCTGTCGCAATTCGCTACCGGCGTCACCGTCATCACCACGCGACTGGCTGACGGCAGCTTTCGCGGCCTGACCGCCAGCTCCTTCAATTCCGTCTCGCTGACCCCGCCGCTGGTGCTGTGGAGCTTGTCGGGCAACGCCAACAGCATGCCCATTTTTACCGGCAACTCGCACTACGTCATCAATGTGCTGTCGGCCGGCCAGGCCGAACTTGCCGAACGTTTTTCGCGCCGCGGCGAAGATCCCTTCGCCGTCACCGATTACGAACTGTCGCGCACCGGCCAGCCGATTCTCACAGGCGCCTGCGCCTGGTTCGAGTGCCATAACCGCAGCCGCTATCCGGAAGGCGATCACGTCATCTTTGTCGGCGAAGTGGAAGAATGCGCGGTGCATCCGCAGGCGGCATTGTTGTTCCACGGCGGTCGATTCGGCAGCACGCTTCAAGTAGAATAGACAACTTCATCAAGCGCCGGCCGGTCCGGCGCTTTCGACTTTTCTGACAGGAACCTTCATGAGCACATCCGCATCGCCGCGCAAGGCGCAGTTTCACTGGGACGACCCGCTGTTGCTGAACGACCAATTGACCGATGAAGAGCGCATGGTGCGCGACGCCGCCTACGCCTATTGCCAGGACAAGCTGCAGCCGCGCGTGCTCGAAGCATTCCGCCATGAAAAAATGGACACCACCATCTTCCGCGAAATGGGAGAATTGGGCCTGCTCGGCCCCACGATTCCGGAAGCCTACGGCGGTCCGGCCTTGAATTACGTCAGCTACGGCTTGATCGCCCGCGAAATCGAGCGCGTCGATTCCGGCTACCGCTCGATGGCCAGCGTGCAATCGTCGCTGGTCATGGTGCCGATCTATGAATTCGGCACCGAAGCGCAGCGCCAGAAATTTCTGCCGAAACTGGCGACCGGTGAATGGATCGGCTGTTTCGGCCTGACCGAGCCGAACCACGGATCCGATCCTTCCTCGATGATCACCCGCGCCAAGGCGGTACCGGGCGGATACTCCTTGTCCGGCGCGAAGATGTGGATCACCAACTCGCCGGTCGCCGACGTCTTCGTGGTCTGGGCCAAGGACGATGAAGGCGCCATCCGCGGCTTCGTACTCGAAAAAGGCATGAAGGGCTTGTCGGCCCCCGCCATCCACGGCAAGTTCGGCCTGCGCGCTTCCGTGACGGGCGAAATCGTCATGGACAATGTGTTCTGCCCGGAAGAGAACGCCTTCCCCGAGGTGCGCGGCTTGAAGGGACCATTTACTTGCCTCAATTCGGCCCGCTACGGCATCGCCTGGGGCGCGCTGGGCGCGGCCGAGTCGTGCTGGCACACCGCCCGCCAGTACACCATGGACCGCCAGCAATTCGGCCGTCCCCTGGCCGCCAACCAGCTGGTGCAAAAGAAGCTGGCCGACATGCAGACGGAAATCACCATGGCCCTGCAAGGCTGCCTGCGCCTGGGCCGCATGAAGGACGAAGGTACCGCCGCCGTCGAGATTACCTCGATGATGAAGCGCAATTCCTGCGGCAAGTCGCTGGACATCGCCCGGGTCGCCCGCGACATGCTGGGCGGTAACGGCATCTCCGACGAATTCGGCGTGATCCGCCACATGGTCAACCTGGAAGTGGTGAACACCTATGAAGGCACCCACGACATCCACGCCCTGATCCTGGGCCGCGCACAGACGGGCATCCAGGCGTTTCAGTGATGTGATGCGGTGGTGAAATAAAAAAGCGTTGCCCGAGAAATCAGGCAACGCTTTTTTTATGAGGAAGACGCGATGCGGTCAGCGGCGGCGCAGCCGCATGGTCAGCAACACGGCCAGCGCCAGGCCGGCCAGCGCGGCGCCATCCGGCTCCGGCAGATTGACCTTGACGGCGGGCAGCGTAGCGATCGGCGGCGCGGGCGTGAATACGGGCGGCTCGATGAAGGGCGCTTCCGGCCGGGCCGGCTTCGGCGCATCGGTCTTGATGTCGCCTGGCGCCGGATCGTTGGCCGGGCTGTCGACCACGGGAATGACGGGCGCCGAAGGGGTGGCCGGCTGTGCAATCTGATCGCTGCCGGTCGCGGGTTTGGCCGGGGCGGCCGGACTGGCTGGCGTGGCCGGCGTGGCCGGACTGTCGGTGACCGGCTTGGCCGGACTGTCCGTGACCGGCGCGGCAGGCGTGGTATCGACCACGCCGTCCACCAGCAAGGCCGGCGCCGAGCGCCCGCCTACCACCGTTACGCCCGGTAAAGTCGGCATGCCGAACAGGCCGGGCGGACTGACCGGATCGAATGCGAAGGCGCGCGAGGCCAGCGCCGTGGCGGGCACCGATGAAGCGGCGTTGTCGGCCGCGCCGGGCATGGCGGGCATCACGTTCAGGGCCGCCATGCTGACGGTCTGGTCGATCAGATCGTCGGCCGACACGAAGGCCGTCTCCAGCACTTCCGGCGCCGGCTCGTTGGGCAGCACCGGGCCGGTGGCGACGTCGGCGATGCGGTTGCCGCAACGGGCGCGGATCAGGTGTTCGCCGTCCGACAGCAAATACTCGCCGAGCGCCAGGCGCACCTTGTTCTTGGTCCAGTAAATCTGGTTGCCGATGCGGTAAGAGACGTGCACCATGCGCGATTGTTCCACCCGGATCAGGTGGGCCGCAGCAACGTTGAAATTGGCATAGTGAGCGGCGGCAATCGGATCGCGCTTGATCACGGCGGCCAGCTCCTCAGCGCTGTGCACGCCACCCGGCACCACCGAATTGCGGTACACCAGGCGCAGCGGCTTGTCGTCCGTGGCGGCCGGCGCGCGCGCCAACTGCACCGCGGACGGCATGCTGAAGTCCGGCAGCGCCTTGCGGGTCGATGGCGGCGCGGCCGTCAAGGTCAGAAAACTTGCCACCAGTACCAGCGCAGCGGCGCCGCCGGCGAGCATCGCGCGCGGCAAACGAACTACTTCTGCGGTTTTATGGTACTTGGTATAACGCATGGCAAGCCGGATGTGGTGGGAACACTAATGCCACAAAGTAACACAAAACCTGTAATCCCAGTCCTACAAAAATGAAGTTTACCTTCTAACTGTTGGGCCGTAACTACAATTACCGGAACATTACACGCAGACCTTATCATCTTGATTACAAACGAAAAAAAACCCGCCGCAGCGGGTTTTATGGAAGCGACAACTTATTAAAACTTGTAGCCGACTGCCAGGATCATGCCGACCGGATCGAGCACCACGTGCTGGGTCTGGCCGGTCGAATAATAGGTGTCGGTCTTCAGGTAGGTCTTGGTGACGGTGAAGTCGACGAACCATTTTGGATTGATGTTGACCGCCACGCCAGCCTGGATGGTCGGTGCCACCTTGTTCTTGATGTGGAAGGTGGTGCCCGGACCGCCGGTATTGAGAATCGAGGTCAGCTGGCCTGAACCCGTTTCCTTGCGGAAGTAAGCGTAGGTGGCGCCGGCGCCGACGAATGGACGCACCATGGTGTCGGGGCTGAAGAAACGGTACTGCGCGAACAAGCTCGGCGGCAGCGATTGCACGGTGCCTAGCTGGCCGGTGCCGGCGATGGCGCCGTCGCCGTACAGCTTATGCTTGTACGGCACGCCCAGCGCCAGTTCGGTCGAGAAATTGTCCGTCACGCCGTAAGCGAAAATCAGCACGGGCTGGGTGTCGGAGGCGATCGCCACTTTGCTGCCCGGCAGGGCCGGCGCGGTCACATCGCCCGATTCCACTTTCGGGGTGATCTTGCCGACGCCGACCTTGGCGGTGAATTGGCCGGCGCTCTGGGCCGAAGCGTTGCCGGCCAGCGCCAGCGCTGCCGATGCCGCCAGCAGCGCGGCGGCGTATTTAAAACCTTGTTTCATGTGTTCTCCTGATCATTGTGGGCGTGGCCGCAGCCACGCCGGTGTGTTCGTATGAAGCGGCAAGCGCCTGTGCGAAAAATTACAGCCAGCCCTTCTGGACCAGGTATTTCGACACGTAGCGGGCCAGCAGCAATTGCACGAACGGGGTCGGGTGGACTTCGTCGGCAAAGGAGTAATGGCTGACATCGCCAGCGATCAGGTTGCCGCCGTTGCAGACCAGCGAGCTGGCCAGCGGGTTGGTCGGCGCCTTCAGGTCGCAGGCCGGAGTGGTCACATTGGTCAGGCCGTACGGCGCCGGATTGGTGGCCTGGTCGTGGCTGGCGGCAAAGGTGTCGACGTAGACGATCTTGCTTTCGTCCGCGACGGCTGCCGCCAGGGTGTCGTTGAAGGCCTTGACCATGGCGTTGACCAGGTTCTGCACATCGGCCGACTGGCCGCGGCCGAATGGCGTGGTGCCGATGTCGGGCATGTTGTTGATGACGACGTAGTTGGCGCCCTTGGCAACGATCTGGGTTTTCACCAGGGTTGCCAGTTCGGTGGCGACACCGGCCAGGGTGGTGACCAGCTTCGGTGCGTTGGCGGCGAAGTAGTCGGCACCGGCCTTGGCGCCGGCAGCGGCGCCCTGGGTAGCGGCGGTCGCCTGGGCGGTCGCGACAAATCCGTTGACCACGGCCGGCGAAGCGGCCGAGGTGTTACCGGCAGCATAAGCAGCGCCAGCGGCGGCGGCGACGACCGATGCGTCGGTATGGCCCGGACGCGCCGATTCGGTCTGCAGCGCGGTGCTGATGGCGACCGCCGCGGTTTGCGGGTTGGTGGCGCCGGCGGCCAATTGGCTGACCAGGCTGGTGGCGAAAGCGGTGGCGCCAGCGGCAGCGCCGGCGGCATTGCCGGCCGCGGTGGCGGCGGTCGACAGCTGCGACAGGTTGACGAAGACGTCATTGGCGCCAGCCATCACGATGACCAGTTCGGTGCCGCTGAACTTGCCGCCCGACAGTGCCAGGTGATTGGCGACCTGGGTGACGACAGGCACCGTCAAGGCGCCCAGCGGGCTGCCGGTCAGCTTGTTGCCGATACCGACAGGGTTGGTGACGCGCGCGCCGCCTTGGGCATAGATGTAGCAACCAGGATGCTGGACCACCGGCACCGAGAAGCCCTGGGTGGCGACGCCGTCCAGGCCGGTGTACGCGGCGCAAGCGGCCGGCAAGCCCAGTTGGGCGGCCAGCAGCTCGGTGTAGTTCTTGCCGGTCAGGGTCGAATTGATGGCGGTGTTGTCGCCGTTGATGCCGAACTTGCCGCCCTTGAGCGCCGCGACCGTACCGACCTGGTAGGTGCCGACGTCGGACAGGCTGTCGCCGAAAGCGACTTGCGCCGAGAATTTGGTCTTCAGGGTCTGGTCGCCCGGCTCGCTGCTGCCGCCGCCGCCGCAGGCCGACAGTACGGCTGCCGTCAGCAGCGCGAGTGCAAATTTTGTGTGACGCATTTTGTCTCCTGTTTTAACTTCATGGTGAGTGTAATCGAACGCTCGTGCTATTCGTAACCCGACTAATATGCCAGTCTTGGGAGCGCTTGTATAGGGAAAAACTTGTGTTTACTGTCAGCTGTGTGCAACAGCGACAATAGGTATTGACGCTGTTGCAACGCGTCAAAACTCTTCATGGCGCCACCTCGTTGAGCAAGCCATGGACGATGCCGGTCGAGCCGTGCGCGGCGCGGCGCAGGCGGTCGTTGACGCCCAGCCAGGCGGCGTCCTGCGGCGGCGCCTCGACCAGGATCAAATCCGCGCCGCTGCCGTCCATGTCGCGCAAGGCGGCATACAGGGCGTGGGCGAAACCGGCCGGCGCGGCGGGCAGGCGCACTTCGGCGTGGGCGGCCGGCAAGTCGGAGTAATGCACCAGCGCCACCTTGCGGCCCGCCTGCTGCAAAGCGGCCAGGGTGGTTTTCAGCATGGCGGTCGGCTGCATCGCCACCGGCGTGTGCGGCGCGTAATGCGATTCGAGGGTGCCGGAGGCGCGCGGCGCCGCCTGGTCCGGCGCGGCCGGCAAGCGATCGATGACGGCTGCGATCGCCTCGGCGCCGATGTGGCCGGGACGCAGCAGCACCGGGCCGTGCGTATTCAGGCGCGACAGGTCGACGATGGTCGACTCGATGCCCACTTCGCTGGCGCCGCCGTCGAGCACCATCGCGACTTTACGATCGGCATCGAACTCGGCGTGGACATGGGCGGCGGTGGTCGGGCTGACATGGCCGAATTTATTCGCCGACGGCGCTGCAATCCCGCCCCGCCCGCCTTTGAACTGTTGCAGCAAGGCGATGGCGACCGGGTGCGACGGGCAGCGCAGGCCGATGGTGTCCTGCCCGCCCGACACATCGGCCGGCACGTGCGGCGCGCGTTTCAAAATCATGGTCAGCGGCCCCGGCCAGAAAGCGGCAGCCAGCTGGTGGGCCTCGGCGGGAATCTCCGCCGCCCAGTCGTCCAGCGGACAATCCGGCGACAAATGCACGATCACCGGGTGGTCTTGCGGGCGGCCCTTGGCGGCGTAGATGGCGGCGACGGCTGCCGGATTGGCGGCATCGGCGCCCAGGCCGTACACGGTCTCGGTCGGGAAGGCGACCAATAAACCTTGCTCGAGCGCGCGCGCGGCTGCGGCAATGGTCGTTTGATCCACGCTCACGCGGCAATCCCGAGGATGGCGCAGGCGGCCTGCAGCTGCGCCTGCGCTTGCGCCAGGGTGGGCGCCACAAAAGTGACGTGGCCCATCTTGCGGCCGCGCCGGGCTTCTTCCTTGCCATATAAATGCAGGCAGGCGCCGGGCAGTTCGAGGATCTGGTCCCAGGCCGGTTCGCGTGCGCTATCGTTTGCGCCGTCGAACCAGACGTCGCCCAGGATATTCAACATGACGGCCGGCGAGTGCTGGCGCACGTCGCCCAGCGGCAATCTCGCCATCGCCCGCACCTGCTGGGCAAACTGGCTGGTGATGCAGGCGTCCATCGTGTAATGGCCGCTGTTGTGCGGACGCGGCGCCATTTCGTTGACGACCAGCGAGCCGTCGTCCAGCACGAAAAACTCGATGCACAGCACGCCGACATAACCGAGCCGGGCGATCATGGCGCGCGCGGCATCCTGCGCCTGTTGGGCGCGGGTGGCGGAGACGTGGGGACCGGGCACGGTGGTGGTGAACAGCACGCCGTCGCGATGCACGTTTTCGGCGATCGGGTAGACCACCGCTTCGCCATCTTCGCCACGCGCCGTCAGCACGGACACTTCGTAGGCCAGCGGCAGCATTTTTTCCAGCAAACACGGCACGTTCTTGACGGCGGCAAACGCGGCACGCACCTCGTCGCGGCTGGCGACGCGGGCCTGGCCCTTGCCGTCGTAGCCCATCCGCACAGTTTTGAGTATTCCCGGCAGCAGGTGGTCGGGGATGGCGTCGATGTCGGCGTCGCTGGCGATGAGCTGATGCGGCGCCGGCATCACGCCCGAAGTGTCGAAGCAGTCGACAAAAAAGCGCTTTTCGGCAACGCGGTCCTGGGCGATCGACACGCAGGCGCTGGACGGCGCTACAAAACTGCGCTCGGCCAGTTGCGCCAGGCTGTCGGCCGGGACGTTTTCGAATTCGGTGGTGACGGCCACGCACTGGCTCGATAAAGCGTCCAGCGCCAGCGCATCGTCGTAAGCGGCAGTGAGCAATTGCTCGGCGACCTGGCCGGCCGGGCAATCGGCCGCGGGCTCCAGCACGGCGACCCTGAAACCCATGGCCTGGGCGGCGTGGGCGAACATGCGGCCCAGCTGGCCGCCACCCATCACACCGAGCCAGGTCGGCGGGGTGGCGGAAGGTAGAAAGGCAGGCAATTTCTTCATGCCGGAGGCAAAGTCATGGCGCGCGCAGCGGCGCTCTGGGCTTCGCGGAACGCTTCCAGCTTGCCGGCCAAGGCGTCGTCGCCAGCGGCGAGCATGGCGATCGCCGTCAAGGCCGCATTGGCCGCGCCCGCTTCACCGATGGCGAAGGTGGCGACGGGGATCCCCTTCGGCATCTGCACGATGGACAAAAGCGAATCTTCGCCGCGCAGATATTTGGAAGGCACGGGCACGCCCAGCACCGGCACGATGGTCTTGGCCGCCAGCATGCCCGGCAAGTGCGCGGCGCCGCCGGCGCCGGCGATGATGGCGCGCAAGCCGCGTTCCCTCGCCTGCTCGGCATAACCGAACATATCGTCCGGCATGCGGTGCGCGGAAATCACCCGCGCTTCGTGGGCGATGCCGAACTGCTCCAGCATGGCGACGGCGTGCTGCATGACGTCCCAGTCGGACGAGGAACCCATGACAACGCCGACCAGCACTTGATCCTTGTCGCTCATCAGGCTTCCAATTTCTTGCCGGTCAGACGTTCGATGGCTTCGAAATATTTCGCCTGGGTTTTATCGATGACCTCCTGCGGCAGCGCCGGCGCCGGCGCCGTCTTGCCCCAGTCCGTCAAGGTTTCCAGGTAATCGCGCACGAACTGCTTGTCGAACGATGGCGGAGAAATACCCGGACGATACGAGTCGGCCGGCCAGAAACGCGAAGAGTCCGCCGTCAGCACTTCATCCATCAGGTGCATGACGCCATTGTCGTCCAGGCCGAATTCGAACTTGGTGTCGGCGATGATGATGCCGCGCGTTGCCGCATATTCCGCCGCGGCCTTGTACAAGGCAATCGCGGTGTCGCGCATTTTAGAAGCCAACTCGGCGCCGATGCGCTGCTCCATCTCCGCATAACTGATGTTTTCGTCATGCTCGCCCAGCTCGGCCTTGGCGGCCGGCGTAAAAATCGGCTCCGGCAGTTTTTCCGCTTGCTGCAAACCTGCTGGCAATTGAATACCGCAAATCGCGCCGGTTTCCTGGTAATCCTTCCAGCCCGAACCGATGATGTAGCCGCGCACGACAGCCTCGACCATGATGGGCTTGAGTCGCTTGGCGACGACGGCGCGGCCGCGCACCTGCTCGATTTCATCGGCAGCGACAACGGACTCCGGCGAAACACCCGTCAAATGATTCGGCACGATGTGCTGCAACTTGTCGAACCAGAAATCGCTCATTTGATTGAGCACCATGCCCTTGCCGGGAATCGGCTCGTTCATGACGACATCGAAGGCAGAGAGGCGGTCGGTGGTGACGATGAGGATCTTGTCGTCGCCGACGGCGTAATTGTCGCGCACCTTGCCATGGCCCAGCAGCGGCAGGGAGGCGATGGCGGTTTTGTACAGGCTGTTCATTGGAGGGTACCGGGGACATGACTGGCAGGCGGCGCTGCCAGTGGAAAAAAATCAGGCGGCGAGTATAACCCGGCCGCCTGTTCGATGCTTACTTGACGATTTGCGACAGCTCGCCCTTGGCGTAGCGTTCCGCCATTTTATCGAGGGGAATCGGCTTGATCTTGGCCGCTTGTCCTTCGCAGCCGAAGGCCTGGAAGCGCGCCTGGCAGATTTTCATGGCGGCTTCGCGGGCTGGTTTCAACCAGTCGCGCGGATCGAATTTCGATGGGTTCTCGAACATGTACTTGCGGACGGCGGCGGTCATAGCCAGGCGGATATCGGTGTCGATATTGATCTTGCGAACGCCGTGACGGATGCCTTCCTGGATTTCCTCGACCGGGACGCCATAGGTTTCTTTCATGTCGCCGCCGAATTCGCGGATGATGGCCAGCAGGTCTTGCGGCACCGACGACGAGCCGTGCATCACCAGGTGGGTGTTCGGGATGCGCGCGTGGATTTCCTTGATGCGGTCGATGGCAAGAATGTCGCCGGTCGGCTTGCGGGTGAATTTGTAGGCGCCGTGCGAAGTGCCGATGGCAATCGCCAGGGCATCGCACTGGGTGCGCGCGACGAAGTCGGCAGCCTGGTCGACGTCGGTGAGCAGCTGCTCGCGGGTCATGGTGCCTTCGGCGCCGTGGCCGTCTTCTTTATCTCCCTTCATGGTTTCCAGCGAGCCCAGCACGCCCAGTTCGGCTTCGACGGTGACGCCGATCGAGTGGGCGAATTTGACTACTTCACGGGAGGTTTCGACGTTGTACTCGTAGCTGGCGACGTTCTTGCCGTCCGCTTCCAGCGAGCCGTCCATCATGACGGAGGTAAAACCCGAGCGGATCGCGGTCATGCAGACGGCCGGCGACTGGCCGTGGTCCTGGTGCATGACGATGGGAATGTGCGGGTAGGCTTCGACGGCGGCGTCGATCAGGTGGCGCAGAAACGCTTCGCCGGCGTATTTGCGGGCGCCGGCCGAAGCTTGCATGATGACCGGGCTGCTGCTGGCGTCGGCGGCGGCCATGATGGCTTGCACCTGTTCCAGGTTGTTGACGTTAAAGGCAGGCAGACCATAACCGTTTTCGGCGGCGTGATCTAGAAGCTGACGGAGTGAGACGAGTGCCATGGTAGTGCTCCAGATAGTAGAAATTGTTTTTTAATTTTTAAGTTTTTTAGCTGAACTCGCCGACGCGCACGATCTTGAGGGCGTTGGTGCCGCCCACCTGTCCCATCGGCTCGCCCCAGGTGCAGACGATCATGTCACCCTTATTGACGATTCGATTGGCGACCATCAAATCCTCCGCCTGTTTCAGCACCGCGCTGCTATCTCCCTCCTGGGTCAGATGGTAGGCGTGCACATTGCGGTACAGCGAGACTTTGCGCTGGGTGGAAACGCTGGGCGTGAGCGCGAAAATCGGCGCTTCGACGCGGTGGCGGCTCATCCACAGCGCGGTCGAACCGGATTCGGTCAGCGCGGCAATGGCTTTGACGCCCAGGTGATGGGCAGTGAACAAGGTGCCGTAGGCGATCGACTGGTCGATGCGGGTGAATTTGACATTCAAGAAATCGGCGTCGAGCTGGTTGTACTCGGACTGCTCCGCTTCGACGCAGATGGCGGCCATCATCTCGACCGTTTCGATCGGGTATTTGCCGGACGCCGTTTCGGCCGAGGTCATCACGGCATCGGTGCCGTCCAGCACCGCGTTGGCCACATCCGACACTTCGGCGCGGGTCGGCACGGCATTGAAAATCATCGACTCCATCATCTGGGTGGCGGTGATGGTGAGTTTGTTCGACGCGCGCGCCATGGCGATCATGCGCTTTTGCAAGGCCGGCACGGCGGCGTTGCCCACTTCCACCGCCAGATCGCCCCGTGCCACCATGATGCCGTCGGACGCGTCGAGGATTTCCTGCAGGGCGGGAATCGCTTCGGCCCGTTCGATCTTGGCGATCAGCATGGGCTTGTGCTGCCACGGCTCGCCGGCGATATTCGCCAGCTGGCGGGCCATTTCCATGTCGGTGGCGCTTTTCGGAAAGGAGATGGCAAGGTAATCGGCCTGGAACGCCATCGCCGTCTTGATGTCCTCCATGTCCTTCGAGGTCAGCGCCGGCGCCGTCAAGCCGCCGCCCTGGCGGTTGATGCCCTTGTTGTTGGACAGGATGCCGCCCACGCGCACGGTGGTAAAGATCTCGGCGACCACCACCTTGTCGACGATCAGCACGATCAGGCCGTCGTTCAACAACAGCTTGTCGCCCGGCCGCACGTCGCGCGGCAGTGCCTTGTAATCGAGGCCGACGCGCTCCTGGTTGCCCAATTCGCCGTTGCTGCCCCACTTGGCGTCGAGGATGAACTTGTCGCCCTGCTCCAGGGTGATTTTGCCGTCTTCGAACTTGCCGACGCGTATTTTCGGTCCCTGCATGTCGGCCATGATGGCCACTTCGCGGCCGCACTCGAGCGCGGCGCGGCGCACCAGGGCGGCGCGGTCGATGTGGTCCTGTCCGGTACCGTGCGAAAAGTTCAGGCGCACCACGTCGACCCCGGCGCGGATCATCTTGACGAGCATATCGAAATCCGAGGAAGCCGGGCCGATGGTTGCAACAATCTTGGTGCCACGTAGCATGGGGTGCGCCTTAATCTGGTTGGGAGGTCGTTCAGGAAGCCTTGCGCTGCAGGAGGATTTCTACAGCCGGCAGTGTCTTGCCTTCCAAGAACTCGAGGAAGGCGCCGCCGCCGGTGGAGATATACCCGATTTTATCGGTAATGTCATATTTTGCAATGGCGGCCAGGGTGTCGCCGCCGCCCGCGATGGAGAAGGCTTTGGAGTCGGCAATCGCCATGGCGAGGGTCTTGGTGCCGCCGCCGAACTGGTCGAATTCGAACACGCCGACCGGGCCGTTCCAGACGATGGTGCCGGCCGCGGCGATTTGCGCTGCCAGCGTTGCCGCCGTTTCCGGGCCGATGTCGAGAATCATGTCATCGTCCGCCACGTCGGCTACCTGCTTGGTGGTGGCAACGGCGGTGGGCGAAAATTCTTTGGCGCACACGACGTCGGTCGGGATCGGCACGGTGGCGCCGCGCGCGGCCATCATGTCGATGATGGCTTTGGCTTCGCCGACCAGGTCCGCTTCCACCAGCGATTTGCCGATGTTCAGGCCGACCGCCTTCATGAAGGTGTTGGCGATGCCGCCGCCGACCACCAGGTTATCGACCTTGTCGGCCAGCGCCTTTAAAATCGACAGTTTGGAAGACACTTTCGAGCCGGCGACAATCGCCAGCAGGGGACGGGCCGGGGCGCCCAGCGCCTTGCCCAGAGCATCGAGCTCGGCCGCCAGCAGGGGGCCGGCGCAGGCGACGGGGGCGAACTTGGCGATGCCATGGGTGGTCGCTTCGGCGCGGTGCGCGGTGCCGAAGGCGTCGTTGACGTAGATGTCGCACAGCTTGGCCATCTTTTGCGCCAGGGCATCGTCGTTCTTTTTCTCGCCGACATTGACGCGGCAATTTTCCAGCAGCACCACCTGGCCGGCGGCAACGTCGACGCCATCGACCCAGTTTTGCTTCAGTTCGACGGTTTGACCTAGCAATTCGCTTAAACGGGCGGCGACCGGCGCCAGGCTGTCTTCCGGCTTGAACTGGCCTTCGGTGGGACGGCCCAGGTGGGACGTCACCATGACGGCGGCGCCGGCGTCGAGCGCGGCGCGGATGGCGGGCACGGAGGCGCGGATGCGGGTGTCTTCGGTGATGTTGCCGGCATCGTCTTGCGGCACGTTCAGATCGGCGCGAATGAACACGCGCTTGCCGCGCAGCGTCTGTTGGTCGATTAAGTCTTGCAGTCGGGTAAATTGAAGAACGTCATGCATGGCTTTTCGCTGTCTGAAAGTGGAAAGATCGCTATTTTACCTGATGCACAAGTCAAAATCGCCATTCTTCAAGCGCCTACCGTCAGCCTTAGCAGGGTGAACACCAGCATCCCGAACACGATGGTTTGCACCATATTTTTGCGCAGCAAGTAAAAAATGGTCGCCGCAATCGCCGCCAGCAGCTTCGGGTTGAGCAGGTGGATTTGCAGCTGGCCGCTGCTGCTCAACAGGATGTCGGGGGCGATGATGGCAGCCAGGGCGCAGGCGGGAGCGAACCGCAGCATTTCCTGCACCCGCTTGGGGATGCTGATGTGGTGTCCCACTAACCACAAGGTCGAACGGGCCGCCGCGGTGGCCACGCACAGCACGCCGATGACGGCCCAGATTTCCAGATCGCTCATGGTTTGTTTTTCCAACGTTCGCCGGTTTCCTCGACCACCATGGCGGTCAGCATGCCGGCCACCACCGCCGCCAACAAACCCAATTTGTAGGGAAAGCCGAACGCCAGCACCGAGACGGCGCTGGCCACCAGCACGCCGGCCAGCACGGCCTTGTTGGCCACCATCGGCACGGTGATGCAGAGAATCGCCAGGGTGCCGGCAAAGCCCAGGCCCCACTGGGTCGGCACCGTGCTGCCCAGCAAAATGCCGGCGATCGAACCGATCTGCCAGGCGGCCCAGTTCGGATACATCAGCGCTTTCAGATAGGACAATTTGCCCGCTGCCGGCGCCGCCGAAGGAAAGCGCTGCAGGAACAGGGCCACCGTCATGTCGCCGGAAATATAGCCGAGGCCGAAGCGCGCTTTCCACGGCAGGTGCGCGAAATGAGGCGCCAGCAGGGCCGAGAAAATCACGAAGCGTAAATTGACCACCAGCGCGGTGGCGAAAATCACCCAGATGGGGGCCTGGGCGGCAATCAGCGGCAAGGACGCCAATTGGGCGGAACCGGCGAACACCAACAAGGTCATACCCAATGCCTGCGGTACCGACAATCCCACCTTGACCATGGCGATGCCCACCACCAGGCCCCAGGCGCCGATGCCGAACAGGGTCGGTGCGCCAGCGGTGAAGCCGGCCTTCCAGGCGGCGGGATCGGGGGCATCGGACAGGTTGGCGGCGGCGTCGTCGACGGGGCGTGAAGCTGGGTTCATGTGGCTTTCATGCCACAAGGGCAAGCGGGTTGATGCAGTGCGGGTGGCAGCTGGGCGGTAAACACAGGCGCAATTTTACCGATGAATCGGCCGATCCGCCGGCAAGCGGCCGGAATCGTCTAAAATCTCAGGTTTGCTGGGCCGCACCGGGCCAGCCCGCCATTCGGAGAAAACATGAACGAGAAGCACGTACCTGCGGTAGAACTGGAAGGCAAAGATCTGCCGGCGCACTGCCCCAACCCGGCCATGCCGCTGTGGTCGTCCCACCCGCGCGTGTTCCTCGACTTCGACCACCACGGCGAAGCCAAGTGCCCCTACTGCGGCACCGAATACCGCTTGAAACCAGGGACGGTGCTGGCGCACCATTGAGCGGCCATGAAGCGCGTCAAGCTCAACGGTAGCCCGGCCGAAGTCGAAGCGGCGTTCTACGACGCCCTCAACCGCGCCGATGTGGAAGCCCTGATGAAGTTGTGGGCCGACGATGACGAAATCGTCTGCATCCACCCGGGCGGCGCGCGCCTGCACGGCCACGTCGCCATCCAGGAATCCTGGGAAAAAATCTTGCATAGCGGCGGCTTGCAGGTAAGGCCGTCCCAGCTGTACGAAGCGCACAACCTGATGAGCGCGGTGCACACCGTGGTCGAGGGCACGACGGGTATCGATCCCAAGGACCCGGCCGGCAAGGAACCGGCGCACCTGCTGGCAACCAATGTGTATCTCAAAACCCCGCAAGGCTGGCGCATGGTGCTGCACCACGTGTCGGTGGCGCCCGGTCCGGCGCCCAGCGGCGTGCCGGCGGCAAACAGCCTGCACTAAGGGCCCAGGCCCGTATGCGTTATCCCGCTCCCGCCTGGCTGCCCGGCGGCCACTTGCAAACCATGGTGCCGGCGGTGGCGATCCGCCATCCGGCACCAAAGATGCGGCGCGAGCGCTGGCAGGCGGTGGACGGCGACTTTATTGACGTCGACTTCGTCGACGGCCAGCCAGGCGCGCCCATGGTGGTGCTGTTTCACGGCCTGGAAGGTTCCTCGCAGAGCCATTACGCCAAGGCCCTGATGGCAGCGGTGGCGGCAAGGGGATGGTCCGGCGCGGTGCCGCATTTCCGGGGCTGCTCGGGCGAAGCGAACCTGGCGCCCCGTTTTTACCACTCGGGCGATGCCGGAGAGATCGACTGGATTTTGCGCAAACTGAAACCGCGCGCGAGTGGCAAATTCTATGCGGCCGGCGTCTCGCTGGGCGGCAATGCCCTGCTGCGCTGGCTGGGCGAATCGCAAACGCAGGCGGCGATTGTCGATGCCGCCTGCGCCGTTTCGGCGCCGCTCGACCTGGCGCAAGGCGGCGCCGCGCTCTCGAGCGGTTTTAATCGCATCTACACCCGCATGTTCCTGCGCACCCTGAAACCGAAATGTTTATATAAGCTCGAGCAATTCCCCGGCCTGTTCGACCGCGACGCCCTGCTGGCGGCAAACGATTTATATGCCTTCGACAACGTGGTGACGGCGCCCCTGCACGGTTACCGCGATACCGACGATTACTGGGACCGCGCCAGCGCCAAGCATGTGTTGCACGACATCAGCGTACCGACCTTGGTGCTGAATGCCCGCAACGACCCTTTTTTGCCGGGCAAATATCTGCCCGCCAGCGCCTCCGCCGCCGTCACCCTCGAATACACGGACCAGGGCGGTCACGTCGGTTTTGCCGTCGGCGGCCCGCCCGGCCGGCTCGACTGGCTGCCCCAGCGCATACTCAAATTTTTCGACGACAACAGCAGCCGCGCGCCAAGTGCGCCCGCCCTGTGCGAAGCTGGCAGCCATGGATGACATCGTAAAACAGGCCATGGCCAAGTGGCCGAACGTACCCGACTGCCACGGCTGGCTGGCGCTCGATGCGCGCGGCGCCTGGAGGATGCGCGACGAGCGCGCCCAGCAGTTGAATCTGCCGGGCGACAAGGTGCATCAAGTGGCGCTGTTGAATTTTATCAACCGCAATTACGAAGCGGACGCGCGCGGCCGCTGGTTTTTCCAGAACGGCCCGCAGCGGGTGTTCGTCGACCTGGAAGCGACGCCGTACATTGCCCGCACCGATCCTGAGCAAGGATTGACGCTACAAACCGAACACGCAATATCACCCGACAAGGTGTTCATGACGGAAAACGGCATCTTGATCGTGACCAGCGGCGACATCGTGGCGCAGGTCGACGACCGCGACGTGGTGCAGCTGTTGACGCACATGTCGGTCGGCGACGAGGCCCTGATGGCCTGGCTGGCGGGAGAATCGGGAGAAGTCACGATCCGGCTGGGCGATGCTGACATCGCCGTCGAGCGCATCGCCGAGAACGACATCGCGGCCCGCTTCAATTTCCAGCGCTTGCCCCGTTAGCGTTCTTTCTTTTCCTTCTTCTCTTCTTTCTGGCGCGTCTGCAGTTCTCGTTCTCGCGCATCGATCAGGGCCAGGTCATAAAACGAGGCGTCCGGCGCCTTACGGGCGATGCCGAGCTGGTCAACGGCGGCCGGCACGGCGCCTGCCAGCACGTAGGATTCGGCCAGGGCGATGTGCTGCAGGCTGAATTTGCCCTGGGCGGCGTAGGCCTTGGCCAGCAAATCGTAGAGTTTTGGCTCTTCCTTGTACTGGCGCACCTGCTCGCGCAAATAGCTGGCCGCCTGGTCGGGCTGGCCGCCGGCGATCATGGCGTCGGCGTACTGGCGGGCGATGCCGCGAGAGAGGGGAAATTTATCGTGGGCCTGCTCGGCATCCTTGACCGTTTGCGCCGCCATGCCGGGCGGCTGGCCGGGAGCGAGCTTGATTTCCAGGTCGAGCGCGGCGAACAAGGCGGCGCCGTCGGAGGCGCTCTGGCCGGTGGAAAACACCGCGCCCGTCACCGGCTTCATGGTCGCCTTCGCCCTGGCCAGCCAGTCCGCCGCTTTCGGCAATTCTCCCCGTTTCATCGCGAGGTATGCCAAGCCGTATTCGGCGGCGGCCTGCTGCTGGCGATTCTGGAGCTTGAGCTGCGTCTCGAAAAACTTTTGCGCTTCCAACCTGCCCTCGTGGCTTTCATCCTGCAGCACGCGGGCGCGCGAACGCACCAGGTAAAACTCGAGGCCGTCGATTCGCTGGCGGAAAGGCATGGCGCGGATGCGCGCGCGGATGTCGGTGATGCGCTCGGAAGTGAGCGGGTGGCTCATCAGCCAGGGTGGGGTCAGGTCGGAATACACCTTGGTGGCCGCCTGCATGCGCTGGAAAAACGCCACCATGCCGGAAGCGTCGAAACCGGCGGCATTCATGATCTCGAAGCCGACCCGGTCCGATTCGCGCTCGGCCTCGCGGGTAAAATTGATCTGCCGCTGGATGGCCAGGCCCTGGCCGCCCATGAACACGCCGATCGCCGCATCCGGCCCCGCCTTCGAGGCCAGCGCGGCGAGGATGATGGCTGCCAGCGGCATCAGGGCATCGCCCTTTTGCTGGCCGATCATGCGGGCGATGTGGCGCTGGGTGACGTGGCCGATTTCGTGCGACAGCACCGAGGCCAGTTCCGACTCGTTCTGTGCCGCCAGTAACAGCGCCGAGTGGACGGCAATAAAGCCGCCCGGCAGCGCAAAGGCGTTGAGCATGGGATCGCGCACGCAAAAAAAGTAAAAGTCGTTGCCCGTCTCGCCGCGCGCGCCCGGGTAGGCAGCCACCAGGGCATTGCCGAAGGTGCCCAGGTATTCGAGGATGGGATCGTCGTCGAGAAAATCGCGGTCGCGGCGCACGTCGTACATGATCTCTTTACCCAGTTTTCTCTCGAGCACGGGCGACAGGTCGCCGCGGGCGCTGTCGCCTAGCACCGGCAGGCTGGTGCTGCTGGCCGGCGCAGACAGGGGAGAAAGAGAAGATTGGGCGATGCCCGCCGGCGTCGCGGCCAGCAATGCCAGCGCTGCGGCGAACAGCGCGCAAAACCGGCGTGGCAGCCTTGACGCCGGGTGGGAGAGCGGAGCGGTTATCGATTTCACGGTGCTATCATACCCGCACCGCGCTGGTGCGGCAGCATCGCCCCGGCCTTCGACACAGATTGTTACCACTACCCAAAGATCCCATGAGCGACAGCCCCCTCACCCACTTCGACAGCAGCGGCCAGGCCCACATGGTCGATGTCGGCAGCAAAGCCGACACCGCCCGCGTGGCAGTAGCCGCCGGCAGCATCCGCATGCAGCCGGCGACCTTGTCACTGATCACCTCCGGCACCGCCAAGAAGGGCGACGTGCTGGGCATCGCCCGCATCGCTGCCATCATGGCATCGAAGAAAACCAGCGACCTGATCCCGCTATGCCACCCGCTGGCGCTGACCCGGGTGACGGTCGATTTCGAGGTGGATGAAGCGAACGCGAAGGTGCATTGCCGCGCGCAGGTGGAGACGTTTGGCAAGACCGGGGTGGAGATGGAAGCCTTGACGGCGGTGCAGGTCGCCTTATTGACCATCTACGACATGTGCAAGGCCGTTGACCGGGGGATGGTGATGAGCGACATTCGGGTGCTGGAGAAGCATGGCGGCAAGTCGGGCGACTGGACCGCAGTGGTGTAGAGACGTTAGAAACGGGCACAAAATGTAAAAAGCCGCCCTCTTTCGAGGGCGGCTTTTTGTATTACGAGCAGTCGATTAAGCAGTGGTGCCGGTCACGAATGGGCAGTTCTTCGGTGCCAGCTTGGCTGGAGCGCTGGTGGCGCAGGACCAGACGCCGGTAGTGGCACGGCTCCATTTGATGAACAGGCCGTTGATAGCCGAGCTGCCGATCATGGTGCAGCTGATCGATGCGGTGCCGTCGGCAAGGATGGCCGAGGTGTAAGCGGAGCAACGTGGCGACGAAGCGGCAGTCAGGCCGGCGTTTTTCAACACGGTATCGGTGCTACCGGTCAGGTCCGAGATATCGGTGGCCGTCAAACCGCCTTGGGCTTGCTTTTCTTCCAAGACATTCTTGACCGGGGTGATTTCAGCCAGGGCGGTCACGACTTGCGACTTCGCAACATAGTCCTGATACGCAGGGATGGCGACAGCAGCCAGGATACCGATAATTGCAACCACGATCATCAGTTCGATCAGGGTGAAACCAGCTTGTGCTTTCTTGACCATTTTCATCGATTTCATTTTAAAGCTCCTTCGGGGTGGGGTTGTGTGTGCAGTGCTACTGACTTGGTATAGAGCAATAGGTGTGCCAGGCCAGAAACGCCCCAATTTGATGACTTCGCTATAACAAAGTTCAAGAAAAACGACGGTTTTTGTCCGTCCGTCTGACAAAAATCGTCAGTTGCCGTGCGTAAATTGTCGTTCTCGATAGAAACTAATCAAGATTGCGCAGCGGCTGACAAAAACCGCATGCGGGTGCCGGTAATGTCCAGCAAGTCGCCATCGTCCAGGCGGCGGGCGGTGCGGCCGAGCGGCTCGCCGCCGATGGCGGCAGGGCCGTCGCCCTGCACCTTCTCTATATGGTAGAGATCGCCATGACGGCTGACGATGACGATGGCGGCGCCCGGGCTGCCCAAGGTCGTCATCGCCTTGGTCAGGCTGAGAATGGTGCCGGCGCGCGGACCGTTGAGGATTTCCAGGCGTGCCGGCGTGCAGGCGGCCGGGGCGGCCGAGGCAGATACCACCAGGGTCAGTTCGAACACAGCGATGCCGATGCGGTCGCCTGCCGCCAGGGTGGCGCGGGTAATCCGCTCACCGTTGACCAGGGTGCCATTGCTGCTGCCCAGATCGTCGAGCACCAGCAGGGCGCCGTCCGGGGTGATGGCGGCATGCCGGCTCGACACTGTCGGGTGAGCCAGCACGATGTCGTTGTCGGGGTGGCGGCCCAGGGTCAGCCGGTGGCCGTCGAGCAGCAAATCGCGCACTTCGTGCTTGTCGCGCGTAATCACCAGCCTGGCAGTCATGACACTCCTTGTAGATAGGTCGGGCAGTAAACGTCAAACGGGGAGCGTCGCCGCTCCCCGTTCATTGTAAGCAGATTCCTGCCGAGTTTGCTAACTCGACAATGAATCGCAGCAATCTTTTATGCTTACAGCATGGCCTGCAACAAACGCGCCATTTCCGACGGGTTCTTGGTGGCCTTGATGCCGCACTCTTCCATGATGTCCAGCTTGGCCTGTGCCGTGTCGGCGCCGCCCGAGATCAGCGCGCCGGCGTGGCCCATGCGCTTGCCTGGAGGAGCGGTGACACCGGCGATGAAGCAGACCACCGGCTTCTTCATGTTGTCCTTGATCCAATAAGCCGCATTGGCTTCGTCAGGACCGCCGATTTCGCCGATCATGATGACGGCGTCGGTGTCCGGATCGTCGTTGAACATCTTCATGATGTCGATGTGCTTCAGACCGTTGATCGGGTCGCCGCCGATGCCGACTGCCGACGACTGGCCCAGGCCCAATGCGGTCAACTGGCCGACTGCTTCATAGGTCAGGGTGCCCGAGCGCGAAACGACGCCGATGCGGCCCTTCTTGTGGATGTGGCCCGGCATGATGCCGATCTTGATTTCGTCCGGGGTGATCAAGCCAGGGCAGTTCGGGCCCAGCAGCAGGGTCTTCGAGCCGGCTTTGGCCATGCGGTCCTTCAGAGCCATCATGTCGCGGACAGGAATGCCTTCGGTGATGCAGATTGCCAGGTCCAGGTCCGCTTCGACAGCTTCCCAGATGGCGGCGGCGGCGCCAGCAGGCGGTACGTAGATCACCGACACGTTGGCGCCGGTGGCGGCCTTGGCGTCGCTGACGGTGGCGTAAATCGGAATGCCTTCGAAATCTTCGCCGGCTTTCTTCGGGTTCACGCCTGCAACGAAGGCTTCCTTGCCGTTCGCGTAGTCGCGGCACATGCGGGTGTGGAACTGGCCGGTCTTGCCGGTAATTCCCTGGGTGATGACTTTGGTATCTTTGTTAATCAGAATCGACATAATATTTCCTTTGCTTAGGCGGCGTGACCGGCTGCGGCGGCGACCACGGCTTTGGCCGCGTCTTCCATCGTGTCGGCGGCGATGATAGGCAGGCCGGAATCAGCCAGCATTTTCTTGCCGATTTCTTCGTTGGTGCCCTTCATGCGCACCACCAGCGGTACTTGCAGGGAGACGGCTTTGGAGGCGGTGATCACGCCTTCGGCGATGACGTCGCAACGCATGATGCCGCCGAAGATGTTGACCAGGATGGCTTTCAAGCCTGGGTTCTTCAACATGATCTTGAAGGCTTCGGTGACTTTCTCGGCCGTGGCGCCACCGCCGACGTCGAGGAAGTTGGCCGGCTCGCCGCCGAACAGTTTGATGGTGTCCATGGTGGCCATGGCAAGACCGGCGCCGTTCACCAGGCAGCCGATGTTGCCGTCGAGCGAAATGTAGGCCAAGTCGAATTTCGAGGCTTCCACTTCGGCTGGATCTTCTTCGTCCAGATCGCGGTAGGCGACGATTTCAGGGTGGCGGTACAGGGCGTTCGAGTCGAAGTTGAACTTGGCGTCGAGGGCGATGACCTTGCCTTCGCCGGTCAGGATCAGCGGGTTGATTTCGGCCAGCGAAGCGTCGGTGTCCCAATATGCCTTGTACAGGCCTTTGAGCTGCACGCGGGCGTCGGCGATCGATTCGGCAGGCACGCCGATCTTGGTAGAGATGTCGTCCGCTTCGGCGTCGGTCAGGCCGACCGATGGATCGATGGCGACGGTGTGGATTTTCTCAGGGTTGCTGTGCGCAACTTCTTCGATGTCCATGCCGCCTTCGCTCGAGGCCATCAGCACGACGCGCTGCGAGACGCGGTCGGTGACCATCGAGACGTACAGTTCCTTGCGAATGTCGGCGCCTTCTTCGACCAGCAGGCGGCGGACTTTCTGGCCTTCCGGGCTGGTCTGGTGCGTGACCAGCTGCATGCCCATGATCTCGTCGGCGTATTGCTTGACCTGTTCGAGCGACTTGGCGACCTTGACGCCGCCGCCTTTACCGCGGCCGCCGGCGTGAATCTGCGCCTTGACGACCCAGACTTTACCGCCCAGGGTTTCCGCGGCTTTGACAGCCTCTTCCACGGTCATGCACGGAATGCCGCGCGGTACCGTCACTCCGAATTGCCGGAGGATTTCCTTGCCTTGATACTCATGGATCTTCATGCTGGCTTCCCTTCTTCT
>JACXTT010002335.1_pt1 | contig 30208 bp, 22 predicted proteins | sample 9270951 | NCBI WGS metagenome assembly JACXTT01 (sample SAMN15532306, study PRJNA645909) | rock metagenome | isolation source: weathered quartz diorite | place: Puerto Rico | collected 2017-06-21 | reverse complement strand
GCGTCGGTGAATTCGCCCTATAAGCAACCGGCGCTGGACAAATTGAAAGGGCTGCCCGCCAGGGCGCCTGTGGCAAGGAAGAAAGCTGCCTGAGCGGCCGATGGCGGAGAGGGTGGGATTCGAACCCACGGTAGGGGTTAGCCTACACACGCTTTCCAAGCGTGCGCCTTCAACCGCTCGGCCACCTCTCCGCTGGTAAGAACAACCTTTTTAATTTAGCAGAAATGGAGACACCGCGCACGGAGGCAGTTGGGCAGAGCGAGGTGTGTCTGCTAAAATTTGTGATGCGGTTCCGGGATCGTCTAATCGGTAGGACATGAGCCTTTGAAGCTCAGTATCGTGGTTCGAGTCCACGTCCCGGAACCAAATTTTAGTACTTCCCTTCCTACGTCAGAGTTCGTTCTTTCTTAATGAATCCATAACGTAATCGCAGGAACGCACGCAGAGCGCCATGATGGTGAGCGTCGGATTTTGGCATGGATTCGACGTGAAACCGCTGGCGTCCATGACAAAGAGATTCTTGATGTCGTGAGATTGTTGAAATTGATTGAGGGCAGATTTTTTGGCATCAGAGCCCATGCGCGCCGTGCCCGCTTCGTGTAGTGCCCAGCGTGGAGCGGAGGGATGCGCATAGGTGTGAACGTTTTTTGCTCCAGCGGCTTCCAGCATTTCACCCGCTGATTCGCCGATGTCTTTGATCATGGCTGTTTCGTTTTCGCTGTCCGCGATATGAATCTTCAAGACGGGAATTCCGTAGATATCTTTCACCGAAGGATCGATCTCAACGAAATTTTCCCAGCGCGGCAGGACTTCGCCGAAACCCGTAATGTTGAGGCGAGCGCGCGGCTCACGGAGAGCTTTCTTGTAGCGGTCGCCAAAGCCGGGAGCGCCCCAATTGAAATCGATCCCAGATTCTCCTTCGTAGCCATAGCCTCGGAGAAAATTCTTTGCAGCGGGCTGGCCGGGGAGATTGCGGAAACGCGCGACGTAGATTCCTACCGGCTTGTTCGGTCCGCCGAGTGTTGGCTTGGCGCCGAACGCAGGAAATTCTCCGCTGCCTCCGGCACTGCGCACGTGCGCTGTGAAGTAATGACCAAGAACGCCGCTCGAATTCGCAAGGCCATTGGGATATTCGCGCGTTGCGGAGTTGAGAAGGATGCGCGTGGATTCCTGCGTTTGCGCGCAGAGTATGACGACGCGGGCGCGAATTTCATGAGGTTGTTTTGTTTTGCGGTCAATATAGACGATTCCGGTGGCGCGATTTTTCTCAGTGTCCATCAGGATTTTGTAGGCCATTGCATCCGAGATGAGCACGCAATTGCCGGTCCGAAGCGCGTCAGGCACTGTGGTGAATGCAGAGTTGAAATACGAGTGCGTCATGCATCCGCGTTCGCAAGGACCGCAGTAATGACACGGGCCGCGGCCGTTCAACGGGCGAGTGAGGTTGGCAGAGCGCGCGGACATGGCAGCGCGACCGAGCTTCGTTTTGACGCGGTCGCAAAACATAGCTTCCTGGCAGGTCAGCGGCATGGGGGGCTGAAATTGTCCATCTGGAACGTGCTCAATGCCCTCTTTTGAGCCGCAGATGCCGACGCATTTCTCGACGAGGTCGTAGTAGGGAGCGATGTCTTTGTAACTGAGCGGCCAATCTTCGCCGAAGCCATCGTGCGAAGCGGATTTGAAATCGAGATCGCTGAAGCGGAGGGAAACACGTCCCCAGACATTGGTGCGGCCACCAGTCATTCGAACGCGGCCCATCCAAAGAAAGGGGTGGTCCTTCGGAGTGGTGTACGGCTCCTCGAGATCGTTCGCGAACCAATCGGCAGTGTATTCATTGCAAACATCGAAGACGGATTGGACAGGGCGCGTCTTGCGAATCATTTCTGGGGCCATGTTGCGATACTTGAGCGCGAAAGCGGGTTTGTGCTCCGTGAAATTGGCATCGGATTGCGGGCGGCCTGCTTCGAGCAGCGCGACTTTTAGGCCCGCTTCCGCGAGACGCTTCGAAGCCCAGCCTCCGGAAGCGCCGGAGCCAACTACGATGGCGTCATATTTTTCACCAGACGAAACAGGCACGAGCAACCCTTTCTTGTGACGCGCAGCATGGGAATGGTAACATCCCGCGCGGAAGAATTTTAGTTTGCGATGGAATGAATAAAAAGGACGATTTACCCATCATTGAAAAGGGATTGAATTTTCGCCCTGAAATCTCGCGGCGCGAGGCCGCGCGGCGATTACTCGCCGGAGTTGTGGCCGGAGCGGCATTGCCTTGGGTAGCGCCAGGACATCCGATATGGAAACATTTTGCAGATGTCGAGCTAATGGATCGGGCAGAAGCTGTCGTCGGTGATACCAAGCTGCATTTTCTGAACACGCCGCAATTTGAAGCGCTTGCCTCACTGGCTGAGGCGATTGTGCCAGGATCGAGCGAGGCAAAAGCTGCTGCATTCATTGATTTACTACTGAGCGTGGAAGAGAAAAAACATCAGATGGAATTTGTGAGTTCGCTGATGGCTCTGGAATCGGTAGCCGGCAAGAAATTCGGCAGAAAAATCGCTGCAATTTCGTCGGCCGAGAAGAACGAATTGCTTACTTACGCTTCCAGCCTGCAAAAAACTGAGCCTAACGAGGAGTCGTTGCGCAAGGACTTCGACAATCTGAAGGAATGGATTTCCGGCGCGTACTACTCGTCGGAGATGGGGATGCGCGAGCTTGGATGGACACCCGACCGGGTGTTCGCCGAATTCCCTGGATGTTCGGATGACGCAGCGCATAGCTAAAATGACCTGCTTTAAGGGAGGGATGTGATGAGCGTTTTGCCCAATCGGCGTGAGTTCTTGCGAACGACAGCTGCGGCCGGTGCGAGCCTTGCGCTGGCGAAAGATTTGCTGGCTGCTTCGCAAAAGTCCGTGCTGGTTTTCACAAAGTCGTCGGGCTGGGAACATGACGTTGTGAAACGCGTGGACGGGAAATTGAGTATCGTGGAGAATGCCGTCACAGAGCTGAGCAAGAAGAACAATTTTTCTGCGGTCTGCTCGAAGGACGGACGAATTTTTGACTCGAATGAGTTTGCAGGATTTCAGACGGTCTTCTTTTTTACAACCGGAGATCTGCTGGAATCCGGGACCGACAAACAGCCGCCGATGACGGCCGCGGGAAAACAAAGGCTGCTGGATGCGATCCATGACGGGAAGGGATTCGTCGGTGTGCACGCAGCGAGCGATTCATTTCACACGAAGCCGGACACAAAAGATTTGAGCTCGCGGTATGTAGCATATGGAGAGAAATCTGATCCTTTCATACGCATGCTCGGCGGAGAATTTATTATTCATGGAAGCACGCCGCGGCTTCAGACCTGCAAATTGATTTTGAACGATCCGAAATTCCCCGGACTGGAAGGTGTTTCTTCGCCCGTTGAGTTCACGGAAGAATGGTATTCGCTGAAGGACTTCATGACGGATATGCACGTCATCGCGACGCTGGACACCGCAGGAATGAAAGGAAATTGCTACCAGCGCAAACCGTATCCGGTAACGTGGGCAAGGATGCATGGCAAAGGACGCGTGTTTTACACGGCGATGGGCGACCGCCCCGAGAACTGGCAGATTCCGTTTTTCTTGAATTTGCTGGCGGGCGGAATGCGATTCGCGCTCGGAGACGCAAACGCACAGCTGAGCGAAAACATTACGGGCGCAGCGCCGGGCTATGCTGAAATTCCGCCTCGCGAACCTGAGAAGAAGTAAATCTCGCTAAAGCAACGATCCAGAAAGACAGAGCGCAGCTCCGCCAGCGATTCCCGCGTTCTCGCCGTAATGTGCGGGAACGACAGGAATCTCTTGATAGCGTGAATTAACGCACCAGCGATTCATTCGCTTTTGGATGTCCTGAAAACAAGGACGAAGCATCTCTCCCGCGCCACCGCCGAGGATAATGACTTCCGGCTCCAAAAGATCAACGACGTTGCCAAGCCAAACGGCAAGATATTCCAGCGTTTGATCGAGAATTTCACGCGATAAGAGATCGCCGGCTTCCGCAGCTTTGCCGACCATTTCACTACGCACTGAGGCGGCATCGCCTCCCGCCAGAGCCAGGAGTCGCGCGCCAAGTTCGGGCGATTTGGCAAGTTTTTCACGCGCGCGGCGAGCAATCGCCGTGCCCGACGCGAGAACTTCAATGCAGCCCTTTTTCCCGCAATTGCAAACAGGACCGTTGAGGTCGATCGAAACGTGGCCCCCCTCCGCTGCGGAACCAGTGCGGCCGTGAAAGATTTTCCCATCGAGGACGATGCCGGTCCCGATGCCCGTGCCGATGGTTGCGAAAAAAACATTCTTGAAGCCGCGGCCAGCTCCCCAGAGATGCTCCGCCAGGCCGCCTGCGTTGGCATCATTGTCGAGCTTCACTGCGGAAGAAAAATGTTTAGCGACTTCGTCGGCGAGAGGAAAATCGCGCCAGCAAGGAACGTTGGGAGGATTGATGATGACGCCTGTACGGGGGTCGAGAGGGCCGGGAGCACAGATTCCAATTTGATGAATTTTTGCCGGCGTTTCGGAGGCTTTCGCTAGGAGGCTCTCAATTGCGGAGATTACAGAAGCGAGTCCATCGGCAGCGGTGGCGCGGCAATTCATGGAAGAGCGAGTGTGCGTGACGATATTTCCTTGCGCGTCGACGATACCGGCCGCGACTTTTGTGCCGCCGATGTCAACCCCAATAACTTGATCCGGCAAATGGTTTTTGGCACACATTCAGGAGCACCAGAATCTAGGAATCAAGATAGATTATGCTCCCGAAGGAATAACGGGCCGCGAGCCGCGCAAGCCGTAGTAAACAATGTAAGCGTAGCAGATCACGGGAAGAATGAAGGCGTGGTGGATGCCGATGTGGTCCGCGATCCAACCCTGAGCAACGGGGATTATGGCTCCGCCGACGATGGAGGCGATGAGCAGACCGGAGCCGTCCCCTGTCAATGGCCCGAGCTTGGCGAGTCCGAGAGAGAATATGGTCGGGAACATGATTGAGTTGAAGAGGCCGACAAAGATGATGCTCCACATAGCAACGTGCCCAGTCGAAAGCATGGAAGTAGCTACGAGAACCATCGCGCCAATGGCGAAGATTCCTAGCAATTTGCCTGCCTTCACCTTTTGCAAGATGCCGGAGCCGATAAAACGGCCCGCCATGGCGCAGCCCCAATACAGAGACACGTATCTGGCTGCGGCCTGCTGAGTGAGATTGCCAATATTAGGCTCTGTGAAGTAGTTGATCAGAAAGCTGCCGATGGAGACTTCGGCGCCTACGTAGACGAAAATTCCCACTGCGCCAAGAATGAGGTGAGTGTACTTCCAAATGCTTCCGGCGGCATGATGACGTTCCGCTTGGGGCATTGGCGGCAGCTTAAAAAGCCCAATCATGACGGCAAACAGCAGCAAAGACAGGCCGATGACGATATAAGGCATTTTCACTGAGGACGCTTCCTGCACGCGATAGACATGCAAGGCTTCGGCGGACATTGCCCTAAGGGCATCGGCGGACTTGGGTGCGGCACTGAGAATGAAGAAGCCTCCAAGAGCCGGACCAATGAAGGTACCGAAAGAAGTAAATGCCTGGGAAAGATTGAGGCGGCTCGAAGCCGTCTCGGGATTGCCAAGCACGACCACATAGGCATTGGCAGACACCTGCAGAGCCGTCATGCCGCCTGCCACTATCATGAGGGCAGCAAGGAAGACAGGGTAGGAGGGAATCATTGCCGCAGGGAGGAATCCGAATGCACCGGCGGCCATGGTGACCAGGCCGATGACCATCGTTTTCTTATAGCCAAAGGTATCCACAATCTTCGCGGCAGGGAGGGAAAACAGAAAATAGCCGGTGAAGAAAGCAAACTGGATGAGCATGATCTTGGTGTAATTCAGATCGAAGATGTTCTTGAGATGAGGGATCAAAATGTCATTCAGCGACGTGACGAAGCCCCAGAAGAAAAACAGAACCGTCACCATGGAAAGCGCGGCGAGGTACGTTTGGCTTGTTCCCTGCCCTGACTGGGGCGCTTGGCTGGTTATGCTTACGTTTACCATAAGAAAATCCGTTAGCCTTTCGGGCGCGACGTGAGCCACGCCCAGGTTGTGCTCGGGACGTCAGCGGAAGAGGATGACACAATTAGGAATTTCTCACTACAAAAACGATTGACCTTGTCTCGCGAAGGTCTATCGCCTAGAGATCCGACAGCGACGGCAAAATTGGGCACATGAGACAGAAGCCGTTGCAGCCGGATCGCTACCGATAAGATTGATAAATTGCTTGGGAAGTCCAATTTCTGCGGTGCCAAGATGGAACACTCCGCCCGGAATAGCACAGGGTATAAATAAACTAAGGATAAGCCGCCGCAGTCTAGGAATATTCCTCATTGTTTTCAGGATGTTGCGGACGCAGGCGCGCCGTTGAACAAAGTTGGAATGGCGGACTTCTTGCTAGCAATATCGCCGGGGATGGCGTTCCGTTTAGAACACCCTAATCAGTTACGCCAGTGCGGGTTGAAACCAGTCGGACAGACGGACGCCCACAGGTGTTTCTTGCGACTTCGTAAGATCAGGAATCAGAGCAATTCCGAGTCCGGAGAGGCGACCAAGCTCGTTCGCGCGAACTTTCAAAGGATCGAACGCAGGGAATGGTGGCTGTGGGCAGCCGCATTTGTCATCACCCTTTTGCTTACGATTGGGTTGGCTTCCTTTCTTCTCCCACAGTCGCAACTTCATGGAGACCCCTATAGCCAAAGCATTTTTCCGCAAGCCATCCGCGGACTGGTGGGTTTGGTGTTTCTTTTTGATCTCTACACGATCTACCAGCACCTTCTTATTCACAGGATTCGCAAACAGCTCTTCGAACGCGAGGCCATGTTTCATCTCATCAGTGAAAATGCGGCGGACATGATCGCTGTCGTTGATATGGAGGGAAGGCGAATCTACAACAGTCTCTCGTATCAGAAGGTATTGGGGTATTCGCCGGAAGAATTGCAGGCATCATCGGCATTCGATCAGATTCATCCTGAGGACCGCGAACGTGTTAAGCAGGCGGCGGAGGAAGCTCGGGTCTCTGGTACTGGAAAGACGCTCGAATATCGGTTTCGTCACAAAACGGGAAACTGGCTGGTCATTGAATCAAGGTCGAGTGTGATCCACAACGCCAAGGGAGAGCCAGAAAAGCTTGTCATTGTGAACCGTGATATCACTCAGCGCAAAGAAGCAGAACAGGCCCTGCGGCGGTCTGAGACGGGATTCCGGTCAGTAGTCGAAGATGCCCCCTATGGAATTTTTCGGGCAAGCACGTCCGGCCGTTTTCTTCAGGTGAATCCCTCGCTTCAGAAAATGCTTGGATATGAATCGCAGGAGCAGTTGCTACAAAAAGACCTGAGCAACGAGATCTTCCTTCATGCCGGTGAATACGTACGCATGATCGAGTTGCTCAATCAGGCAGAAGAATTCAAAGACATTGAAATGGAGTGGAAACGGCAGGACGGCACACCGATCACGGTACGCTGCAGCGGTCGCCGCCGAAGCGAGGGTAGCGGCGCCTCGACATATTTTGAAGTGTTTGCAGAAGACGTGACCGAAAAGAGAGTGCTGGAGCGGCAGCTGCGAATGGCTCAAAAAATGGAGGCCATCGGACGCCTATCCGGTGGTATCGCCCACGACTTTAACAACTTACTTGGGGTTATCATCGGTTACAGCGCGCTCCTTAAGAAGAAACTCGACGAAAGTGACCCTCTCTACGATCACGCCGTCGAGATCGTCAAAGCGGGTCAACGAGCCGCTTCATTGACGAAGCAATTACTCGCGTTCAGCCGACAGCAAGTTCTAACTCCGTCCATACTCAATCTCAACACGCTGGCCTCGGACATGGAAAAAATGCTTCCACGCCTGCTTGGCGAAGACATCGAAGTGTCGCTCGCGCTGGATCACGAACTTGGCCACGTGAAGGCAGATCAGAGTCAGATAGAACAGGTCATTATGAACCTGGCCGTGAACGCGCGTGATGCTATGCCTGCGGGAGGCAAACTCAGGGTTCAGACCACCAACGTGGAACTCGACCAGGCGTACACCCGAAATCACCCGGGGTCGAAGGTAGGTAGCTACGTGATGCTATCGGTGACGGACACGGGCACAGGGATGAACGCCGAAACGCTTGCTCACATATTTGAACCATTCTTCACCACTAAGGAGCGCGGCAAAGGCACGGGGCTCGGACTTGCGACTGTGTACGGCATCGTTAAACAAAGCAATGGCTACATATGGGTGGACAGCGAGCCGGGAGCGGGCAGTTCTTTCCGGATCTACCTGCCGCGACATACGGGGCAGGCGTCGTCAGAAAAGCAGAGACCCGATTCGGGAGAACACCTTAGTGGCTCGGAATCGATTCTCTTGGTGGAAGACGCTGAGCCGTTGCGAAAACTTGCGCAGACCTTTCTTGAAGCTGGCGGCTTTCACGTCTTGTCCGCAGAGAGCGGAGAGAAAGCCATGGAAGTCGTGGCTCGGTATCCGGGAACGTTCGATCTCTTGCTGACAGATGTTGTTATGCCCGGAATGAATGGACGCATCCTCGCTGAGAAACTCTTGCCGCGACAGCCAGGAATGAAGGTCCTGTATATGTCCGGCTATACGGACACGTTCATTGCCGGACATGGCGTTCTGGATCCAGGAACCCATCTCCTTCACAAACCGTTCACGGAAGAGGTTCTGCTTCGCAAAGTTCGCGAAGTTCTGGACGGCGGCAAGAAAACTGCGACCGATTCAGGCGGAGCACTGGCACTCACGCGAACTGAAGCCTGTTCCAGCCGATAGGAGACATTGCACCATGCCGAAACTCTTGCTGGTAGACGATGATGACGCGATGCGACGCTTGATCCGACTCGAGCTCAGCGACACTTATGAGATTATCGATTCTGGTCAACCCGAGGAAGGTTTGGCGCTGGCCATGGAGCACAAACCGGACGCGATCCTGCTGGACCTTCGCATGCCGAAATATTCCGGCTACGAACTTTGCCAAAGATTCACTTCTTTCAGCCGAACGCAAATGATTCCGGTAATCATTGTGAGCGGCGAAGCCGGCGGGCAAACCAAAGAATATTGCAAACAGCTCGGTGCTGCCGGCTATTTCGAAAAGCCGATTGATTTCGCGGCGCTCCGCGCATGCCTCTCTCAGTTAGCGGTGCGCAGGGACCACACTCCGCGGGCCGAAGTATCTGTGCAATTACGCGTTCCTTTGAAGCTGCGGGGGACAAATGGCAACGGAGAAAAGTTCGAGGGAATCGCGGCAACCGAGAGCGTCAGCTTGAACGGATTTCTCTGTTCTTGCAGCACGGAACTCCAGATCCATTCTGTCGTGGATGTCTACATAACGAGCAACGGAAATCATCACGTGGGCAAGGCGAGTATTGTTCGTGCGGATTCCAAGGCCACCTCGCTTCGCCTATATGGATGCCGCTTTATTGAGAAAACCGGGCCCTGGGTACTGAAATAACCGTTCACGGAGACGCGAACCTTGGACGGCAAAGCATGCCAGACTTCTGAAGCCCGTGGCATCAAAGAAAGTCTTCCGGAGCGCCCGCTTCCCGCTTGCGTGCTCATTGTCGAGGACGAATTGCCAGCGAGCAAGTTGCTTTCGGCAATCCTTGCGCAAAACAATTGCCAGTGCGTGATTGCAAACAATGGTGATGAAGCATTTGCGGCTTTGGGGCGTGAGAAGTTCGACGCCATCATTTCGGACCTCCGCATGCCCGGCATGGATGGCTTACAGTTGCTAGCAGCAATCCGCCAGCGTCATCCTCACATCGCTTTCCTGGTGACAACTGGCGTTGACGATTTGGAAATGGGTTTGCGGGCAATGAAATCAGGGGCGGACGACTATCTCGTCAAGCCTCTCTTGGAAGAAACCGTTGTCGCAAGCTTGGAACGCGCGCTCCACAGGCAAAGTCTCGATCTGCAGATTGAAAACTACAGGCTACGACTCGAGGAAATGGTCGCGGAACGCACAGAACAACTACAGAAAGCGCTGCAACAGATCGAACGCAGCTATGAGGACACTTTGCACGCGCTTGGCGCGGCCATCGACCTTCGCGACACCGAGACCGCGGGGCACTGTCGGCGAGTCTGCCACTACTCGCTCGAGATTGCCAAGGCAATGGGGTTGCCCAACAAGCAGCTCGATAGGATTGCAAGAGGAGCCTACCTACACGACATTGGTAAGCTGGGAATCCCCGACGCCATTCTGCTCAAGCCAGGCCCTCTTACCGCCCATGAGCGAGCACTAATGCAAAAACATCCACAAATTGGGTTCGACCTCGTAAAGGATATCCCCTTTCTGGCCGGTGCCGTGGAAATCGTTCTCGCCCACCATGAACGCTATGACGGTCGCGGCTACCCTCGCGGTCTAAAAGGGAGCGATATTCCGCTCGGAGCTAGGATCTTTGCGGTAGTGGACGCACTGGATGCGATTACCTCCGACAGACCATACCGATCCCGTTCGTCTTTCGAAACGGCAATTCCTATCATCAAACATGAGTCTGGCCATCAATTTGATCCTAGTGTTGTTGAGATCTTTCTGAGCATTCCTCTTGATAGCTGGCAAGCCATCGCAAAACATGAACAAGAGAAAGCGGCCTCCGCGACCAAGTCAAGCCGAGGTATTTCGACGTTTCAAACGAACGCAAACACAAAGACGTAACAGAGCTCCCGGCCGGCCTTTGCTCTTCAATCCTGAGTCCTGATTTTCCACTTGCGCCTCAGCCAGTTCCCGCCAACAATTGAGGAAGGCCATCCGCAGTCACTTCTTTTAATTCGGAGGTGTAATTTGTTTCATCGTTTCACCAAGTTCTCTGTCTGCGCCTTCACCCTTGCCCTGGCGCTGACCGGATGCTCAAAATCAGGCGATCAAGCCGCCAATTCTGATTCCGCCACGGATACCACCGCCAGCAGCGGTTCCAATTCTTCCGGCGGTTCGGGCAAGTCCAAGTCTTCCTCCATCAAGGACGTCTTCACTCCCAAGCCCTTGGTCGTTCCCGCGGACACCGCCATCGAAGTAGTCCTCGACGAGTCTCTGAGCTCTAAAACCGCGACCCCCGGACAGTCCTTCGATGCGACTATTGAAACTCCTATCGAAGTCGACGGCAAGGTTGCAATTCCCAAGGGCGCGCGCGCTAAGGGCACTGTCAAGGACGCAAAAGCCGCAGGGCGCTTTAAAGGCGCTTCGCTCTTGGAACTCGCCCTGAAAAACGTGGAAATCAATGGCAAGACCTATGAAGTCAGGACTTCTGCTCCATCGTTCAGCCACAAAGGCAAAGGCAAGCGCACCGCAGTTGCCGTCGGTGGCGGTGCAGGGCTCGGCGCGCTAATCGGTGGTCTCGCGGGCGGTGGCAAAGGCGCGGCCATCGGCGCCGCGGCGGGCGCGGGCGCGGGCACAGCTGGCGCAGCCTTCACCGGGAAGGCAGACGTCGTCCTTCCCGCGGAAACTGGTTTGACCTTCAAACTCACTGAGCCGCTCGAAATCAAAAAGTAGCGGCAAGAACTCATTCGGCCCGGTGACTTTTCCTTCGCCGGGCCGTTTTGTTTATTTGAATCTGTCTTTTACTTCTTGCGGAATCCTTTCGCTCTGCAGCTTCCTGGAGCCGTCTTTTGCGCGCACTGTCCACACCCGCTTCTCCAACCCCTCCGCTGCCAGCACTTCCTCGCGAAATAGCTTGTGCTCCACGCGGAAACTGCTGTTTCCCCACTCCGCAATTCTCGATTCCACCATCACCGTATCCCCAAAACTCGACGGCACAAAAAATCGCGCGCTCGTCTCCACCATCGGGATGCCTGCCAGCCCGTACCTCGCCAGCATGTCCTTCTTGGCGAGACCCGCACTTTCGAACAACGCATTGGTGCAAGCGTCAAACATTTCGAAAAATCTGGGGTAATACACAATCCCCGCCGGATCGCAATCTCCCCATTCCACATGAATCTGCTTGCGGTTCTTCAGCATCGCCTCGGTCCTCTCGGCTCAACTCGCAGGAGTCTACCTTACGCCCCCACGCCGCATGAAATCGTTCTTCCTTCGCCCCGGAAAGATTACACTCTCATCATGCCTCTTCTCGATGGACTCTTCTATTCCCCTTCCGTCGAACCTTTTTTCACCGACCTCGCCTGCGTTCAGGCGATGTTGGATTTCGAAGCAGCCTTGGCGCGCGCAGAGGCAAAGGCCGGCATCGTTCCGATCGCCGCTGCTTCGATGATTTCCGCGAGTTGTCGCGCCGAAAAATTCGAGCTGAACACGCTCGCCGCTGCCGCTCCCCTCAGTGGAAACCTCGCCATCCCCCTCGTGAAGCAACTCACCGCCCTCGTCGCAAAACAGGATCCGAATGCCGCCCGCTTTGTCCATTGGGGCGCCACAAGTCAGGATGCCATCGACACCGGCTTGATTCTTCAAATTCGCAGTGCAACAACCGCAATTCTTTCTGAGCTCGATTCTCTCTGCGACGCCCTCACAAAACTCGCGGATTCCCATCGCCGTACGCCAATTGTTGCCCGCACCCTTTTCCAGCAAGCGCTTCCCACGTCTTTCGGGTTCATCGTCGCCGGATGGCTCGACGCGCTCCTCCGTCACCGGACTCGTCTCATCTCGCTCAACGATCGCGGACTCGTTCTCCAATTCGGCGGCGCAGTCGGCACTCTCGCTGCACTTGGCACTCACGGTCCCGCTATCGCGAAAAATCTTGCCGAAGAACTATCCCTTCCTCTCCCTTCCGTGTCCTGGCATTCACACCGCGACCGCATCGGAGAAATTGCCGCAGCTTTCGGCCTCCTCGCCGCCGCCCTCAACAAAATCGCTCACGACCTTTCCCTGCACATGCAAACCGAAATACAGGAGCTCGCTGAACCGCACGCTCCTGGTCGCGGCGGTTCTTCAACTATGCCGCACAAGCAAAATCCTGTCTCCTGCGCTGCAATTCTCGCCGCGACAAATTGCATCCCCGGCCTCGTCAGCACAATTCTCACCACGCAGACTCAGGATCATCAGCGCGGCCTCGGCTCCTGGCATTCTGAATGGAAAACGCTACCCGAAATCGTCCGTCTTACTGCCGGCGCGCTCCATCATCTCGCGGCCCTTGTGCCCAATCTTCAAATCAACATTGTCCGCATGCGCGAAAATCTGGAACTTACCCGCGGCCTGATTTATGCGGAGGCGGTATCAACGACCCTTGCAGAAAAACTCGGTCGTGCCGAAGCTCGCGAAAAAGTCGAAGCCGCCTGCCGGGTCGCGCATTCTTCGCATCGTCATCTCCGCGAAGTCCTCGCCTCACAAGGGGACATCTCCTCGATTCTCTCTTCCTCCGAACTCGACCGACTCTTCGATCCTTTGAACTATCTCGGCTCTTCTTCTTCACTTATTGACGCCATCTTGAAAGCCGCACAATCACGCCAGAATCTCCAGCAACGCTCCGCCGAAGGCTGACGATGCCATTTGCCGACCTCAGCGACGTCCGCATCCACTATTCGCTTACCGGCCCTGATTCTGCTCCCGTTCTCGTCCTGTCCAATTCTCTCGGCGCAAATTTCTCCATGTGGGATCCACAACTTCCAGTTTTCATTTCGCGATTCCGGCTTCTCCGCTACGAAACACGCGGTCATGGTTCGTCCTCCGCCACTCCCGGCCCCTACTCGATCGAACTCCTCGCAAACGATGTCCTGCGTCTCATCGATGCCTTGCAGATTGATCGCTTTCACTTTTGCGGCCTGTCCATGGGCGGACAAATTGGTCAGTGGCTTGGCATTCACGCCGCCCACCGGCTCCACAAACTCGTCCTCTGCAACACCGGCCCAAGAATCGGCACTCTCGAATCCTGGAACACGCGCGTCGAATCCGTTCTTGCCCGCGGCATGAAGGACGTATCTGGCGCAGTCATTTCGCGGTGGTTCACCCCTGCATTTGCATCGTCAAATCCGGGCGTGGTCGCCGGCACGCGCAGAATGCTCGAATCCGCAGATCCCAAGGGCTACACCGCCTGCTGCGCTGCTGTCCGGGATTACGACTCCCGTCAACAACTCTCTTCCATTCCTGTGCCCACCCTTATCATCGCCGGCGATCAAGATCCCTCTACGCCGCCCGCCGACGGTAGATTTATCGCCGATCAAATCCACGGCGCCCACTTTGTAGAACTCTCCTCGGCACACCTTTCCAACATTGAAGCTGCTGACCGCTTCAACGCTGTAGTCACAGAATTTCTTTCCAATTGAGGAGTCCACGAATGGACGACCGCGACCGGCACGAACAAGGGATGAAGATTCGCCGTGAAGTCCTCGGCAACGCGCACGTCGATCGCGCGTCGCAATCAGCGACCGACTTCACTGCCCCTTTTCAAGACTTGATCACGCGTTATGCCTGGGGAGAAGTCTGGTCTCGCCCTGGACTCTCGCGCCACACGCGCAGTTTGCTCACCCTTGCCATGACTATCGCGCTCAACCGCGAGGAAGAATTTCGCCTGCACCTGCGCGCCGCACTCAACAACGGCGTCACGCGCGAAGAAATTCAGGAAGTCTTGATCCACTCAGCCATCTACTGCGGTGTCCCTGCCGCCAATCACGCCTTCACAGTTGCCGCTGAGGTCCTCTTCGAATCCGCGCCTTAGACTTCGTTACTTGCCAAAACTCACTTCGGCGCGTGTACGCGACCATCATAACTTGGGACGCACAACTTGCCGTCGAGCGATACGTTGCAACTCCAATTGGTCTTGGCCTTCTTCAATCACGAAAAAATCATTGGCTCGTACACTGCGGAAGACCTGTTTCTGACCACTGGGCCACTCGACATCGACAGTGTCAGCGTGTAGAGCCTTGCCCAAACCGAAATGCAGGCGGAAGTCACTCTGCGAAACGTACCCTCCGCCGCTTCGTACCTCCTGCATTTGCTTGTGACCATCGGCGTGCACAATAACCCTTGCCCCAACTGCATCACGGTTAGACTTTGTCCCAATAAGCTTGAGCATGATCCAGTTTCCGTGGTCCCCGTAATTTCTCAACAGACTGGGCGCGTCGTGGCTGTTGTTCACTAGAATTTCCACCGCCCCGTCATTATCGAAATCGGCCGCCGCAACGCCATGGCTATTAAACGGACTTGTGATGCCGCGACCTGCATCGGCAGAGACATCTTTGAACTTACCGTCATGCTGGTTCCAGTACAGCAGTTTGTGTTCACGGAACGTGCTGTTCAGACCCTTGCCGTCCACTTCGGGATAGACATGACCATTGGCAATAAACAAGTCCGGCCAACCGTCGTTATCGACGTCGGCGAAGAGCGTGCCCCATCCTAGGTACTGCGTGTTAAAACCAAACCCTGCGAGGTACGTGACATCCGAGAATGTACCGTCTCCGTTGTTGTGGTACAGTGAAGAAGTCTCATCGGAAAAGTTCGTCCTGATGATATCGAGCCAGCCGTCGCCATCGTAGTCCGCGGCATGGGCTCCCATGCCAGCTAGTTCATGGCCGTCTTCGTTGTACGCCACTCCAGCGCTAACGCCGATTTCGGTGAACGTGCCGTTACGATTGTTGTGAAATAAGAGACTGGGCGTCGAATCACAAGCCACAAACACGTCTGGCCAGCCGTCGCCGTCGAAATCACCCGTCAGAGCAGTAAAGCAGTAATTGGAACCGGTATTCGCCACTCCCGACGTTGAGCTGACATCGCTGAACGTGCCGTCTCCATTGTTGTGGTATAGCTCGTTCCTCGTGCCTTTCAGACCGCGAGGGCCACACATTACGGGAATACCTTTCCATTGGCAGAGAGTGCTGCTCCCGGGGGCTGGCGTGTGTGCGGGTTCAAAATCTACGTATTTCGAAACGAACAGGTCCAAACGGCCATCGCGGTCGTAATCAAGGAAGGCGCATCCGGTGCTCCAGCGTGTGTCGTCGTGCCAAAGTCCGGCTTTCTTGGTGATGTCGGTGAAGGTGCCATTGCCGTTGTTGTGCAGCAGCACGTTATGTCCCCAGAAGGTCACATACAGGTCTACCCATCCATCGTTGTCGAAGTCGCCTGCGCAAACCCCTTGGCCCCAGCCCGTCAACGCTATGCCAGCCTTCTTGGTCACGTCGGTGAACGTACCATCACCGTTGTTGTGGTAAAGGTGGCTGGTAGGTTCATGCCCTCTTGGAAAGCCTTCTAGTGTGGTGCCGTTGACCAGAAAGATGTCCGGCCAGCCGTCATTATCGTAGTCCAAGAATGCAGCGCCGCTACCGGTGGTCTCAATGATGTATTTTTTCATTTGCTCGTGGCCGGCTACGGTCCTCGCAGTCAGACCGGCGCGCGCGGCGATGTCAACGAAATCGATCCGCGGAGGGCTAGGGAGCGAAACTCGGGAAGGTGTAACTTCGCCCGGTTGCTGGCCAAAAACGAAGCAGACCACCAGTAGGCCCACGAAAGTGAGCGCTGACACGAAGGATAGAGTCCTCATTTTCATAGATTAATTTTTGAGGATATCGCAAATTCTGACAGCGAGAGCCTTTCTGCCCCTGAGTTGCATAACGATTCGCAACTTTTGATAATGAGTTTGACTGCCACTAGTGTACTCGACAGTCGCACCTTTGGGGTGGGGACATGGCCAAGAGCAGTATAAAATCAATACCTCTTAGCGTGCAGTTCTTCAGTGTCCGACTGATCCTCCTTGCCAGTCTTTCTGCTGCAAGCTGTGTCGCTCAAACACCCAGACCCCAGCCAGACCCGAGTTTGTTCCTAGAATTAGCGAAGGATTTGCAACAGAAAAGTGCGACGATGGAAGTTCAAGTCATTCTCGGTGGAAGTTTGAAAGATCTCAGAATCACAAATGAAGGGGGCATCGAGAAAGGAACGCAGCTTGAACAACAGAAACAAGTCCGGGCTGCCGTTTTGGCATATCGAGAAGCCCTCAAAAGTGATCCCAGTAACGCGGAATTGCATTTCGACCTATCTCTAGCCCTTGCAAGACTTAGCGAATCTCAGGTCGCAATGCAGGAATTGGAAAGTGCAATTGGGCTGAACCCCAACATGGTAAAGGCCCGAAATATTCGCGGGATCTGGCCCTTGGTGAACGGTGAGACGGAAAAAGCGGAAAGCGAATTCAAAGCAGTGGTCGCGACAGACCCACAGTTTGTCGAGGCCAAGAATAACCTTGGAGTCCTCTACGGACGCAAGGGAAGAATCGCAGAAGCTATCGACTTGCTTCGCCTGGCGCTCGAGGAGCGTCCGGGATATGCGCAGGCCCATGTGAGTCTAGGTCTCGTGCTTGCCAGCGAAGGTAAGTACGCCGAAGCAGAGAAAGAATTCCGAAACGCGCTCCGCGTTTCTCCGAATTCTGTAAACGGCAACACCGCGCTGGCAATGATCGCCATAAGACTGGGGCGCGGAGACGAGGCGATTGGTATCTTACAAAAGGTTGTACAGATCGAACCCAATTCGGCCCTCGCGCACTTGAATCTCGGTATGGCCCTTGAGGGAGACGGATTTGACTTGCCCGGAGCATTGGTACAGCTCTCCGAAGCAATCCGTTTGAAACCGGAGTACGCTGCGAGCTATTACGAAAAAGGGCGAGTCCTGTACGACCTCGGCCGTCGTCAAGAAGCACGGACAGAACTTGAGACCGCCTGCCAACTGCAACCGGACCACCCTTATGCTCTACTATTGCTGGCTCAAGTGGAAAAACAATTCGGCAACATTCAGCATTCTAGCGAGCTCCTCGATCATCTTGTGGCATTGGAACCTGGTAATTCGCGAGCACAATATCTGTTGGGCCAAAACTTGCTTCTGCTTGGAAAAACCGCCGAAGGCATTCATCACTTGCAAATTGCAGTTGGGGCAGACCCAGCGAATGCAGAAGCTCTTTACAGCCTGGCCCAAGCGCTCAATAGGGCAGGAAGTCCCGAAGGCAAGTTGTACCTGAAGCGATTCGAAGATCTGAAGAGGCAACGAGAGATCGATGATCGGGTCCAACACTTAGGGAGTTACGGACTGGAGGCGGCAAGCGGCCGGGACTGGCCCCGGGCCGTGGCAGACTTTAAGGAAGCAATCGAACTGTGCGGAAACTGCGCTTCCCTCGAAGACTTGCACCGCAATTTGGGACTGATCTATATACTCATGGGCAATTCTGCAGAGGGGAGACGGGAACTCGAACTTGCGCTGAGCATTAGGCCCGGCGATGCAGACGCGCGTAGGGCTCTCGAAGCCATTCAGACCAAACAGACACCACCAAACTAGGACTCCTTATCAGAGCGTACCCCCGCGCACTAGCATGTTCTGCTAGACGCCCTCCGTGATCTCAAACCAATCGAGAGGTTATCTCTGGGGCTCGGGTTTTTGCCCGTCCTCGCCGGAAGGCTTTCTCTGAGTTGCTTCTTCAGCTTTCTTTCTTTCTAGATCGAGCTTTTCCACAGCTTCGCGATGGAGAGCAGCTTCTCGCCTGGCATCCTCTTTTCGTCCCACACGGCTATACGCAACCGCCAGCTGGTAATGGCTTGCCGGGTTCGCAGGCTGGAGCTTTACAGCGGATTCCAGTGTCGGAATTGCCTCGGCGTACCGCTCTGCAGTAACTAAACTCGTGCCAAGGCCGAGAAACGCATCACCGAAACTAGAATCGAGCCTCGTAGCCCGGGTGAAATGATCGATGGCCTCGGCCGTTGCACCCGCTTGGCGCGCGAGTTCTCCCAGCACATATTCTGCTCCAGCGTTTCTTGGATCGATCTCAAGCTCCGCCAGAAACTCTTTTTGGGCCTCTTGCATAGTCATGGGACTCTCGGGTTTGGAGAGAATGAGCCGACCGAGGCGAAAATGGATACCCGGCAAGCGCGGTTCCTGCGCAACAATCTCGCGATACACTTTCTCGGCCTCATCCCACTTCCCCTGAACTTCAAGGGCTTCAGCGTTAAGTTGCCTCGCCTGAGGGGAAGACGGGGCCGCATTCGCAAGTTCCTGCGAAGCGCGGGTTGAGAGATCCGAATAGATGTGCACGGTTAGATACAGGATCTCAGGTGCATGCGGGAAATCGTGATTCAATACGCGCAAGAAGTCCACGGCGAGATCCTGCTGATTGAGAGTCATGGCGCACCGCACAGCATCGAAACCCGCTCTGAGCTTAAGGTCTTTGTCTGAAATCTGCGGAAAGGATTTTTTCAGCAACGGCAGAGCTTCCTCGCAATGGCCTGTTTCGGCAAGCTTCGCGCCACGCTCCCCGAGCGAAGAAGGCGAGGTCGTGGGCGCGGTCCTTTTGGCTACCTGGGCCGGCGCAAGCGGCGCAAGCGTCGCCAGGAGAAGGGCAGGAAGGATCGTCTTCGAAAGATCGCTCATAGACAAAAAGGAAGGCAGACACTTCCGTGCCTGCCTTCCCAGTTTACACTCCGGTTGAAGTTAGAAGAAGAGCTTCAACGCAAATTGAATGTTACGCTCTCCTTGCGAAGACGTAATTCGGCCCAGACTCGGGTCAGGACCGAATACGGACGGAACGTTGAGAATCTTGGTGTTCGTCAGGTTGAGAAACTCCGATCGGAACTCCAACTTTCGGGTTTCTCCAAAGGGAAACTCCTTTTTGAGACCCATATCGAAGTTCTTGAGGCCGGGGCCGCGTACCTTGCCGTTGCTGCAATCGCCAAAATGGCCCGCGGCAACAGCTGTGAAGGAGGAGCCATCAAACCACTGAATGCCTCCGCCTTGTCCGGGAACGACAGACTTCGGGTAAGAAATGGCTGAGTCGCAATTCGTCCTGCTGACCCAACCACCCGTCCCGGACGGGTCGCCCCAGTTGTTAACGGTCATGGCAAACCCAGTGTGCATGGTTAGAATTCCACTGACTTCCCAACCTCCCACGACGGCATTTGCCACTTTGTTCATGTCGTTACCGAACCTCTTACCTCTCCCGAACGGCAGTTGGTAGAGAACATAACTGGTAAGGTTGTGTGTCTCATCGTAGAAGCATGGTCCCTTTTCAGACTTCCCATCGTAGACGTTTTGCCAGTAGGGCATACCAGGAGCGGCCTGCGTGCTTCCCCAAGTGCCATAATAGCCACCAGAATTGGTCATGCATTTGGCATATGTGTATGCGACCTGCGCTTGCAGACCACTGCTCATGCGCTTTTGCAGGACAGCTTGGAGCGCATTGTAATCCATCCACGCGTTGGAGAATGTCCCGCTGATGGCACCGATCTTGGCTTTCAGGGTCGGATTGCCTGCCAAATAGGGGCCGGGGGACACCGTACCGTCCGGGTTGAGGATGTTCTGTTTCAGCCACATCGGTTGGGCCAGGTGATCTGCGTATTGCCCGACATAGCCAACCTGTAGCGTTGTGCTGTTGCTCAACTGATGCTGAATCGAGAAATTCCACTGCTTGGCAACGGAAGGCTGGAAGTCCGGATTCCACACGCGAAGGTTGGCTCCCGCGTATGGATCGCCGGAGACAGAGCCTACGATTCCTTCGTCTGTGGTCGAACCAGGGAGGTCAACGTTATTGTATGTGGTGATGATCTCAGGAGGAGTCCAGGGCGGATTCAATGTCAAGCGCAAGTTGGTGCCTGTCCCTTCGAGATACGATGAGACGGTGAACGCGCCGCGGACAACGGTTTTCCCTCCTAGCACTCCAGGTGTCCAAGCGAACCCTAGGCGTGGCTGGAGATCTATGGCGCCGTACTGGCCGTTATAAAGCGCTCGGCTATTGCCGTTCTGGCCGGCCAACTCGATATCGCCGCTGAACAACCCATAGTTGGTCTGCTTGTCATGCTGCTCTACCCACGGGGTGTGGGCCTCATAGCGAAGGCCCAAGTTCAGCGTCAGATTACTGGTGACCCGCCAGTCATCCTGAACATATCCTGCAAGAATGGTGGAACGCTGTCCCCAGCCGCCGCCAGCAATGCCGCGTGCGACGCGTTGCGGCAAGCCGAGAAAGAAGTCCGCTTCGGGCGCACCTCCAGTGCCGCTCGTGCCAGCCGAGGAAGTAAAGGCGTTGAGAAAGTTGATTGCTCCGAGTCTTCCGCTGTTACTTGAGTAAAAGATGTTGATCCGGTCGCGCCAGATTTCAAAACCCGTGTGAAACGCGTGCCGGCCGTGGGTGATGACGACCCCATCTGAGAATTGAATAACGGTGCTAGGAAATCTCTGGGTGACTTCGCTGCTGCCAATACCGGAGATGACGCCGCCAGTGAAATTGAGGCCGAGAAGGCCGGGGATGTTGGAAGGATTGCTGCCAGCGATGCCTATCGATTCTCCGAAATTGCCGACAGAACTATCGAATACGGTGCCGTTAAACAGCTTGACGTAGTTCACTCCGAAGCGCGCTTCGTTCAGCAAGCTGGAATTGAATGTGTGGGTCCAGTTAAGAACCCCACTGTAGATGGGTGCCTCAGAAAAGCCCGTCCCAAACAGCTTAAAGCTGTTCAAAGTGGGATTTCGTTGAAAGGCATGTGAATAGCGACCGGAGAGACGATCTTTCGTAGAAATGCCGTAATCAATCTTGGCGTCGTATTGGTTCGAGTTGAAATTATTAGACGAAGTGTTTATCGCATTGTTTTGCAAATCCCCGTTGATCGGTGCCGGATAAAGCGTCGATGCGAACAGTGCCTGCGCTACCGGATCAATTCTGTTGAGAGGAATAATGTTGCCTGCAAAGGGCGTCCGCACGGCCGCAGCAGTGCAGGGCGTGCCGGGCACTCCTGTCCCAGGATTACACGGGTCATAAAGCTGAATGCTCCGTTGATTCAAGAGTTCCGAAAAGTCACCCGTCCGTTCTTTGGCTGTAAAAACTGTAAACTGAGAAGCGCTGGAAGGATGATCGAAGCGCTGACCCTGATAATCGAAAAAGAAAAACAACTTGTTCTTGAACACAGGTCCACCAACGGTTCCGCCAAACATATTCCACCGAAGCTTGTCTCGCGGAATGGTAGTACCCGAAATCTTATGTCCCCAATTATTAGCGTTGAGCTTGTCGTTCCGGAAAAATTCCCAAACATCGCCGTGGAAGTGATTGGTTCCGGATTTCAAGGTGGCGCTAACGATTCCGCCCTGGAAATTGCCAAATTCGGCGGAAGCGTTCTGGGTGATCAGGTTGAATTCCTGGATGGCGTCCGGCGCGGGCGTATAACCCAGAAGATTGTCTGAAACCTGGTTATTGTCCATGCCATCCAGAAGGAAGTTATTGGACTGCTCGCGGTTTCCGTTGATAAAGGGCCGGCCACCGCTGCCAACGTTGTCACCCGTATTGAAGCTGGCCGGACTGGGTGTTACCGCACCGGGCGAGAGCAGCGTCAACTGCACATAGTTCCGTGTAGCCAACGGCAGTGCCTCGTTTGTCTTGGCGTCGATGATTGTTCCGACTTGCGCGCTGTCCGCCTGAAGCAGCGGAACTTCGGATGTCACTTCGATCGTTTCGCTCACCTGGCCCATCGTCATTTTGAAGTCAACACGAACCGTCTGATTTAGGTTGAGAGTGAAGGCGGGATGGAATGCGGTCTTGAATCCTTTCGCTTCCGCCCTCATTTCGTAAGCTCCGATAGGTACACGTAAGAGGCTAAAGATGCCAGCTTCGTTGGTCTCCGCGGTCCAAATCGTCCCGCGGTCGGTTTCTTTCGCGGTGACGGTTGCCCCCGCGAGCGCCGCACCACTCGGATCCATGACCGTACCAGTAATCGTTCCTGTTATGTCCTGAGCAAACGCTGAGCCCCCGCTCACTAGCAACACCGCAACCAGAAGCGCTGTCCCCAAGCACATTTTCTTCTTCATAGCCACCCCTTTAGGCCGCTCCCGTAGCACTTCTGCGGGCGCCGCCTCCACATTATTCCGTCCTGCTGCGCTGGCCCCGGCTTTCCCCCGCCAGCTATAGCTTTGGATGGCGTATAGCTATATAGCGGCAAAATTGACTTGTCAAGAGAAAAATCCTGTTTTATAAGATTTATTCAGTGATTTCTTCTGTCACTCTATAGCTCTGCTCGATGCGCTCTAGAGCGGATTGCTGGAAGGAACTCTGGCTTTGCTGTGGTTTGCGGGTCATGCCCCGCGGAATGAGGCTGCGCGCCAGTCACGCTTTCGCGTACACTGTCTTGCGTTCGCTTTTTTTCTTGTTTCCTGCTGTCCATAGCGCCACGCAGTCGAGGAGTCGCTTCATGCCCCAGAAGGCTCGCACCGCCATTCCTGCGTACCAGCGCATCCAAAGCAGCATCCGTAAACGCATTGACGCCGGCCAGCTTCGTCCCGGCGATCCGGTTTCCTCGGAACGCGACCTCGCCAAACTTCACCAGGTCAGTTTGATGACCGCGCGCCACGCGCTTGCTACTCTCGAACACGAAGGCCTGGTCGAACGCCGCCGCGGCATTGGAACTTTTGTCGCCGCTCCAAAGATTCATTTCAATAGGTTGATGAGCTACACCGAACAAATGGCGGCTCGTAGCCTCAGCGCAGGCTCCAGAGTCCTCGCGCTTGAAACGATCGCGAGTGAACCGGAAATCGCCGCCCGGCTTTCGCTTCCTTCAAGCGAGCCAATCATAAAACTCGAACGTGTTCGTCATGCCGCCGAAGAACCCTTCGCTCTGGAGACTTGTTACCTCTCGTTCAACCAATTTCCTGAGCTTCTCAATGCCCCGCTCGGTCGCGAATCTCTCTTCGCCTATCTTGAGCGTAACTACGACGTGAGGCTCGGCTACTCCGACGAGGAAATTGATGCTATGGCCGCTGAACCCCAAACCGCGGAACTTCTCGGTGTCCCCCGCCGCGAACCGCTCCTGCGCATACGCCAGCTGATTTTTTCGACCAAGGGCAAACCGCTCATTTATGTGCTCGGAATTTATCGTTCGGATCGCCACAATTTCGTGATTAGGCGTTTTCGTTGATCTGTCTCCGGAATCCTTTTTTCCCTGTTAGCAGTTCGAAATCTTTTCGGGAGAATTGCACCTAAATGCTCGTCGTCCTCAAGGAGACTGCTAAGGAAGTCGGCCAGGAAGCCGCACGCATGGTTGCTGCCGCTGTCCGCGCGAATCCCAAAATCGTTTTGGGTCTTGCCACCGGTAGCACGCCGCTTGGCATGTATGAAGAATTAGTCTCCCTTCATTGTTCTGACAGTCTCGACTTTTCGAAAGCCACTTCTTTTAACCTCGATGAGTATCTCGGCCTCTCTCACGACAATCCGCAAAGTTTTCATTACTTCATGCGCTCTAATTTTTTTTCGCATGTGAATTTCTCTCCTGAAAAAATTCACATCCCGGATGGCGCAATCCGCGCCGATTACTCTGCCTACTGCCAGAGCTACGAGCGCGCGATAAGATCCGCCGGTGGGATCGATCTGCAAATCCTCGGTATCGGCCGCAACGGGCATATCGGCTTCAACGAACCGAATTCCAGCCTTGCTTCCCGCACCCGTCTCAAAGAACTCACTGAGGAAACCATCGAAGACAATCGCAGGTTTTTTCCGCAGGGGACCGAAATTCCAGAATGTGCGATCACGATGGGAATAGGCACGATCCTCGATGCGCGCCGCATCCTCATTCTCGCCACGGGAAAATCAAAAGCCGCAGCCGTCGCCAAAGCAATCGAAGGTCCGATCTCCGCTTCGGTCAGCGCATCCGCGTTGCAACTTCATCCCGAAGTCACCTTCATTATTGACGAAGACGCAGCCTACGCTCTAACTCAGCGCGATTATTACCGTCGCGTTCTCGAACTCACAAAAAAATACACCCCGGAAAAACTGGCATAATCTCGAAGGAAGGCGAAGTAATCTGTGATCATTTCAGGCGACATCGGCGGAACAAAATGCAATCTCGCTGCCTACCTCGATCACGGTGGAACGCTCAAGCTTGCCTCCAAACAGCGCTATGCCACTCGCGATTTTTCCAGTTTTGAACATCTGATCGAAACTTTCGCGCATCACGCGCTGCCTTCCGTTCCCAATCGAACGGTCATCGCCGCTGGCTTTGGTGTTCCCGGCACCGTGGTCGATGGCCGCTTGCACGCCGCGCATATTCCCTGGGTACTCGACGCTGCTTCGCTCGCCGCGCGACTCCATCTTCCCCGCGAACGCGTCGTCCTAATGAACGATCTCGTCGCCACCGCGCGCGGCCTGCAGAAGCTTTCTCCGGAAGATTTTCTCTATCTCAATCGCGGTGTGGATCATCCCGAGGACAACATTGCGGTCATCGCGGCCGGCACCGGCCTTGGTGAAGCCGTTCTTTACTGGGACGGCCACGGCCATCGCGCCGCGCCTTCAGAAGGCGGTTCCGCTGATTTCGCTCCCCGCTCCGACCGTGAAATCGCCTTTCTCACTTTCTTAAAAAAGCGTCTCACGCGCGTCTCATGCGAAGAACTTTTCTCCGGACGTGGCTTTCGCCCCATTCACGAATTTCTCGCTCCTGACATTCGCCACGCTTCGTTCGAACGCGCAGCGGGCGAGTCCGCTCAGGAAATTACGCAGAACGCTCTGACCGGCGCGTGCTCTGCGTGCGTCGAAACGCTCGATTTCTGGACTGATGCTTTCGGCGCCGAATCCGGCAATCTCGCGCTACGCGTCCTCGCGTATGGCGGCGTCTATCTCGCAGGAGGCATCGCCGTAAAAATCCTTCCGCTCCTGCAGAAAAGCACGTTCTGCAGCGCATTCGCAGACAAGGGCCCGCTCGGTCCGATTTTGCAAAATATTCCGATTGCGGTTGTGCTTAACGAAGATGCGCCAATTCTGGGCGCGGCCTACGCGGCTTTGCGCGCGGCAAGCTGACTACGCGTTCTCTTTGAAATTAAGCTGGTCCACTTTTCTCAACTGGGGAAATATCCACGCCCACAATCCCGTCACGGCGATTGCGCCGATGCCGCCAAGTATCACGGCGGGAACGGATCCGAACCATTGCGCCGTTACGCCGGATTCAAATTGCCCTAATTCGTTCGATGCGCCAATAAAAATCATGTCCACCGCGTTCACACGGCCGCGCATCTCGTCAGGAGTGGCCACCTGTATCAACGTTCCGCGCACGATCACACTGACCATGTCGGTTGCGCCGACCATGAAAAGCGCAAACACCGAAAAAACCATGCTGCGCGAAATTCCAAACAGGACCGTGAACAATCCGAATGCCGCCACGCACCACAACATCGTCGCGCCGACATTTTTTTTCAGCGGCCTGTATGCAATCGCAATCGCCATGATTCCCGCCCCAATGCCGGGAGCGCTGCGCAAAATGCCCAGCCCCCACGGCCCCGTTTGCAAAATCTCTTTCGCGTAAACCGGCAACAACGCAACCGCACCGCCGAGGAGCACTGCGAACATATCCAGGGAAATCGCGCCAAGCACGAGCTTTTCCCGCCAGAGATAGCGGAATCCTTCAAAGATAGACGAACTTGTCGTCTCCACTTTGCCGCCAGGCTTGATGCTTACTTGCAATTTCAGCATCAATCCAACCGCGACTGCAGCGATTACAGTCGCAATTAAATACACAGCGAACGGCCCGCGGAAAATTGCGTAGACTAAGCCGCCAAGCACAGGACCAAGAATTGTTGCCAGCTGAAAAATGCCCGAAGCCCATGCAACCGAATTCTGAAAGTGTTCCTCGGGAACAAGATGAGGAAGGATTGCGCGGCTCACTGGTCCGTTGAAGGAACGCACAACTCCGAGCAGCACGAGCACAGCATAAATTGCGACGACGGATTGCAAGTGATACGCGGCGAGAAGCAAGAGCAGAAGAAAACAAACGCCAAACCCCGCTTCACACGTGATCAGAACTCTTCGACGATCGAAAATATCCGCGACATGACCTGCAGGCAGGAACAAAACGATGCCGGGAAGAAATTGCGCAAGGCCGACTAGGCCAAGATCGAGCGGGCGATGCGTGATTTCGTACACTTGCCAGCCGACGGCGACGGCCTGCATTTCAAGCGCGAGCACGACGAGACAGCGAGCGGTTTGAAAAATCACGAAGGCAGGATAGCGGAACGCCGCTCGCGAATCGTTTTTCGCGTCTGCAATTACGCTTTGTGTTGAGGACACGTGGGCTTACTCGCCGTACGGAACCCAAATGTTCTTTACTTGATAGGCGTGTTCGAGATACCAGCGGCCTTCGCCCTGCTTGTGATCGAAGAAATCGACCTGGCGTCCTTCATTGGTCCACACTTGTTTCAAATTTCCAACAGAGAGCGCCTTCGCTGTCGCGCAAAGCGAGTCGTCGCCGTAACACCAGATCGCATCGAGATCGTCGTGCTCAGCAAGCACTTTCAAAAGTTCCGAACTTCGACCGGGAACGATGTTAATGACGCCGCCAGGCAAATCACTCGTCTCAAAAATCTGGTACAAGTCAGCCGTGATCAACGGATATTTGTCCGAGGGAACGGCAACCACCGTATTCCCCGCTGCCACAAGCGGCAGCGCGAGGTAGAAAAAGCCTAGTAAGGGCGCACAAGAAGGGCAGATCGCGCCGACTGTGCCGACAGGCTCGTTCATGGCGATGGCTATATTGCGGAAGGGTGGGTTGTGGACGGCTCCGTCGAACTTATCGGCCCACGCCGCATAAGAAAACAACCTCTCGATGCTTACAGCTACTTCTTCTTCCGCCTGCTTCGCCCCGACGGCGGCGGAGAGACGTTGCGCGATTTCCGCGCTGCGCTGAGAGAGATTTTCCGCAATGTAGAAAAGTACTTGCGCGCGATTGTGCGCAGTAGTCTTGGCCCAGCCTTCCGCTTTTCTCGCGGCTTCCACGGCATTGCGAATGTCTTTGCGATTTCCGAGAGGCGATTCGCCGAGCAATTGTCCGTTCGCTCCCCGCACTTCGATACTGTAGCCGGAGTCGGGCCGCGCTTGTCTTCCCCCGATGTAGAGTTTCACAGTGCGATCAATGGAAGGATTCGCGACTTCCACAGCTCCATTTGCCGATGTAGATTCAATCGGAAGTTTTTTCGCGTCCTTGAACCATGACGGCTCGAGATATTCGAGCAGACCTTCCCTGCCGCCTTCGCGGCCGTAGCCACTTTCGCGATACCCGCCAAAACCACAAGCAGCGTCAAACATATTCGTGCAATTGACCCAGACGACGCCTGCTTTCAATTGCGACGCAACGTGCAGCGAAACGTTGATGCTTTCGCTCCAGACGCTTGCCGCAAGTCCATAGGCGGTGTTGTTTGCAAGCTCGATTGCTTCTTTTGGCGTGCGGAACGTCATCGCGGCAAGCACCGGTCCGAAAATTTCCTGCTGCGCGACGATGGAAGAGGGGTGCACGTTGCTCAAAAACGTCGGCTTGTAATATAGGCCGCGTGAAGGCATGACGATTTCCGGCTGCCAGCATGTCGCACCTTCCGCAATTCCCTGCTTCACCAGGCTATCAATCCGTTCCAGCTGCACCTTCGCCACAATCGCCCCGACATCTATCGCTTTATCCAGCGGAGACCCCACGCGGAGCGTGCTCATCCGGTCCTGCACCTTGCGCGTCAACTTCTCCGCGATGCTCTCCTGCATCAGCAGCCGTGAACCCGCACAGCAAACCTGCCCTTGATTGAACCAAATCCCGTCAACAAGCCCTTCGACAGCGCTATCTAAATCTGCGTCTTCAAAAATCACGAACGGAGATTTCCCGCCAAGTTCCAGCGAAAGTTTCTTGTGCGATTGCGCGGTTGCGCGCCGAATCGCTCTTCCTACTTCGGTCGATCCGGTGAACGCAATCTTGTCCACATCGGGATGTTTCACCAGCGCTTCGCCCGTAGATCCATCGCCAGTAACGATATTTACCGCTCCCGCCGGTAACCCCACCTCAACGCAAATTTCTGCAAAGGCCAGCGCCGTGAGCGGCGTGAATTCGGCGGGCTTAAGTACCACGGTATTTCCCGTCGCAAGTGCCGGCGCTATTTTCCAAGCAAGCATCAGCAGTGGAAAATTCCACGGAATAATTTGTCCGACGACTCCACACGCGGTGTATCCGGAAAACTCCTGTTCGAGCAGCTGCGCCCATCCCGCGTGATGGTAGAAATGCCGCGCCACAAGCGGAATATCAATGTCACGGCTTTCGCGAATCGGCTTCCCATTGTCAATCGTTTCGAGCACCGCCAGTCGTCGCGAATGTTTCTGTATCTGCCGGGCGATCGCGTACAAATACCGCGCTCGCGTGTGCGCCGTTAGCCCCTGCCACACCGGTAGCGCCGCGCGCGCCGCCTTCACCGCCGCATCAACATCCGCCGCACTCCCTTGCGCGACTTCCGCAATCTTTTCTCCCGTGGCGGGGTCAGCCGTCTCAAAATATTTTCCTTCGACGGGCGCCTGCCATTTGCCACCAATGAAATGTCCGAATCTCCGCTTGTGGCCATCAAGCCAGACGAGCGTTTCCTTCGGATCTTCGGGCGCTGGCCCGTATTCCATCGTTTTGTATTTTTCGAGGACGCTCATATTTCTTTCTCAGGCGATCGGATGGCGGTATTCCGCAGAATACCGGCCCGTCGCGTGGAATTCGAGCTGCCTTTCGATATCCGCAAGCATCGAGCTCGCGCCAATCCGGAAGAGGTGCGGCTCGAGCCATGAATTTCCGAGTTCTTCCTTCATGAGCGAGAGCCACTCAATGGATTGCTTGGCGGTTCTAATGCCGCCCGCCGGCTTGAAGCCGACGGCAATTCCCGTCTCTTGTGCGAATTCACGAATCATGCGCGTCATGACGAGACCTACCGGGAGAGTTGCGTTGACAGCTTCTTTTCCAGTGGAGGTCTTAATAAAATCGGCGCCGGCCATCATCGCGACCAAACTTGCTTTTGCAACGTTGCGCAAAGTCAGCAAATCTCCGGTTCCCAGGATCACTTTCAGATGCGCGGGCCCACAGGCATCCTTGAAAGCAACGATCTCGTCGTAGAGTTTTTGCCACTGCGCGCCGAAAACGTGCGCGCGTGTGATGACAACGTCAATTTCCTGCCCCCCCGCGGCGACGGAGCGGCGGATTTCCAAGACGCGATCTTCAAAAGGAGAAAGCCCCGCGGGAAATCCTGTGGAGACCGCGGCGACATTGATTTTTGTTCCTTCGAGGGCGCGCCGCGCCGTTTCCACAAAAAGATGATAGACGCAAACAGCACCGACCTGAATGTTCAGATCCGCGATGCCAAGTTTATGCACCAGTTCGTGCTGCAAAGGCTGGCGAGCCTTTGAGCAAAGCCGGCGAACGCGTTCGTCGGTATCGTCACCGGACAGGGTTGTTAAATCCATGCAAGAAATGGCACGCAGGAGCCAGGCAATCTGCCAATCCTTTTTTAC
>JACXTT010002334.1_pt1 | contig 30245 bp, 20 predicted proteins | sample 9270951 | NCBI WGS metagenome assembly JACXTT01 (sample SAMN15532306, study PRJNA645909) | rock metagenome | isolation source: weathered quartz diorite | place: Puerto Rico | collected 2017-06-21 | reverse complement strand
GCCTTCACCCACACCAATCCACTCGACGGCATGTCCGAAGGCGGAAGCCTGGTCTGGGAGTCGGATGAAGAAGGCGAGGCCGCGTGGGAGCGGCTGCCGCTCTGGGCGCGCAAGCAGATCATCGACAAGAAGATCCGTGTCTTCACGCTGCCCGGCTTCAAGATTGCGCGCGAGGCGACCGACCGCGGCGACCTGCAGCTCCGCATGCAGGGCAACGCCTTCCTGGGCGCGTTCTTCTCCGTGTCGCCGATGCTGAAGGACTTCCGCATCACCCCCGAGCAGTTCCGGGATGCGGTGCACAAGCAGTACGTCAAGAAATTCGGGAAGCTCGGCGACGCGGTCGTCAACTCGAACATGGAGGTGATGACGAAGGGCTTCGAACTGGTACGCGAAATCAACATTGGCGCCCTCGAAGCTGCCGATCGATCGACTCTGCGCGGCAAAGCGCTCTTGCCCCTGTTGATGCCTGAAAGCATCGCGGCGAGCGAGGGCTGCGGCACTGGATGCCGAACGATTGACGTCCCGGAAGGGCAGCCGGAGCGGACCCCGCTGACACGCGTCAAGGACTTCGACGCGATGTTCAGGGCCAAGCTCGGGTACAACCAGCCGGCCAACGCGTATGCGTCGCTCGGCATCATGGCGGCGGGCAGCGGCGATACGGCATCGAAATACGTCGCACGGCGCGAGACGCCGCTCTACATCCCCGAGAACTGCACGCAGTGCATGGAGTGCATTGCGGTCTGTCCAGATACGGCGCTTCCAAATTGCTCGCAGGAGCTCGACACGATCCTGCGTACGGCGGTGAGCAACTACGTCAGCGACACCTCCGAGCGGCAGAAGATGCTGAACCTGCTGCCGGAGATCACCAAACGAACGCGCGACATGATGCGCGATGCGGTCGCGAAGAACGACAAGACGCCGGCGCAGGAATTCATCCGAAAGGTGACCCACGAGGTCGACGGCTTCGCGCCTGCCGCGAAGGAGGAGTTCTTCCGCATCATCGACAAGGTGCCGATGGCGTTCCAGAAGGCGAACGCGATCTTCGCGACGCCGGAAAAACGGAGCCCCGGATCAGGCGGCATTTTCTCGATCTTCGTCTCTGACCTCTGCAAGGGGTGCGCGGCGTGCGTCACCGCGTGCGGCGAGCACCAGGCGCTCCGCATGGTGCAGGAGACCGAGGACGTCAACGCCGAACACGAGACCGGTACGGCGTTCCTCAACCTGCTCCCCGACACGTCGGCCAAGTATCTCGGCCTCTATAACGACACGCGTCCGCAGGACTCGAAGACGGCGACGCTCCGCAACATGCTCATGGTCCGGCGCAACTATGACGCGCTGGTGTCGGGCGACGGCGCCTGCGCCGGCTGCGGCGAGAAGAGCATCCTGCGCTCGTGTGCCGCCGTCACCGAGGCGTACATGCGGCCGATCTACCACGCGAAGGCGGATCGGTTCCGGCGCAAGGCCGACGAACTCGAGACGGCGGGCGAGCAGAAGCTGGCGGATCTCAAGGCGCGCAGCGCCGATGAATACGAGCTGTTCAAACAGGCGGTCGCTCACCTGTTGATGGGCCTCGGCGGCGAGGACGACAAGGACACGAGAGCGCGCATGAAGGCGCACGGCGAGATTTCCGACAAGGACATCATCGGCGCCATCACCGCGGTGCTGCGGCACGAAGCGTTCATCCACAAGAACCTGCAGGCGATCGACGGCCGCGCCGCCAACGGCATGTCGGTGATGGCCATGGCCGCGCACACCGGCTGCAACACGGTGTACGGATCGACGCCGCCGAACAATCCGCATCCATACCCGTGGATGAACTCACTCTTCCAGGACGGCATCACCGTCGGCTGGCTCCTCGGCGAAAGCTTCATCGTCGATCACGGTCGCCGGTCGGTGATCCCGGAGCGTCTGCTCGACGCGCTGACGCACCGCGAGAAGGACGTCATCACTCCGCGCGAGTACTACGAGTACGTGCACTTCAGCGACGCCGTCATGACCGATCAGGAAATCATCGAGTTGCCGAAAGTGTGGGTGGTCGGCGGCGACGGCGGGATGGGTGATATCGGCTACCAGAACATGTCGAAGGTGATTCTGCAGAACCGGCCGAACGTCAAGGCCGTGATGCTCGACACCCAGGTCTACTCGAACACCGGCGGGCAGAACTCCGACTCGACGCCGATGCTCGGCGGTAACGACATGAACATGTTCGGCACCGCCACGCAGGGGAAGAACATCGAGAAGAAGACGGTGGCCGAAACGTTCCTGGCCGGCCACGGATCGCCGTTTGTGGCGCAGGTGTCGATCGCGAACGCGCCGAAGCTGTATCGCGCGATTCTCGACGGCCTCGAGTATCGCGGGACGGCGTTCTTCCAGTGCTTCACGACGTGTCAGCCGGAGCACGGCGTCGCTGACGACCTGGCGCTGATGCAGGCGCAGCGCGTCCGCGATTCGCGCGGCGCACCGGAGTTCGTGTTCAATCCGCGGCTCGGCGAGAGCTATCAGGATGTCCTCGACATCAAGGGCAATCCGTCGATCGACATGGACTGGTACGAAGCGAAGTTCAAGCCGACCAACGAGCCATATCGCTACACGGTCGCGCACTGGTGCGCCACCGAGGCGCGGTTCAGAAACCATCTGCGCAAGATCAAGATGGAGGACGCTGCCAGGCTGATTCCGCTCGAGAACATGCTCGTCCGCATCACGCAGCAGGACGTCGTCTATCGGCGGTACCTGATCAAGGATCACAGGTCCTACGTGCCCGACTTCGGCGTCTACATCAAGGTGCAGGGCGCCAACGGCATCGAGTTCCGATCGCTCTCGCGTCAGCTCGTCCTCTTCTGCGTGGAGCGGCGCAAGGCGTGGCGTATGCTGCAGAGCAAGGCGGGCATCGAGAACCGCGAGTACAAAGCGCAGCGCGCGATTCTCGCCGACGTCGACGCGGCGAAGATCACGAAGGAGCAGCTGTTTGCCGGCGCCGAGGAGTTGATGAAGGCGCGGCTCGGAAAGCCTGCGGCACATGCCCCGGCCCCGGCCGCCAAACCCGCCGTGCCGCCACCGTCGCCCGCACCGAAAGTCACGGGCGACGTCGTCGTGAACTAGATCGCAGTCACGGGCCGCAGAGACTCAGAGGCGCAGAGCCAAATTTTTCTCTGAGTCTCTGCGTCTCTGCGGCTCGTCCTCGTTGAAAACGGCGCTATAATCCGCGGCGCTATGAGGTCGATCTATTTCGTACTGATCGTTGTCATCGTAGCCGCCGCCAATCTGCTCGCCCAGGACGTGTACCTCAAGATTCCTGCGGATCCGCCGACGAAAAACCCACTCGAAGGGAATACCGACGCGATTACCGCCGGCATGGGCGCCTATCGGGTGCGCTGCGCCGATTGCCACGGCATGGACGCGCGCGGCATCCGGGGTCCGGACATCTCGCAGGTGTGGGCGCGAGGCCGCACGGATGCGGCGCTCTTCCGCACGATCCGCAACGGCGTGCCGAACACCGAGATGCCGGCGCATCCGGCTCCGCGCACCACGGATACGGACATCTGGCGCATCCTTGCCTACCTCAAGACCATCTCACCGACGACTGCCGCAGGACCGGGCGCCGGTAACGCCACCAGCGGGGAGCACGTGTTCGCGACCAACTGCATTGGATGCCACCGGATCGGCGATCGCGGAGGCAATCTCGGCCCCGACCTGTCCCGCATCGGTGCCGCACGCGCGCGCGCCGCAATGGCGCGTCAGATACGCGGCACGATGGGGAGCTTCAGAACCGGCTACGAGCCAGTGACCCTGACGACCCCGAACGGACAGGAGATTCAGGGCGTCAAGAAGAACGAAGACCAGTTCTCGGTCCAGGTGATGGACACCCGGGAGCGCATCCAGGGGTACCTGCGCGAGGACATGCGGTCTGTGAGCAATGAAAAGAAGTCGGCGATGCCGGTGTTCACGCCCGACAAGTTGTCGGATGCCGACCTCGACGATCTGCTCGCCTATCTCGAAAGCCTCCAGGGCACGAGCCCGGCGCCGCCAAACGCCCGCTGAGGAGCTTCTATGAAACGACGAACGTCTGTACGAATCGCGGTCGTAGTCATCGGAGCAGCGGCGTGTATGGCGACGCTCAGCGCGCAGAACGCGCCGCCGCCGCTCGTCACCGCACAGGAGCTCCTCAATGGTCTTCCCGCTGACGGATCGCGCTGGCTCATGTTCGGCGGGAGCTATACCAACCAACGTCACAGTCCACTGAATCAGATCACGCCCGAGAACGTCAGTCGCCTCGTGCCGCAGTGGGTGTATCAGACCGACACTGCGGGACGGTTCGAGACCACGCCGCTGCTGCGCGACAACGTTCTGTACGTCACCGGACCACTGAACGTCGCGTGGGCCATTGACGCCCGGACCGGGCGTGAGATCTGGCGGTACAAACGTGAGCTGCCGCCGACCGGCAACCTGACAGCGTGCTGCGGTCTGGTGAACAGAGGATTCGGTGTACTCGGCGATCGTCTGTTCATGACGACGCTTGACGCTCACCTTCTCGCGTTGAATATGAAGACGGGGGCCGTGGTCTGGGATACGACGCTCGAGGACTTCTCGAAGGGATACGCGTCAACCATCGCTCCGCTCGTGGTCAAGGACAAAGTGATCGTCGGCGTGGCCGGAGGCGAGTACGGCATCCGCGGTTTCATCGATGCGTACGACGCGAAAACCGGTGCCCGCGCGTGGCGCTTCTACACGATTCCGGGTCCCGGTGAACCGGGCAATGACACGTGGGCTGGTGATTCGTGGCAGCGTGGCGGCGCCGGCGTATGGGTGACCGGCGCATACGATCCGGAACTGAACCTGCTGTACTACGGCATCGGCAATCCGGGGCCTGACTACCACAGCGAGAGCCGCAAGGGAGACAACCTGTACAGCGACTCGCTCGTGGCGCTCGATGCCGATAGCGGAACGGTGCGGTGGCATTACCAGTTCACGCCGCACGACCTGCACGATTGGGACGCCACGGAGGTGCCGATCCTCGCGGACCTGACGATTGGCGGTCAGCCGCGCAAAGTCGTCATGTTCGCGAACCGCAACGGGTTCTTTTACACACTCGACCGCACGAACGGAAAGCTCATTGTCGGCAAGCCGTACGTCGTGACGAGCTGGGCAAAGGAAATCGGAGCTGACGGACGACCGGTGATCCTCCCCGGATATGTGCCCGATGAGAAAGGTTCGTTGACATGTCCCGACCCCACGGGCGCGACCAATTTCTGGCCCGGCTCCTACGATCCCGCGCAACGTCTGTTCTTCGTGAACGCACGAGAAGTGTGCGCGACCTTCTACGCGTGGAAGCAGGAATACGTGCCAGGTGAGCGGTACACGGGCGGCGCCGGCCAGCGCGCCACCGGCTCTGACAACCGCGCGTGGGGCGCGCTGCGCGCGATCGATCCGGCGACCGGAGAACGCAAATGGGAATTCCCTTACATCAGTCCCTCTACGTCAGGCGTGCTGACGACCGCTTCAGGCCTGGCGTTCACCGGAGATGCGGAAGGTAATTTCCTCGCAATCGATTCGCGCAGCGGCAAGCTGCTGTGGCATTTTCAGATGGGCTCCGCGCTTCACGGAACCTCGCCGATCACGTACATGCTTGACGGTCGCCAGCAGGTGCTCGTTCCTGCGGGCACGACGCTCACCGCATGGGCGTTGAGCGATATTCCGCGCGTGCCGGCGACGCGCTGAGCGAATTTTTTTCGCGCCGAGCCCGAACCACTCACGAATGACGTCAACATCAGTTACACTTCAACAACTCGCATCGTTTCGATAACCATCCTTCTGGGGTTCCGTGCGTGTCCGATCGAAACCACATCGTCTCCCCCTCCTCCTCCGACTCGTTCAGCTCCTTCAACGAAACAGATCCTCCACCGGATACGGCGCGTGGTTTCCGTGAAGGACTGCCGCCCGCGTTTCGGATGCGGGCGGATGCCCATTACGTTGAACAGCTCGATGGCGAGAAACCGACCATCGCGGTGCAGTACGTCGCCGTTCATGCGATCGATATCAGCGACGCACCTCCCGATGCGGTGCCGGAGCTCGTCGAGTCGATCAAACGCTACGGCGTGCTCGAGCCGCTGGTGGTACAGCGCAACAATGGCACCTACAAGACCATCACCGGGCAGAAGCGGCTCGCCGCCGCACGCGCGGCCGGTCTTCACGACGTGCCGTGCCTCGTGCATCACGTGTCGGACGAGCGCGCTGAAGCGCTTCGCGAGGTGCTTCGACCGCCCACGCCTCGAGCTGCACGCATCGCGGGGCCGTTTTCGACGTCGGAGTCGCCCCTCGACGTCGCCGTGGCGGCGATGCGGCTGATCGGCGCGGCGCCCGATGGTCAGGTGTCTGTCGTGCAATCGTCCATGGGGCCGCGGCTGACGATAGATCTGCCATTCAACCTATAGCGCCGGGGCCGCCATCGCCCGGTTTTGCCCCCTATTGCCCGGTTTGGCCGTGCCGATACTCAGGGCGTGGTTTGTTTCTTCAGCCGGGCAGACAGCGTGATCCGCTGCGAGGTGAGGTCGTCTGAGGACGGCAGCGGCTACGAGCTGGTGATTGATCATCCGGACGCCGTGGTACAGGTCGAGCGGTTCGACGGCGCCGAAGCCTTGAATCGACGGTGGATGGATGTCGAGGGGCGGCTGCTCAAGCAAGGGTGGCGCGGACCTGCGCCACGTCAGCTTCTAAGAAATCCATAGGCGACGAGCGCCTGTTCTTCGGGAAGTCGGTTGAACGCCGGCCCGGTCCCGGAGGCTGGCGTCGATCCGGCTGGTTCGGGTCCCTTCGATCGCGGAACGGAAGCGCTCCAGGCGGGCGACGCGGGGCCGAATCGCTCGATCCGTCGTCGTGATCGCCGAGCACGACCCGGATGCAATTGCGCCCATCCGCTTTGGCGCGATAGAGCGCGGCATCGGCGCGCGCCAGCACTCCATCCACGTCCTCTTCGCCCGGCATCGCGATCGTGATGCCAATGCTCGTGGTCAGCTGAATACGCGCTGCCTCGCACTCCGTGACCGTGTTCGCGATCTTCTTCGAGAGCGCCGCAGCCACGCGCTTGGCTTGGTCCAGGCCGCTCTCCGGGAGCGCCACCAGAAACTCCTCTCCGCCCCATCGCGCCCGGACGTCGCTGACGCGGAGTGTCTGCATAATCGTGTGGCCGATGTTCGCCAGCACCGCATCGCCGCACTGGTGGCCGTACCGGTCGTTGACGCTCTTGAAGAAGTCGAGGTCGAGCATCAGCACGCCGACCTGCTGATTGGAGCGATGCGCGCGCTTGAGTTCCGCGCGGAGCCGCTCGAGGCCGTCGGGGCGCGTCGAACAGCCGGTGACCGAATCAACCGTGCTCAGCTCGCGCAGTTGTTCGATGGCATGCGCGGTCTGAAGCCGGTCCGCCAGCAGCGGCGCAAGTACGATGAGCGCGCGCCTCGCGGCCGCTGAGAGCGGCCGATCGCCGATTGGAATTCCGATCAACCCGAGAAGGGTGTCGCCGGATCGCAGAGGGAAGGTCGCCCATTCACCAGGCGCGTCGGTCAGCGGGTGTGCCGCAGTTGCCTGCGATGTGGCTGGCGCGACGATGACCTTGCGGCGTCCGCCGATGTTCGTCTCGATCCACAGCCGATCGACACCGAGCATGACGGGCAGCTTCTTGACGATCGCGTCCTGAAGCTCGCCGCTCGACAGCGCACCGCGCAAGTCGGCGATGAACACCAGCACACGCTGCTGCCAGGAGATGTCGCCATCCCGTTCTGATGTTGAGGCCTGTGGCGGATCCGAATCGGAGTCGTCAGTGGGGGAGCGCTTCACCTGCGATCATTTTATGAGGAAAAGAATGTCGCGAGCGCCCCGCCTCCGTATCTAGCTTTCGCGGCGCGGCGAGCTGAAGCGGCCGACGACGGGCTTCGCGATATCGACGAAGTCGCCGTAATGCATCCTGAAGCAGTCGGTGTGTGTTCCGGCATTGAACACCATTTCCGGATCGCCGACGAAACATTCCTCTACAAAGACACGCTGGAGGTACAGACCACCGAATGGAGGCATCGCGCCTTCTTCGCAATCGGGATAGAGCGCTGCGATCTCGATTTCGGTCGCAAGCCGAAGCGCAGACGACCCGGTGAGCTCTCGCAGCCTGTCGAATTCAATTGTGTAATGCGCCGGGAGCACGGCGAGGACGACTTCGCCGTCGGCGACGCAGACAACGGTCTTGGCCCATGAGTTCCCCCGCACGTGCGAGATGGCGGCCGCATGCATTGCGGTGAACGCAGGCGCGTGACGAAAGGTCGTGTAGGGAACCCGGGCTTTACTGAGGAATTCGTCGAGGGAGCGCGGTCGCATGCGGCGCGAGTATAGTGCAGCATCAACGAGTTGACACCCTCAAAGCACAGCCCTAAAATCGGCACGATTTGGGCGCGGTTGCGCCTTCATTTCGTTCCAACCGTTCATTCGCTCGAGACTACAGGCACGTCCCCGAGGGCGGGGAGGAGGATTCCCAATGAGTTTGTCGAGGGTAATCGGAAGGTTGTTCCTTCTGTGCGCCATGGTGGCGCTCCCGGCGATGGCGTTTGCGCAGGACGCGGTCCTGACGGGCACCATCACCGATTCAACGGGCGCAGTGCTGCCCGGCGTCACTGTTTCCGCCGTTAACGAGGCGACCGGCAATAACTACCAAGCTGTTACCGATGCCGCTGGCGTGTATCGCATCCCCGTACGCGTCGGCGCGTACAAGATCACCGCGGATCTCGCCGGGTTCGGCAGTGTTATGCGAATGGGCGTGCAGCTGCTCGTCGGTCAGACCATTACGCTGAACCTCCAGATGGCGCCCTCGACGTTGCAGGAAACTGTCACGGTCACGGGTGAGGCACCGCTGATCCAAACGCAATCGTCCGAGCTGGCCGGCAACATCGATCCGCGGCAGGTGCAGGATCTGCCGTCGGTGGGACGCAACTGGATGTCGCTGGCGCTGCTCGCACCGGGCAACCGGACCAACGCGGCGGGCGCGTTGCCCGTGCAGGATCGCGTCGACGTGCGCGAGTTCCAGCTCAATGTGGACGGGTTACAGGTGACCGCGAACCTCGGCACCGGCAACCAGGCGCGTTACAGCAACGACGCGATCGCCGAGTTCCAGTTCATCTCGAACCGGTTCGACGCGACGCAGGGTCGTTCATCGGGCGTGCAGGTCAACGCCGTCACGAAGTCCGGCGCGAACCAGTTGAACGGCACCTTCGTGGGCAACTTCCGCGACAGCCGATGGAACGCGGCGGATCCGGTGCTCAACCAGGTGCTGCCGTACAAGAACCAGCAGTACAGCGGGACGATCGGCGGACCGATCATCCTGAACAAGCTGCACTACTTCGGGAACTACGAGTACGAGCACCAGCCGCTGACCTCCATCTGGACGACGCCGTACCCCGCGTTCAACGTGACGCTCAACGGCACGCATCACGTCAATCTCTCAGGCATCCGTCTCGACGAGGAGCTGACGTCGAAGGTGCGGTTGATGGGGAAGGTGAACCACTCGAGCCTGCTGGATCCGTTCGGCACTGGCAACGCGAACTACCCGGCCGCCGCGGCGAAGAACCTGGAGCACTCAACGGATGTCGTCGGGGAGTTCACGACCGTCCTGAGCAACCGCGCCGTCAACACGGTCCGCGGTGGATACGCGAACTATGGGCTCAACCAGTCGAGCCTCACGTCGTGGTCGAATCACTGGCAGGCCGCCAACGGCATCACCAACGGCGGACCGAACCTGACGTTCCGCGGCTTCCGCAGCAATCGCAACGGCAACATCCCGCGGTATCGCGATCAAAACACCTACACCATTCACGATGACTTCACCTTCTCCTATGACGCCAAAGGGCATCACGACCTGAGGGCCGGCGGCGAATTCCTGCACCTGGAGGACAATACGCGCAACTGCAACCAGTGCGGCGGCACGGCGACGGTCAACGGTGGTCCGGTTCCCGCGAATATCACGGCGCTGCTGCCCGACCCGTTCAACGCCGACACGTGGCAACTGGCCAATCCTGCGTTCGGCGCAATTGCGACGCGGTATTCGGTTGGCGTCTCCGACGCATCGCACTTCCTCACACTCTCCAAGATGCCGAAGTACGCGGCATGGGCGCAGGACGACTGGAAGGCAAGTAACAGGCTGACGCTGAATCTCGGCCTCCGGTACGACTTGATCTGGAATGCGTTCGCGCAGCACGTCACGTTCCTGCCATTCGAACTTCCGAACCGGCCGCAGGACGCCAACAACATCCAGCCGCGCCTCGGTTTTGCCTACAGGATCACGGATCGCACCGTGCTGCGCGGCGGGGCGGGGCTGTACTACAACGACGAGCGGAACACAAACGTGCTGTGGCCGATCAGTCCGCTGACGATCGCGGTGGTCGCGGTCGACAACGTGCCGCCCAGAGCCGACTTCGTCGCGAACCCGTTCAACGGTCCATTGCCGACCTACGACCAGGCGCTCGCCCGCTTTTGCAACGCGGGCGGCGGGCGGCCCGACAACGCGGCGTACACTGCGTGGGCTGCGGGCGGCTTCGTTGGTCCCGCGCCCTGTCTGCTGCGTGACCTGCAGGAGATGGCGCCGATTCCGGATTACTCGCACGTGACGCACAGCTGGCAGAGCTCGATCGGTATCGCACAGCAGTTCGGCTCGTCGACGGCGCTGCAGGTCGACTACGTGCAGACCAACAGCCGCAACGAGAAGTCGATCCAGGACAACGTCAACGTCACGTTCAATCCAGCAACCGGCGTTCCTTATCCGTACTCCGACGTCGCGCACCGCGCGTACCCGCAGTTCGGCGTCGTCGGCAACATCCCGCACATCGGCCTCTCCGACTATTACGGCGTGCAGAGCAGTCTGAACAAGCGGTTGTCGAATCACTGGCAGGCCAACGTGACCTACACCCTCGGCTGGCTGTATGAAACGGATCCGCCGCCGCTCAGCGGGCTGAAAGAGTACACAGGTCCGGTTCCGATCGACCTTGGGAACGAGCGGTCGTTGACATTCACCGATCAGCGGCACCGTGTCGTACTCAACGGCATCTACGATGTGGGGCATGGTTTCCAGGTGAGTGGGATCTACTTCTATGGTTCCGGCCTCCGCAATCAGATCGTGTGCGGTTGCGACGCGCGCGGGTTGCAGATTACCAGCATCGACCGGCTGCGCGGCGCCGGCGACACACAGGGGCCGCTCGGCAGCATCATTCCGCGCGACAGCTTCGTCGGCGACCCGATTCACAGCGTCTCGCTGCGCCTCCTGCAACGCATTCCGCTGGCTCGCAGGGCGAACCTCACCGGCAGCCTCGAGGTGTTCAACCTGTTCAACCGCAAGAACTACCAGAACTACGACCTGACGGAAACGAGCGGCACGTTCCTCCGGCCCCAGCCGAGCGCAAACGCGACGTACACTCCGCGCTCGATGCAGCTCGGGTTCCGACTGACCTTCTGACGCAGCGGGTATCAGGTGTCAGGTGTGATCTCAGTATCAGCCTGACACCTGGACCACTCTTGATAACCTGAAACCTGATACCTGCCAGGCGCCAGCGCTCAATGCGTGAGCGCGTACAACACAACATCGATACCAAGCGCGTAGCCATCCGGCGCGAACTGCTGGAAGAACCGCGGGTCGTCGGCTTCCCGTTCCCACGAATCCGAGATGTCGGTGTTGTGCGTCATCACCGCGACAATGCGACGGTGCTTGTCGCGCACGGCGCGGAAGTGGACGACGGCGGATTCAGCTCCGCGCTCCGAGGTGCTGGCGCCGCCAGTCGTGCGCCAGAAGCGGATGTTCGAGACCTGCGGCACGTGCGTGACCTCGAACATCGAGTGGAAGATGGGATCGCTCAGCGGCACGTCTTCGATGACGTAGTCGGGGGCCGGCATCACCTTCGCGAACTCGCGCTCCCATTGCTCCCACGCGGCATTGCCCCAGAAGTCGTCGACCCACATGAACCCGCCCTTCTCGAGGTAAAGCCGCAGCCGCGCGGCTTCCATATCCGTGAGTCCGATCGTGCCGACGTCAGAGGCCATCAGGTACGGGCAGCCGAAGAGTGCATCGTCAGTGAGGCGCACCAGCCATGAGTGCGGGATGTTCGGAGCCGAACGGCTGACGCGCGTCTTGGTCAGTTCCGAGAGGCGCATCAGGAGGTGACGCTCTCCCCACGGGTAGTCGGTTCGCCAGCCCGCGCCGCCCGGTTCACGCCGCGTGCTGGTGTACAGGATGTGGCACGCGGTGAAGTTGCCGTCGGGCCATTGGGCAGGAGGAAGCTCGGCAGGATCTCCCTGCTCGCCGCGGAGGCCGCCGAACGCGCGATAGAAGCCACCGTCGTACTGGGCATAGCTGTAGCTCGCGATCAGTGCAAGCAGGCCCACCAGTAGTGAACGGATGAACACCGCCGTTCGCGTCGTTCGTTGAACGACCCGAACGACCCGAACGATCCGAACCATCGAACGATCCGTATATCACGGAACCCGAGGCGTGTGCGTGGCAGGCCCCGCGACGTTGATCGTCAGACCACCGGTAAGGTAGAGCCGTCCGCTGTTATCCGTCACCGGTGAGAGTGTGCGGCCGCCGCTGGCGAAAAAGACGACGGCGGGTGTGGTGTTCACATAGACGCCGCCGCTGGCATCGGTCCGGTGCCGCGAGACGCCGAGCGCATCGCTCGCCGAATCCGACTTGACCGAGTAGCTGTGCGACAGCGAAAGGACGACGGTGCCGCGCGATCCCGCGGTCCATTCCGCGGCGCCGGCGCCGAATATCGAGCCGCGTGAGAAGTAGCCGGTCGATCCATAGAGCCGCGCCCTGCCGGCGTCGGTCTGGACGCTCAGCGGCAGCACCACATTGACGCGTCGAGCGCCGGAATCAACCGCCGTCCAGCTCAGGATCTCCAGCGACGGCGATACGGCGGCCCGCACGGGGCCGTCGGAGACGAGCGCAAACTTGCCGGTCAGATAGGTCACGCCGAGTCCGTGAAACGTCAGCCCCGACGGATCGGTGACGTGATAGTAGGGAACGCTCGCGCTGAATTGTCCGCGCGGCGTGAGACCGACTGACGCGCCGATCGCCGGAGCGTCCACCTCGCGCAGCGACGACGAACGCCAGTAGGTCGCTGAAACCGACATCCACGCCTCGCCGGGCGCATTGACATCCGCGTTGTCCAGCCATGAACCAAACGTCTGCTGGCGTCCGGCGGTAGCCGCGTCCGACTCGGTGACAGGTGGCCGCTGCGGCGACGTCGAAGACGACGTCTGTTGCGATGCGGGGTTGCCCTTGACCGGAGGCGGGCCGTGGCCGCGGCCCTGAGCGGATGCGGGCGCCGCACCCGCGAGTGACACGGCGCCCGCGATGAGGAGAATTGCAGCAGTGCGCACGCGTTATGAGGCTGTGCTGCTCTTCGGCTTACTGGAATCCTTGATGTCCGTGTCCGCTTCCTTCTCGGCCTTGCTCGCCTCGGTCTTCGAGTCGGCCTGAGGCTTCAACTGCTCGATCGCCTTGCCGAGGCTGACCGGGTGGTCACCGATCATCTTCGCCTTCATGGCGGCCCATGGAATCTCGAGATTCTGTGAGACGTGCGCCGCGGCGACAAACTGCCCCAGGTTGCGGAACTGCGCCGCCTCTTTCGTCAGATCGGCATCGGCCGGGAAGATAGACAGCGCCTTCAGACGCGACATCAGATTCGCGTTACGCGCGAGCTGATCGCTGACGGTGAGTTTGCCCGTCGTTCCTGCAGCGCGCCCGCCCTTCGTCGCTTTATCCGTATCGGGGTGGTCCTCCGTGTGGCCTGGCGTTTCGGGTCGATGGGCCTGCCCCTGTGCGCCCGGCGTGGTCGGACGCCCGTGCCCCTGAGGACCGGCCGTCGCGGGTTTGCCATTTCCCCCGCCCGCACCACGCTGCGCGTGCAGATCCACCGTCGACCCCGCAATTACGAGCGCCGCGACACCGATCAATCCCGTAATGCTCGATGACAGTCGAGTCATGGTCCCTTCCCTTCCCGTTGGGTGAGCGTGGCGCTGACATCCGAAGAACATGCCAGCAATATTGATGAGCGAGGTCTTTAGTTTTGGGCGGGAAACGGGCGCACCTTGTGGTGAAGGCGCGCCCGCTGGCGCAAAAAGGCTACGCGGTGGCCGGCGAATTGATTCGCAGGAGCTTCATCAGGTTGCCGCTCAGAATCTGCACTTTCTGGTCGTTGGTCAGCGTCGAGTGGTTGACGATCATTTCGACCGGCACGGGCCAGTTGAGCGGGTTATCGGTCCCGTACACCACCTGACTCACGCCCATCTCGGCGACCAGATGCCGCAGCCCTTCGTCGGTCAGCACCATCGTGTCCGCCATGATGTTCGACTTGAGGTACTCGCGCGGATGCTTCTTGTTCGCGCACATCGCGTTCCCGCGCACGTCGCATGCGACTTCCGTTCGCTGGAAGTACGACGGCAGATAGCCACCACCGTGCGCGCCGCACACCTTCAGGTTCGGGAACTTATCGAAGGTGCCATCGAAGATCAGACGCGTCAGGAAATACGTCGTCTCGAGCGGGTTGCCGATGATGTTGCCGATGTCGCCGCGCGCCTTCCACGCATCTTCCTTGATGATGTTGTCGGCGCCGCCGGGATGCATGAAGACGATCACGCCGAGCTCATTCGCCTTCGCCCAGAACGGATCGAACTTCGGGTCCGAGAGAGACTGGCCGTTGACGTGGCCGCCGATTGTCGCGCCGCGAAGTCCGAGCTGCTTGACGCCGTAATCCAGTTGCTCGGCGGCCAGATCGGGAAACTGGAGCGACACCGACGTCAGCGCAACGAACCGATCTTTGTGATCGGACACCCAGCGCGCCAGTCCCTCGTTCTGGGCGCGGACGATGCGGCCGGCGAGAGCGCGATCCTGCACCTCCCACCACCAGTAGCCGTTGATCGTCAGGACCTGGATGTCGATGCCCTCGCTGTCGATGAGCGCGATCCGATCCGCGCCGAGCGCGCGCCCGCCTGCCTGGCGTTCGAACGGCGTCCCTTTCACGACCTCCGCAACGCCGTCGACGGTGCAGTGCGAGTGGACGTCGATGACCGTGACGCGTTTGCCGCCGATCGAGATCTGCTTACGCGGACCCGGCGGAACAGCCGCGGCGCCGCCGCGTCCGCCCCCGCCGCCGCGCTGCGCGAGCGCCGGAAGCTGACGGCCGGCGACGTACGCGCCCGCGGCCGCGCCGCCGACGGTTTTCAGGAAGTCTCTTCGATTAAACATTCAAGGCTCCTCATCTGGCGCGACGTAAAGTCGCGCCCTACACACATTGATTGCTCCACCAAATCCGCGGTGTAGGGCGGGACTTTACGTCCCGCCACATCATGCCGTCGTATTCGGCGACAGCTTCAGCAGTTTGATCAAGTTCCCACCGAGGATCGCTTCCTTCTGCCCGTCGTTGAGGAAGCGCGCGTTCAGGATGAAGTCCGGTGTCACCGGCCAGCCGAACGGGATGTCCGTCCCGTACACCAACTGTCCCACGCCCAGTTCGGCGACAAGGTGCCGAAGCCCTTCTTCACGGAACACCATGATGTCGGCCATCAGCTGCGTGTGGAAATAATCCTCAACCGGCCGCTTCTTTCCGGTACAGACGTCGTCCTGACGCCGGCACTGCGCGTCGGTGCGACCGAGATACGACGGGAGGTAACCGCCGCCGTGCGCGCCGCAAATCTTCAGGCCGGGAAACTTGTCGAGCGTCCCCTCATAGATCAAGCGTGAGAAGAAGATCGTTGTCTCGAGCGGATTACCGATCGTATTCGGCAGCGCGCCCTTGCCGCCGAAGTGCGGATCGCCGTTGCCATTGACGCCGCCGGGATGCATGAACAGGAACGTGCCGAGCTCCTGCGCCTTCGACCAGAAGACGTCGTACTCGGGATCGGTCAGGTTCTTCGCACCCGCCCAGCCGGCCGAGATGCCCGCGCCCTTGAAGCCCAGACGCTTGATGCCATCTTCGAGCGCTTCCGCGGCGAGATCGGGGAACTGCAGCGGCATCGACGCCATCCCGATGAACCGGTCCGGGTACTTCGCGACGACTGCTGCCGTGCCTTCGTTCTGCGCCTTGACAATCTCGCGCGCGAGCCCGCGATCCTGCACGCCATACCAGAACGCGCCCTGCTGCGTGAGCAGCGCGACGTCGATGCCGTCGCGATCCATCCACGCGATTCGCTCGGGGCCGATGATGCCGTCACCGGTGGTGACCGCTTGTCGCTCGAAGGGCGTGCCCTTCACGACCCTGGCGACATCAGCGATGTTGAGATGATGGTGCGAGTCAATCACCTTGATGCGCCTGCGACCGATGGAGACCTCGCGTCGCTTCGGTGCCGCGCCGCCCTGCGCCCACGCAAAACCGCGCTGCGCCACGTAGCCACCGGCCGTCGCCGCCGCAAGAGCCTTGACGAAATCACGACGATTGCGCATGGGGATCTCCTTTGAAGATCATCAACGTCTCCGACGTTCCACCGCCACAGTTCGGACTACCGGCCGCAACGTACACCGTCTGACCGTCCGACACGGCATAAAACCCATGTCGCCCGGCGGGCATCGGCGCCAGCGCCGTCCACTTCATGGTCTTCGGGTCGTACGCTTCGTTCTGCGCGAACGGCTTTCCCCGATCGCACTCGCCGCCCATCAACAGAATCCGATCGTGATACAGGACCGCGGTGCCGCCGCTGCGCGGCTCCGGCAGAAACGGCGCGGACGACCACGCATTGGTTGCTGGATCGTAAACCGAGTGCACGTCTGTGTTGTCTGCGGTCGCGTCGAAGCGACCGCCAAGGACGTGAATCCTGCCGTCGGCGGCAACGGTCGGCGCATGATCGCGCGCCTGCGGCAGCGGTGCGGCCTCCGTCCATTTGTTCGTTGCCGGGTCATAGACCTCATGCGTACCGACCGTCACGCGATCGACGCCGCGTCCGCCGATCGCGTGGAGTTTGCCGGCCAGCACCGCCACACCAACGGACCCGCGTGCGGCCTTCATCCACGGCAACTGGCGCCATGTGTTTCGTGCAGGGTCGAATTCGAACACATACGGCTGCGCGTAGAGATGTACGTTTTTCAGGAACCCGCCGACCGCGTAGACCTTGCCATTCAAGGCAGCCACGCCGACATGGCTCAACGGCATCGGCAGTGCAGCGCGCTCGCGCCAGCGATCCGTCTTCGGGTCGTATTCCTGAACGAGCGTCGACGATTCCGCCATCGCCAGACCGCCGGCGACAACGTACAGCTTGCCGCCCGCAAATGCGGAGCCGACTTCCGTCCGGAGGATCCCGAGCGGCGCTTTGGACGACCAGCCGTCGTTCCCACCGCCTTGCGCAAAGGTCGAAACGATGAGTCCCAGACAGGCGGCCGCGGTTGCGAACCGCGCAAGCGCTCGCATGGCCGGGAATTCTACGTCAGGGGGCGGTGGGCAGGTGGCAGGTGGCAGAAAAAACCTTCCGTGACCTGCCTCCTACTGCCACCTGCGCCCCGCACCCTGCCACCTCAATTGACATTTGCCTGAAACGGTTCTTAAACTGCGCGGCAAAGGAGCAAGTATGCGCATGCGCATTTCGATCATTGCGGCGGTGACCGTCGCGCTCGCGATAGGTATCGCGGTCGGCTATCACGCCACTCCGCTGCAGGGGCAGGCGCGGAGTACGTTTGCCGCGGTGCCCGGCGAAAAGGGCGGCCAGGATCCGTTCGGCGCCTACGACATCGTCGCCAACTGGCCGAAGCCAATCAGCTCGCTGCCCGGACTCGCCAACTGGACGTGGGGCGCGGGTGAGTTCGTCTTCGCGGAAACCCCCAACCGCGTCTACATCCTGCAGCGCGGTCTCCTGCCGAATATTCAGCGGCCGAAGGCGATCAAGCTGCCGCAGCTCGGTCCGAACATCGAGTTCCCGATCGGTCGTCTCCCGTGGCGTGACGCGACGTCGGCAAGCCCGCCGGGAGCGCTCGAGGTCAACGGCAAAGTGGGTGACGACTCCGATGTCGGCGTGGCCGGCACCGATTTCCTCTGGTCCCACATCATCACGATTGCCGACGCGGACGGGAACATCACGGAATCGTGGACGCAATGGGACAAGATGTTCCGCCGTCCGCACGCGATCTACATCAGCCCCTACGATCCGCAGAAGCGCGTCTTCGTTGTCGATGACTACCGCCACGCAGTGTTCATCTTCTCCCACGACGGCAAGCAGCTGCTGAAAACGCTCGGCGAGCCGAACGTGCACGCGTCGGATCCGAAGCACTTCTACCGGCCGACATTCATCGCGTGGGATCCTGACGGCACGTACTTCATCGCCGACGGCTACGCGAACACGCGCGTCGTCAAGTACGACAAGAACGACAACTACGTGACCGCGTGGGGTGAGAAGGGCGAAGGGACGGCCCAGAAGCCTGAAACCCGTCCTGGGTACTTCAACAGCGTCCACGGTATCGCCGTCGATCCCGTCGCGCACGAGGTGTTCGTCAACGATCGCAACAATCGCCGTATCCAGGTGTTCGACGAGAACGGCAAGTTCCTGCGCATGTGGAGCATCGGCAACCCGCCGTCGGATCTTCACCTGATCATCATGGATGGCTCGCGCAACATCTGGGGCGCGGACCGAGGTACGTCGAAGATGATCAAATGGGATCGCGAAGGCAACTTCCAGTACGCATGGGGCACCTGGGGCGACTTCCCCGGCGGCATGTGGGGCGTGCACGGTCTGAGCATCGACACCGACGGTAATTTCTACGTCGCCGAGGTCGATAGCGGACGCGTGCAGAAGTTCAAGCCGCGCGCGGGTGCTCGTCAGGAATTCCTGCTGACGAAACTTCCCGCGACGCCGAACGGGACGCGTTGAACGTGTGGGCGGGTCTGAAGACCCGCCCCTACACTACTGAAAGTCTGCTTTACCTCCTTTTCTTCCTCTCCGGCATCAGCGGGCTGATCTACCAGGTCGTCTGGGTCCGCGTTTTCGGGAACGTCTTCGGCAACACCGTCTATTCGGCCTCGGTGGTCGTTGCTGTCTTCATGCTCGGTCTTGGCGCGGGCAGTTACCTCGCCGGCCGCTGGGCGGATCGACGGTATGCGACCGACCATTCGGCGCCGCTCGTCGCGTATGGCTACTTCGAGCTGGCGATCGCAGTCATGGGAGCTGGGATCGCGCTCGTGCTGCCGCACCTCGATCGACTCTCGGTCCTCGCGACGTGGTATCGGGTCGACGCAAACGGATGGTATGTGCTCACACCTGGTTCGTATGCGGCACGTGTCGCGATCGCGCTGGCGCTGCTCACGCCGATCACGCTCCTCATGGGTGGCACGCTGACGCTCCTCATCCGCCATCTCGTGCGAGCTGAGGTCGACGTAGAGTCGCGCCGCATCGCGTTCCTCTATGCGGTGAATACCGCCGGCGCTGCGGCCGGCTGCTTCCTCACGGATTTTGCGCTGGTCCCGGCGTGGGGACTGCTGAAAACGCAGCTCCTTGCGGTCGCGTTGAATGCCGTCGCCGGTGCTGGAGCGATTGCATTGAGCCGGCTGACTGTGGGCCGGCTAAAGCCCGCCCCTACGTACGACAAATCGCAAACCAGAAATCGCAAATCGCGAGCGAAGGATCGAATCCCGAGTCCCGAGTCCCGAGTCCCGGCGGGGTCGCCGATTGCCTGGATCGCTACTGCCCTCGCCCTGTCCGGATTCGCGGGCCTCGGCATGGAGATCCTCTGGTTCCGGCACTTCTCGATCATGCTCGGTGCGTTCCGCGCGGTGTTCGCGCTGCTGCTCACGGTCATCCTGGTGGGAATCGGCGCCGGCGCGCTCGCCGCAGCGGTGCTGCAGCATCGATGGAGAAACCCCGGCTCGCTGCTGCTGACCGTTCAATCGCTGTTCATCGTGTTCACGCTCGTTGGGATGTGGAGCGCCGATTCGAGTGTCATCGACCGGACTGTGTCCGATGCCATCGGTGCATTTCGTTCCGCGGCGACCAACGATCAGCTGTCATCGCCATCGGCGGTCAGCGAGCTTCGGTTCAATCTGCGGCCGATGCTGCTGGAAATCGCCCTGCCGGCGCTGTTGATGGGGTTCAGCTTTCCGCTCGGCAATGCGCTGATTCAGCGCGCGGAGCAGTCCGTCGGCCACCGTGCGGGTGTGCTCTATCTCGCGAATACCGCGGGCGCGGTCGCCGGCAGCCTCGTCGCCGGGTTTCTGCTCCTCCCGCGATTTGGGCTTCAGATCAGCACCAGCGTGCTGATGGTCGCCGCAGCGATCGGATTGGTCCCGATTTATCGAGTGGTCCGCCTGAAGGCGGACCCCACCGGAGATTCTCGCCGGATTCCGCCCGCAATCGCCATCGCCTCACTCGTCGCCTGGTTCCTCCTGCCGTCCGATTTTGTCCGAGCTCGTGCGCTGCCGAAGCCTGAACCGAACGAGCGCGTGCTCAATCAGAGCGAAGGGATCAACGAGATCGTCAGCGTCACCGAGACGGCCGGAAAGGGACGCCGGCTGATGACCAACGGCCACGCGATGTCGGCGACCTGGCCGCTGTCCCAGCGCTACATGCGGGCGCTTGCGCATGTGCCGCTGCTGATGATTGCAAACCCGACGCGTGCGCTCGTCATCGGGTTCGGTGTCGGGAACACGACGCATGCTGCCACTCTCCATCCGTCGATCCAGCGTGTCGAGGTCGCTGATCTGTCACGCAATGTGCTGGATCATGCGTCGTGGTTTGCCGGGACGAACAGCGACGTGCTGCGCGATTCACATGTCACTGTGTACCTCAACGACGGCCGTCATCACCTGCTTGTAGAGGCGAGTGCAGGGGCGGGTCTTCAGACCCGCCCCTACAACGATGCGTACGATCTGATAACACTCGAACCGCCGCCTATTGGTTATGCTGGCGTCTCGTCCCTCTATTCGGAGGAGTTCTACCGGCTGGCGCGCTCACGGCTGAAGCCGGAGGGGTTCGTGAGCCAATGGCTGCCGGCCTATCAGGTCACCACCGCGACGACGCTGTCGATGATCAAGTCGTTCGTCGACGTGTTTCCGCAATCGGTGCTGCTCTCGGGCGCGCAAGCCGACCTGATTCTCATCGGCGCAAACAGTCGGATCGAGGTCGATCCGAACCAGTTGTTCACGGCATTGTCGCAGCGGCCCGCCGTTCGCGCCGACCTGGCTCGCCTCGATCTCGGCACACCGCGCGAGATCGTCGGGATGTTCGTCGGCTCCTCAACCACCCTTGCCAGCGCCACCCGCGACGCCATCCCGGTGACCGACGACCGTCCGGTGCAGGAATTTGGCGTTCGCTCGCTGCTCAATCTCGGTGAGTCGGTCCCCGGCTCGGTCGTCGATCTGGCCCGCGTCGCGGAATGGTGCCCGAAATGTTTCGACAACGGCACGCCCGTGCGCGTCGTCGAGGGGCTCGATCTCTATCTCGCGCTCCTGAGCCGCGCCTACGGCGCCTCTCCAGAGGAAGGGGCGCGCATCCGCGCGGCGGCGGACAATGGCCGTCGCGTCGCGGGCAGCGCCTACCTGGGAGCCGCCGTGCCGGAGACCGGGGACGTGCACAACGATCTCGGCATTGCATACGCCTCGCGGGGGCTCATCGATCAGGCGATTGCCGAATTTCGAGAGTCCCTTCAACTCGACCCCGACTCCGCGCAGACACTGTGGCATCTCGGGGCGGCTCTCGCGTCAAAGGGGGAGCTCGAGGAAGCTGCGGCGCTGCTGCGTCGATCGGTGCAGCGCGATCCCACTAACAAAGATGCGCAGAACGATCTCGATACCGTCATCTCGTTACAGCGACAACATCAACGTTTTCCTTGACCTACCTGCGGTTGAGGCGTTAGTTTCGAACGCCCGATAAGAACGTTTGTTGGGCACGGCCTACGTTCTACACGGAAGGAGAAAGCATGAATTGGGGTTTGGCCAGGCGGGTACTTGCGATCGGCGTCATTCTCCTGCTCCCTGTCGCGGCGTTCGCACAGGAAGCAGTACTGACCGGCACCGTAACTGATTCAACCGGCGCAGTTCTGCCGGGCGTCACCGTTACTGCGACCAACGAGGCGACCGGCAATACGTTTGTCGGCGTCACCGACGAGCGCGGTATCTATCGCATTCCAGTGCGAATCGGCAATTACAGGGTCACCAGCGAGCTGCAGGGCTTCGCCACGGCCATGCGAAGCGACGTTCAGTTGCTCGTCGGACAGACCGCGACGCTGAATCTTCAGATGGCGCCGTCGACCGTCCAGGAAACCGTCACCGTCACAGGCGAAGCGCCCCTCATCGACCTCAAGAACTCGGCGCTCGGCGGCAACATCGACTCGCGCCAGGTTTCGGAGCTCCCAGTCAACGGCCGCAACTGGATGGCGCTCGCGCTTTTGGCCCCGGGTAGCCGAACACAGGCCGGCGCGACCGGCGTCGCCGCGCAGATCCCGCTGCCGGATCGGAACGGCGGCGAGGCGCGCGAGTTCCAGTTGAACGTGGACGGCCAGCAGGTCTCGGCCGACATCGGCACCGGCGGGCAGGCGAAATTCAGTCAGGACTCGATCGCCGAGTTCCAGTTCGTCGCCAATCGCTTCGACGCGACGATGGGCCGGTCGACGGGCGTGCAGGTGAACGCGATTACCAGGTCGGGCAGCAACCAGCTGTCGGGTCTGTTCCGCGGCAACTTCCGCGACGACAAGTTCAATGCGGAAAACCCGGTCCTCGGATTTGTCGAGCCCGTCAACAACCAGCAGTACAGCACGACGCTCGGCGGTCCCATCGTCAGGGACAAGCTGCACTTCTTCGGTAATTATGAGTACGAACGGGAGCCGAGGACGAGCACGTTCAACTCGCCGTATTTCCCGCTTAGGACGCTCGAGGGAACGAACAACCAGAAGAAGGGCGGCGTTCGGCTGGACTACCAGTTGTCTTCCCGCACACGGTTGATGGGCAAGTTCTCGCGCGCGGTGATCTCTGAACCCTTTGGAGCCGGCAACACGGGGTTCTCGGGATCGACGGGTACCAACCACGAGTACAACCGTGAGTCGCTCGGCCAATTGACGACGGTGCTGAGCAACCGCGCGGTCAACGAGGTGAAGGTGGGCCAGGCGGTGTTCGGCCTCGCGAACCACAACCTCACAACGTGGTCGAACCACTGGCAGAAGGCCAACGGAATCACCGTCGGATCGCCGCGCATCGCGTTCACAGGTTTCTCGATTGCGCCGAACCAGAACTACCCGCGCCATCAGGACCAGTGGGTGTGGAACGCGCGTGACGACTTCACGTATTCGTACGACGCGGGCGGCCGTCACGACCTCCGGCTGGGTGGCGAGTTCTTGGATCGCCATCAGATCCAGGCGAACTGCCGTCAGTGCAGCGGCGACATGCGCGCTAATGCGCTGCCGCTTCCGTCCGCCGGGGTGCTGCAGTCGTGGTTTCCGGATCCGTTCAATGTGGACACCTGGAACCTCGCTGCGGTCTCGCCGTGGGTGTCGACTTACTCAATCGGCGTTGGCGACTTCAACGTGCACCTCTATTCGAAGAAGATCGCGAGCTGGATGCAGGACGATTGGGCGGTCAGCAGCCGGCTGACGTTGAACCTCGGACTGCGCTACGACCTCGAGCTCGGCGCGTTTGCGAACGACGTCGAAGTGCCGCCGTTCCAGCAAGCGGGTCGCCCCGCGGACAAGACGAACTTCCAGCCGCGTGTCGGCTTCAACTACAAACTGAGCGACACGACCGCCCTCCGCGGCGGGTCGGGACTTTATTACGGCGACGCGCTGGGTGCCGATCAGTCGTTCGCCACCGGTAACCGCCAGGTCGTGGTCATCCAGTACACCAACGATGGCCGGCCGGACTTCGCAGCGAACCCGACCAACGGTCAGCCGCTGCCGACCTTCGATTCGGCACAGACGCGTCTCTGCTCGGGCAACCCGGCGGTGTTCAACGCGTGGAAGGCGACCAACTATGCGGGCGCCGCGCCGTGTCTGACGCGCGACCTGCAGGAGTTCGTTGGCCTGCCGAAGTACGTTCACCTGCCGCGCACGTTCCAGACGTCGGTCGGTATCCAGCACCAGATGGGCGCAGTCACGGCGTTCACCGTTGACTACGTCTACAGCAAGGGCGATCACGAGAAGGATGTCGTCGACAACATCAACCTGACGTTCAACCCGGCGACCGGTGCCAACTATCCGTCCACGGACCGCACGCGGCGACCGTATCCGGATTGGGGCGTCGTCTCGATGAACACACACCTCGGACGGTCGGCGTACCACGCTCTGCAGACCTCGCTGACCAAGCGCTTCAGCAATCGGTGGCAGGGTTCGGCGACCTACACACTGTCACGGCTCTATAACGCGGACACGCACCCGTTCAGCGGCTTGGAGCCGGTGCCCTTCGCAACCGCAAACGATCTCGGCGGCGAGTGGGGGATTTCGGCCGACGATCAGCGCCATCGCATGGTGCTGAACGGCATCTGGCAGGTCGGCCACGGCTTCCAGTTGAGCGCGCTGCACTTCTTCGCCGCGGGCATCCGCCTGGCGCACACCTACGGTGGCGACGTGCGCGGAACCGGGGCGAACTTCAGCCAGCGCCTGCGTCCGGACGGCACGATCGTTCGGCGCAACGACCTGCTCGCGCCGACGCAGAACAGGACCGACCTCCGGTTGCAGCAGAGACTTCCGCTTGGCGGCCGCGTGTCGATCGATGGCATCGCGGAAGTGTTCAACGTGTTCAACCGTCCGAACTGGACCATTGGCACGCAGGAGAGCACGCCGGCCCAGTTCCTGCAGCACACGGCGGCGCAGGTTCGGACTGCGCAGTTCGGCTTCCGTCTGACCTTCTAGACTCATGGGGCGGGTTTGAAGGCCCGCCCCAACACTCCCACCGTTTTCAACCACGAAGGTCACGAAGACACGAAGGTACATACCCGGGGTTTGGGATTTAGGATTTTCCCAAGTAAGATTCCGAACCCCATGGCTGTTCCAGCGATCGCTGTGCCGCGTCCGGTCACCCGGACCGCCCTGAATTCGAATCAGATCAAAGGCTTCTGGGCGGCGTGGGGCGGATGGTGCCTCGACGGGATGGACGCCTTCATCTACTCGCTGGTGCTCGTCCCCGCGTTGACGGAGCTGCTGCCGAAATCGGGCATTCCCGCGACGCCGGGCAACATCGGGTACTACGGCAGCATCCTGTTCGCGTTGTTCCTCGCGGGATGGGGCATGTCGATGGTGTGGGGGCCGATCGCGGATCGCTTCGGGCGCGTGAAGGCCCTGATGATGACCATCCTCATGTACTCGTTGTTCACCTTCGCGTGCGGCCTTGTCCAAAACGTGTGGCAGCTTGCCGTGCTCCGCGTGTTCTGCGGCATCGGGCTCGGCGGCGAGCAGCCGATCGGTGGCACCTTCATCGCTGAAGAGTGGCCGGAGGATCGCCGCAAGATGGGCGCCGGGTACATGCACACGGGCTACTATTTCGGTTTCTTCCTCGCCGCACTCGCCAATTACTTCATCGGCGCCAACTTCGGATGGCGGTGGATGTTCGTACTTGGCGGGACACCGGCTCTGCTCGTGGGGTGGATTCAGAGCGGCGTCCACGAGTCCGCCGCCTGGAAGGCGAAGTTCGAAAACCCCGCCGCGCGTCCGCGCATGCGCGATTCGTTTGCCGCGCTCTTCAGCAACCGGTTCTCGAAGCGGACGATCACGATGTCGCTGCTCTTCACGGTGTCGATCATCGGCCTCTGGGCGGGGTCGATCTACGTGCCGACCGCGATGACACAAATCGCGCTGCGCCAGGGGCACACCGCGGCGGAGGCGGCGCGCTTCGCGTCCTACGCGGGCGCGGTCCTTTCCGTCGGCACGATCATCGGATGTCTGCTCGCCCCCGTACTCGCGGAACGTGTCGGTCGTCGGCCCGCGATGGCGATCTACTTCGTGCTGATGTTCATCGGCATCGGGATCGGCTTCGGCCGCGTGTTCTACCTGCAGAACGCGCTGGTGCCGTTCTTCCTGCTTGTCTTCGTCCTCGGCCTCGGCGGCGCCAACTTCGCGCTCTACACGCTGTGGATTCCCGAGCAGTACACGACCGACTGCCGCGGCAGTGCGATCGGTTTCACCAGCTCGGTCGGACGGTTCGTCGGCGTGGCGATGGTGTTCCTCGTCGGCGCCGGCATCCAGCGCTATGGTTCGCTCGGTGTGCCCGTGGCCCTCACGGCTGCCGCATTCGTGATCGGGCTGTTCGTGCTGCCGGCTGCGAAGGAAACAAAGGGCGAGCCGCTGCCGGCATAGTAGGCTTGGCGCACTTAGAACTTACTTTTCCACTTTTCCACTTTTAAACTTTTCCACTTGGTTCCAGTACTCGAACTAAAAGATGCGTCGGTCGTCAAGAACGACCGGCGCATCCTCGACGGCCTGACGCTCACCATCGCCGACGGGGAGCACACCGCCATCATTGGTCCGAACGGCGCGGGGAAGACTGCGCTCGTCAGACTGCTGACACACGACGATCGGCCTCTGCTGCACGAAGACGGCTCGCCCTCGGTGCTCGTGTTCGGCGAGAGCCGGTGGAACGTCTTCGACCTGCGGGCCCAGCTCGGGATTATTTCTGCCGACCTGCATCATCGGTTCGTGCTCGGCAACAACGAAGGGCGCGTCACCGGGGAAGCGGCCGTGCTGTCGGGTTTTCTCGCGACGCAGGGGATTCTCCGTTACGGCGCGCTGACGTCCGAGATGCGCAGTCGGGCGACTGAAGCGTTGACCCGCATGGGGGTGGCCCATCTGGCGAAGCGCCACCTCGACGAGATGTCGACCGGCGAAGCCCGGCGTGTGCTGCTCGCGCGCGCGCTTGTCACCGCTCCGCGCGCGCTCGTCCTGGATGAGCCGACCACGGGTCTCGATATGGTGTCACGGCACGATTTCACCGAGCGCGTGAGGCAGGTCGCGCGCGCAGGGACGACGATCATCCTGATCACGCATCACATCGAGGAAATCGTCCCCGAGATTCAGCGGATCGTTCTGGTCAGCCACGGGCGGATTGCCGCAGCCGGTCCCAAGCGCGAGATGCTCACCTCGGACCACGTCAGCGCGGTGTTCCACGCGCCCATTGCGCTCGAGGAAGACGATGGCTACTTCTACGCACGCCCGACGCTCGCCGCCAAAAAGTAAGAAGAGCGGACGCGAGTCCGTGGGAGTGATCGGGCTCGGCATCATGGGCTCGGCCATGGCGGCCAACCTCGTACGAGCCGGGTATCGCGTGATCGGCTACGACGTGCTGGCGGAAGCCGGGCGGCGATTGAAGCGCGACGGCGGCGAGCCCGTCCGGGATGCCCGGGGGGTGGCGGATGCGGCGACGACGATCATCACGTCGCTTCCCTCCGCGAACGCATTGATTCAAGTGGTCACCGAGCTCGCGCAGTTCGGACGCAAAGTGGTGGTCATCGAGACGAGCACGCTGCCGATCGAGGTGAAGGCGCAGGCACGAACCGCTCTCGAGCGGCGCGGCTCGACGCTGCTCGATTGCCCGCTGAGCGGTACGGGCGCGCAGGCACGCACGAAGGACATCGCGGTCTATGCGAGCGGCGACGCAGCGGTATGTCGATCGATTGTGCCGGTGCTCGAAGGGTTTTCCCGCGTGAACTATTACGTCGGGCCATTCGGCAACGGATCGAAGATGAAGTTCGCGGCGAACCTGCTCGTCGCGATTCACAACGTCGCGGCGGCGGAGGCGATGGTGCTCGCCATGAAGTCGGGGCTCGACCCGGGGCTCTCCTACAAGGTGCTCACCGACGGCGCGGGCAACTCGCGCATGTTCCAGGTGCGCGGCCCCATGATGGTCAAGGGCGACTACTCCTCGGACGTCACGATGAAGCTTGCGGTGTGGCAGAAGGATATGAATGTGATTGCTGATTTCGCGAAGGCGAACGGCTGTCCGACGCCGCTCTTCGCCGCGACGGCGCCGCTCTATCTCGCGGCGACGGCCAACGATCCGATGGAAGACACGGGCGCAGTCTGCGCCGTCATCGAGAAGCTCGCCAACTATCGTCGTAGGAGGCGCTAATCTCGGGGTTACTCTTCAACGTAGAGGCGGACCTTCAGGTCCGCCCCGCGATGGAGAACAGATATTGTCGCAACCGACGTTGGCGGTGGCCGAACGGGTGGCGGGCTGCCTGAAAGGAATCGCGACTGGCGATGCAGTCGGAAAACAGACGGAACTGCTGTCGCGCGACGAGGTGTTGCGCTGGTACCCGAACGGTATCAGAGGTTTTGAGGGACTGCCCGGGTCCGTCATTCCGCGATATGTCGGCAATCGCAAACGCGAATGGCGGATTGGCGAAACGACCGACGACACCGAGCGCACGATAGCCGTCGCGCGCGCAATCATTGCGGATCACGGCCGCGTCGAGCACACAAGTATCGGCCGTGAATTACTGCGCTGCCGCAAATGCGTTCATCCCGGCGTGAAGTCTCTTTGGGAGTTTCATCAGGCGGCTGATCCCGCGCGGATGGCGACGGACCACGACGGGTGCGGAGCCGCCATTCGCGTCGCTCCAGTTGGCGTCGTATTTCGTCCCGCTCGTTTCGATGATCTCGTCAACGCAGCGCGTGAAGCATCGATTCCGACCCACGGGGGCTCGATCGCGATTGCAGCCGCAGCAGCTACTGCCGCAGCCGTATCAGCGTCAGTCGAAGGATGGGCGGCGGAGGAAATCGTCGCGTTCGCGGAGTCAGCTGCGGCGGAAGCCGAGCGACGGTGGCCTGGCGACCCGTCTGTCAGCCTGGCTCGAACGCTTCGGAAGGTCCACTCCGATTTGAGTTCTGTTACCCAACCTCGGTGGGCCGAAATGGCGGCGCGGAGTCCTTCCACTCACGCGCTCGCTGTCGTGCCGCTGGCGCTTTGCCTGGCGACGCTGATGGATTCAGCGGAACGAGCGATCCTCCTGGCCGCCAACGTCGGGGGAGACAGCGATTCGGTGGCGTCAATCGCCGGCGGGATTTTGGGCGCGCGATATCCGCAAACCGTCAATCAGACCTGGTACGAGATTGTCGAAACGGTCAACCAACACGACCTCACCTCGCTGGTCGGCGAATTGGTCGATTTACGTGATTGATCAACGGCGCGCCGGGTCTGTGATAACGTCCCGCGCATGTTTCGATTCACTGCCGTCGTCATATCGATGATGCTCGCCACGGCGGTCCTCTGCGCGCAGGACACACGGCCCGCCGAGCAGGTCTACAAGAACCTCCAGGTGCTCAAGGGCATTCCCGCGAACCAGGTTATCGAATCGATGCATTTCATCAGGGCCGCGCTCGGCGTCGAGTGCGAGCATTGCCACGTCCCGATGCAGATGGACAGCGACGAGAAGCCGACCAAGAACAAGGCGCGAGCAATGTTCCTGATGATGGGCGAGATCAATCGCGCGAACTTCGGCGGCCGGCAAGTCGTGACCTGCTACACGTGTCACAAAGGACATACGACTCCCGAAGACCTTCCCGAGATGCCGATCGCGACGGTCAAAGCTGAGGCGGAGCCGAAAGCGGCACCGGCTTCGGTTGATGAGATCCTCGCCCGGTATGTCACCGCGATGGGCGGTGAGCAGGCGATGCGGAAGGTGACAACGCGTGTGATTACCGCGACGCAGGAGCTTCCGACGGGTCCCGGCGGAACCATTCCGGTGCCCGCGAAGCTCGAACGGTCGCTGAAGGCACCCAACCTGGTGCTCGACGTTTACACCGCGGAGAAGTTCACGATATCCGACGGCTTCGACGGCAACGCGGCATGGACCAAAGGACAGAACGGCAACGTGACGTCACCGGCGCCAGGTGGCGTCGATGCCGAGCGCGCGCAGCGCGCCGCCGCGTTCTACGAGCCGCTCACGCTGAAACAGCAGTACGGGTCGCTGAGAGTCGACGGCGTGAAGCGTATCAACGACCATGTTGCGTACGTGGTCGTCGGCTCGCCGGCTGCGGATACACCGGAGCGCCTCTATTTCGATGCGCAGACCGGGTTGCTTCTGCGGAAGTGGACCTACGTCGAGACGGCTCTCGGGAGGGTCCCGTATCAACTTGATTTCGATGACTACCGAGATACCGGCAGCGGCGTGAAGATTCCGTTCACCGTCCAGATTTCGCCCGCCGGTCCACGAGTGGAGCTCGGGCCAAGGTCCACTCTTCGCATCACGAGCGTGACGGACAATGTGCCGCTCGACGACGCGAAATTCGTGAAGCCGGCGCCGAATCCGCAGCCTCCGCCTGCCAGATAGAAATGGGC
>JACXTT010002333.1_pt1 | contig 30250 bp, 24 predicted proteins | sample 9270951 | NCBI WGS metagenome assembly JACXTT01 (sample SAMN15532306, study PRJNA645909) | rock metagenome | isolation source: weathered quartz diorite | place: Puerto Rico | collected 2017-06-21 | reverse complement strand
AGAAGGTGCGCGAAGCGCGGATGAGGGGTTCGTGCAACGCGCGAACAAGAGGCCCCTCATCCGCCTTCGGCACCTTCTCCCCCGTGCGGGGGAGAAGGGACTAGTCGGCTCAAACCCGCATGAACACTGGAAGTTTCTTGGAAGCGTAGTCGAGGGACCTCGCGTGTGTGGGAGGCGCGCGACCTGATGTGCTTTGGTCGTCATTGCGCGGCGGTGTTGTTCGCGCCGATCCACTCGTCGATCCTCATCGGCTCGCCGAAGCGGAAGCCCTGCAGAAAGTTGCAGCGCTGGTGATGAAGGAACGCCGCTTGTTCATCGGTCTCGACGCCCTCGGCGACCACTTCCATGTCGAGGCTGTGTGCGACACCGATGACCGCGGCGACGATGGCGGCATCGGAGCGATCCGTCGTGATGGTGTTCACGAACGACTTGTCGACTTTCACCGTCGTTACCGGGAAGTGCTTCAGGTATGCGAGCGACGAATAGCCCGTGCCGATGTCGTCGATCGAGAGGCGGATGCCTGAGGCGCGCAGTCTTCGCAGCACCGCAATCGTCGCCTCCGGATCCTCGGCTGCCGCGCTCTCCGTAATTTCGAGCTCGAGCAGATGGGACGGGAGTCCGGTTTCGCGGAGCACGCGCTCGACGATCTCAGCGAAGTCAAAGCGCTGGAGTTGTTTCTGCGAAATGTTGACGGCGACACGCACATTCTCGAGACCTGTGAGCTGCCATGCGGCCGCGTCGGCACAAGCGCGTTGCAGGACGAGCTCTCCCAGCGGCACGATGAGACCCGTTTCTTCGGCGATGCGGATGAAGTCGATCGGCTGAAGCAGTCCGCGTTCACGATGCTTCCAGCGCGCGAGCGCTTCGAACGCGACGATGTTGTGATCCTTCGCATCTACGACAGGCTGGTAGTGCACTTCAAATTCGCCATGATCGATTGCGGTGCGGAGATGGTTCTCGACGATGAATCGCTCGGTCGTGCGCCGATTGAGCTCGAGGCTCGAGATGCTGTAGGTGTTGCGTCCCATCTGCTTGGCAGCGAACAGGGCGTTGTCGGCGCTCTTCATCAGCGTCTCGTCGTCGAGTCCGTCGGCTGGAAAGACCGCGACGCCGATACTCGCAGTGAGGACGATGTCGCGATCGCCGAGGGTGAGTGGCTTGGCGACGATGTGCAGGAGCTTGCGCGCGACTCGTTCGACGTCGGCCAGGCTGTCGAGATCGACGAGGAGCAGACGGAACTCGTCGCCGCCGGGTCTGGCGAGCGTGTCCCCTTTTCGCACGACGCCGGTCAGGCGCTCCGCGAGCAGAACCAAAGCCTCGTCACCTACGGTGTGTCCGAGCGTGTCGTTGACCTTCTTGAAATCGTCGAGGTCGACGAACATTACGGCCGCGTTCTTCATGCTGCGGCTCGAATGAGCGATGGCGACGCGCACGCGATCACGGAAGAGCTGTTGATTCGGAAGGCACGTCAGCACGTCGTGGTACGCATGAAAGCGGATCTGTTCCTCGGCGCGTTTCAGATCATTGATGTCTACGACGGTGCTCTGGAAGAGCATGGCCCCATCGATCTCGACGCGCGCGATGCCTTCGAGCACGCGCAGCTCGCTGCCGTTCATCCGGCGCAGTTCGAGCTCGATCGCGGGGATCGCCGAAGCAGGACCGAGCATCTTCGTCAGCTCCTGCCGTTCGGCCGGCGCGACATGGTACTTGCTGATGCGATCGCCGATGATCGCTGCTGGTGAGTCCGCGCCGAGCATGCGCGCGAATGCCGGATTGCAATCGGTGATGATTCCGTCGCTCGTGCAGGTGTAGACGCCGGCGAGGTTGCGCTCGAAGAGCATCCGGTAGCGTTTCTCGGAACGCTCGAGCGCGCGCTTGGCTTCTCGCTCGGCGGTGATGTCACGAAACTTCCAGACACGTCCGGTGATCGCGCTGCCTACGCGATGCGGGATCGAGCTGCGCTCGTAGATGCGGCCGTTCTTGAGCTCGAGCGTGTCGACCGTCTTCGTGTCGGCCGTACGATCGAAGGCCTTCGCGCGCTCGAGGAACCCTTCGGGATCGGTGAGCTGCCGGATCGCGTGACGAATCAATTCGCGATCGTCCGTCGTCGCCATCATTTCGTTCGAGATGTTCCACATCTCCGCGGCGCGTGCGTTGTGCAGCACGACTCTTCCTTTTTCGTCGACGACGAGAATGCCTTCGTCGGCAGATTCGATCGTCGAGCGGAGCAGTGACTCGAGCGGTGTCATTGCGCTGCGGCTCTCGGTTGCACATTCGTGCTGACGATGTGTGGGCCGTGGTCGATGGCGACGCGATTGCGGCCTTCGGTCTTTGCGGTGTAGAGCGCGCTGTCGGCGGCCTCGACGAGACGTGCCGGACTATCGATCGTGCCTGAGGGGATGCAGGCGACGCCGACACTGACCGTGAGTTTCAGCAGACCTGCCGGCGTGTTGAGAAGGGTCTGCTCGACGGCGATGCGCAGGCGCTCCGCGAGCGAGCGTGCGGCTTCGAGCGCGGATTCGGGAAGGATGATCGCAAACTCTTCGCCGCCGTAGCGCGCGAGAACGTCCGACGAGCGGATCTCCTGCGCGATGATCGTCGAGATCTCGATCAGCACGTGATCGCCGACGCGATGGCCATGGGTGTCGTTCACTTCCTTGAAGAGATCGAGGTCGAGCATGAGCAGCGCGAGCGCCCGTTGATGGCGCACGGAAAGGTCGAACAGCCGCCGGATTTCCGTGTCAAAGAAGCGGCGGTTGTAGACCTGCGTCAGTCCGTCGATGACCGAGAGCTGCTCGAGGTGTGCGAGGCGAAGCAGGAGTTGCTTCTGCGTCCAGACCGCGCGGCGGATCGCGCGAAGGCGTGCCGCAAATTCCGCGGGGTCGATTGGCTTGCCAAGGTATTCATCGGCGCCGGCTTCGAAGCCGCGCATGACCTCTTCGTGATCCTGCATGCCGCTGAGGATCGTGACGTAGCGATGGGTATCGGTCACGCCGCGCGTTGCGATGCGGCAGAGGTCGAGGCCGTCTCCATCAGGCAACTTTCGATCGATGATCGCGATGTCCCACGGATATTCGCGGAGTAGTTGTTCGCCGGCCGCGAGTGTCTTCGCCTCCAGTACGTGGTCGCCGCCGCGCTGAACGATCGTCGAGAGCAGCCGGACCACACTCGGATCGTCGTCGATGACCGCGACGACGAAGGTGTCCGGGGTGGGCATGGCTTTCGGGAAATGCAATCGCTGAGCCGGGGGGAGGAGGCAGACAGCGGACAGCAGGCAGCAGACAGCAGGCAGCAGACAGCAGGCAGCAGGCAGCAGGAGGCAGGCAGCAGGAGGCAGACAGCAGACCGGAGGACGACTCGACCTGTGGCCCGCCGTAGACCCGCGGGCCTGTTGTCCGCTCCTGCTGCCTGCTGTCTGCTGCCTGCTGTCTGCTTCCTGCTGCCTGTTTCCTGCTTTCGCGAATCCCAGCGATTGGAGGACAATGATCATCGGTCCTCGACGGAGACTTCACGGGTGGGCAAGACCTCGCGCTTGCTATCGGCAGTTGCACTGCTCTTCTTCGCGAAGGCAGCGGTTGCGTTGCAGCCCGATCGCGCCATCAGTCAGTACGCGCACCGCGCGTGGCGTATCGAAGACGGGTTGCCCAACAGCGTCGTGCGCGGAATCGTGCAGACGGACGACGGCTACCTCTGGATCGCGACCTACGACGGTCTGGCGCGCTTCAACGGCGATACCTTCACCCGCTTCGACAAGACGACCTTGCCCGGCCTGCGGCGCGACACGATTCTCGCGTTTCACAAGTCGCGTGACGGAACGCTCTGGATCGGCACCAATGGTGGCGGGCTCGGGATCTATTCGCAGGGAACGCTGCGCAGCTACTCGGTGCGCGAAGGATTGCCGAGCGACACGGTGACCGCGTTTGGCGAGATGCCTGACGGCACGATGTGGATCGGAACGTCGGGCGGTCTGTGCAAGTATCGCGGCGGGAAGCTCGAACGCGTATCGCTGTCCGGCTTTGCACCCGCGGCGGCATACACGCTTGCGATCGAATACACGGCTGAGACGTTGTGGGTCGGAACGCGTGGCGGCGGATTGATCGCGTTCCGCGATGGCAAGGCCGTTCGCGCCTACACGGTTGCCGACGGCCTGGCGAACGATGGCGTGTTCTCGCTGCGCGCCGATCGCGATGGCTCGCTTTGGATCGGCACGAGCAAAGGTCTGAATCGGATGAAGGATGGCCTGATCACAAAGGTCTCCGGCATCCCGGAAGATCAGCTCACCTCGATTCTTCGTGATTCCGACGGCGTCCTCTGGATCGGAGCCTACTCCCTCGGCCTCTTCCGATCGTCTGATGACCAGCATTTCGTCAATTACTCGAGCGTTCATGGACTGCTCAACAACTCTGTCCGAACCCTCTTCGAGGACTCGGAGAAGAACTTCTGGGTCGGAACCAATGGAGGTCTCGAGCGCTTCACGCAAGGGCGATTCATCACCGTTGGCGCCGCGGAAGGGCTGCAGGATTCGTATGCGCGATCGGTCTTTCAGGATCGCGCGGGTGATGTCTGGATCGGAACGGCACACGGACTCTATCGCTTCGGTCCGGACGGTAAAGCGACGATCGTCACGTCGAAGGATGGTCTAACCAACGACTACATTTTCGCCATTGCGCAGGCACCCGATGGGGCGATGTGGGTCGGTACGCCGACGGGACTCAATCGAATCGCCGAGGGTCACGTCGATCGGTTCGACGAGAAGAGCGGACTCGTGAGTCCTTCCGTCCGCGCACTCTTCTTCGATCGCGATGGCGTGCTCTGGATCGGCAGCGATCGCGGCTTGAACTGGTATCGCGATGGGAAGATCGAACGGCCGCCGTTGGAGGGATGGGACAACCTCTTCGTGCAGGCGTTCGCCGAGGACCACGAGGGCGGCGTGTGGGTCGGCTCGGATGGGCGGGGCCTCGCGCATTGGTCGCATGGAGCGTTTATCCGCGTTACCGACCGCGATGGGTTGCCGGATACGCATGTGCTCTCGCTCGTCGAAGGCTCCGATCGTGCGCTCTGGATCGGAACCGACAGCGCGGGGCTGATCCGGATGAAGGACGGCAAGTTCGCGCGCTTTACGACCGCGTCGGGACTGCAGGGCGACAAGGTTCTGCAACTGCTCGACGATGGCAAACGTCTCTGGTTCGGCGGCGGGCGCGGAATCTGGAGCGTCGATCATGCGGAGATGGATGCGTTCGCCAGCGGAAGAATCAAGAGCGTGCATCCCACCGTGTTCGGTTACGGCGATGGCATGCGCAGCGTGCAGTGCAACGGCAGCGTGTATCCATCCGGGTTTCGCACACGCGATGGACGGTTGTGGTTTCCGACAGTCGATGGGGTCGCCACGGTGTGGCCTGACGCTCCATTGCACCTCAACAAGAGGCCGCCGCCGCTGAAGATCGAGTCGGTGGTCGTCGATGGGCGGACGATGGTGTCACCGTCGGAATTGAACATCGAGCCCGGTACGAAACAGATCGAGATTCATTACGCCGCGCTGACCTATTCGCTGCCGGAGCGGGTCGGCTTCCGCTATCGACTCGAGGGCTTCGACAGCGACTGGGTCGAGGCGGGCAACCGCCGCGTCGCCTACTACACGAACGTGCCGCCGGGGACGTACTCCTTCCGCGTGATCGCGGCGAATTCCGATGGCGTGTGGAACCGCACGGGCGCTTCGCTCCCGCTGAAACTGAAGCCGCGCTTCGTGCAGACGATCTGGTTCCCCATCCTCATTCTCATCCTCGTGTTGTCGACGGTGTGGTTCATTCAGCAGCGCCGCGTGTACGTGATGCGCAAGCGCGAGCAGGAGCTCGTGGAAATCGTCGCCGACAGAACTCGTGAGATTCAATCGGCGCTGCACGAGGCGGAGGAAGCGCGGCGCAAAGCCGAAGGGCAGGAAGAGATGCTCGTGAAGGCGCTCGACGAAGCGGAAGCGGCGAATCGCGCGAAGAGCATCTTCCTGGCGAACATCAGTCATGAACTGCGCACGCCGCTCAACGCGATCATCGGCTTCTCGACGGTGCTGGAGATGAGCGGCGAGAAGTCGATGAGCGATCGCCAGCGCAAGTTCATCCACAACATCAGCACCTCGGGCGAACATCTCCTGTCGCTCATCAACGACATCCTCGATCTGGCCAAAGTCGAGGCCGGTCAGATGACGATGGAGACGGAGCAGGTGTCGCTGCTCGAAGTGTTCGATGCGGTCGTGCGTGTGATGCGCGGCCTGACGCTGGCGCGCAGCATTGCGCTGGAGATCGATGCCACGCACGACATCGGATCGCTGATCGCGGATCCGATCAAGTTGAAGCAGGTCATCTACAACCTCGTATCGAATGCGGTGAAGTTCTCGCCGGATGGATCGACGATCCGCATCGTGGCCAGGCGTCTGACCGCGGACAAATCACCGCTGGGCCAGGCGGCCGTCTCGATTGCGGTGGTCGATCGCGGCATCGGCATCGCGCTCGAGCATCAGGAGCTGATCTTCGAGGAGTTCCGGCAGGTGCAGCACCCGTCGATGAAACGGGCAGCGGGAACGGGACTCGGGCTCGCGCTGGTGAAGAAGCTCGTTGCGATGCATGGCGGACTCGTGAAGGTGGAGAGCGCGATCGGCGAGGGGAGCACGTTCACCGTGATTCTGCCGGCTGTGCCTGCCATGCTTGTGACAGCTCAGCAAACGGAGAATATCGTCCGGCTTCTGCGCGATTAGATCCGCAGCCATGCGTAAGTCAATGACGATCGCCCTCGCCACTGTGTTGTTGTCCTCCTCGATGTTTGCCGCCGATGCGGTGAAGCTCACGCCCGCAAAGGTGGCGCTGCTGTCAAAGGTTAGCCAGAAGATTGCGCAGTGGGGACACGATCCGGCGATCGTCGCCGCCGTGCGCGCACAGAACGCGAGGAACGTTTCCGTCGCGGAGCTGAAGAAGGTCAACGCTGCATGGTCCGCGGGAGGCGAAGAGCCGCTGGCGATCTCACTCGCCCAGGGCCCTTGCACCGACCGTCTTCGCCAATTCCTCGGGCAGGGCTCGTTCACCGAGGCGTTCGTGATGGATGCGCGCGGGGCGAATGCGTGCATGACGAACCGCACTTCGTACTATTGGCGCGGCGAGATGCCGAAGTTCAGGAAGGCCTACGACGAAGGCAAAGGCGCGATCTTCATCGACGAACCGAAATTTGACGAAAGCGCGAAGGCGCGGCTGGTGCAGGTGTCAGTGCCGGTGATGGATGGCGCGAAGGCGATCGGCGTGTTGACGGTGGGTGTGAACGCGGACGCGCTGGGGAACTAGTGGAGTGTAAACGCTGAATTGGTACCAGCGTTGAGGGCGCCGCCCTCAACCCTCCGGGCTGGTGGTGGTTGCGCCGCGATCTCTGCGTCGCTCGTCGTCAACGATGGCACCGCATCGCCTCCTCCTCGCTCCTTGATCTCGCCGCGCAAGCACCACCAGCGCTGGTACCAATTCAGCGTTTACACTCCACTAGTGGAATACACTCCACTAGGGCGCGGGCCAGACGCGGCGCGCCATTCGTTCGATTTCGCGAACGACGACGTCCGGCGCTTCGATCGGGACTTCATGGCCGGCGTCAGTCGAAATGATTTCGCCCTGTAGCGATCGCGATGCGATCTCCTGTTGGCCTTCGAGCAGGTGTTTGCGCATGCGCTCCACAGCTTCTTCGGACCAGCCTGCGGGTTTGCGCCAGCGAGCGGCGATGACGACGAGTGGAACGCCGATGTGTCGTTGTTCCGCCGTCATTTGCACATCGAGATCGGGCAGTGCTCCTTCGCCGAAGCGCGCTTCCCACCAGTTGCGCGACGCGCTCTCGGCGATCAGCGCATTGCGAAGGTCCGTCGGAAGCTCGCTCGGGAACTCCTGCTTCGGCCATTGCCCGCTGGCGCGCCATTGATCCATCTCTTTTGTCCGGCGCGCGCGATGCGCTGCGATGGCCTGTACCATCTCGGGAACCTTCGGCTGCGAGGACTCGAGGTTCGACGGATCGACAGCGATGATGCCTGCGACTTCCGATGGATACGTCCAGTAGTAACGCTGCACGAATGAACCGCCCATCGAGTGACCGACGAGGATGAAGGGCGGCTTCTCTCCGCTACGCTGGAGAAGCGCATGAAGATCGCTGATGTATCCCGCGACACTGCGCTCCTTCGTTGGAGGATCGCTCCAGCCAAAGCCGGCGCGATCGTAGGAGCAGGTGCGAACCCTGTCTTTGAGAGCGTTCTGCACGAGCCACCATTCGTAGAAGCCGAGCGCCGCACCCGACTCCATGACGACCGTGTGCGGGCCAGAGCCCATGCAGACGATGTGAAGGCTGCGGCCATCTCCGATGTCGACCCGCTTCCCGATCGGCGCTGCGAATGCGGCAGAAGCTGCGAGGAGAACGGCCAGGAGCGCGTATCGCATACGCTTGGTCTACGCCTGAACGGGAGATTTGGTTTTTGAGGGAAACGAGGGAGGGATGGTAGGCCCTAGCGGACTCGAACCGCTGACCTCCACCGTGTCAAAGACGATCCCGGTCCGCGGACATCATAGGCCATCCGTTGTTTCAACGATTTGCGAGCATCCGTGGACCTCCCGTGACGGCCTAGGATGCGCGTGGCCGGACCGCGCGAACACTAAGTGAACGCTGCAGAGTAGCGGCCGGTTGAAGAACCTGCTCCTGTCAACCGGACGAGCGGGAAAGTTTGAAGGTTTGCAGAGGTTGAAGACAGGGAGCACGTGATTGCTCTATCGCGCACTTCTGGTCAAAAAGGTACTCCATTGACCAAAGTTCTCGTCAGACCCTGTCTTTACTGTGATCAGCGTGGCGATCTACCGGCTCATATTTGGAGCGAAGAGCCCGACGGAAGCACATCAGGTCGGTGGCAATAGAGTTACCTGCATCTATTTGGAGGATAACGAGTTTCGTGGTGCGCAACTCTCGTGGTCATGTGACGGCGCAGGCACGCTTCGCGCGGAAATGCCGCCCCAGGTCATCATCCATCATCCGTCGCTCGACCAGCCGCGGTCGCTGCTCGAACAACAAATCACCCGAGCGGCTATCGAGCCATACCTGAAGGGAAGCACCGTCTTCATCCCCGGCGATCCCGGCGATGAAAAAGTCGCACAACTCATCGGTGGACTGAAGGACGCTGGTTTTGTCTTCGTTGGCGAGACGGAGCACGTTCGCGTGCGCCCACGTACCGAGCAGCAGTTTCTGCTGCAGATCGACGCGGTGGTCGATGATGCTATCGCGCGTGTCGCTACAAAGATGGCGGTGAACTTGTTGGCAGTGGCCGTGGGGTATGAGTTTGCGATGCGTCCGGAGTTTCGCCCCTGGGTATGTGATCTTTCGCCGGGCATCGCTCGAATGTTCTGCGGTGGCACGCACCTCGCCAGCCTTGATCAACTCAGAAACGTGACTGCTGGAATGTGCGTCCGATATTTCGGAGGTCACGGCACGCACAGCAGCGACGTTGGCGTAAACCGCCCCGCATGGCAGCGTGCTCCCTTTACTCGGAGAGAAAGTCCTCTGCTCCACGATACTGGAAGTGAGTGGAACGAACGAGCCGTGGCCACAGCGACGTTCGCATCCTTGCGAATTAATTTAAGAACGGACTGCGCTACACGTCAGAACTCGGGATTCTCCCACCTGTCATCTTCCTCGTCTTTGTCAACGAGTCGGAGAACCGGAGTACCGACGGGGTTAACTGTGAGGTCGTCCCATGAGAAGAGGACGAGATTCTCGTCGCGATGCTTTGCGCTGTGAAAAATGATGCTGCGGTAGCCAGCATGGCGGGCACAGTCGGCGATGAAGCGTGGCACGAGGTATCCCGGGTTCCATGCCGTGGATGCCGCCGTTGTGCTGATGTACTCCGAGGTGAGTCCAATAGCGAGGAGAGGCGGCGATAGTTCTTCGCTCCAATCCTTCACGCGCAGATCAAGGATGTTGTCGATCTCTCCGATTGCAAACTCCTGCAGCCATGCGACGCGATCGTCGCCGTTCACGTCGACCGTTTCGCGGAGCGCCGCGCGTTGCGTGCCGCCCAAATAGAACGTGCACCATTCGCTTTGCGGGCACGCCACCACCGGCGTGCTGGCGAGGGCGCAGTTCGCCTGTCCACTGCTTCCATCGCTGCCGATGGAGCAGCTCGTCCGAACTGCGCCATTGCAGGCACCGACTTCCTGGCCCAGGTCATGGACGCCTCCGAGGTACGGGTATGCTCGGAGTTGGCTCGCAAACTCGTCGACGCGGCAAGTAGCTCTCCATCTCTTCCTCCTCGATACCAGCGTCCGCAAGCAGTTCCTGGATCTCCATTGGTTCACCCGGCACAATCCGATGTCAGGGTCTTGGTTTTCAGGGCAGTACTCGCATGACTCGATTTTCGTCTGCGAGCTCCTCAACCGCGGCGCGCAAATCAGGGTCGAGAGCATCGATATCACGCATAGAAGGTGACAACGTCGGCGTGCGAGTATTCAGTTCCGCGCGATGGCCTGGCAGCCAGCGCGAGATGAATGCCTGGCGCAAGCTTCAGCCGTTCTACCTGTCGGGTGCTGATGTCAAAGTAGAACGCGCTTCGGATATCGCGCCAGACTGCGTCGACAGAATCGGCGAGGTGCACCTAGTCCTAGTGGGTGATCCGGTTGTACAGGCAAAGCTGCGCAATGACGCCTCCTCCTTCGAAGGCCAGTCTAGGGTCAGAATGTGGCCGTCGCGATAGCGTTGGCGTTCCGCATTAACTGCTATCGACATGGGTGCGCTTAGGACGCGGTGCCGAAGCTGCGGTTCGCCGTATCGGGCGTACTTGCGCATGACACCCCCTCCTCGGTCCTCCCCCTCAAGGGGGAGGAAGAAAGGCGTCTTTCATGCACCTATAGATCTTCTTCCGACATCCGCTGCCCCGTTTGTACCATCACACGGGCGCCGACACGTGTGATCGTCCGCGCCCAACAATCAAGCCGTCCACGAAACCGGGGCAGGCTCAGATTACTTCGAATGCTGCTGCGCCACCGATGAATGATGGGGTTGCAGTGGGTCGCTGTTTTTCTTGTAGACGGTGTACGAGGCAAAGAGTGAGCGATCTTGCGTGGGCGGGCAAGCTTGACCAACTCACTGATACGTTTCTCGCGGCTCTTCCACGAGGGAACACCGTAAGGATGGTGCGCGGGTGGGAAGGTTGCCACGCCGCGCTCGCCATGTGAAAGAGCCGAACCAATTTAGTCCACGGAACGAACGAGCTCACCACTGCCACGTCGCACAAGGTTGTAGTGTTTGCGTCCGGCGAAGGTGATTATGCGGATCTCAAGATCTTGCTTGCGCGCCGACCAGAGAGGCAGCAAGTCTTTGACCTTTCGAATTCGCGCAATTCCCGTCTGAAGGTCATCGTTGGCTGACTTCGGATGGGTCTTGTACCAATCTGCCGCATCAGTTTCGTAGACACTGAGTGCTCGATCATAGTACTGGAGCGTATCAGCCTCCGGAACATGGCCGATGGACTCGTCGGCCAGACGTTCGAAAGGCTCAACATTACTAGGTTCCAAGCGCGACAACTGCTGCCAAAGATCTCGTCGCTCGCTGAAATCTGAAGTTCGACCGAGCTTCGCCCGTATGTAGATTCGCTGAATGATCGAATCTTCATTGCCGCTCCGCACCCAAAACTTATCGGTGGCCACTAACGGCTTACAACCCGGAACCGCTAACGTGAGGGTCACGACGTACGCGCCAGGCGTAAAACGTCCCAAGCTCATTCTGACCCCAACATGCTCGCCCTCTACGACAACCAAGGTTTCTCGCGCGCCTTGTTTCCCACTGTTGCTGAGTACACGTGGTACGACCGCAACAGGCGCACCCTCTTCGGTTCGTACGTCCCACCGAGCGCTTTCCCACCAGCGCTCAGGAATCGTGATATGCGCCTTCTCTGCCTCTTTTCGTTTCGCGGGGTGTTCTTCGAGCCGATACAGACCGAACTCCATTCCGGCAACCGCATCTTCATCCGTAAAAACAACGCCATGAATGCTCTGTTTCGGGTCAACATCACCATGTGTGTCGACAAAGAAGTGCATCGACGTATCGACATCCCTTGCGAGTGCGTTCGTCGACAAGAAAGCTAGTGGTATGAGGAGGCAGATCATTCTGTACATTTTCTGTTCCTTCGCTTGCTATTGATGGAGTGTGATACGTGCCTTGTCTGCCTCACTGTAATCCATCGCGATCGGCAGGACGTGTGATTCGACTGCATCCACTTTAGAAACGTCCACATACATTATGTCGCCGCACGTAGTGGTGTGCTCCATAGCCACGCCGTGGCCTACCTCATGACCAACGTTGGAATCCTCAACGGTATCCAGATCGCCATCAGGCAAGAGAGTGTAGACGGTGTTGATACCGCACCCGTGCATGAGGCGAGTGTAGTAGTCGTCTGATCCCGGCGTCGGCACGGTGTGCAGGATGCCATCATCACCGGGCAAAATGACATCCGTTACACCGTACAAAGTTGACGGCGACGTAATAAACCAGTCGCAATTCGTTGTGGTCGTGGCGGAGCTACACGGGATAACTGGATTTCCGTTTTGGTCGCGTGAGGAATCGATGAGGCCGTTTGGGCCTATCGATATCCCGTCATTCAACAGTGTGCGAGGATAGATGTCGATGACTTGGTTCGCATCAGGCGAACAGCATGGAATGCCAGACGACAAAGGCGCTTTCGGGTCTGGCGGTTGCGCAGGGTCCATAGTGTCAAGAAACGAATAACCAAGGTAGATCGTCCAAACCGGGACCAGCGTTTTTGTTGCTTGAATGAAGACATTGACGTCCTCCGTCTGCCTCCGAACCCGCAAGCCGCGATGTGGACGCACGCCTGGTAAGGTGCCGTTAAAAGAATTGATGATCGGATACAGTCCTGCATACATGGCATCGCTACTTTGAGTTTCCTGAGCTTCACCGTTGTCTATGAGATGAAGCGTAAGAGGCAGGTTCTGAGTGCTCGCCAAGTAACCCTGAAGATCGCGATCAACATGCAGGAAGAGATCTTTATGAAACGGGTTCAAGCGACGGTGACGGCCGCGAACGACGAAACCGCGGTATTCCTCAAGTGTTGTCAGGCCGTCCCCGACAGACCCGTTCCCGGGTAGCTGCGGATTATCATCGATGTCACGAGCCGGCTCGAGATTGTTATTGGTGATCGATGTATAAGTTCCAGTGCCGTAATCTTCAAGGGCCTTCCAGCCGGAAGCCGCCATCTTGTTTCCATTGTCCGGCATCTCGGGCAGATCCTTTTCGATTACGAAGCGAACCGATTTGTTGCCTTTCCTGAAGGTCAACGTCGCCGTCAGGTGACCATATGCGGCGTAGTCGTAGATCTGAAGGGGCGTAACGGTGTCGCCGCTTGGGTCAAACGTAATGATGCCCGACCGTTGCCGAGCAGCATCGGACCCTGCGGCGAATTTCATGTCTGGGCTCGTATCTGGATTGGCGAGACTGTCCAGCGGATAATTGCCAGCAATACCTGGATATGTAGTGACATTGGAGAGTACGTACTGAACATTCCCCGCAGTACCGCTTGGCGTCAAGAGGTGGAGCTTGACGGTCTGAATTGGTTGGCCTGGTGCAGGAACATCGAGGCTCGTGCCCTTAGCGTCTGACCCCGGAACAAAGACCGAGCTCTCGTCGCCCGAAACCCTAAAGTCGCTGCTAACCTGTACCTCGACACCAGTAATATTGATCGTGGCTTTCGGCGCCTGGGGCACTGAAACAACCGGCACTGCTGATAGTTCCATAAAACCGACTTTGGTCGGCGTGGTCAGCCTTGCAATCCGCTTGCATGAAGTTGGACTGCTACCCGAAACGGTACGGCAGAAGTTCGTCGCGACCGTCAGCAAGTACGCAATCGACGGCGAGGATGTGTATGCGCTTGATAGCAAGCGTCTTCGTCCAATGTTCACAGACGATGAATTTGAGACTCTCGTAAGAAGAGTGCACGCGGGACTGCTCCCGCGACTTGATGATGTGCGACGCGATTGGGAACTCGATCACCAAACGTCTGACTCGGCTGAAGAGCACATGGGGCAGCTGCTTGAATCGTTCGACGTGCTCAAGAAGCATTTCGCCAGCGATTCCAAGGCAGTCATGCTCATCGAGCGGGAGAGGCAGCGGGCGCAGGAGTGGATTGGTGAACACACCGTGGACGAACCGGAACGGGAGCCGCGAGTGCTTGGTGCGGTCGAGCCCACCGTCGAGACCAACAGCGAGCGAAGCATCTTCGACGACATCGACGCGTGATGGCGCTATTCGCTCGCTAAGAGCAGTTTGTTGTGGGCGCGTCGGTGTGACGCTCATGCAAGCGAGGAACGGATCGCGAATACCCCCTTCGCTCCGACTGAACTGCGACCCGGTGAACACCTGCGTGAACACTTCGAGCCGTTGAGCACCAAACGAAACGCCGCTCGGTCGTCGTAACCTGAGCGGCGTGAAGGGCTTGTCATGGTAGGCCCTAGCGGACTCGAACCGCTGACCTCCACCGTGTCAAGGTGGCGCTCTAACCAACTGAGCTAAGGGCCTGTGGGTACAGGTGACTGCGGCCAACGAATGAGAGAGTGCTGCTATTCCCTCAGCCGGAGGGGCAAAAGCATAACCGGCAAGACGCTGCGAGTCCAGCGAGTTAGAATCGTTTCCATCGGGACGAAGTTTGGCGACACTCAGGCGTTGTGACTCCGACGATGCGTCCGCGGAAGTCTCGCTGGATGGGCGTGCCGAGACGTGGATCGGGCGGTCGCCGGAGAACCAGATCGTTCTCGCCGACAGCGAGGTCTCTCGCCGTCATGCGAAGGTCGTCCGTGACGGCGACGGATGGACCATCGTCGACAACGGCAGCCAGAACGGCGTGATCATCGCCGGGCGCCGCGTTCCCTCGCATCGCCTCCGCGACGGAGACATCATCCGCATCGGGACCTTCGATCTACAGTTCGCATCGCACTCGCCCGGCATGGTCGCGTGCGTACGCTGCGCCGCGGAGATCGAGCAAGGGAGCCGCTTCTGCCGCAAATGCGGGAGCCCTCAGGATGCGCTGTTGCCGGTGGCAGGCAGCAGACAGCAGGCAGCAGACAGCAGGCAGCAGGCAGCAGGCAGCGGACAGCAGGCAGCAGGCAGCAGACAGCAGGCAGCAGGCAGCGGACAGCAGGCAGCAGGCAGCGGACAGCAGTCAGCAAACAGCAGGGGGGACGTTTCGCCACCCCAACCAGGCGTTGCACCTCCGGTTTTTGCGCCCGCGCCACTTCCGCCGCCGGTATCGAAAAAGCGCGTCTCCGGGTTCGCGATCGGCTGCCTCATCGCATCGATCTTTCTTCTCCTTGCGACAGCCGGTGTATCGCTCTACGTCCTCTACGTGAATGGCTATCTTCCGTTGCGCTGAGCGTGACGCGGGCATAAGCTTCCGTGCATCGAGTGAAAGGAGAAGGTCCTCATGAAGCGATTCGGGATCGTTGTGTCCATTCTCGTGCTCCTCGTTTGTTCGTTTGCGGTATTTGCAGCTGACAAAGACGTCGTCATGAAGCCTGATGCCATCAAGTGGGAGGACGGTCCCATCAAGGGCACCCACGTCGCCAAGCTATGGGGCGACTGGATGACGGGCGGGCCGTACGGCTGCCTGATCCGCTTCGACGGCGGCTTGATGAATCCGATGCACATGCACACCCAGACGCTGAGGATCTATGTGCTCCGCGGCACGTTCGTGCATCAGTCGGCCGGCGGCAAGATGGAGAAGGCCGGACCCGGTTCGTATGTGGTGCAGGTCGGCGGCAATCACCACATCAGCGGCTGCGCGAAGGGCGCAGAGTGCAAGTTCCTCATGACGTCGGATGACAAGTTCGACATGATTCCGGATGCTCCCGCGAAGTAGAGGTCGCCTCACCAAGTGATCGGGCGAGACGCCCGATCACTGCGGGCGGGACGCCCGCTCTCCTTCCATCGCCTTCATGATGTCGATCGTGTCGAGCTCCAGCCCGGCCAGAAACACTTTGTGCAGCTCCACCTCGTATTTCCGTACGAGCGCCTTGTTCGATTCCGGCACGGACGCGAGCTTCTGCTGGAGCGCGTGCGCGGAATCCGTCAGCGCCTCGCGGCCCTCGGTCATCGATTGCCTGGCGCGGCGCAGCTCTTCCCGTTGCGCGGCGCTCGTTGCCGGATCGTTGAGCTTCGCGTCGATCTGCTGGAGTGACTGGTCGATTCCCTTCTGCACCTCGTTGCCCCAGTCCGCGCGCTGCTCTTCCGGTTTGAAGCCCTGCGTCACCATCGCGGTGTAGATCTCGAGGTGCACCCAGTTGTATTCGTCGAATGGCATCGACTGCTGCTCGAGTGCCTCGATCTCCGCCGCGCGCAACCGGTCGACTCGATTGAAGAAGTTCCACTTCAGCAGGAGACCCGGGGACATTTCCTTCGAAGGCTCGCGCTGCATGTCGGCGGCCATCTCCGTGTCGATCTCGTACAACTTCTGTTTGACGGCCAGGAACTGCTGCAACTGCCGTTCGGTGAGGCTGCCATCGGCGGGCGGTTTGAAGGAATACCTTGCGCTCAGCGCCGCTGCGCGTTTGCCGAACGTCCCTTCGCTGTCGGCCGCGATGTTGTGCAGCGTTCCCTCCATGTCCGCGGCGTTGGAGATCGTCTGCAGGAGCGTGCCGCCATCGACGTGCAACTTCTCCTGCGCTTTGCGATATCCGACGTACACCGCCGTCGAGACTCCGATTGCGGCGGAGAAGCCCGTCAGCAGAATGGCGAGGATGATCGCCTTGGCGGTCGTCATGATCTAACCAGCGGCTGCAGCCATGCGCAGGGCGGCCCATGCCAGCAGCCGAGTCGAGTCGAGCGTGGGCAGCGGTGAAGATTTGTCGTCGATGATCAGTGGAATCTCGGTGCAGCCGAGGATGACGCCGTCGCAGCCGGAGGACTTGAAGCGGGAGATGAGCTGCTGGAAGAACGCGAGCGAGGCCGGCTTGAAGACGCCGCGCACCAGCTCCTCCATGATGATGCGGTTCATCTCCGCCTTCTCCTTAGCATCGGGACGCATGACCTCGATCGAGTACTTCGCGAGCTTGTCGGGATACAGTTCGCTGTCGACCAGCCACTGTGTCCCGGTGAGGCCGAGCCGGTGGAAGCCGCGCGCGTGCGCCTCGGTGGCGACGACGTCGGTGATGTGGAACCACGGCAGCGGACTGCGGCTTTCGATGCGCGGCAACGCCTGATGAATCGTATTGTCGGGACAAATGAGGATGTCCGCGCCCATCGCCTCGAGCTTCGTCGCGGAGATCAGCATCAACTCGCCCACGCCATCCCAGTCGCCGCTGTTGATGCAGCGCATGTACTCGGACAGCGGATGCGTGTGCATCGACACTTCCGGGTGGTGGCGAGGGTCCGCGCAAATCGTCCGGTAACAGAGCGCCGCACCCTCTGCGGAACAGGCCACGATTCCGATATGCAGCGGCATGTCTTGACCATTGTCGCGCGCGCAGCAGACAATTCGAACTCAACCATAACCGAAAATTCTGCTGCTGAAAGGGGCCCCTGCATGAAAACCCTCGTGGCGAGACTCGTATTTTTAGTCGCGATCTTCACAATCACGACCCCCGGTTTGGTGCTTTTTGCTCAGGAAACCACGGAAAAGAAGGACGATCAGAAAGCCGCTGAGAAGCCGAAAGTCAGCGAGGAGATGGTCGTCACCGCGACCAAACGCGAGGAGAAAGTCCAGGACATCCCGATCTCCGTTGCGGCGCAAAGTGAGAGCGACCTTCGCGATCGCGGCGCGGAAAACATCGAAGATGTTGCCGCCAACGTTGCAGGCTTTACGGTGCAAAACCTCGGGCCCGGACAGAGTCAGGTCGCGATCCGCGGCGTCTCGTCCGGCCAGATCGCGCGCGACCAGCCGGGCGTGAAGGAGCAGGTCGGCGTCTACCTCGATGAGTCGGTCGTTTCGCTCTCACTCTTCACTCCCGATCTCGATCTGTTCGATCTGAATCGCGTGGAAGTTCTGCGCGGACCGCAGGGCACGCTCTTCGGTGCCGGGTCGGAGTCGGGCACTGTTCGCTACATCACGAATCAGCCGAAGCTGAAGGTGTCCGAGTCGGTTGCGGAAGCGTCGTTCGACAGCGTCAGCAACGGTAGCAACGGCGGCGGGGCGAAGTTCGCAACGAACATTCCGATCAGCGATACGACCGCCGCGCGTGTGGTCGGCTATTACACGCGGTACGCTGGCTTCATCGACGCGGTGCAGCCGACCCTCAACGTGAACAAGGACGTGAACGACGGCTATCGTGCCGGCGGCCGCGTCTCGTTCCTCTTCAAGCCCGACGACAAGCTGAGCATCACGCCGCGCCTTCTCTATCAGAAGGTCGACATGAACGGATGGAACCGCGTCGATGTGTTCAACATCCTCGGCAACCCGTTCACGACGACACGCCCAGCCGTCACCCTCGGCGATCGAAAGCAATTCACGCAATTCGAAGAGCCGACGACCGACAAGTTCACATTGGGCGATCTCACACTCAACTACAACCTCGGCGGCGGACACACCCTGACGTCCGTGACGTCGTACACGAATCGCAACATCCTCGTCCTCCGCGATGCGACGGCGCTGACGTCGAGCATCACCGGCGGCTCGATCGGCCTGCCGGCCTCGGTGTACACCATTGATGCTCCGCTGTTCGACGCGACGAAAGCGCATGGGTACACGGAAGAGCTGCGGCTGTCAGGCGCGGTGGGCGGCAATCTGCAGTGGGTGGTTGGCGGCTTCTACGCAGACAACAAGCGCAACTATGGGCAGAACCTGCCGGTCATCGGATTCGAGTCGGCGGCCGCCGCCGTCGGAGTCCACATTCCCACGGCGGGAACGAAGATCGCGAAGAGGGACGAGCTCTACAAGTCCGACCTCCACTACAAGCTGAAGCAGGAAGCGCTGTTCGGTGAGGCGACGTGGTCGGTCAATCCCAAGCTCGATCTGACGGGCGGACTTCGCTATTACAACTTCGATGAAGACCGCGTGCAGGTGTTCGACGGAATTTTCTCCGACCCGATCGACAGCACGGGCTCTGTCAGCGCAAACGGTATCGCTCCGCGTGTGATGGCCAACTACAAGTTCAGCGACGCGACGCGGTTCTATGCGCAGGTGTCGAAGGGCTTCCGCCTCGGCGGCATCAATGATCCGCTCAATACTCCGCTCTGCTCTCCGGGGGACCTTGCCACGTATGGCGGTCATCCGACGTGGGAAGACGAGACGCTGTGGAACTACGAAGTCGGCTCGAAGTCGCGCGTGATGGGTGGTCGCGGCACGTTCAACGTCGCGCTGTTCACCTCGCATGTCAGCAATCTGCAGGGGACGGTCACGGCCGGCACCTGCTCGTCGCGCATCATTCTCAGCATTCCGAGCGCGCGCGCCACGGGCGGCGAGGTCGAGTTTGCCGCGTCGCTGAACGACAACTTCGATTTCTCTCTCTCTGCGAACCATACGAACTCGGAGCTGCGCTCGACCGTGCGCGATGCAGCCGGAAACATCGTTGCTGGAATCCAAAGCGGCGACCGGATGCCGACCACGCCGGAAGATCAGTGGTCGGCAAGTGCGACCTATCGCATGCCGATGTCACAGATGGTTGGATATGTGACTGGTGTCTACCAGCATGTCGGAGATCGGATCACGCAGGTGGGCGATGATTTTGGAGGCGACACGACAACCGCCAAGCTGTTCACGAATGTCGGCGGTCCGCTGACGCAGACGACGTTCACCGTCGATCGGAAGCTGCCGGCGTATGACCTCGTGAATCTGCGCTTCGGTGTGCTGAAGGGGAAATGGGATACGGCTCTCTTCATCAACAACGTCACGGATGAGAAAGCGCGTCTCGCACTCGATCGCGAACGCGGCTTCCGCGCGCGCGTCGGCTACCTCACGAATCAGCCGCGGACGATCGGCGTCAGCACTCGCGTGAACTTCTGATTTGACTCTGTCTCGCAGGGACTTTCTTGCAGGTCTCGCGGCGGCCCCACTGGCGGGCCGCCGCGAGTCCGCAGGAGGCTCGGCGCCACGCGTTGCAGTCGTCGGCGCGGGTGCATTCGGTGGTTGGGCAGCTCTGCACCTTGCCCGCGCCGGCGCGCAAGTGACGTTGTTCGATCGCTGGGGTCCGGGCAACTCGCTCTCCAGTTCCGGCGGGCGCACGCGTGTCATCCGCGCGATCTACGGTGCGGACCGCATCTACAGCGAGATGGTGAAACGCGCCTTCGAGTTGTGGAATGCGCTGGCGGCAACCTCTCATGAACAGATCCTCGCCGAGAGCGGCGTGCTCTGGATGCATCGCGGCGACGATGGATACGTGCGCGCGGCCGCGCCGATTCTGCAGGAGCTCGGATTCGGCGTCGAGGCCCTGACGCTCGATGAGGCGGCGAAGCGCTATCCGCAGATCGACTTTCGTGATGTGAAATCCGTGTGGCTCGAGCGGAAGGGGGGTGCCCTCTCCGCGCGCCACGCGTGCGCGGTTGTGCGCGATGTCTTCAACGAAGCGGGCGGACACTATCGGACCGAAGCGGTTAAGCCGGGTGCGATCGCGAACGGGAAGATGAAGCCGCTGCGTCTGCCTGGCGGCTCGCACATCGAGGCTGACGTCTACGTCTTCGCGTGCGGACCGTGGCTCGGGCAGATCTTTCCGAATGTCATTGGCGATCGTGTGCGGCCGACGCGACAGGAGGTCTACTACTTCGGTACGCCGAAGGGCTCCGATCGCTATAGGTTGAGCAACCTTCCGATCTGGATCGATTTCGGTCAGAGGATCGTGTACGGCATTCCCGATCCTGATGGGCATTGGTTCAAGGTCGCGGATGACACGCGCGGCGAAACGATCGATCCGACGACGCAGGAGAGGACGCCGCACGCCGCGGGAATCGAGCGCGCGAGACACTTCCTCTCCGAGCGGTTCCCCGAGCTTGCGAGCGCGCCGTTGATGGCCGCGGAAGTTTGTCAGTACGAGAACAGCCCGGACGGCAATCTGATTATCGATCAGCATCCCGAGGCGGGGAATGTGTGGATTCTCGGCGGTGGCTCGGGGCATGGATTCAAGTTGTCGCCGGTCGTGGGCGAGATGGCCGCGGCCGCGATACTCACTGGCAGAGAGTTGCCGCAGACCTTCCGGCTTGCGCGCCTGGGGCATACGACGAAGCGGAAAACGCAATTCGACTGACGAATTGTTGACGAGATTTCCACGCTTCGCCGTTAGTCGTATACTGATTCCCGGTCCAACAAAAAGAGGAGTCATGTTGAAATCGGAACGCCGGCATATTGCGCGCATCCAGCTCGATGCCCCGATTCAGACGAAGGTGTCGACTTCGCGCGTGACTCTCCTCGACCTTAGTCTCGATGGCGCACGGATCGAGCACAATTTCCCTCTTTCTCGCGGCAAGCAACTCACGCTGCATCTCGAGCATCTCGGCCAGCACATCGACGTTCAGTGCGAAGTGCGCCGCTGCTCTCTCGTTCAACGCGACGGTGTCGTCGACTACACGTCAGGCCTGCACTTCGTCGCGGTGAATCCCGACTCGATGATCGTGCTTCGCGAGATCATCGCCGACACGGTCAAGCGCGACTTCGATGCACGCCGTGAAATGCTGTTGCGGATCAAGAAGCAGTAAACGCTTCCACGATGCCTGAGCACTTCGCAGTGCCCGCCGGAGCCGAGATCGCGCACTACCGCGTCGACAAGAAGATCGGTGCGGGTGGAATGGGCGAGGTCTACAAGGCAGTCGATCTCACGCTCGATCGTCCCGTCGCGCTGAAGGTCCTTCCTCCTTCCCTGCTGAGCGAGGCGGATCGCGTGCGGCGCTTCGTCCAGGAGGCGAAGTCCGCCTCCGCGCTCAATCATCCGAACATCGTCACGATCTACGAAATCGGACAGGCCACACTCGAAAGCGGTCCGGTGCACTACATCGCGATGGAGTTCATCGACGGCCAGACGTTGCGCGGCATGATCCAGAACAATCCTCTGCCGGATCTGCTGCGCGTGCTGGCACAGGTTGCGGACGGTCTGGCGAAGGCGCACGGCGCAGGCATCGTGCATCGGGATCTGAAGCCTGACAACATCATGATCACGACCGACGGCTACGCGAAGATCGTCGACTTCGGTCTCGCGAAGCTCACCGAGCAGGCGCAGAAAGAGAAAGGGAAGGAAGCGTCGGGCATCACGCAGGCGGGATTCGTCGTCGGGACGATCGGCTATATGTCGCCCGAGCAGGTGGAAGGGCTTCCCGTGCAGCCGGCGTCGGACATCTTCTCGTTCGGCTGCATCCTCTATGAGTGCGCGACGCGCAAGCGTCCGTTCGAGTCGTCGCTCGCGATCGATACGCTGCACAAGATCATGTTCGCGGAGCCGCCGCCGATCCTGACGGTCAAGCCTGATGCGCCGGTCTCGCTGCAGCCGATCATCGATCTTTGTCTGCGCAAGAAGCCTGAGGAACGGTACGGCAGCATGCGCGACATCGCGGCTGCGCTACGTCAGATTGACTCCGGGGCGGTGCCGGCGATGCCGGCGCAGCAGGAGCAGCCGACCGTGATGCTGAGCCCACCTCCGTTCGCAGCCCAACCAGCGGCTGCACCCGCGCCTGTGCCTGTGCCCGTTGCGGCGCCGGCGCCGGTCCCTGTTCGTCCGCGGCGGCGGCGTACGTTCGCGTCGCTCATCAGCTCCGTGTACAAACTGGTGTTCCTGACGCTGCTCGGCAGTGGTGTGTATCTCTGGGCAACGCTGCCCGATGTCGGAACGCTCGCGAAGACCAACCCTTCGTCGATTCTGAACTGGACCGACTATGACGACATGGCTCCGTCGTTCCGGCGCTCGATCGTTGCCGCGGTGGATCCCGAGCTCGATCAGCGGCATTCGATCGATCCCGGCCATCTCGATGTCGCGGTGAAAGCGATGACGACTTCCGAGCGAGATCTCTACAAGCCGAGCGGCATCGCGACGTCTGTTGCGCAGCGGCTTTATCCAACGTCTGCGCTGAATCCACTGAAGAGCGTTCGCAGCTACGTCGTGGGAGCTGTAATGCAGAAGAAGCTCTCGCGCGAGCGGCTTGTCGAGCTCTATGCGAACACGGCGGCGATCGGCGAGGCTTCCGGCGTCGCGGATGCAGCCAAGCGTTACTTCAAGAAGACGCCGGCGCGCCTGAGCGAGAACGAGTCTGCATTGCTGGCCGCTGCGATCGGGACGCCGGCTGCGGATCCCGCACATCCATCGGATGCGCTGATGGCAGCGAAGAATGATCTGCTCACGAAGATGAAGAAAGCGCGCCAAGAGGAGTAGTACGTCACGCTGAGCGGAGCGAAGCGTCAGCCAGGCGCCGCGCTTGTCGTGCGTGAAGAAGCTGATCGCGGCGCCTTGGTTGATCCTTCGCTCCGCTCAGGATGTTCAATGCGCGGCTGCCGTCTCCGCTGTGCTTTTGTGCGCCACGTCCTGCAGTTTCAACGCGAGCCACCATCCTCCCGGAACGATCACGCTCAGCCCGAACAGGACCCAGTTCGGTTCCGTTGGTGAGCCAAGCATCAGGATCGGGCTGCAGACCGCGACGAGCAGCCAGAAGGTGCGGTTGCCCAGGATCGCGAACGGCACGAGCACGGCCCATGCCGCTGGCTCGCGCGACATCGTGAGCAGGAGCGTGATGCCGAGACCGTCGGCGACCATCGCCTCGATCGTGGCCGCACGCGTCACGAAGTTCGCCAGCAGAAACAGCACGGTCACGACGATCATGATTGCGATTCCGTGATCTGTCATCTCTGCGAACGGCGAGATGTTCAATCGTTTCGTCGTGTCCGCGAGGAGGCCATTCGCCATGGCGGCGACTCCACGTCCGTGCAACAAGTCTCCGAGGAGTTCCGCGGCGCGGCCGAGGATGGGTGATGCAGTCACCATGGCGCCGAGTGGCTGCAGCCACACGCTGCCCGGCGGCAGGATCAACTTCGTTCCGATGATGACGACGAGTCCTGAAACGATCAGGGGAAAGACCGAATAGGCCTCTTCCCACAATTGCGGAAGGACCATGAACATCGGCATGAACAGGCCTGCACCGATGAAGCCGGCGAGACCAGCGAATCCTTCGCGGTGCCGCTGCACGCCGATGACTGCCATGAGGAAGAGCGCGGCCGCGAGCACCAGCAGGTTCGATTGCAATGTTCCCTCGATGAGCAGCAGTGGAAAGGTTGCGATCCCGAGAGCGCGCCGCGGCCGGCTCTTGTCCCACACGAGCCGGATTGCGCCTGCCATTGCAACAATCACGAGCACGCGGCAGATGGCCACTGGCAGCGCGATGCCTTTCAACGCCGAGGCTGCGATTGCGCTGATTGGCGATCCGTTTGCGATCGTGGGCAGCGATGCAGGCTGGAACAGCAGCGCGCATTGAAGCAGGGCGAACACGCCATAAATCGCCGCGAGGGGCAACCGCTCGGCGTTGCGAACGAGCATGAACCATGCGGCGATGGCCGCACCGTACACGACGAGGTAGACGGGTGTGCCATACGAAGCGGCGGCTCCGGTCGCCGCCGTCGCGATCACGAGTCCCACGACCGCGACCGGGACGGCGAGGCGGCGTGGTGCCGCATGGATCGCGGTCATCACGGTCGCCGCTGCGCCGGCACTCTCCGCCGGCATCGCCTCGGTCTTTCCGCTCAAGCCCGCGACGGCGCGCGCCACCGCTGTGCGTGTGCGTGTCAGGAAGGATGTTTCGATCTGTCCGGTCTTTGGTGCAGCTGCTGGTTGGGCTTGCGGGTGCGCCTGCGGTTGCGCCGCCGGTGGTGCCGCCGGCTGCGCAGCGGGCGAAGCGATCGTTTCCGTCTTCGCGTAGTGAACTGCCGAGAACATCTCCGTTGGCGCTGCCTGCTCAGGCGCTGGTCGCGCCGCGACCTCTGTCTTGTGAATCTCGAGCCTCGGCGTGGGCGTGGATGGCGTCGTCTGATGGACGTCGTAGTCGCGAACCGTCGCGTCCTGTTGAAGAGGTCCCCCCAATGAGCCGGCCGTATACGGATTGTCCGTAAACAGCGGCATGGCTACCGTCGCGAACGGTGTGGCCGTGGCTTCTACGCGACGCAGAAACGTCTGCGAGTAACGAATTTCGCGCAGCGCTTTCGCGAAATCGGCGCCCGATGCAAACCGATTCGCCTTGTCCCGCGCGCACGCTTGCGCGATCACTCGATCGAGATCGGACGGCACGTCGATGACCGTCGACGGTGGCAACGGGTACTTGCCGGAGAGGATGCTGTTGACGATCTCCGAGTACTTCTCTCCGGGGAACGCGTGCGTGCCGGTGATCAACTCATAGATCACGGCGCCGAGGGCGAAGATGTCGTCGGATGGACCGCTCTCGCCCGACATCCGCTCGGGCGACATGTAGAGCAGCGTTCCGCTCGTGAGTCCCGTGCGCGTGAGCCGCGTCTCGTCGAAACGGGCGAGGCCGAAGTCGAGAATCTTCGGTTCTCCCCCGCGCGTGACGCAGATGTTCGACGGCTTGATGTCGCGGTGGATGACCCCGAGGCCGTGCGCGTAGGCGACGGCTTCGCAGAGTTGGATCGCGATATCCAGCTTGTGTTCGAGCGACATCGGCGTCTGCTTCGCGATCAGCCGCGCGAGATTCGCTCCCTCGACATACTCCATGACGAGGAACGAGACATCGTCCTGCTGTCCGAAGTCGAAGACGGTGACGATGTTCGGATGATTGAGGCGTCCGGCGGCCTTCGCCTCCATTCGTAAACGAGCGATCAACTCGTCGCTCGTGGTGCCATCCTCTTCGAGCTTGATCGTCTTGATGGCGACTTTGCGATCGATGATCGGATCGCGCGCCTTGTAGACGATGCCCATGCCGCCCTCTCCGATGGTCGAGAGGACCTCGTACTTGCCGATGGTGCGGGGGTTACTGGATTCCACGAATCCCCCTTATCAGTCGCGAGTGACTAGTGACGAGTGATGAGTTTGGTACGACTCGTCACTCGTCACTAGTCACTCGTCACTCGTTCCACAATTGTAGGTCCGGACGCCGGAACGGTTGTAGTATTAGCGAGATCCAGGAATCGGAAAAATTCAATGCAACAGCCGGCGGTTCCTCTCGATGAATCGCGGCGACTCGCTTCTCTGCGCGCGCTGGAGCTGCTCGACACGCCCGCGGAGGAGCGCTTCGACCGTTTGACTCGGCTGACGCGGCGCCTCTTCGGCGCTGCTGCCGCGACGATTTCGCTCATCGATTCCTCCCGCGAATGGATCAAATCCTCCGCTGGTTTCTCGCACGATCAACTCTCGCGTTTGATGTCGATCGCAGCGCATGTGGTTGGAAACAGCGAAACGCTGATCGTCGAAGACACGGTGAAGGATGCGCGTTTCCACGATCAACCGCTCGTCGTCGATTCTCCACGCGTTCGTTTCTATGCAGGGACTCCGCTACGCGCGCAGGATGGCAGCTGTGTAGGAGTGCTCAGTGTCTACGACCACAACCCTCGCCTGTTCTCTCCCGAGGATCGCCGGGCGCTGAATGATGCGGCGGCGGTCGCGGAGCGCGAGTTGCGCGAGAACGTTTTCAGCGTCCCGCAACGAGCCTCGGTCGCATTACCCAGCGATGTCACGCGCATCGATCCGCTCACTCGTCTCTGGAATCGCTCCGCGTTGATGGACATCCTCGTCCGCGAGCTCGAACATGCGAAGACGGAACGGAAGGAAGTCGTTCTCCTGCTGCTGCGTGTCGATCGCAGTCAGGTCGTCAACGAGCAGCCCGGCGATCCCGCTGGCGACTGGGTGCTGACCGAGACCGCCCGCGTGTTGCGTACCTCGCTGCGTCCCTACGACCTCATCGGCCGTTATGGCGGAGACGAATTCGCCGCGCTGCTGGTGGGAGTCGATGAACGGATCGCGATCGAGGCGGCGGGGCGGATTCGCGCGGCAATCGCGAAGGATCTGCGCAGCACGAGCGCCGGCCCTCTCATCACGATCGGCGGCGCTGCGGCTCCGGCACACGAAGCAGATCCACAGAAACTCATGCGCGTCGCGCAGACGGCGTTGTATGCGGCGCAGCGCGGAAGCAGTCATGTTCTCGGAGTGGAGCGGCCTGCACATTGAGGAAGCGCGATGGCCACACAGAACCGAAAGAAGAAGCCCGTCATCGTTGCCGAAAGCAACTTCCTGAGCGCGCGGCTGATGATGGCTTCGCTGCAGAACGTGGGCTTCAGCGTGGTCGTCGCGCGCAACGGCGATGAAGTCGTCCGCCTGATCGCGGCGTATCGCTGCGAGCTTCTGATTCTCAACATGAACTTCGGTCGTCCGAGCGGGCTGGAGCTGCTTCGTCTGCTCAAGGTTCGCCAGGAAACGATTCCGATCATGGTCATCACAGCGGTTGGTCAGGCTGAGTTGAAGGCCGCCGCGGGTGCGATGGGGGTTCGTTCGTTCTTCGATCTTCCGTTCGTTCCCGAGGATCTCTGTAACCGCGTCACTGAACTCGTGGGGGCCCCATGACCACTAATGATCCACGCGCATTTGGGATCACGGAGGAAGCGCTGCGGTTCATTGCAGCGGGCGTGATTGCACTCACTGCCGTGGTGTTGGCGCTGACGCTGGTCGTCATCGTCCATCACATCGTGACGGACCGTCAGCGTCGGCGAAACCGGGCGCGGTTCGAGACGGCCTCGATGCTGCTCGCGCCGCACCTCGTGAACAACAGCCCGTCGCTCGATGACGCGGTCACGGTTGCGCGAGGCAAGGCTGGCGATCGCGCGGTGGGTCTCGTACTGCGGCGCGCGCGGTATGACCTCAAGGGACCGATCGTCGACAGGATCACGGAGATTCTCGTCGCCACAGGGGAAGTGAAGAAGTTGCTGACCGAGGCGAAATCGCGGCGGGACTGGCGGCGTGCTGGCGCGGTACGCGGTCTCGGAGAATGCGGGGGAGCGCAGTCGCGTGAGGCGTTGATCTCCGCGGCGTCGGATGATGTTTCGTCCGAGGTGAGGCGCGCCGCGCGCGAAGGACTGTTGTCGGATGGATCGCAGGAGGCGGTGCATGCTGCCGTGCGATCGTTCATCGCCGATCTGCCTCGCCGATCGGGGTGGCGTCGTTCGTTCTATGCGCGGCTGGCGGCAGTCGCACCTGATCAACTGACGGAGCTGATTCGCTCCGGCGAGTTGAAAGGAACGGAGGAGAAGCTGGCGATCGAGGCACTGGGCGACGCCGGGCGGCCGGTTGCGCTCGTGCTCGCGATGGAGCGCGTCGGTTCAGCCGAAGCAGAAATGCGCGCGACCGCGGTGCGGGTCATCGGCAAAGTCGCGACCGATCGTGAAGTGCCGGTGGTCATCGAGGCGCTGAACGATCCCGAATGGTTCGTGCGCGCGGCCGCGGCCCGTGCAATCGAGTGGATGGCCACGCTCAACGCGGCGACGACACAGCACCAATGGCAGCAGGAAGCGTGCGAGAAGCTCGTGTCGCACATGACCGATTCGTCGTGGTGGGTGCGCGCGAATGCGGCGCGTGCCTTGTCGCGCTGCGGAAACTCGGGAGTACAGCTGCTGCTGGTCGCATCGCAGAGCCAGGATCGCTATGCGCGTGACGCAGCGATTGCTGCACTCGCGACTGCGCCGCTGCAGCCGGAAGTCAGGCTCGAGGTCAAGAAGCGGATCGATGCGCTGATCGAACAGAGTCAGCCTGCGATTCCTGCGCCGCGTCCGAAGGAGCTGTTCGCATGAATACCGCAACACTGCTCTGGCTCATCGAGTTGGCGATCCTCTGCTACTTCGCCCTCATCAACACGATCTATTTCGCCTTCACGATCGTGGCGTTTTTCGATCTGCTGTCGTTCGATCGGAGATCGCGGCGCAGAGGCTTCGGCGACGTCCTGTCGGGCACGACGTTCCGTCCGATCAGCATTCTCATTCCGGCGCACAACGAAGAGGCGACGATCGTCTCCAGCGTCCACTCCGTACTCGAGCTCGGATATCCGGAGTTCGAAGTCATCGTGATCAACGACGGCTCGACGGATGAAACATTGCGGTTGCTGCAGGAGGCGTTCTCGCTATTCCCGGTGACGGATACGACGCGTCCGCAGTTGAAGACGAATCCGATCCGGCGCATTCTCCGCGCGCTCGATCATCCGAATCTCATCGTGCTGGACAAAGAGCGCGGCGGAAAGAGCGATGCCTTGAATGCCGGCATCAACGTCTCCACGTATCCCTTGTTCTGTTCGATCGATGCCGACTCGCTCATCAGCTCCGACGCGTTGCTGCGCATCGCGCGGCCGTTCGTCGAAGACGATCGCATCGTCGCGGCGGGCGGTGTCGTCCGCGTGCTGAATGGCTCGGTCATCGAGCGCGATCGCGTCGTCGCGTCGCGCGCACCCAAAAAACTCATTCATCTCTGTCAGTCGATCGAATACATCCGCGGCTTCCTCACCGGCCGCACCGCGCTCGCCCGGCTCAACTCGCTGCTGATCATCTCCGGCGCGTTCGGCCTCTTCCTGAAGAAGGCCGTGGTCGACGCGGGCGGCTATCACAGCGGAACCGTCTGTGAGGATATGGAGCTGATCGTCCGGTTGCACCGCTTCGCACATGAGAAGGGGGGGCCGGGCCGCGTGATCTTCGTTCCCGATCCCGTGCTCTGGACCCAGGTGCCGTCCGACTATCGCTCGCTGATGCGCCAGCGCGATCGCTGGCAGCGCGGCCTCATCGAGAGTCTTCTGATTCACTTCAAGATGTTCATGAATCCGCGCTATGGCGCGGTAGGACTGATCGGCTTCCCGTTCTATCTGTTGTTCGAGGCGCTCGGTCCGGTGATCGAGATGTTCGGCTACATCCTGCTGCCGCTGCTGTGGCTCTTCCATCGTTTCGATACCCGCTTTGCGATCCTCTTCTTCGTGCTCGCTGTGCTGTACAACATCATGTTGTCGCTGCTGGCGTTGATCGTCGACGACCTGTTGTTCCAGCGCTACGAGCGCGCGTACGACCTCGTGAAGATGATGCTCGCCGCGTTCATCGAGTTCATCGGATACCGCCAACTCCTCACGCTGCGCAGAGCAGGGGCGTTCGTGACGATTCTGTTCCGCCGCGGGCACTGGGGACGCATCCGGCGCGACCGCATGGAAGATCAGGCCGCGGCGGTGTAACGCCATGCGGTTGCTAGTCGAGATCCCGTGGAGGCACAGGCGCCCTCGCCTGTGCACCGAGCCGACAGGCGAGGGCGCCTGTCGCCCCACGGGACCAACC
>JACXTT010002332.1_pt1 | contig 30252 bp, 34 predicted proteins | sample 9270951 | NCBI WGS metagenome assembly JACXTT01 (sample SAMN15532306, study PRJNA645909) | rock metagenome | isolation source: weathered quartz diorite | place: Puerto Rico | collected 2017-06-21 | reverse complement strand
GGGTGCGGAACGCGGGTCCAATCCCCCGCGGGCCCAGCCCCATCCCGAAGGTGTCCACGCGCGCTTTTTTCTGGACCGACGAGCGGACGACCCTCCCTTACGATTTGATGGTGATCGCGATCCTGTTGTTCGTGTGGCTCACGCCGCCGATCTGGATCGGCGATCCAACCGCACCCAGCATGGGGCTGTGGGCGCTGCTGGAACCATAATGGGGCTGCGCAAGCCATAAAGGCTTGCGCCACAGGTGAGCGGGGCCGGAGGACGTCCCCTATCGCAACGCTACGTAGTCTCTGAGCAGTCCCTGAATTTGAGAGTCCAGAGACGCGCGGTCGCGCGTCTCGATCAGCAGCGACGCCAGCGTACGAAGCTGCGGATCATCGTGGTCGGACACTCGCGACATCCGCCCGCTCCGCGCATCCCAGTACAACGCAACCACCGCCGGACGATTGGCGTCGCTTTTCCACCTGTGCAACGCCTCCCGTGTATATCGATCCCATTGTGGCGCGTCACAACAGTGGTCGGCGGAGTCGGAGATGACGAAGAGCCGATGCTCGACGTCGCTCGATGTGAACGGCGGGCGAATGGCGTGCGGGATCGCAAACGCCCAGCTCGACCCGGGCACGCCGAGGATCACCAGCGTTCCCTCGGGATTTGCTTCAGCCTCACGCTCAATTTGCTCGACGGCGGCGCGCGAGACTGCGGCGTAGCGACTCCAATCGCGGACGACGCCGCTGAGCTGAGTGGCATACGCGACGACGACGGCCCCGCCCAGGGCCAGGGCAAGCGGACGAAGGACACGCGCCGGTTGCCCCCGCCAGAGAATTTCCAGCCCAATCGCGATCGTCACTGCCCAACCGAGCGACGCCAGATACGTGTGCCTCGGCGAGTAGTAGCCGGACATGAGGATCGGCATGATGCCGAGAGCGATCCAGATCACGGCGAAGTAGATGGCTGCCCGCCAGATTTCACCCGCGGCAGAACGCGGCAGGCGCCATCCGGCGAAGCCCACCAAGACTGCGCTGAGCGCGACGAGCAGCGTATCGCGCCACAACCAGTGGCGGACGCCTGGACCGCCAAACACCAGACGGACCAGATGGCGGGACGAGTCCGAGAGGAAGTCGTGAACCCGCTGCGCCGACAACAGGCTTTCGCGCGCAACTTCGTGGAAGACGACGTAGCGGAGAGCGAGGAAGCCGACCGTCAGCACCGCGTACGGCAGATACGGTCGCAGCCACGCCCACGTCATCTCGATCCGCCGACGCCTGACCGTCGAATCGAACAGCACAAGCGCAGGCGCCATCGTGATGGTGTTCTGCTTGCTGAACAGCGCCACGAAGAACAGGATGACCGACCAAAGGTAGGCCGGCTGAAGCCGGCCTCTACGAACATTGGTAGGGTCACTGGTACTTGCAGGGTCGGGCTTTAGCCGGACCGATCGGACATACAGAAGAAAAGACGCGAAGTAAAACAGCGTTGGGAGCGAATCGACTCGCCCCGTTATCCAGGCAACGCTCTCGGCCTGTATCGGCAACACGACGAAGATCAGCCCTGCTGCCGCCGCGGCCAGCAGACTGAGCCCAGCGGCCGATTCGGCGATCCACAGCACCAGCAGGCCATTGAACGCATGCAGCGCGATATTGAGGATGTGATGCGATTCCGGCCGGGCCGCCCCGAACCATGACGTGATCACGTACGATGCGGCCGGGAACGGACGAAGCTCGTCAGGCACGTATCCCCAGATGTCCTCTGTCCACGGCGTGACAAACCAGCGGCCGAAGTACCCGAGAGATCGCTGCGAGAAGAGGCTGACGACGCCGAAGTCGTCCTGAACGAAGTAGTCGTCGATGGCCGGAGCGTAGAGCGCACAGGCCGCGACGATGATCGCTGCCGCCGCAATCGCACGGCGGCTCATAGCACCCGAAGACGAAGAATCAACGCAATCATCCGCAAACCGGTGCGCAATGTGCCTTTCAGCGTGCCCGTGATTTTGGACTGCCCGATGCGGCCGCGGTAGTTGACCGGCACCTCAATCACGCGGATGTCCCGCTTGAGCGCGACGATGACCATTTCCGGGAGGAAGTGCGATCCACCGACCGTCAGATCGTCGAGGATGCGTGTAAGCGCCGTCCGATGCGTGAGCCGCAGCGTACACCCGCAGTCGGTCAGCGAGGGACCTCCGTAGAGCACCTGGATCATCTTCGCCACGATCCAGTTTCCCCACCGCAGGAACCATCCCATGTTGGCCTGACGCCAGATCAGTTCACGCGTCGTCCTCGTCCCGCACACCATCTCGAAGTCGTCGGCATAGGCGAGCAGCTTCATCACGTCACGGCCGACGAACGTGCCGTCCGGTTCGGCCATGATCACGAGATCGCCCGTCGCTTCGCGCAGCCCGCGGCGCAGCGCGTGTCCGTACCCCTGCGTCGCCTCGCACACGACTCGCGCGCGGGTGGCCATCGCTTCTTCCGCTGTCCGATCGCGTGAGTTGTTGTCGACGACGATCACTTCGTCGACGATCCCGTCGATGAAGAAGTCTTCAACGGCCGGCCGGATGTAGTTCTCCTCGTTGTAAGCGGGGAGCACGATGCTGACGGTTCTGGAATTCCACATCCGTCATTCACCCGTGCGGCGCGGATCTTCACCGGTGCGGCGCGGACCTTCAGGTCCGCGATGCGCTATCACAAGCATCTGCCCGGCCATGGGCCTGAACGGCGATCGAAGATACGCGCGGACGGTCCACGGACGGATCGGCAGCTTCGTTCCACGCATCGAGTACGGAAGAAACCTGGGATCGACGCGTTCGATCGCGAACCCGTGCGCCCGCAACAGATTCGGCAGCGATACATCCGTGAACACGCTGCGGTGCGTGTAGTCGTCGAAATAGTGCTTCGCCGCGTATTTGAAGTTCGGCTGGATGACGATGAGACGCCCGCCGGGCTTCAGCAGCCGGGCCACGTCGTCGACGACCGACGCGGTGACTCCCGGCTCGAAGTGTTCGAGGACGTTCGACGCCAGCACGACGTCGAACGCCGAGTCTCCGAGCGTCGGCAGATCGTGTGAGGCGTCGAGGACCAGCGCTTCAACGCCGTTGTCCGCATACCGCACGACGTCGGGCCAGATATCGACGGCCACGCGCCTGGAGGCGACGACGTTATTGATCCACTTGCAATAACCCGCGCCGATCTCGAGCACGCGCGCGTCTCGCGGCACCCATACGGAGAGATGCTCCGCAACCACTTTCCACACGACCGCGCGCGCCGGATCTTCCGGCAGGTGCGCCGTGTGGTAACCCGTCACCGCACCTGCCATGCGGCCGGAAGCTGCTTCGTGATTTCGATCCCTTCGAACGCGGCGCTGCTGCGCGCACCGTGCGCCCGCACCCAGACCGCCATGCGAGCAAGCCCCTCCGCCAGCGTGATCTGCGGACGACTGCCGAAGACTTGCCGAACCTTCTCGTGCAACGAATGTGCGTGCTGCACTTCGTGCCTGGGGTCCAGATGCTGAAGCCGGGGCGCCACGCCCATCGCCGCGGCCACGGCATTGGCGAGCTGCAGCAGCGAGTACGGCTGGTCCGCGCCCACGTTGAACGTCTGGTTCCACGACTCCGGCCGCTCGATCGCTTCCGCCATCATCGGCGCCACATCGTCAATGTAGCTGAACGCGCGAGTCTGCGTCCCGTCGCCGAAGATGGTCATCGGCTGACCGTGGAGAATCTGGTTCATGAAGATGCCGACGACATTGCGATACCGGTCGCCGATATTCTGGCGGGGACCGAAGACATTGTGTGGCCTGAAGATCGCGTAGTTGAGGCCAAACAGGTCCCGGCACGCCCGCAATTCCATCTCCACGGCGTACTTGGCGATGCCGTACGAATCTTCCGGCGCCGGCAGGTCATCTTCGCGCATCGGAGCCCGTGTGCTGCCGTACACCGCAATCGAGGAGGTGAACACAAACGTCTGAACGCTGGTGTTGATGGCGGCGTTCAGCAGGTTCATGCTTCCGATGACGTTGTTGGTGTAATTAAAGCGCTTGATGAAATGACTCAGGCCTTCGGCGGCATACGCGGCGAGGTGGTAGACGTGATCGAAGCGATGCTCGTCGAACAGCCGATTCACGAGCGTGTCGTCCACCACGCTTCCGGCAACGAATGCGGCTGCCGTTGGGACGTTTTCGCGAAACCCGCCGCTCAGGTCGTCCAGAATCGTGACGTCGTGGCCACGCGCGATCAGTGCGTCCGCGACGTGGGAGCCGATGAAGCCGGCCCCACCGGTCACGAGAACTCGACTCATTGGTGAGAGATCGTAACCGGGGTTCGGGATTCGGGGTTCGGGATTCGATTACGAGACTTTGCGCTTGCGACCGCTGTTCGCCGCGCTCTTCGATGACTTGGCGGCTGCCGCTTTCCGCATATCCGCTTTCGCCGGCTTCTTCTTCTCCGTGCTGACCGAATCAAGGCTCCGCTTCAGCGCTTCCATCAGGTCGACCACGCGTGCGGGCTCCTGGATTTCAGGCGCCACGATTTCCTCGCCCGCGATCTTCGCGTCGATGATCTTGCGCAGGCCTTCCTTGTACTCGTCTTTGTAATCCTTCAGATTCAAGTCCGCATCGAAGGTGCCGATCACCTGCCTGGCGAGCTTCATCTCCTCCGGCTTGACCTTGCTCGGAACGGAATTGAGCTCCTCGATCTGATCGATGCTGCGGATTTCCGCGTCGTGATGCAGCGTGTACATCACGAGCCCCTTCTTCTGCGGCCGAACGGCCACGAGGTACTCGCGACCGTACAGCGCCATCTTGCCGATGCCCGCCTTCCCGGCCATCCCTTCGCGCATGACGGCGAACGCTTCGGCGGCCATCGGACCGTCCGGCGCGAGGTAGTACGCCCGATCGACGTAGATCGGATCGATCTGCGAGTCGGCCGCGAACTGCACGAGATTGATGACGCGCGTTGACTCGACGCGGACCTTCTGGATGTCCTCTTCGGTCATCACGACGTAGCGTCCCTTCTCGAACTCGTACCCTTTGACCAGCTCGGTGTTGGGAACCTCGCGCTCGCAGTGCGGGCACCACCGTTTCTGCTGAATGCGCGTCTGGCATTCGGCGTGGAGCTGGTTGAAGGAGATCGCGTCAGCCGATTCGGTCGCTGGAAACACCTTGACCGGGATGTTGACCAGACTGACCTTCAGGAAGCCTTTCCAAGTCGGGCGTGGTGGCATATGCACGTCATTATCGGTTCAGTCGACCCACCGCTGCACGGGGATGCACAATTTCCATTTCCCCGGCAAAATCACACAGATGAGACCGAAGCGCCGAGCCGCCTTACCACCAAAGCCGGGGTCCGCGGCGGCCGCTGTTGCCATCGTGCTTTTGATCGGCGCAACGCCGGCTTCCACAGCGGAACTGCAGGCTCGGACTGCGGCCGCATTCGACCGCTACGTTCAGGTCACCGAGCAGCGCATGAAAAACGACGCGCAATTCTTGTGGGTCGAGACTTTACCCGCGTCGGAGCGGCGCGCGGTCCTCGAGGCGCTGCGCCGGGGCGAGCTCGTCATCGACCGCCTCACGACCCGTCAGAGCGGCAAAGAGATCGACATTCCGGACGGCATGGTTCATCACTGGATTGGCGTCGTTTTCGTTCCAGGCGCGACCGTCGATAAGGCGCTCTCACTACTCCAGGATTACGACCACCATTCCCAGATCTACGCTCCAAACGTCGCCGCATCGAAATTGTTGTCTCGCGATGGCAACACCTTTCGCGTCTACCTACGCTTCATGATGAAAAAGGTCATCACCGTCGTCGTGAATTCAGAGCATGACGCACGTTTCACCAGGGACGCGCCCAATCGTGCCTCGAGCCGCATCTACAGCACCCGCATCGCCGAAGTGGACTCGCCGGGGACGCCGTCGGAGCGCGAAAAACCGGTCGGCAACGATGGTGGATACCTGTGGCGGCTCTACTCGTACTGGCGCGTGCTCGAACGAGATGGCGGTACGTACGTGCAATGCGAATCGATATCGCTGACGCGCGACATCCCGACAGGATTCGGATGGCTGGTCCGTCCGTTCGTGACGAGTATTCCTCGCGAGTCGCTCGAATTCACGCTGACGACCACGCGGAACATGCTTCGCAAATGACTACACGGCGTCCGCCTCGTCGCGGCTCCCGAGATCGAGCCCGGTCCCCCCGATGTGGATTGCATGCGCCTTGATCTGGTCGCGAAGCAGGCGCCGGGCCTGGCCATACAGATTCCCCGGCACCTCGAGCCGCTTGGCGATGTTCTTGAAATGTGAAATCAGCACGAGGGTAATGCGTCCCTCTTCCTTCCATGAGACGGCGGAGATCTGTGCCCATCGCAGGAATCCCGAGTCGGACCAGATGCCGTCACGGTAGAAGCCCCGGGCGATCTTCGTGCTGAGCGGCAGCGCGTATCCGTAATACACGAACATCATCGACTCGCCGAGCAGCGTCTGAATGGGTCGATGCTGGACAAACAGCTTGAAGACGAACAGCAGTCCGAGCATCACCCCGAGCGCGAGACTGAAGCCGTAGAACTGCGGCTTCTCCCCCTGCCACACCAGCAAGGCCGAACGCTTTCGAATTCGGAAGCGAATGAGATCAGCGATGATCAGAAGGTTCGCAATCAGGAACCCGATCCCGAAAAGAAAAAGAATTCGCTGCAGGAGCGCCTGGAGGGACACGGGAACTTATCGCTTGGGGATTCTGGATTCGGCGCCGGCTGTTGCGGCACGCTCGAGATTTGGATCGAAGCACGCGCGGCAACGAGCTTCGTAGGTGCCCTGCGTCCCGATCAGAACGCGATCACCGCTCGGCACGAGGCGTTGCGTATGGTTGGCTGGATTGCCACATACCATGCAAATCGCCAGCGTCTTGGTGATGTATTCCGCGATCGCGAGCAGCTGCGGCATCGGCTCGAATGGCTTGCCGAGGTAGTCCTGGTCGAGTCCGGCGACAATCACGCGCTTGCCGCGGTTTGCCAGCTCGTTGACGACGGCCGGCAGGTCCTGATCGAAGAACTGTCCCTCGTCTATGCCGACGACTTCCGTATCGTCCTCGACCAGGTCGAGGAGCGCGCGTGAGCTTGCGACGGCGCGCGATGAAATGCGCATGTCGCTGTGCGACACAATCGCGTCGTCCGCGTAGCGCGTGTCGAGCGCCGGCTTGAAAATCTGCACTCGCTGTCGGGCAATCTGGGCACGGCGAAGGCGACGGATCAGTTCCTCGCTCTTGCCGCTGAACATGCTGCCGACGATGACTTCAATCCAGCCCTGGTTGGGCTGATGCCGAACTACATCCATTACGCCCGAGCCAGGTATTCTCCGGTCTCCGTGCTCACGCGAATAACATCCCCTGTATTGATGAACGGCGGCACGCTGACGACCAGGCCGGTTTCGAGAGTCGCCGGCTTGACCTGGTTGCTCGCCGTCGCCCCTTTGATACCTGGCACCGTTTCGAGAACCTTCAGATCCACCGTCTGCGGCAGCTCGATGCCGACAGGCTCTGAGCCGTAGAACTCCACCTGAATCGTCATCTCCGGTTTCAGGTAGTTCACCGAATCGCCAAGCGCCTCGTTCGAGATATGGATCTGCTCGTACGACGAGGTATCCATGAAGTAGTAGTCGTCGCCGTCCTGGTAGAGGTACTGCATCTCTCGCTCGTCCAGTGTCGCCCGCTCGACTGAATCCTCCGACCGTAACTTCTGGTCCGACAGCGTGCCATTGCGGATGTTCCGCATTTTCACGCGTACGAAGCCGCGGAGGTTGCCTGGCGTGACGTGCTGCAGCTCGAGGACCCTGAACAGGTCCTGTTCCATCTTGACGAGCATTCCCTTCTTCAGACGTGTCGCTTGTATCGTCGCCATGTCGTCTGCCAATCATATCGAATGGCTATGCTAGATTTAGCGACATGGCCATCGCCCGGTGGGATCCGATTCGTGATCTGCTGGCCATCCAGCAGCGACTCGATCGGTTTGCGCCGAGTCCGTCCGGCTGGATTCCCCCAATCGATGTGCACGAAACCGCGGAGGAGTACGTGATCACAGCGGAGCTTCCCGGGCTCGGCCGCGATGACGTGCGGATTCAGGTGAGCGACGGGCAGGTCCACATCTCCGGACAGCGCCGGGAGCCGGATATTCCTTACGAGCAGTACCACAGAGTCGAGCGTGGCCACGGCACCTTCAGCCGCACATTCAAACTTCCGCTTCCGGTTGACGTGGAGCACGTTGCGGCGGACCTTCGCGACGGTGTGCTGACCATCGTCTGTCCAAAGACGACGGATAACGCGCCCCGCCGTATCCACGTATCGTGACCATGCGAACACGCCGGCTGATCGCGGGTCTTCTCCTGCTCACGTGCGGATTTCTCGCAGGCCTGTTCCTGACCGGACGAATTCGCGCGACCGCGACCGAGGCCGCCCCTGCCGCGCCGGAGGCGCCGGAGGCGCCGCAGGCGGCGACGCCACGCCCCGCAGCGCAGCTTCCGCTGCCCGGCCAGTCGGCTCTGCCCGACTTCAGCGGAGTCGCAGCCCGCACGGTTCCGGTCGTCGCGAACATTTCATCCACTCAGGTTATCCAGCGTCAGAACTCGCCGTTTTCGAACGACCCGTTCTTCCGCTACTTCTTTGGTGACGATGCCGACTTGTACGGTCCGCGGCGTGATGTCGAACGAAGCCTTGGTTCCGGCGTGATCGTCAGTGCGGACGGGTACATCCTCACGAACAACCATGTTGTCGCCGGCGAGCAGGGACGAATTTCGCTGCGACAGTTGCCAGCGATCACGGTTGCGCTCGGCGACAAGCGGGAGGTGCGCGCGCAGATTGTCGGAGTCGATCCCACTATCGACCTCGCGCTGTTGAAGATCAACGCGCGCAATCTGCCGACGATGCCATGGGGTGACTCGTCCCAACTGAAGGTCGCGCAGTGGGTCCTGGCGATCGGCAATCCCTTCCAGCTCAATCAAACGGTGACGCTTGGCATCGTGTCGGCGTTGGGACGCACCAGTCTCGGCATCTCCGGATACGAGGATTTCATTCAAACCGATGCCGCGATCAACCCTGGTAATTCGGGAGGGGCGCTGGTCAACACGCGGGGCGAGCTGGTCGGCATCAACACTGCCATCTTCAGCCAGAGCGGCGGCTATCAGGGCATCGGGTTCGCTATCCCCAGTAATCTGGCGCGGCGCGTGGTCAGCGATTTCCTCAAGTATGGCGAGGTGCGCCGCGGCGACATCGGCTACGTCGAATTCGCACCGTTGACGACGCAGGGGGCGAATGAACTGGGCGCGCCGAACGCACGCGGCGTGCTGGTGCAGCGAATGCGTCGTGATGCGGCGGCGTTCTCCGCGGGCGTGCGGCCCGGAGACATCATCATCGCCTTCAACGGAAATCCCGTAACCGACAGCGGGCCACTCCAGCGCATGATCCAGGACGCCATGATCGGCACGACGGCAACGCTCGACGTGATTCGCGACGGCCGCCGAATCCAAATCAAGGTCCCGATCGTTCGAGCGACCGAACAGTGATCGTTCGAACGACTCGAACGGCCCGAACGATCCGAACGACCCGAACGATCCGAACGACCCGAACGATCCGAACGATCCGAACGATTAAATGGCCGTCGTATCAATCGCGGTAGCGCTGGCGGTCGCCTATGTCATCGCCGACATCGTCGCGCGTGTCGCCGATTCGGTGCTGCGCGCGATCATCGAGGATCGCGACACCCAGGCGCAGTTCGTCGACCGCCCACGCCGGATCGTCCGCCTCCTCGTCTTCCTCGTCACCGCGGCTGCACTGACGTCACCGGCTCTCAGACTCGCCGGTTACCCCATGCGCTTCGGCGGCAACCCCGAGGCGCTTCTTCGCTGGTTTCTCGACGCAGGACTGCGCATCGTCGTGATCGCGATTTGCGCCTACCTCGTCATCCGCATCGGATCGGCGGCGGCGCGGCGGTTCGAACGGGAGATGAGCCGAGGTACGGGGCTCAACGTCATCGAGCGCACCAAACGCGCGCAGACGCTCGGCCGGCTGCTGCAGAAGGCTCTCTCGGTGCTCGTCATCGGCATCGCCGGCTTGATGATCCTGCGTGAGCTGAGCGTCGACATCACGCCCGCGCTCACCGGCGCAGGCATCGCGGGTCTCGCCATCGGGTTCGGCGCGCAAACGATCGTCCGCGACGTCATCTCCGGTTTCTTCCTCATCCTCGAAGATCAATGCCGGGTCGGCGACGTGGCGGTCGTGAACGGTCAAGGCGGCCTCGTCGAGGAGGTGAACCTGCGCACGATCGTGCTGCGAGACGAGGAAGGCACGGTGCACGTCTTCCCAAACGGTGAGGTGAAGACGCTCGCGAACAAGTCGAAGGATTTCTCGTACTACGTCATTACCTTCGGCGTCGCCTATGACGATGATCCGGAGCGGGTCATGTCGGCGATGCGCGACGCGGCGGCCACACTCGAAGCGGACCCCGAGTTCAAGCCGAACATCCTCGCGCCGCTCGAGATCTACGGCATCGACGCGTTTCAGGATGCGCAGCTGGTCCTGAAAGCGCGCATCAAAACGGTGCCGTTAAAGCAGTGGATGGTCGGCCGTGAGCTGCGGAGACGGATGGCGAAGACGTTCCAGGAGCGGGGAATTTCCCCGCCCACAGGCCGAATGATCGTGAGCCTGGAAAATGCTGGCGATCCTGGACAGAAAGCTGAGGCTGGACGGGCGGGAGGGGCAGGAAAGGCGGGAGCCGGGTTCTAGTGGTGGATTAGGCAATATGTGTCAACGGAACTTACCGAAGCCTTCGAGTCAATGAATTTCACCACGGGCTGCCAGCCCTTCCCGCCCTTCCAGCCCTTCCCGCCCTTCTTGCCCAATTACACTCCGTGGCCATAGCCGCTCGGGTGGTGGCCGGCCGCCACTCCTGAGGGCGTATCGAACGGGTCGACGTGGTCGTCGCGAGTCGAACCGGTCCTGACCGAGCTGACGACGGCGACGACGTCGTTGTCGGAGATGACCTTACGGTCGTCGGCAATCGCCATAAGCGCCCGATAGACTTCCACAAGCTCTCCGCCCTCGACCGTCAGGCCGAGCTCGCCGCAGCGGCGCTGAACGGCGTGCCGGCCCGAGTGCTTCCCGAGCACGAGCGGATTCCATGGAGCGCCTACGTCCTCGGCCCGCATGATCTCGTAAGTCCGCCGGTCCTTCATCATGCCGTCCTGATGAATGCCTGCTTCGTGCGCAAACGCGTTGCGGCCGACGATTGCCTTGTTCGCCTGCACACTCTGACCCGTCAGCTGCGTCAGCAGATCGCTCGACGGATAGAGCTCGAGCGTGTTGATGCTGGTCGTAAACGGCAGGCGTTCCTGACGCACCTTGAACGCCATCACGATCTCCTCGAGCGACGCGTTGCCCGCGCGCTCGCCGATGCCGTTGACCGTGCACTCGACCTGCTCGGCGCCGCCCTGGACCGCGGCAATCGAGTTCGCGACCGCCAGGCCCAGATCGTCGTGGCAATGGGTGCTGAAGATCACCTTGTCTGAATTCGGCACCCGGCTGCGGATGGTCGTGAAGAAATCGCGGATTTCATCAGGCGTCGCATAGCCGACGGTGTCGGGCAGGTTGATCGTGCTTGCACCCGCCTTGACGACCGCTTCGACGACGCGGCAAAGGAAGTCGAGGTCGCTGCGCGTGGCGTCTTCCGCGGAAAACTGCACGTCGAAGGTGTGGTGCCGCGAGAACCGCACCGCTTCGACCGCGGCTTCGAGGCACTGCTCGCGCGACATCCGCAGCTTCGCCTTCAGGTGGAGATCCGAGGTCGCAATGAACGTGTGGATGCGCCCCTTGTCAGCCGGTTTGATGGCTTCCGCCGCTTTCTCGAGATCGGCGCGGTGGCACCGCGCAAGGCACGCAATGACCGGGCGGCGGATTTCCTGGGCGATGCGGTGCACAGCCTCGGCATCAGCCGGCGAGGCAATCGGGAAGCCCGCTTCGATGATGTCCACGCCCAGCGAATCCAGCTGACGGGCCAGCCGGAGCTTCTCGGATACCCGGAGGGAGAAGCCAGGCGCCTGTTCGCCGTCGCGGAGCGTGGTATCGAAGATTCGGACGTGTTCTGCCATTGGAGACCTCACCGCCAGTTATGGGACGTGACCGGGAGCATTCATTGGACGCGACCGGGGGAGATACTGTCAAACTGATAATTATTCTGTTTGGATTATTCGTGCTTATGGCAAAGTAGTGCGGTGGAATTGAGCGAATTGCGCGTATTCCTTAGGGTTGCGGCCGAGCGGAGCTTCTCCCGCGCCGCGATGAAGCTGCACCGGACGCAGCCGGCCGTCAGCCAGTCAGTGCGGCGGCTCGAGGAGAGTGTCGGCGAGCGCCTCTTCGATCGGGCGACCAAAGACGCCACCCTGACCGACGCCGGGCGGCTCCTGCGCGACTACGCGGAACGACTGCTCCGCCTGTCCGAGGAAGCCGAGATTGCCGTCAAGGACCTCCGCGACCTTCGGCGTGGCCGCGTCCTCATCGGCGCCAACGAAGCCTCCGTCCATGCCGTCCTGCCGCTCATCGGCCGGTTCCGCGACTCGCATCCGCTGGTGCACGTGGACGTACGACGCGTGCCTTCGCGGCAGGTTGGCGCCGAGGTGTCACAGGGGACGCTGGATTTCGGGGTCCTGACCTTCCAGCCGTCCGAGGCCAAACTCAGCTTCATCGTCCTCGGACACGATGAGCTCGTGATGCTCGTCCCTCCCAACCACCCACTGGCCGACAACAAGGAGGTGACGCTGGCGGAATGCGGTCGTCATCCCGTCATCGCGCACAACGATCCGTCGCACGTGCGCGATCGCGTGTTACGGCTGTTCGAGCAGCATCACATCCCGGCCAACATCCTGGTGTCGCTGCCAAGCCTCGAAGGCATCAAGCGCGCGGTCGCGACGAACATGGGCATCGCGCTGCTGCCGCGCCGTTGCGCCGAATCGGAAATCGCGCGCGGTGAGCTGATTGGACTGGCAGTGCCCGAAGTGCGACTGCGCCGTCAGGTGCGGCTCGTCTTCAGGCGGGGCGGAGAACGGTCACACGCATCCGCCGCGTTTCTGGGATCAGTGGAGGATAAAAAGAAACAGCACTGAATCTTAGAAGCCGTTCAGATACGGCAACCTCGCGGCGACCGCGTTGACCTGCTCGTACTTGTCGAGCAGCAGGCCTGTCGTGTCCCACGCGCCGGTCATCAACGTGTCGCGGACGTGATCAGGAATCGACACCGGCACGTTCATCCCCGGCCCCTGACAGAGTCCGGCGTTCAGATCGATCTTCAGAACGGCCATCGGGTCGCGTTCGACCAGCGACATCAGCTTCTCAACGTCGCTCGCTGACGCGGCCACGCACGTCAGACCAATCATCAGCGAGTTCCCGAAGAAGATCTCGGCGAACGATTCGGCGACGATGGCGCGGATGCCCCAGCGGCGTAAACCCTGCGGCGCATGTTCACGCGACGAGCCCGTGCCGAAATTGCGGTTGGCTACAAGAATCGAAGCGCCGCGGTATTTCGGCGCATCGAACGGATGAACCTGGCCCGCGCGTCCAGCTTCCAGGCGGTCGTCCTCGAAAACGTGTGTGTCGAGTCCCTCGAACGTGATGGATTTGAGGAACCGGGCGGGCATGATCCGATCGGTGTCGATGTCCTCACCGCGGAGCGGCAGCGCACGTCCTTCGATGACTTGTATCTTCTCCGCGCCCATCACCGTACCCCTGCCGGCACTTCTTCCAGCAGCTCGCGAACGTCGGTGACTTCACCAGTGATCGCCGCAGCGGCAACCATCGCCGGGCTCATGAGCAGCGTCCTGCCCGTGGGACTTCCTTGCCGCCCTTTAAAGTTCCTGTTCGAGGAAGCGGCGCAGACCTGATTGCCTTCGAGCTTGTCAGGATTCATTCCCAGGCACATCGAACAGCCCGCGTCGCGCCACTCGAAGCCGGCGTCCCGGAACGTCGCGTCGAGGCCTTCGCGTTCGGCGGCTTTCTGGACCGAAACGGAACCGGGCACGACGAGCGCCTTGACGCCGTTGGCCACGCGCTGTCCTCGCACAATCCGCGCCGCCTCACGCAGGTCCGACAAGCGGCCGTTGGTGCACGAGCCAATGAAGGCAACGTCCACTTTCATACCGGCGATCGGCTGACCTGAGCGGAGTCCCATGTATGACAGCGCATCGGCGATCGACTGCTGATCGCCTCCGGCCGCCACAGGTACGTTCCCGTCGATGCCGATCGATTGCCCTGGGTTGACACCCCACGTGACAACCGGCGTCAGCTCCGCCGCGCGAATGTCAACCTCGTCGTCGTACGCCGCATCGCCGTCAGAGCCCATCGATCGCCACCACGTTTTCGCACGCGCGAACGCCTCGCCCTGCGGCGCAAACGGCCGCCCTTCGATGTACTTGAACGTCGTCTCATCTGGATTGACGTAGCCAACCCGCGCGCCGCCTTCAATCGACATGTTGCACACGGTCATTCGTTCGTCCATCGACATCCGTTCGATGGCGTCGCCGGCATATTCGTACGCGTACCCGTTCCCACCACCGATGCCGAGCCGCTGGATGATCGTCAGGATGACGTCCTTCGCGTACACGCCGCGCGGCAGCCGGCCAACGACACGGATGCGGCGCACTTTGAGCGGTTCGATGGCGATACATTGCGACGCCAGAACGTCGCGCACCTGCGACGTGCCGATGCCGAACGCGACGGCACCGAAGGCGCCATGCGTCGACGTGTGGCTGTCGCCGCACGCGATCGTCATGCCCGGCTGCGTCAATCCGAGCTCCGGTCCGATCACGTGCACGATTCCCTGACGCTCATCGCCGATGTCGTAGAGCGGGATGCCAAAATCGCGGCAGTTGCGCTCGAGGGAGGCAATCATGTCCTCGGCCATCACATCGAGGAAGGGCCGCTGCCGCTTCCGTGTCGGGACGATGTGATCCACGGTTGCGAATGTGCGGTCCGGGCGCGCCACACGCCACCCGCGCTGCCGGAGCGCATCAAACGCCTGCGGCGTGGTCACCTCGTGAATCAGGTGCAGGCCGATGAAGAGTTGCGTTGGCCCGGTCGGCAGGGTGCGGACCTTGTGCAGGTCCCAGACCTTCTGGAGAAGCGTTTTGCCCATGGATGAATTTCAATCGTAGCATCCGCCGAGAAGACAAATTTCTCTTAATGTTTGTATCACCGTGCGACTGGCCATTGTCTCGGATATCCATGCCAATCTGACGGCGCTTGAAGCGGTCACTATCGATCTGCGCACGGTCAGTCCCGACCTTGTTATTCACGGCGGCGATCTGGTCGGAAGCGGGGCGCGCCCGGCGGAAGTTGTCGACCGCATTCGAGACCTCGGATGGGCAGGTGTGTACGGCAATTCGGATGAGATGGTCTGGAACCCGACGCGAGTCTCGGAGATTTTCGCAGTCTCCTCCCTTCAACACTGGCACGACGTCGTGCTCCGAACAGCGTCCTGGACGCGCGCGGCGCTCGGTGATGAGCGGATCGAATGGCTGCGTGCTCTCCCGTCTCGTATGACCGAGCAGCAGATGACCATCGTGCATGCGCGACCTGATGACTGCTGGCGCTCGCCGGCCGCAGAGGCACCTGACGAAGAGTTGTTGGCCACCTACGCCACGCTGAAGAGTCGAGTCGTCATCTACGGTCACATCCATCGGCCGTACGTTCGATGGCTTCCCTCGATCGTTGTTGTCAATTCCGGAAGCGTAAGCCTCTCGTATGATGGGGATCCTCGCGCCGCGTACGCCGTCATCGACGGCGAGCAAATTACGATCAGACGCGTTGATTACGATGTCGAGCGCGAAGCGCGCGCGCTCGTCGCGACCGAATGCCCGGATGCTCAGTGGATCGCTGAAATGCTTCGACGAGCATTACCGTTGCCGCCGCCGTGAGAAAGGCCTGGTGCCTCTTCCCCCTTCCCCCTTCCCCCTTCCCCCTTTCTTGGACACGGAGCGATGGCCTTCGACCCAGTAGCGCCACGGACGGTCGGACGCGGCGCGGATGCCGATTCGCGGACCTGTCGCAACCTCACCGACCGAAATGCCGCGATCCTCGATCGTCAACTTGCTCGTGGCGAGATCCAGCCGGTTGTCCTTGACGGTGATACCGAGCGCTTTCGTCAGGTTCCCTGGACCGCGACAGAGATCGTGTTCGTCGATGGCGCGGCCGTCCGGCGCGCGCCGTTTCGCCATCAGCTCTATTCCTTCAAGCGGCTGCAGCGCGCGAATCAGCACCGCACCCGGATAGCCGTCGGCCTCCGTCACGGCATTCATCAGATAGTGAATGCCATAGTTCAAATAGACGTAGGCGAAACCCGCAGGACCAAAGAGCGGCTCGCTTCTCGCGGTGCGGCCGAACGAGGCGTGGCATGCAGGATCGTCCTCGCCGATGTACGCCTCGGTCTCCACGATCACGCCGGATGCAGTGCCCTGCCGCATACGATGCACGAGCACCTTTCCGAGCAGATCCTCGGCAACCTTGAGTGTAGGCCGCGCGTAGAACGAATGCGGAAGCACCCGAACGATTCGAACGTTTCGAACGCGCCGAACGATCCGAACGTCCTGAACGATCCGAACGGATTTACCGCCCCGCATACGCATGGCTGCGACCGGCGGCAAGCACCTGCTTGAGTGCCTGACCCGTATACGACCGTTCGACCTGCGCAACCTGCTCCGGCGTACCGGTCGCGATCACATGGCCACCAGCTTCGCCGCCTTCCGGTCCGAGATCAATCAGGTAGTCGGCGGTCTTGATCACGTCGAGGTTGTGTTCGATGACGACCAGCGTATGGCCCGCTTCGACGAGCTTCTTGAACGCCGCGAGCAGCTTGGCGATGTCGTCGAAGTGAAGGCCGGTCGTCGGTTCGTCGAGGATGTACAGCAGCCGTTCGCCGCCAAACGATGCGAGGTGCGCCGCGATTTTGATCCGCTGCGCTTCCCCGCCTGACAGCGTCGTCGCAGGCTGCCCGAGACGGAGATAGCCGAGACCGATCTCGTCGAGCACCTGCAGGCGTCGCAGAACTTTCGGCGACGTGCTGAAGAACGCCAGCGCCTCGCGAACGGTCATCTCGAGGACCTGATGCACCGTCTTGCCCTTGTAGCGAACCTCCAGTACTTGCGGCTTGAACCGCATGCCGTCGCACTGTTCGCAGGGAACGAAGACGTCCGCCAGGAATTGCATCTCCACCCGCACTTCGCCTTCGCCCTGGCATGCTTCGCAGCGTCCGCCGGGCACATTGAAAGAAAAGTGACTCGCGGTAAGGCCGCGCGAGCGCGCATCCTTCGTCAACGCGAACAGCTCGCGGATCGGATCGAACGCCTTGAGATACGTCACGGGATTGGATCGCGGTGTTCGGCCGATAGGCGTCTGGTCCACGAGCACGACGTCGGTGATGTACTCGAGGCCCTGCAGCTCGCGGAACGTGCCGACCCGTCGATCCCAGTCGCCTTTCGCACGCTTGATCGCCGCGTAAAGGACGTCGTGGACAAGTGTCGACTTGCCAGAGCCGCTGACGCCGGTCACACACGTCAGCGCGTTGAGCGGAATATCGATATCGATCTCTTTCAGGTTGTGCTCGGAGGCACCCTTCAAACGAATCTTGTGTGAGAGGCCCCGGCGACGCGGCGACGGGACCGGGATCGCCAGCTCGTTGCGCAGGTACTTTGCCGTCAGCGAGCGCGACTCCTGCAGCAGCCCGTGATAATCGCCGGAGTACACCACCTTCCCGCCCTGCTCGCCTGCGCCGAGTCCGATGTCGACGATGTGATCGGCGACGCGGATCATGTCCTCGTCGTGTTCGACGACAAGGACGGTGTTGCCCTGATCGCGCAGCTGCTGAAGGATGTCGATGAGACGGCGGTTGTCACGCGAATGCAGTCCGATCGATGGCTCGTCGAGCACATACAGCGTGCCGACCAGCGCGGACCCGAGAGACGTTGCGAGATTGATCCGCTGGGATTCCCCGCCTGAGAGCGTCGACGAGAGCCGATCCAGCGTCAGGTAATCGAGGCCGACATCGGCGAGAAACGACAACCGGCGCCGGATCTCGCGCAGGACCTTTTCGGCAACCGCCCCTTCTTTCTCGGTCAGCTGCAGGTCCGCGAAGAACTGCTGCCCCTCACGCACCGTGAGCGCTGAAACCGTGTCGATCGTGCGGCCGCCGACACGAACGTCGCGCGCCTCGCGTCGCAGTCGCGCGCCGCCGCCGTCCGGGCCCGCCAGGTATCCGCGGTAGCGGCCCAGGAACCATCGGACGTGGACCTTGTATTTCTTCCGCTCGAGCCAGCGGAAAAAGCCGCGAATGCCGTCGTACGCGCCGTGCCCCTCGATGACAAACGTCCGTTCGTCGGCAGTCAGCTCCGACCATGGCACATCAAGACGAACGCCCGTCTTCCGCGCCGCACGCTTCAATTCGGCGAGCTGCGCGCGGTAATGCGGCTTGCTCCACGGCTCGATCGCACCCTGATTGATCGTCTTCGACGGATCGGGCACAACGAGATCCATGTCGAGCTCGATGATGTTGCCGAAGCCGTGACACGTCGGGCAGGCACCGAACGGGTTGTTGAACGAGAAGAGACGCGGTTGCGGCGTCTCGTACCCGATGCCGCAGTTGCGACACTCAAACCGCTCGGAGAACTCGATTCGGGTTGGTTCTTGCGCCTCTGACAGCACAACCGCGAAGGCCGCGCCGCCGCCCTCGCGGTACGACGTCTCGATGGAATCGGTCAGGCGGCTTCGAAGGTCGCCCTCAATGCGCAGACGGTCGACGATCACGTCGAGCGTGGTTCGATCTTTGAGAGAGGTGCGGTCGATTTCGTCGAAGGCTACCGCGCGGCCATCGACGAGCAAACGTCCGTACCCGCGGCGTTGGAGGGTGTTGAGGGTTTCTTCGATGCCGGGATTCGGGATTCGGCTTGCCCCGAGCATCGTTGAGGGGGAGTCGGGAGTCGCGCCACTCGGCGGTTCGTCGCCCTCGAAAAGGTCATCGACCGCATCGCTGTCTGCCGCAGCCTCCTTTGCCGGCGCGGCCGGAATCGCCACAACAGGGATCTGGAAGCCGATCATCACGCGTGTGCCCGGCGCCAGATCGTTGAGCCGCCTGGCCACGATTTCGGCGGTTTCGCGCACGACTTCCTCGCCGCACTGCCGGCAGAACGTGCGTCCGATGCGGGCGTACAGCAGACGCATGTAATCGTGAATTTCGGTCGTCGTGCCGACCGTCGAGCGTGGATTCCGCACGCTGTTCTTCTGGCGGATCGCAATCGCCGGGCAGATTCCCTCGATACGGTCGACGTCCGGCTTCTCCATCCGCTCGAGGAACTGACGGGCGTAGGCCGACAGCGACTCGACGTAGCGCCGCTGTCCTTCCGCATAAATCGTGTCGAAGGCAAGCGACGATTTGCCCGATCCGCTGACGCCCGTAAAGATGACGAGCTTGCCGTGGGGCAGCGTGACGTCGACGTTTTTGAGGTTATGCGTGCGCGCGCCGCGAACGACGAGCGGGCCGCGTGCCGGTTGTGGATCCTCGGGCATTTAGCAACAGGTGGCAGGGGGCAGAGCCTGCCCCCTGTCGTAAATTTCGCCGAAACAGTAAGAGAAAAATGGTACTACCGCGGTTCCGCGACCGCAAGCGCGGTAGCGTTGCGCACGACCGCCACGACGAAAGCCCCGATCAATCCCGCCGCCGCAATCGCACCGCCAAAGTCAAACAACCGGACCGTTAAGGGTCCTAGAGAGACGTGGGGATCGTCGAGCAGTGCCACCGCACCCGCCGCCAGGAGGATCCGCAGTTCCGTTGGGCCGATACCGCCGACTGACATGCGGAACACGCCGCGCACGGCAGTCGCCAGAAACACTTCGCCGGCCACCAGCAAGTACGCAACGAGAAGGACGAGCGCGACCAGCGGGGTCATGAACGGAGAGCACGCCAGACCGCCGAAAAGCAGCGTCGCTCCAGCGATGTCGAGTACGTGATCGACATAGAAGCCGTAACGCGGTCGTTCCGCCCGTCGAACGCGAGCCAATGTTCCGTCGAGGCTGTCGCCGAACCAGTTGAGCGCGAGGGCGATGACGACGAGCCAGAGCGCCCGGCGATCCCACCGCGCCGCCGCGAACGCGGCGCCGGCCAGCGCCATGCCTGCGAGTGCCAGCGATGTCAGGTGATCGGAGTTGATCGAACGTGGCAGCCGTTCGGCGATGTAGATCAGCAGCCGCTTCTCCGCCGCCGCCAGGATGCTGCGGTGCTCCCGCACATGAGTCATGAATCCCTCCTCGGTTCGTAGGGGCCGGCTTTAGCCGGCCCATTCCGGAATGTGCGCGCCGCGCGAAAAACGGCTCAGGGCCGCCGGAATGAGACGTGCACTCTCAGCGGCATATGAAACGCACAGCCATATTGGCGGCGTTCATTGGCGCTCTGGCGTTGGCGGTGGCGCTCGTGTGGGTCGGCTCTTACCACCGCAGCCGCCAAGGTCCTGCCGTTTCGGCAATCGGCAACCCACCAGTGGGTACCGCTGGACGCGAGCGGACCGATGAACAGGACGAGTCTCTCGCAACGCTTCACGATCTGGAAACCGTCACGGGGACCGTCGATCCCCACGAGCTGATCGGTCAGCGCGTTGACTTCCACGAGAAAGTAGCGGACATCAACAACGACATGTCATTCTGGGTGGGCACGAAAGACAACCGGATGCTCGTCGTGCTCGGACGCCGTGCTCCTTCGCCGAACGACATCAAACCGGCGACGCCAGGACAGATGGTCCACATCACGGGAACCATTGAAGGCCAGGATCGGAACGTCTACATCCGCGCCGAGCACGTGATGCCCGAGGGATAACCTGTTTGGAGGGGCCGACCTTAAGGTCGGCCCCCTACGCTTGAGGGCGTCCGCCACCACTTTCAGATCGTCGACGAGCGACTCGTACGCGGCGCGGCGTCCCTCGGAGTCGGGCGCTCGCAACACTGCGGAAGGATGAATCGTCGCGACGATGCGCTCAATGGGAAGACCAGGGCCAGCCGGACCCGGGGTCTGCAGAAGCTTGCCGCGGTTCTGCATTAACTTGAACTGCGGTCCCATCACTGATTGCGCCGCGGTCGCGCCAAGAAGGACGACCACCGCTGGCTTCACCGCTCGCAGCTCCGCCTCCAGCCATGGTCGGCATGCCTTGATTTCCGACATGCGCGGTTTCTTGTGAATCCGCCGCTTGCCGCGCGGCTCCCACTTGAAGTGCTTGACGGCGTTCGTGACGTACACCTCGCGGCGAGGGATGCCAGCGTCTTCGAGTGCCTTGTCGAGCATCGCACCGGCAGGGCCGACAAACGGCGCACCCTGGCGATCTTCCTGATCGCCCGGCTGCTCGCCGACAAACATCACCCGCGCATTTTGGGGGCCCGCACCGAAAACGACCTGGGTGGCCGTTTTGTACAGGTCGCACCCGCGGCACTCGTGCGCCGCGGCGCTCAAGCTGCGAACACTGGTCGTGGACGGGACAAACGGCGCCGCCGATCGCTCACCGCCGGGGTTGGCATCGTCCGGGCTGCCGGATGTCTTTTTTGCCACGTCCAACCTCTTCCACTTATGGCACCGCTCGCACCCCTCGCCCCCATTGCGCCCCTCGCACCTTTCGCACCGACTGTGAAAACGCGAGTATACTCAGATGCTTCCAACAACCCAGGAGGTTGAGTGATGCGTGCACTGTTGACAGCTACTCTCGTCCTCGGCCTCGCCACCGCGGCGATGGCGCAGACGGCGGATCTCAAGGTCGGCGACCAGGCTCCCAATTTCAAGCTGCAGGCGACCGACGGCAAGACCTATCAGCTGTCGGATTTCAAAGGGAAGAAACCCGTCGTCGTGGCGTGGTTCCCCGCGGCATTCACGCGCGGCTGCACGATTGAGTGCAAGTCGCTCGCGGAAAACGGCGAGAAGATCAAGATGTACGACGTCTCGTACTTCATGGCCAGCGTCGATCCCATCGAGAAGAACACCGAGTTTGCCAAAGCGAAGTCGGTAACGCTCGGCCAGGGCGCCAATGCGCAGGTCGTTGAAAAGAAGGAAGCCGACTTCCCGCTGCTCAGCGATCCGACGAAGGAAACCGCGAAGGCGTACGGCGTGTTGAACGATCGCGGCGTGGCGAACCGTTGGACGTTCTACATCGACAAGACCGGGAAGATTGCCTACATCGAGAAGATGGTGAAGCCTGAGACATCGGCGGAAGACATGATCACCAAGCTTAGTGATCTCAAGGTGCCGATGACACACGGAACGAAGTAACTCCGTCCCTCCTGAGTTGACGCCTGATTCGGACGACGTAGCGAACAGCGAACGTATCGTCCGGATCAGGTTCGCCCCAATTTTGCATGTAAAGACGGCATGAAGTACGTGCCGCCTCGGTTCAGGTTATCGCTCGCGTCGGTCCTCGTGATCGGGGCGGTCGCGTCTGCCGCTGCCATCCAAGGAAATCAAGTCGAAGGCGACCTGCGCGCCTCCCCCGTACTGCGCGATTCGGCAGGTCAAAAGATCGCCGACGGCAATTTCTCGCAGTCGGTTGAGAGCGACGGGCTGCACGTCCAGATCACGTACACGGGCAACGACCGCCGCATCGAAGAAACCGCTGTCCTTCGTCAGCGTCCCGAACTGTCGCAGACCCGGTGGCAATGGCGCGAGTTGTCGCGCGGACAGGAGATCCGACAATTCGAGGTCGACTTCGGTTCCGGGATGGCGACCGCGGTCAAGACTGAAAACGGCGAACCCCGCCGGTGGTCGGAGAAGCTCGACGTCACGCCTGGACAAACGTTTGCCGGGTTCGGCTTTACGCTCGCGATCAAGGCGTTGCGCGAGCGGCTCGTGAAAGGTGAAACCGTGAACCTCAAGGCGGTCGGCTTTACACCGCAGCCGCGCGGGGTAACGGTCGCCATTTCGTACGCGGGACACGATTCGATTCGGATGGCCGATCGCGCGGTCGCCGCCGAGCACTATGTGATCCATCCGAAAATTCCCGCGATCGCAAAGTGGTTCGTGAAGGCGCCGGATGCGAACGTCTGGCTGACGCTGCCGCCAGCCGTGTTCGTCCGTTTTCAAGGGGCACTTGTGGAACCATCGGATCCGATCGTACGAATCGACGGTGAATCCCCTGCCACGCCGCAGGGAACGACCGGTCAGCAGTAGTCAGGTCCGGCTGACTTGCTTCGCGTAGCAGTCGGGGCAGACGCCGACCGATGAGGTCGTGTTCTTGCGCTGCTGCAGGAACTGATCGATCGAAATCCAATCGCCGTCGACCGCCACCCGGCGGCACCACGCGCACATCGTCATCATGCGTGAGAGGTGCTGGATGCGGTGGATCGCCTCTCGCAGGACGCCAAGCACCGTGATGAACAGGCACAGTGCAGCAACGACCTTGATCGAGAACGCGAAGGGGCGGATTGGCTTCAGGAACGCGCCAAATGATCGCGCGGGAAGATCCCAGTACTCGTCGAGCGCAAAGACCACGATGAGTCCCAGGAAGCCCGAGACGGCCAGCGTGACGATCGGCGGCAAGTAGCTCTCGTGCCGATGATCCGTCACGATTTCGCCTCGGGCGCCAATTCGCCCATCGTCGCCGAGCAGTCGGGACATATCCCGTGGGTGGTCTCCGTGCGATCGCGCGATTGCACGAATATCTCGAACGGCATCCAGCGGCCGTCATCCCCAACCCGTTGACACGCGGCGCAGAGGGTCAAGAGCGACTCGAGATACGCCAGCCGGCGGAACGTCAACCACGAGACGCCGGTCACGGCGGTGCCGAGCAGCAACACGAAACCCGATTCGATGGCGACCTCGATGGGGCGCCAGGGTGTTGGCGGGGCGCCAAGGAGCATGTGCGGGAGATCGAGGTACTCGTTCAACCAGATCAGGAGGGCGACGAAGATGAACCCGAGAGCCTCCAGGAGAAGCGCTTCGTTGACCGCTCGGGCGTTACGTGCCATGTCGGAGGCCGTCCTACTTATCGGTCCGCGCTTCGCTTTTCTAGCCTGCTACAATCAACAGTCAGTTTCACGTTCCTGCCCACGCCGGCGTAGCTCAGTTGGTAGAGCGGCTGATTCGTAATCAGCAGGTCCGCGGTTCAAGCCCGCGCGCCGGCTCCAGTTTCCAAAAAACCGCAACACATCAAGACGATCACGCTCTCAGCGCGTCGCGCCGTGCGCGCGCGACGGCATTGTCAGGTTGAGGCCGCCGGTGGCAGAGTGAGCGGATGACCAGCGCCGCGCCGAGCTATCACGGCTATCGATTCCCGCCCGAGATCATCAGTCATGCCGTGTGGCTCTACCACCGTTTCTGTCTCAGCTTTCGCGATGCCGAGGACCTGCTGGCCCAGTGCGGGGTCACGGTCACCTACGAGACGATTCGACAGTGGTGTCAGACGTTCGGGCTCGATTACGCTCGGCGGCTGCGGCACAGCCGAGGACGCATGGGCGACATTTGGTATCTGGACGAACTGTTCGTGACCATCCAGGGGCAGCGGCAGTACCTCTGGCGCGCGGTGGACCAGGACGGGGACGTCATCGACATCCTGATTCAGTCGCGACGGAATCGTCGGGCGGCCGCGCGCTTCTTTCACAAGCTATTGAAAGGACAAGGTCAGGAGCCGCGTCGGCTGATCACGGACAAGCTACGGAGCTATGCCGCGGCTCATCGGGCTGTCATGCCGTCGGTAGTCCACGGCACGGACCAGTACGCGAACAATCGAGCCGAAGCGTCCCATCAACCTACCCGCCAGCGCGAACGGCAGATGCGCGGCTTCAAGTCGGCTGCTCATCTCCAACGCTTCGCGTCGGTCCATGGTGTGGTGCAGAATCTCTTTCGGGTCGGGCGACATCTGCTGCGGGCGGTCCATCACCGAGTGCTTCGAACGCGGGCGTTCGCCGAATGGGATGCGGTGACGTGCATCTGCTGAACGAGCAGGGGCACTCGACCTCCAGGCGAGAAGCGCGCTGCCCGCGCCAAGTTGACAGAGCCTCCGACGATCCTCTGGATGGGTGATCTGGAATACGAATTCATGGAGGCGATCGAAGCCAGCCTCGACTTGCCAAAGGTGGACATTCTGTTCGCGCCGCACCACGGCCGCGATTCGGGTTGCGTGCCAACGTCGCTTCTCGACAAGATGTCGCCGAAGTTGGTCGTCATCGGCGAGGCTCCATCGGAACATCTGAACTATTACCCGGACTGCGACACGATCACCCAGAACTCGGCCGGCAACATCACGTTCGATTGTGTCACCGGCTGGGCGCACGTCTATGCATCGAATGACGACTACTACTCCGACTGTCTGGTGACCTTGATGATGCCTGACCACGACGATCACGGCCACTACATTGGCAGCCTCAGCGTCGGAGTGACGGCATAGCGTTCTATGGACGTCAATTCAGGCGGGTTGTCATGGTGAAAACCGGCGCATTGCGATCGCGACCGCCGCTAACAGACTGGTTGCCGTCCCGAGCACGAGGGCGGCCCCGAACGCGAGGTTCCACGCGGCGGATCGATTGCTCGCCCACGAGAAGACGATCGACGCGACCAGCCCGAACGCGGCGGCTGCAATGGTGGTAATCAGAACTTCTTCGAGCATTCACCCGCCCTGGCGGTGGTTTTGGCGTCTATCGTGGAGCAACGGCAGCAGTTCCCATAACGGGAGCGTCAGGTCTTCACGCGAGACGGGAACGCGGTAGTAATCGGCGCATCGGCGCAGCACCTCTTCGACGGGAGCGCTGGACACGTCCCATATCGTGGCTTCATCGCTTACAAACAGGTTGCTCTCGTCGTGGAGAACATGCTGGAAGAGTTCGTCAACGAGATCGCGAACCTTCCTAATCTTGGCGTCCGAAGCGAACTCCATTGCCAACTAGGTCCGTTTCACGGGTGCAGCCGATGGAGCGCGTAGGCGATCAGGACGAGGGCGAACACGATGCCGAACACGACCGCCCGCGCTTTGCCAAGAGTGTCGTGGGTTAGTCGCATAGCGGGAGTCCTGTTGGTAGTCTACGCCGCCCGGCCCGCGAGGGAAGCGCCAGCTAACCCGAGCGCATGTCGCGAGCCTCGTAGTCGTGCCCGCTCGTCAGGTTCGCTGCCCTCCGACGCGTATCGCACGTCAGCAACCCGCCGGCTGCATCATCGGTAACGGGTCGGAGCGCGCGGCTCGTCTGGGCTGCTCGGTCGCGGCTTGCGCCGCTCCCTCGTGATGTGTTTTGTCTTGGTAGGACGTGAGCTGCGTCCGTTGCCGTGCGTGATGAACGCGAGCGGCTATCACCCGATCGATCTTGTTCAGGTTCGCGGGCCGGCGGCTCATGGCCTACGCCGCGACCGCTGCAAGTATCTCGGTGATCTCTGCTGCCGTGAGCGGCGTTGGTGCATGAATCCCGCCCTCCAGAGGGTCGGAGGCCGGGGCTTCGCTCGATGTTCTCGCCGGAACGACCACACTGAGGAGATGAAATCGAGAGTCCATCCCACCTACAAAACGAAGTATCGCGTCGCGAACTGGCCGTCCTACGATCGTGCGCTCCTCAGACGAGGTGACGTCACCGTGTGGTTCTCACCCGATGCCCTCGCCACGTGGCAGCCCGCTGGGGTCGGCGCGCGGGGAGGGCAGTTGAGGTACTCCGACCTGGCGATCGAAACGGCGTTGACGCTCCGGCTCATCTTCCACCTCCCGCTCCGCCAAGCCGAGGGGTTTCTGAACTCGCTCTTCGCCATGATGCGCATCGACCTCTCCGCGCCCGATCACACGACGCTGTCTCGCCGCGGTCAGCACCTCACTCTCACACTTCGACGGGTTCCGACGGGCGAAGCTGTCCATCTCATCCTCGACAGTACGGGCCTCTCGATGGTGGGCGAAGGGGAATGGGCTGCGGCGAAACACGGCGGACGCGGCACGCGCGGCTGGAAGAAGCTCCATTTGGGTGTCGATGCAGCCGGAGTGATCAGGGCCTACGCGCTGACCGAGGCGACGGTGGCTGACGCGACGACTGCCATCGATCTAATTGGAGGGCTCGACGGCGGCGTTGGTGCATGAATCCTAGGGCCTGAGAGGTCCAAAGACAGGGATTCGCGCGAGCCGCTGTGCGCCGCGACCACACTTGAAGGGATGAATTCGAGAGTCTATCCCACGTACAAGACCAAGTACCGCGTCGCAAACTGGGCCTCCTACGATCATGCCCTCGTCGGACGCGGCGACGTCACGCTGTGGATGTCACCGGAGGCGATCGCCACTTGGGCGCCCGCGGGCGTCGGCACTCGGGGAGGGCAGCGAAAGTACTCCGACGTCGCCATCGAAACCGCATTGACGCTCCGTCTTCTGTTCCACCTGCCGCTCCGTCAGACGGAGGGGTTCCTGCAGTCGCTCTTCGGGATGATGGGCATGGACCTCTCCGCCCCGGATCACACGACGCTCTCCCGGCGCGGTCAGCACCTCGACCTCACGCTTGATCGAGTGCCGACGGGCACAGGCGTGCATCTCATCGTCGACAGCACGGGCCTCTCGATTCGTGGCGAAGGGGAATGGGCTGCTGCGAAACACGGAGGACACGGCAAACGAGGCTGGAAGAAGCTCCATCTGGGTGTCGACCGCTCGGGTGCCATCGTCGCGCACGCGGTGACCGAGGCCACGGTCGATGACGCGACGACGGCCATCGAGCTGATTCAAACAGTCGACGGCTGCGTCGCGAGCGTCACGGCGGACGCGGCCTACGACTCGATCGCCTTCTACGATGCCGCGTGCGCGCGTCGCGCGACCGTCGTGGTTCCACCGATCAAGACCGCAACGGTGCGTCGACGGAGACCGCGCTCGACTGCTCGCGATCGCACGATCCAGAAGGTGAAGAGGATCGGATGGCGACGTTGGAAGAAGGAATCGGGCTACCATCGGCAACCCCGCGTGGAGAACGCCTTCTTCCGGTACAAGTCGATCATCGGGGATAGCCTTCACGCGCGCAGTCCGGCAGGGCAGAGGACTGAGGCCGTCCTCGCATGCAATATCCTCAATCAGATGACTCAGCGCGGCAGCACCGCGTCGTACGCCATCGGAAGGTAACGAGCCTGTGGGTTGGATCGTTTCGGGCTATCGCCGATTCATGCACCAACGCCGCGCGTCGGGGAACCCGTCGCCGTCTACGAATTTGACGAATCGCTCGTGCCGGGCATGGACGCGCTCTGGAATCCGATCAGCATCGAGCACAACCGACTCATCCTCGAGCTCGGCGGCGTGAGTAATAGCGTCTGGATCAAGTAGGCTGCTCTATTTTGCGTCGAGCGGTCACTTTGTGCGTCGACGGCGGCCGGCAATTTGGCCAGTTCGAATCGCATGCTAGCTGTGTTTGACGACATCCCATCGGACAAACGCGGACACGTTACGCCCGGCTGATGTTCGACGCGAGCAACTCTAACGTTAACCGTTAAGAGATGTCGTTTCTGCTCCCCCGCTCCAGGCCATTGCTTTTAACAAAAGGTACGCCATGGCCTGGGCGATCTGAGCCTCTCAAATTCACCTCGATGCTTCCCACCCCTGGTTGGGCGCTTTGAAAACACCTGAATTTGCAACGCCTACACCGGTAGGCGATCCGAGTGAGTTTCTTACGCAATTTCGGGCTCGGTGCTAAATATCGTCCTCGCCTTTTTAGGAGGCCACAATGGCACTCGGAGATGGCATCCGGTACAACATTGCGTCAATCGATCCGACCGAGCGTGCGATGCTTCGCGACGCGCTGATTGAATTGAACCAGCGATTTTTCCCCGGTCGCAGAGACGACACGCCATTGCGAGGCGGGGTCAGTTGGTGGTTCAAACAAGATGAAATTCACCAGGCGACTCACGTGCACGGCGGCCCGGAATTTCTGCCGTGGCACAGGGAGATCACCAACCGTCTGGAGGCGATGCTTCGACAGATCAATCCAAAGCTATCGCTCCATTACTGGGATTGGACTCAGAACCCGACGAGCATTCCAAATGCGAATCTTGGCGGTGGAACCACGGGAGCCCTCGACCTGTTTACTTCGGATTTCATGGGCGAAAAGAACGGTTTGATCGGCGAGCCATGGCTGCACGCCGGTTACTATGTCCCCGGCGCGCTTAATTTTAGGAGTACCAACCCGTTCGATCCTGTTAACAAGAATCCTGCAGATCCTCCTCGCGAAGTAACGAGAGTCGTCGCTGGCCCCGGGACCGGGCCTGAATCAGTGACGAACGACAACATGATCTTGAGCACCAGCGACTACGCTGCGATGAGGGTAGCCCTCGAACAGGCGCACAACCGCGCCCATGGGTTCGTAAATATGGGCTCCCAGCACACTTCCTTCAGGGATCCGTTTGTTTTTCTCTTGCACTCGAACGTAGACCGCCTCTTCGCCCGCTGGCAAACGGATCCCGCACACCCTGAAAGGCTGGATCCAAATGCGGTTTATGGGTCGGAAACAGCCGACGCGGGCCTCAACAGCAATATCAGGCCTTGGTCCGGCGCCCCACCCACGACGAGGCCATGGGCTCCGCCGGAAAACCTTCAGGAGTCCAAAAACTATAAGCACCCCTCGGTGGTTGCGCCGCCGCGCTATGACACCAATTTGCGTCCGGACTGGTCGGGGATCAACGACAACTGGCGCGCGATCGGCGGGTTCTTTCCGGTGGGGGCCAGAGTCAGCGCACTAGCGCGATATCCCAACCACCTCGACTTGTTTGTGGTCGGCAACGACGGTCGTGTCTACACCAGTTGGTATCACGAGGGTGGTGACTGGTCGGGGATCAACGACAACTGGCGCGGGATCGGTGGGTTTTTTCCGGTAGGTGCCGCTGTCAGCGCACTGGCGAGATATCCCAACCATCTTGACTTGTTTGTGGTGGGCAACGATGGTCGTGTCTATACCAGTTGGTATCACGAGGGTGGTGACTGGTCGGGGATCAACGACAACTGGCGCGGAATCGGCGGGTTCTTCCCGGTGGGTACGCGTGTCACCGCATTGGCGCGATACCCCAACCACCTCGACCTCTTCGTGATGGGCAACGACGGTCGTGTGTACACCAGTTGGTATCACGAGGGCGGTGATTGGTCGGGCACCAACGACAACTGGCGCGCAATGGGCGGTTGGTTTCCGGCCGGGCTCCCCGTCAGCGCAGGAGCGCGGTACCCCAACCATGCCGACCTTTTTGTCGTAGCCAACGGACGGCGGGTGTCAAACCAGTCGTTGCACAAGGGCCGAGGCATCCT